>Ga0209107_10000311_pt1 | contig 28951 bp, 23 predicted proteins | sample LakErihyJuly2011_2_FD_187460 | JGI IMG/M metagenome (GOLD analysis project Ga0209107, IMG submission 187460) | Freshwater microbial communities from dead zone in Lake Erie, Canada - CCB hypolimnion July 2011 (SPAdes) (version 2) | ecosystem: Environmental > Aquatic > Freshwater > Lentic >...
GGGGGAGCCGTAGTTCCTCAACGCCTTGACCTTGTCAGTGAGCGTGTCGTGTTTGAGGGTCAGGCCGCCGGCATCGCCCATCGCGCCCAAATTCTTGCTGGGGTAGAAGCTCCATGCAACCAAATCACCATGGCTGCCGATCCTGTGACCTTTGTACCGAGCGCCATGGGCCTGTGCAGCATCCTCCAGAATGGCGAGGCCATGGTGTTTGGCGATCGCGCAGATGGGGTCCATGTCGGCGGGCAGGCCGTAGAGATGGACTGGGAGGATGGCCTTGGTGCGCTGGGTGATCGCCTGTTCGATCAGGGCGGGATCCAGGTTGTGGGTCGCGGGATCTGGTTCGACTGGCACGACCGTTGCGCCGGTCTGAGTCACGGCCAGCCATGTGGCGATGTAGGTGTTCGACGGCACGATGACCTCGTCGCCTGGTCCGACTCCCAGCGCAAGCAAGCCGATGTGTAGGGCATCGAGGCCATTGGCCACACCCACGCATGACGCTGCACCGCAGTGGTCGGCGTAGGCGCGCTCGAATGCTTCGACCTCAGGGCCCAGCACGTACCAGCCGGATTGGCTAACCCGTGCGATGGCGGCATCGATCTGTGCTTGCAGTTCGCTGTACGCAGCGTGCAGATCCAGGAATGGCACCCGCATCAGGCAACCCCCTTTTCCTTCAGGAAGGTGCTGTAGTCTCGGATGTAGTCGGCTTCGTCATAAGGCATGGACGCCAGAACGAGGCACACCGAGCCGGGGTCGAAATTGACCTCAGACGCCCAGATCATCGGCGGTACCAGCAAACCTTGCCACGGGCGGTTGAGGTGGATGGTGGCTTGCTCGGTTCCGTCATCCACGGCGACATCGAAGCTGCCGGACAGGCAGATCAAGAATTGGTGAAGCTCGCGGTGCGCATGAGCGCCGCGGCCTTCGGCCGTTGGCACGTCGTAAAGGTAGAACACCCGCTTGATGTCGAAGGGGATGTGCTGGTTGCCCTCGACAAAGGTGAGGCTTCCCCGGACATCTATTTTCCTGGGGAGATCGATTCGAACGCAGTCCTTGATCTTCATCTGGTTGAGTTTCACTGAAGGTTCATTTGATAGAACTCGTGGGCGACACCTCCGCCGCCAAACTCGCTTTTGAAGCGATACAGCCCCGAGTTCAGTGTCTTGCCGGCATCTTCGTTGCTGGTCCCGAAGTCGAAGTAGCGGGCGCCAGCATCTGTTGCACGCGAAATGGCCTCATCGAAGATGGCATCGAGTGCGTGCGTGTCATAGCCCATCTCGCTTGATGCAATGTATTGAGCGTGCCAGACCTGCCGTGTGTTGAACAGAACCACTGCGGCGACGGGCAGGTTGTCGTGTGTGGCGGACACGGCTCTGATGTGCTCGGGAAAGCGTTGGTGCAAGAGTGCGAGCTCCTCGGCGGAATGCACGGGATGGGCATCGTGTTTCCGCGCGAGGTTGTCGGCGATCAGTTGCCAGACCGCGGGCCAGGCGAGGGTGTCCCACCCCACCGACACCAGGCGCCGGGCCTTCTTCAAAGCCCTGCGGCGCCGATCAGAGGCGGGTCGACGCTCGCTCAGGCAGATGGTCGATGACAAGTCGCAGCGAGTGCGAGTCGCGCCCAGACGGAACAGGGCGTAAAGGTCATCCTGAGCCGGGATGCTGGCGTACGTGTGAGGCAAGGCTTTGTACTGGAATGCCGAATAACCCTGGCTTCGGTAGAAATCGGCCACGGTGCTCAGAGCATCCAGCATGCGCTCCCCGATCAGGTGACCGTCGTGGACGAGGCCGCCGTAGGTTGCTCCCGGGTGGCTGACGACCAGGCGTGCATCCGTTGGATGTTCTGCTGCGGGCAGCACGCCAATGATCGATGCATCGTTCATCAACACCAGCGAGCGGTCCTTGAAGCGGCCTCCGTGGTACGAGAGGAAGCGCCGGGTGTGCAGCAGGGTGGCGTTGGGGGCGCCGTCGCAGAAGCGATCCCAATCGGAGGCTTGTGCCTCGTTGAAGGGCTCGACCCGCAAGGTCATGCCAGGCGCTCCGCCACAGCAAATCCATCGCGACCAAAGCCGTTGCCGTTGTAGAAGCAATATTCTTTGCCATCGATGTCGATGACGGCGGCATACATCACGGCTTCGTTTTCGAAGGCGGCGTCGCTCACATCCAATCCGAATTCATCGTCCTTGCGATCCCATGTCTGTCCATCGCTTGAGCAGGCGTGGCCCATTCGATAAGCGGCGATTGACCTTCGTCTGACGGAGTAGTAAAGATCGTAAAAGGACGAGGAGCGTTGCATCAGCCAGGGGCGCCCAAAACCGTGTTCGTCGTCTTGGGTGATGGGGAGCACGGTGACGCCCTCCGTTGGCCAGTTGATGCCATCCTTGGATTCTACGTACTTCATGTCGTAGACGGGCATGGCCTTGCCATTGAGCTCTGTCCAAGAGTTGCCTGCGACGTACCACATCCGGAAACGGTTGCCATCCTTCAAGACAAAGGGGCCTCCGCGGAAGAACATCTCAGCGTCTGATCGGTCCAGGATAGGTGTCTTGCGCAGTCGATGGAAGGTGTGACCACCGTCATGGCTGACCGCCACGCCAGAGAATATGCGGTATCGAATCCGATGGCAGAGTTCGAATCCCGAGTAGTACATGTAGAGGGTATCGTCATTCAAGCGAACGATGCTCAATGGCATCAAGCCATTGTCATCAAAGGTGCCGGGTTCCCCTACGTCAAGTACGGGACGCGGGGCAATGCCAAGAACCTGTGTTGGATCTTGCGCGCGGACATCCACATAGGTGGCCCGCCCGCGGCCCTCGGCGTCGAGCGTGGTGAGGTAGACGCGGATGGTGTCGGCATCCAGGCGGAAAGGTGTTGGACCCATCGCATGGCTGCGCGACCACGGGTGCTGGCCATCCGTATTCCAGACGATGCCGAGCTTGCGCCATTTCATGGCGTCACCTTGAAGAAATCGAGGGTGGAGACCTTGTGCACGTCGGGCTTGGGCGCTCGGATGAGTTGTGCCGGCTGGGTGTCTTTGAGGATCGTCACGGATGGGCTCAGCCAGTTGTCAGCACCAATGGAGACGTTGTTGGCCAGGGTGGCGTTGACGCCAAGGAAGCTGGATGCGCCAATGTCGCAGAAGCCCGAGATGACCACGTGGGACGAGATGAAGCAGTGATCTTGAATGCGTGAGTGATGGCCAACGTGGTTGCCACTCCAGAGCACGACGTTGTGGCCGATCTTGACGAAAGGCTGAAGCGTGTTGTCCTCGAACACGAAGCAGTGCTCACCCAGTTCGACGTTGTGCCACACGAAGGCTCGGCTGCTGATGTAGCTCGCCGGGACATAGCCCATGGCCTTGGTGGCCTGATACAAACGTGCGCGCAGTCGGTTCAGTTGGGTGTAAACCAGGGCGGCGTAGAAATGGACGGACCCAGGCTGGAAGTGTTGTGGCAAGTCTTCCAGGGCCACCACAGGAAGTCCGAAGAGGCTGGTCTTGCCAAGGTACGCTCGCTCTACCGCGAATGCGACCACCTCGTAAGGCGAGTCATGGGTGAAGCATTCGTAGGCTACCTCGGCAAAGGCACTGTCCCCGACGATCACAAGTTGGTGAGTTTTCTGCATGATGCTCATGGCCGAATGATCAGGATGTCCTCGCGGCGGTTGGCCATCGGAAGCGATGGATGTTGAGGCAGAACGTAGGCATCGAACCCTTGAGCGCGTGCGCGCTGCAGAATCGAAAAAACAATCGCGTCGTCGATCTGATCGAATTCGATGCGGTTGAAGGTGACCTCTGGTGCGTCCTGCGTTTGCATGAATGCGCGGTGGAAAGCGATCCCGGCATCGCTGGCGAAAAAGCGCTTGCGCTTGGACACGTTGGGGATGTCGCCCAGCAGCAGTTGCCCTCCCGGTGCGAGGCACTGCAGCGCCAGGTCCAAGAAGCGGTACATGGCGGTGTCGATCAAGGCGTACTGCAGCACGCTGTAGCAAATGATGGCGTCAACCTGCCCGGACAGCCGCTCGATCAGTTCGGGGCATTGGGGAAAGAGTGCGGCAACTTTCTCGATGCCGGGGCCATCCTCCAGGAGGTCAAGCATTTCCTGGCTGTCGACCAGGGTCAGCGCATGGCCCATGTCTTTGCACTGTTGGATCAGCATCACCGGAAGGTCCGAGCAACCCGGGCCGATGTCGAGGACGCGGCAGGCAGGCTTGGCCAAATTGCTCAGCTTTTGGCCAATGTCCGCGAAGATGGCACGCTCGTGGCCCGCACGGTAGCCATCAGGGAAGCCGATTTTTTCATACTTGGACAGCGCCGGATCGGCGGCCAGCTTTTTGAAGTCTTCGAACCCAATGTTGGTGAAGTTCTTGTTCACGACGCTATCTTGCCTAGCTGAAATACGAGCAGGAAGCTGTGGTGTCCGTGCGAACGTGTCCACGCTTCGGAACGGGTTTGTGCCAAGGGCAGGCGGGTGTCGCAACGTCGGTGGAGGCCATGTCATGGCGAACCGGAAGCGCACAAAGTAGTGTCGCACACCCTGGCGCTGAGGTCGGCTGCCCCAGGCCGCGCGCACCTGGATCGGGTCGTGTGGCGAGCTGGTTTTGGGCGGCAGCAAGTCGGCGTGACGGCTCACAACCAGTCGGTCAACTGCGTTCTGGGCTGCTCTGCGATGGCGAAGTTGTCTGAGGCCATCGTCAGGTTGGGGTTGTAGGCTCGATCGTGAGCAAGCCACGTCCCCCAGCGTGCATGCATGTACTCTTTTTCCCCCCTGAACCGGGCTTGTTTTTCCGGGGTGTCTTCTCGGCCGCGCGACACCGATTCATGGTGCACGAACTCGGCGTATGGGTCATAGACAACCGTGTGGCCAGCTTCACGGATTCGCAGGCAGTAGTCGATGTCGTTGTAGGCGACGGCGAGGTGTGCCTCATCGAGGCCGCCAAGTGATCTGTACAAACTTGCAGGCGTCAGCATGCAGGCAGCGGTCACGGCCGTCAGGTCCTGCATGAGTTGAGGACGCGACATGTAGTGGCCATCGCCTTTGGATTGCAGTCGGAATGGGTGGCAGGCTATGCCTCCGGGACCCAGAATCACGCCCGCATGCTGGATTTTGCCGTTCGGGTAGTAAAGCCGGGCACCGACCGCGCCCACGCCGGGTTGCTGTGTCACCGAAACCATTTCCAGCAGCCAGTCTTTGTCCAGCACCTGGATGTCATTGTTCATCAGGCACAGGTACTCGCCAGTGGCTTGTGCCGCCGCCTTGTTGTTCAAGGCTGAATAGTTGAAGGGAGACGGATCGCGCAACAGCACGACGCGCGGGTCCTGCGCGAATCTTGTGAGCAGAGCGAGCGCCTCGGGGTGCTCGGTGCCGTTGTCGACGATGATGATCTCGAGGTTGTCGTAGAGGGTTTCATCGAGCACGGTTTGTACGCAGGACCGCAGCAATTCGGGGCGGTCGCGTGTCAGCAGGATCACGCTCACTCGTGGCGCGGGCGACTTGACCTGATAGCGCACACGGTAGAACGAGCCGTCGGCCTCTGCCTGGGCTCGAATGCCTTGTCGATCCAGGTGCTCCTGGATGGCTTTGCAGCCATTGATTTGCGCATAGGGCTTGCTGCCCAGGCTTTGTGCGGTGCTGCCAGCGTGAACGCGCCAGTGGTACAGGATGTGCGGGATGTGCACCACCTGGTTCGTCTGCAAGCGCTCGGTGCACCTCAGAAGCAGGTCGTGATCTTGTGAGCCCTCCAAGCCAACGCGGAAGCCGCCGACTTCGGACACCAAGCTGCGACGGATCGCCACGAGGTGACAGATGTAGTTTTGCGAGCGCAGCAGAAACGCATTCCAGTCGGGCTTGAAGTGAGGGGAGAAACGGCGCCCATGGTCGTTGATCTTGTCCTCATCGGAGTAGATCAGCCCCGCATCGGGGTGGGTGTGAATGGCTTGGGCCATGGCGGCCAAGGCATGTTCTGCGAGCAGATCGTCCTGGTCCAGCAACGCGATGAATTCGCCGCGTGCCAATTCCAGGGCGCTGTTCGATGCCGCCGAGATGTGGCCATTGCGCTCTCGGAACACGTACCTGATCCGTGGGTCTTGTGCGGCAAAGGACTGGATCAGCTCCCGAACTCCTGAGACAGTGGATGCGTCATCGGCAATGCACAGTTCCCAGCGGGCATATAACTGGCGCTGCACCGATTCCACTGCCGCCCGTAGATGCGCGAGGTCGGGGTTGTAGGTGGGCACGATGACCGAGATCAACGGGCCGCGGTCGTGCCACTTCTGTCTCACGGCTCCCGCAACTTGCGGTGTGAGGGTGTCGAAGCGTTGGATCCAGAGGGCGTAGGGGGGCGTCCGTCGGTCAAGTTTGACCTGTTTGCGGCGCTCCAGTCGTAGGCGGTTCCAGCGAGAAAGGCTCTGGAGGATGGACATCTGTCAATGGTATTCGGTGCCCCGGAAGAGGGTGGTCGTTGCGCCGGGGAGCATGGGCGTGCGACCGTGTTGTGGCTGTGCTGTCAGTGCGGCGGGCGTTGTCTGGGGGGGCGGAGCCGATGGGCCCAGGCGCGCAACATCAGCAAAGCGAGATCCATGCGCCATCCCGTCAGTTCTGCGCGGACGTGTATGAGGGCCTCTGCCTCTGCCGTTCGCCCAGTGCGCATGAGCTCCTTGACCAGTTTGCGCGCATGCTTGTGCACCAGAATCTCGGTCGGCGCCTGCGCCAGCCAATCGCTCAGTGTTGCCTCGCTCATGACATGCGCGAAGTTGTGCATCCCGTGGAAGCCGAAGCAGCGGCGGTAGGTGCCGTACTCGTAGCCGAAGTCTTGCGCCATGGCCAGCGGGGCGAAGCGGATGCCGTGCTCGCGCTCCAGTTCGTCACGACGCTGCACGCAAATCACCATGTCCTCAGGCTCGGTGGTGTCGAGGTTTTCCAAAGACGCGAGGGCATCAAGCAAACGCTTTGATCGCAACGAAAAACCTCCGTTGCCCACCATGCCGGGGTGACCACCGTGGTACCAGGGCGGCCCAATGTAGTCCACCGACATGAAGTCCCGACGCCACATCTCAGGATGGGTGATGAAGCCGTCCCACTGCACGATGAGCACATGGCTGGTGCGAATGTGAGCGGATAGATCGTTCAGGACGATGCGGTTGTAGTCCTGGATGCCCGTGAGTGCCGGAATGGTCACCCAGTCGATGCCTTCGGGCGGTTCGCCGTGCCGGCTCTCGGGCTTTGGGCCCAGAAACAGCACGCGACCGAAACGCGCGTATGCCATGCACTGGCGCAGCGCGTAAAACGCCTGCGGCACGCTGCGCGTGTCCACGCAGCACAGCGTCACGTCTGGCAGATCAAGCATGGGGCTGGGCCGTGTCAGCGGTAAACATCCGCCTGGGTCAAGTACTGCCCCACATAATCCGACACACCCTGTTCCAACGAGTGGAATGCCGCATCACACCCCGCCGCACGCAGCTTCCCCATCTTCGCTTCGGTGAAGTACTGGTAGTTCGGGCGGATGCTCTCGGGCATGTCCACATACTCGATGTTCACGGGCTTGTTCAGCGCCGCGCCAATGGCCTGCATCAGGTCCACGAAGCTGCGCGCCTGGCCGGTGCCGAGGTTGAACACGCCGCTGGCTTGGGCGTGGTCGAGCAGCCACATCATCACGGCGCAGCAGTCTTTCACGTAGACGAAGTCGCGCAGTTGGGCGCCGTCGGCATAGCCTTCCTTGTGCGACTTGAACAGGCGGATGGTTTCGCCGCGGGCAATCAGCTCGGTGTTCTTCGCCACCAGGCTCTTCATGTCGCCCTTGTGGTACTCGTTGGGGCCATAAACGTTGAAGAACTTCAGGCCGGCCCATTGCGGCGGCGCCTTGCCTTCGGCGGCGCGCTCCACGGCCCACTTGTCGAACTGGTGCTTGGACCAGCCGTACAGGTTCAGCGGGGCGAGCTGGTCCAGGGCCTCGGGCGCCTGGTTGTCGTCGAAGCCTTCTTGGCCGTCGCCATAAGTCGCTGCCGACGAGGCGTAGATGAAGGGCGTGCCGCTGTGCGTGCACCATTGCCACCAGGCCATGGTGGCGCGCAGGTTGACGCGCAAGATCTCGTCGCCGTCGGTGGACGTGGTGGACGAATTCGCGCCCATGTGGAAGACCGCATCTGCCTTGCTCAGCTTGGGCAGCAGGCCGTCGATCTGGCGGTAATCGACGATGTCCAGGAAGCGGCGCTTGGCCACGTTCTTCCACTTGCCGTGGGTGCCCAGGTCATCGACCAGCAGCAGGTCGGTGCGGCCGCGCGCGTTGAGGTCGGCGACGATGTTGGAGCCGATGAAGCCGGTGGCGCCGGTGACGATGATCATGTCGGTTCTCTCGGGGTAGGTTTGTCTGAAGCTCAGTCGGCCGACTGGATGCGCACCATGCCGGCGTAGATGCCGCCCAGGGCCATCAACTCGGCATGGGTGCCTTGCTCGACGATACGGCCTTCAGACATCACGCAGATGACGTCGGCATTTTTGATGGTGCTCAGGCGGTGCGCGATGAGGATGAGCGTCTTGGCGTGGCGCAGGTCCTCGATGGAGCGTTGCACCACGGCTTCGGATTCAGAGTCGAGCGCCGAGGTGGCTTCGTCGAAGATCCACACCGCTGCGTCGCGGTACAGGGCGCGCGCGATGGCCAGGCGCTGGCGCTGGCCGCCCGACATCATGCTGCCGTTGGTGCCGATGCCCGTGTCCATGCCTTGGGCCATGGTGGAGACGTGGTTCCAGAGGTTGGCCGCACGCAGGCATTGCTCCACCTTGGCGCGGTCGATGCCGATGGGGCTGGCGTAGGCCACGTTGGCCGCCACGCTGCCATCGAACAAGACGATGTCTTGCGACACCACGGCAAAGTGCCGGCGCAGGCTGGCCAGTTTGAGGTCTTCGATGGGTGTGCCGTCCAGCAGGATCTGGCCGCTGACCGGCGTGGCAAAGCGCAGCAGGGTGTTGACCACGGTGGTCTTGCCCGCGCCTGACGACCCCACCAGGGCCACGGTTTGCCCGGGCTCGATGTGCAGCTTGAAGCCGTTGAGGGATGGCGCGGCCGCGCCCTCGTAATGCACCTTGACGTTGTCAAAGGCGATGTCGCCGCGCGAGGTGGGCATCTCCAGCGTGCCGTTGTCGGGCTCGATCGGCGCGTTGATCAGGTCGAAGGCACCGCGCGCGGTGATGAGCGCACCCGTGACCGGCTGGTAGACGTCGGTGAGGTGGCGCATGGGCGAGATCGTCATCAGCAAGGCCGTGATGAAGGAGACGAATTCGCCCACCGTGGTAGAGCCCTGGCTGGCCTGGTGGATGGCCAGGGTGATGATGATCGACACGCCGATGGCGGCCACGACCTGCGTCATCGGGGTGATGAGGGAGCTGGTGGCCATGGTCTTGAGCACCATGCGGCGCAGCACATGGGCTTCCTTGTCGAAGCGGGCCAGCTCGAAGTCGGCCGCGTCGAAGGTGCGCACCACGCGCCAGGCGCGCGCGTTGTCGTCCACGGTGTTGACCAGGCGCTGCTGCGATTCGTACTGGGCCTGGCCCACATGCTGCAGGCGCTTTTGCACGCGTTTGAGCAAAAAGCCCAGCAGCGGCATGCTGACGAAGGACAGCAGGGTGAGCTGCCAGTTCAGGTACAGCAGGTAGCCCAGCAGGAACACCAGGGTCATGGAGTCCTTGATCACGGAGATCACCACATTGCCCAGCGTCTGAGAAGCGAACTGCGGGTCGTTGATGATCTTGGTGACGGCCACACCGGGGCTGATCAAGGTGAACAAGCTGGCATCGGCGCGCAGCAGGCCGCGCATGAGGTCGCGGCGCAGGCTCAGCACCACGCTGGAGACGCTGTCCGTCATCGCGTAGTTGCCCGCGAAGTTGAACAGGCCGCGCACCAGGAAAAGGCCGATGATGACGATGGGCACCAGCCACAGGGGGTAGTTGAGCCCTTCCTTGAAACCGGAGTCGATCAGCTTCTTGAACAGGGCCGGGATGACCGGCTCAACCGCCGCCCCCGCCGTGAAGAGCAGGAAGGCCCCGGCGAACTTCCTCCAGTGCGGCTTGCCGTACGCGAAAATCTTGCGTCCGGTCTCCTTCAGTTCCATGTTCTGCTCAGGCATTTGCGCCATGACGGGCCTCTCTCAGCAGGCCGAGCACATGCTCGACGGTGATGTCGGACAGGCGGGCTGCCGTGACGTTGCGCATGTTCTGCGGGTCCTGGTCGAGGGTTGGGCGCGAGCCGATGATGACGAAGCTGGGACGGCCCACCGCGGCGGCCACGTTGACCATGCCGGTGTCGTTGCCCACGCAGAAATCGGCCACTTGCAAGGCCGCGGCGCTGCCCAGCACCGGGGCGTCGGTGACGATGGTCAGTGCGTGGCGGACCTTGTCCGGGATCAAGGCTTCGATTTCGCGCGCCAGTGCCACTTCGCCCGGGCCGCCCAGCAGCATCACCCCTGCGCCTTCGGCGATCAGGGCGCAGGCCAGGTCGGCGTAGTTCTGGACGCCCCACTGCTTGTGCGTTTCGCTGGTGCCGATGGCAAAAGCGTAGAGCGGATGGGGCATGTTCGCCAAGCGCGTCTGCATCTGCGCCAGCAGCTCGGTGGGCGGGTGCAGGTGCGGCACGATGGGCTCAGGGCAGTAGCCATGCGCCACCATGAAGGCACTGGCCTCGGGGTACACCGCCAGCGAGGGGCCTTTGTAGGCTTCGATGAAGGGGCCGCTGTTGAGGAACATGCGTTGCAGGAAGCGGTAGCCAAAGCCCTGGCGGATGCCGATGCCGCTGAGCCAGGCCACCAGACCGCGGCTGGGGCGGCCCGAGAACAGGATGATGCGGTCGAAGCGGCCGGCCTTGAGCTGCTGCGCCATGCGCCACATGCCCGCGAAGCCCGCGTGCTTGCCGCGGCGCTTTTCGCCACGGCGGGGGCGGTGGTCGTGGTCGATGACCTCGTCCACCCAATGCTCCTTGCCGATGAAGGCGCGCGTCAGCGTCGAGGGTTGGGCGACCACGGTCACGCGCCCGTCCTGGCTCTGGTCGGCGATCAGCTTGAAGTAGGGGATGTGCCAGACCAGGTCACCGATGCCGGCGTATTGCAGCAAGACGACGGTGCGGGGCCGGGAGTCATTCGAAGAGGGCATGCACAAAAGGTGGGCGGACGGCTAACCCGGTATTTTGCCTTGCCCTGAGCCTGCGTCTGCCCCTGATCGGAACTGACACATTTGTACCGACAATACGGGTCCTGATTCCCGCACTTTCCTCTGCACTTTTGTCAGCCAGACCGAACGCCATGAATTCGACTGCCCGCCCCGATCGCCAGACGCTCGCCAGCCGCCGTGTGCTGGTGGTGGGTGATGTGATGCTCGACCGCTACTGGTTCGGCGCCGTGGAACGCATCTCGCCCGAAGCCCCGGTGCCCGTGGTCCGCGTGGCCAGCGAGCAGGAGCGCGTGGGCGGTGCCGCCAACGTGGCGCTCAACGTCAAGACCCTGGGTGGCAACGTCACCCTGCTGAGCATGGTCGGCCAGGACGAGCCGGCCCGCCGCCTGCGCGAGCTGCTGGAGGCCCACGGCGTGGCCACGGTGCTGGGCCAGGACCCGGGCATGCAGACCATCGTCAAGCTGCGCATCATCGGGCGCAACCAGCAGCTGCTGCGCGTGGATTTCGAGCGCGAACCCACCCACGAGGTGCTGGCACAGATGCTGGGCGACTTCGAGCGCGAGCTGGCGAACCACGACGTGGTGCTGTTTTCGGATTACGGCAAGGGCGGCCTGGCCCACATCCCCCGCATGATCGAGATGGCCCGCCAGGCCGGCAAGCCCGTCCTCATCGACCCCAAGGGCAGCGACTACGCCCGCTACGCCGGTGCCACGGTCATCACGCCCAACCGCGCCGAGCTGCAGCAGGTCATTGGCAACTGGAAGGACGAGGCCGAGCTGGTCGCCAAGGCCGAGGCGCTGCGCGTGCAGCTGGGCCTCGACGCCTTGCTGCTGACGCGCTCGGAGGAAGGCATGTCGCTGTTCGAGCCGGGCCAGGTCAGCAATGTCCAGGCGCAGGCGCGCGAGGTGGCCGATGTCACCGGCGCGGGCGACACCGTCATCGCCACCATGGCCTTGATGATGGCCTGTGGCCTGTCGATGGCCGATGCCATGGCGCACGCCAACCGCGCTGGCGGCCTGGTCGTGGCCAAGTTCGGCACCGCGACGCTGAGCTACGAGGAGCTGTTCGCATGAGCGACCACCCCTTCCAATCCCTGATGGACAAGGTCTGCGAGCGCGAGGACATCGCTGCGCGCATGGCCGCGCTGCCCCAGCCCGTGGTCTTCACCAACGGCGTGTTCGACGTGCTGCACCGTGGCCATGTGGCCTACCTGCACGAGGCCCGCCAGCTGGGCGGCTCGCTGGTGGTGGCCGTCAACTCGGATGCGTCGGCACGCATGCTGGGCAAGGGCCCGGACCGCCCGCTGAACAAGGCCGAGGACCGTGCCGCGGTGCTGGCCGGGCTGGCGTCTGTCTCGCTGGTCACCTTCTTCGACGAACGCACGCCGGTCCAGCTGATCAAGGAAGCGCGCCCCGACCTCTACGTCAAGGGTGGCGACTACGACATGGAAACCTTGGAAGAGACCGCCGTGGTGCGCTCCTGGGGCGGTGAGGCGCTGGCGATTCCTTTCGTCGATGGCTATTCCACGACCTCGCTGGTCAAGCGCATCCGGGCCGGGCAGTCGTCCGACGCCGTGCCGCAGGCCTCGGCCTTGACGTCACCGCGCAAGGCCGCTTTCCTGGACCGCGACGGCGTCATCAACCTGGACCGGGCCTATGTGCACCAGTGGGACGAGTTCGAGTTCGTGCCCGGTGCGGTGGACGCCATGCGCCGCCTGCGCGAAGCCGGTTATGTGCTCATCGTCGTGACCAACCAGTCGGGCCTGGCGCGTGGCATGTACACCGAGGACCAGTTCCAGGTGCTGACCACGCACATGCGTGCTGCGCTCAAGGCAGCCGGCGCCGAGGTCGAGGCGGTGTACCACTGCCCGCACCACCCCAAGGGCACGGTGCCCGAGCTGGCCGTGGATTGCGATTGCCGCAAGCCCGAACCCGGCATGATCCTGCAAGCTGCGCGCGAGCATGGCCTGTCGCTGGCCGATTCCTTCATGGTGGGCGACAAGCCCTCCGACATCGAAGCCGCGCGTGCGGCCGGCGTGGGCCGTGCGTACATCGTGCAGTCGGACAATGCCGAATCTGTCGATGGTCTGGCCGGTGCCGATGCGGCGCATGCCGACCTGGCGGCCTGTGTGGATGCGCTGCTGAAGGGCTGAGGGGGCGGGGCTTTCTGCCCGACTGCCCGATCTCAGCGTGCGGCGTGCCGCCCGATGGCACGCCCGTACACGCCCAGGTTGCCGCTCACCATGGCGTCGATCGAGAAGCGCTGCTCCACCCAGGCGCGGCCCGCCTGGCCGTAGCGCTGGCGCACATCGCTTGAGCCCAGCAGCTTGTTCAAAGCAGCCGTCAAGGCGGCGGTGTCGCCCGGCTCGATCAGCTCGCCATTCAGCCCCGGCTGGACGATTTCGGGGATGCCGCCCGCGCGACCGCCCACCAGGGGCACGCCACAGGCCGCCGCCTGCAAGAGCGACACGCCCAGGCCTTCCATGAACGCCGGGTGGGCCAGCACGTCCAGGCAGGGCAGGATGCGGTCGAGGTCTTTGCGGAAGCCGGGCAGTTGCACGTGCCGTGACAGCAGGGCATCGCCCTGCACGCGCGCCGCGATCTCATCGCGCAGCGGGCCTTGGCCGAACAGCAGCACCCGCGCGTTCGGGTGCGCCGCCAGCACCGCTGGCAGGGCGTCCAGCAGCGTGCTGTGGCCTTTGCGGGCGATGAACTGCGCCACCATGCCGATGACCAGGTCGCCATCGTTCAGGCCGAAGGTCTCGCGGAACCAGGCCAGGTGCGAACGGTCCGGCCGGTAGTGCGCCGTGTCCACCGCGCTGAGCACGCAGTGCAGCTTGGTCGGCGGCACGCCTTCGGACAGCAGCACCTGGCGGATGCCATCGGAGATGGTGACCACCTCGTCGTAGAGCCGGTACTTGAGCTTGACCACGAAGCGCGATTCGGGGTTGTCCACGCGGCGGCTGAGCACCACGGGCACACCTTCCAGCCGCGCCGCCAGCGCGCCCCAGAGGTCGCTGCCCCGGCGGCTGTGCAGGTGCACCACGTCGGGCTGGACCTCGCGGATGAGGGCGCGCAGCCGGCCGGTGAGGGCCACGTCCGCATCGCCCTTCATCGTCATCTGGACGACGGTGGCGTGTGGCGCGGCCTCGGTGGCGATGGCGCTGCCGGTGGGGCAGGCCAACACACAGTCGATGCCGCGCGCCTTCAGGCCACGCAGCAGGAACACGACCTGCAGCGCACCGCCGTAGAGGTGCATGCCGGCTTCGACGTGCAAGACCTTCATGCCTCGCCTCCCGCCGCCAGGCCGGGCTCGGCGGCCCGCAGTGCCAGCAGCTCCAGTGCCTGCAGGCTGACGCGGTCCACGGTGAGCTGCTTCATGCAGGTGAAGTCGCCGTTGCAGGTCGGGCGGCGCCGGCAGGGCGAGCAGGGCAGTGCGTCGTACATCACGCGGGTCAGCGGCGAGGGGCCTTGCAGGTAGGGTCGGGTGGAGCCGAACAGCGCCAGCGTGGGCACGCGCAGGGCCGTGCCCATGTGGGTCAGTCCGGTGTCCACGCCCACCAGCAAGTGCGCGTCGGCGATGAGCGCCACGCTCTCGTCCAGCTTGAGCGCACCGGCCAGCGAGGGCACTTGCGGCACGTCGGCCACGATGCGCGCCGCGGCTTCACGGTCGGTCGGCCCGCCCAGCACCACGGGCTGCAGCCCTTGGTCCCACAGCGCTTGCGCCAGCTCGGCCCAATTCGCTTCGACCCAGTGCTTCTGCGGGCGCGTGGTGAAGGGGCACAGCACCACCAGCGGGCGACCAGAGTGCGGCGTGTGCGCGGCCTGCAGGGCTTCGGCCAGCACCTGGCGCGCACGTGCCTGCTGTGCTTCGCCCACGGCCAGGTCGTGCACGAAGCTGCCTCGCGGTGCGCCCAGGTAGCGCGACAGGAAGCGGTACTCCGAGCCCATCACCGGGTCGGCACCAGGCGTGGGCGTCACCACCTCGTGCACCAGGCGGTGGCTGCCTTCGCGGGCGATGATGCTGACGCGGCGCGGTGCACCGGTGAACCAGGCCAGCAGGCCGCTTTTGAGCAGGCCTTGACCGTCGAGCACGAGGTCGAACTGCTGGGCGCGCAGCATGGCGCGGAACTGCCGCACCTCGCGCCACAGCGCCAGGTAGCGCTTGGCCTTGAACAGTTGCTCCCACTGCGTGCGCGGCCAGATCAGCACCTGCTTCAAGCGCGGGTTGTGCTTCAACAAGGGCGCGCAGCCCGCCTCGCACAGCCAGGACACCTCGGCATCGGGGTGGGCCGTTTTCAGCGCGGGGATCAGGCCCGAAGCCATGACGATGTCGCCCAGCGCCGACAGGCGGACGATGAGGATGCGGCGCGGCGCGGGATGCTGGGAGGATGCGGACATCGTCGTGAGGCGGTTTCAGCGTGCCGATGAGGCTGGGGCCAGCGCATGGGCGTACACGTCCAGCGTGCTGGCCACCATGCGCTCGGCCGTGAGGTGCTGTTCGTAGTGCTGGCGGCCCGAGGCGGCCAGGCGTGCGGCCAAGGCGCGGTCACTGTGCAGGCGCGCCATGGCCTGGCCCAGCGCGGTGGCATCGTCCGGGGGCACTTGCAGGCCGGTGTTCTCGTGCAGGACGATCTCGGGCACGCCGCCCACCGTCGTGGCGATCACGGGCAAGCGCGCGGCAAAGGCCTCGACCAGCGACAGCGGCAAGGCCTCGCGGCGCGAAGACAGGGCATAGGCATCGAAGGCCGACAGGATGCGTTGCACGTCTTTGCGGTAGCCCAGCAGGTGGATGCGGCTGGCGGCTTGCACATCGATGTCGCGCAGGGCTTGCAGGGTTTGCTGCAGGTTCTCGCCGTAGGCCGTGGCCGGGTCACCGATCAGGAAGAGGTGCACGCCAGACTGCGCATCGCCTGATGTCTGCCCCATCGCCTTCATCAGCAGGTCTTGCCCTTTGTCGTGGATGAAGCGGCCTGCGTTGGCCACCGCGAACACGCCATCGGGGATGCCCAGCTCGCGACGCAAGGCCACGCGCTGCGCAGCGAGTTCATCGGGCGTGCCTTGGGAGGTGCCATGGGGGCCATCCGGCACACCGTTGTGGACCACGGCGATGCGCTTGGCCGCATAGCCCGCGGCCACGAGGTTGCGCTTGACCGCGTCCGACACCGCGATGATCTGCGCGCAGCGCTGCATGTGCGTCTTGGCCGTGGTGGCGTGCGCCGTGCACACCGCCAGCGGCTTGCACTGCATGTGGCCGGCGCGCCCTGCATAGGCGGCACCGCGGATGAGGTGGCCATGGACGATGTCCGGCTGCCAGCGCTTGACCAGGCGGTGCAACTGCCAGTGCGACCAGGGGTCGTACAGCCCGTGCATGGGGATGTGCACCGCTTCGATGCCCGCCTCGGCGCAGGCCTTGCCCAGCCAGGAGTCCAGCGGCCCGGCGAACATCACGGCATGCCCGGCCGCGCGCTGGCCCTGCATCATCATCATGACGTGGTTCTCGGCGCCACCGTAGCCGTGGCTGTGCAGGACGTGGACGATGCGCATGCGTGCGGCCGGCTTCGTCACGACGGCATCCGGTCAGGCAAAGCCGCCTGGCCTTTGCGCGCCTGTTTGGCGTGCAGCTTGAAGGCGAAGCCGAGGACGTTGTCGCCGTAGGAGATGGCCTTGCGCGTCAGCTCGAAGGGGTTGTCCGACAGGTTGGCCGCGCCGCGGATGCAGGTCGTGGCCGTGCGGTAGCCGGCTTCCTGCACCAGGTCGCGCGCGCGCAGCGAGTAGTCGCCATAGGGGTAGCAGAAGTCGGGCACGGCCTCGCCCAGCACGTCTTCCAGCGCCTTCTTGCTGTCGAAGATCTCGCGGCGCTGCTCGGCCGCGCTCAGCGTGGACAGGCGCGGGTGCGTCACCGCGTGGGAGCCGAAGTCGCAGCCCTCGCGCTTGAGCTGGCGCACCGCCGCGGCGTCCATCAGCTGGGGCTGGTGCGGCCAGTCGGTGAGCCAACTGGCGGTCTTGCCGATCAGGTCGCTGACCAGGTACACGGTGGCCGAGCAGCCGAACTCTTGCAGCGCGGGCCAGGCGTGTTCGCGGAAGTCGTCGTAGCCATCGTCCACGGTGATGACCACCGAGCGTTTCGGCAGCGGCCGGCCTTCGAACAGGCAGGCATGGGCTTGCGCCAGGTTGAGCACCTCGAAGCCCATCAGCTTCAGGTAGCGCAGCTGCGCACGGAAGCGGTCGATGTGGCAGAACAGCGCCCGGTGCGCGTCAGGGCGCGGGTACAGGCCGATCTGGTGGTACATCAGGATCGACATCGGCGGTGAGGCCGGGGCTGAAACCGGGGGCAGGGTGCTCATGGACTGCTGGCGGGCGAGGGCGTGGTGCTCAGGGTGCCGAATGTACCGCAGGCGGCCTCGTTCAGGCGCTGCGGGCCCGGGCACCGTAGGGGCAGTGACCCGGCCGCGGGCTGACTTGCGGGTGTTTGCGGCAGGTGCTGGGACGCTGCTCATAGACGGTGCAGCGGCGCGTGGTGGCGTCCAGGAAGCGGCAATCGCCGCTGGCACGTCGCGCCAGGGTGAAGATCTCGTGCTTGAAGTTGAAGTGGTCGATCAGGCCCGCCTTGCTCAGGCGCTTGGCGATCTGCTTGGGCGCTTCGTGCTCGGCCTCGAAGGGGTCCACCAGCGCCAGGCGAACCAGGTCGGCCAGCTTGACCTCCACCGGCATGGTGCAGCAGTTGGCCATGCACTGGTCGCACAGGCCTGGGCGGTAGCGCGTCCAGGTGTCGGGGCGGTCGATGTCAACCGCATGTATCGATCGGTTCATGGGGAAGGGGGGTGAAGCAGCGCGACAGCATAAAAGATGGCGGGCTGGTGGTTCGCTTGGCGGCATCCGGACCATGCGCGTATCCGATGTAGGTCACGGAGTTTTTCTCAGAATTTGAGTCCACCCACAACACACCAGGGACTCTACATGAACCGACTCGACCGCCCCCAGCCCAGCGCCACCCCCGGGCCAGACCTGCCCGGCTACCTCAAGCGGGTGGCTGCGGCGGCCTGCGCCGCTTGCGCTTCCTTTGCTGCCAGCGCACAGACCGTGCCCGTTCCCCGGGCGTCCATCACACCCGCGGACCTGGGTGTTGTCATCCTTCAAGGTGATCCCACCTCGGAGGCCATTGGCACCTACTACCAGGCTGTGCGTGGGATTCCTGCTGCCAACATCGTGCGGATCAGCCTGCCCGCGGGGGCCGACAACATCACTCCGAGCCAGCTGGCGAGCGCCAGGGCCCAGATCACGGCGGCATTGCCGGCAAATGTCCAGGCGACCTTGCTGACTTGGACGCGCCCATTCCGGGTGCAAGGAGCCTGTGGCATGAGCATCACCAGCGCCTTTGCGCTGGGTTATGACGTGAAGTATTGCAACGCTGTCTTCACCGCGCCGGTCACCTATTACGACGCAGACACCACGCGCCCTTGGACCGAACTTGGCGTGCGTCCGTCCATGATGCTGGGGGCTGCCACCTATGCCGATGCGGTGAGCCTGATCCACCGAGGGTTGAGTTCGGAGGCCACGTATCCCAGTGGCGACGGCTATCTGATCCGCACCACGGACACAGCACGCAGTGGTCCACGCTGGCAGGATTTCTCCAAGCTGCCAAGCGCGTGGAGCTTTGACGGAGGCCTCCGGCTGAACTACATCGACAACGCCAAGGGAGGCGGCTCCAATGCGATCGCAGGCAAAAGCCCGGTGTTGTTCTACTTCACGGGGCTGACCGCGGTGCCCGATTTGGCCAGCAACTTCTTCGTGCCTGGCGCTGTTGGAGACCACCTCACCTCCTTCGGGGGCGTTCTGTCGGGCACATCCCAGATGGAGGCGACCGAGTGGCTCCAGGCTGGCACCACCGGCAGCTACGGCACCGTCGAAGAACCCTATGCCGTGGCTGACAAGTTCCCTCGCGCCTCGGTGATGATCGACCACTATTTCCGCGGCGCCACCTTGATCGAGGCCTACTGGAAGTCGGTGCGAACGCCTGGTCAGGGCTTGTTCCTGGGCGACCCTCTGGCCCGTCCCTTCACCGATGTTTCGGCCTCCACCATCAGCAACGGCCAATACGTGATCCAGACCCGTTCGCTGCGTGGCAACCAGCGTTACGCCATCCAGGCGCGTGCCGCCGCCAACGGCCCGTGGCAAACGCTGTCGAGCACGTGGTTGCCGCACCCTGGCCCTGCCACGCTGAAAGCGCCTGTGGCCAGCACTGCGAATGCCCAGCTTCGCCTGCAGGGCTGCCCGTCTGCCCTTGCAGTCGAGGCATCGTCAACGAGTGAGGCGGCGCAACGGGGGCGAGCGCAAACCTTCTACTACCAGCTGCAATTGACCAACACAGCGACGGAGGATTCGGCTTGCGAGCAACACGTGGATCTGACAGCACTGCCTTTGCCCGAGGGCATGGTTGCCACCGTGGAGCCGAAGACCTTGCAGGTCCGACCGCAACAGACCTTGCAAGCCATCGTCAAGGTCGAGGCGCCAGCAACCGCGGCAGCCAGCGATGACTTTTGCTTTGAAGTGCCGGTGCAGTTGACCGACCGGATCACGGGGCAAACCTCGCAGATCAACCAGCTGGACGGCTGCCTGTTCACGATGGTGGGTGATGAGTACCTCATCCGCATCCGCCGCCCAAGCTGGAACTGGCAACTCCTTGATTACCCAGAACGCACCAGCTTTTACCGCTATCCGGTGGAGCTCGATGCGCCGAGTGACCAGGACATCGTGAAAGTGAACTACAACTTGCAGGCCCTGTACCTGGACGATGGCACCGATCCGATGCTGTACGGTTCCATTGCCGGCATGAATGGCGTGACCGTGGGGGAGGGCGCCTATGCCAGTGAGCTGGTCATTGAAAAGGCGACACCAGGCACTTACGTGCTGCAGGCGAATGCGTTCGACTCCAACAGCCAGTTGGTCGCATCCACCGAGGTGTACGTGTACCTTGGCATGCAAGTCAACACCGTGCGTGGCACGCCGGGCAGAGACACGCTGACGGGCACCTCCGGCAATGACATCTTCATTGGCGGTGCGGGGGCCGATCTCATGAGTGGCGGTCAGGGCAAAGACATCTTCGTTTTCGAGTCCATCCGCGATGCGTTGGACCAGATCACTGATTTCGTGCCTGGCACCGATCGGTTGGACCTGAGTCGGTTGCTGGCCAGCATCGGTCAAAGCACCCGCAGCGCGTGGCAGCAGGGCGTGGTGACGCTGCGTGATGTGAGCGGCGGAGTGCTCGTCATGATCGACGTTGACGGTGCATCTGGTCCGAGTGCCTCACGCCCGCTCGTGACCTTGACGGGTGTGTCCGCAGCGGCTGTTGACCCCGTGCGCGACCTCCAACTTCAGCGTTGATCAATCACTGAGGTGCCATTGAGCGGCCCGATGCGGGCCGGAAGGGCTTGCTGTTGCAAGGCCGGTCGCAGGGCCTTGCGCCCTCAAACCGGCGCCCCACTCGGCGGCGTTCATGGACGTAGAAAGGCCCCGCGAGCTAGAGCAGCTTGCGGGGCCTTTGAATGCTGGTGGCCTGGGGCGGAATCGAACCACCGACACGCGGATTTTCAATCCGCTGCTCTACCAACTGAGCTACCAGGCCGTCTTGTGTCTTGCTGCTGCGTTGCCGCAATCAGCGAAGACCATGACTATACATCAATTTGCGGCCGATTTTTTGTTGCGACCGAGATCGACGCCCAATTGCTTGAGCTTGCGGTACAGGTGGGTGCGCTCCAGGCCGGTTTTCTCGGCCACGCGGGTCATGCTGCCGCCTTCGCGTGCCAGGTGGAACTCGAAGTAGGCGCGCTCGAAATCGTCGCGGGCTTCGCGCAGCGGGCGGTCGAGCTGGAAGCTCTGCTCGTGCGAGGGGCCCGACATGCCGTTGTGGCCCATGCCATGGTGGTGGGCACTGCCTGCATGGCCGTACATCACGCTGCCTGTGGCAGGTGCGTGGCTGCTGGACATCTCGGCCATGCCATGGTTCAAGCCGCCGACCAGGCCATGGCCCATCGTGCCGGCCATCGCGCCGTTCATGCCATTCACCAGGCCGTGCGCGGCACCATTGCCAGCCAGCTCGGTGCGACCCATCGCGGCGTGGCCATAGCCCGTCATGCCGTTGGCATTCTGGTTTGCGCCCAGGCCCGGGTTGTACGCCGGGTTGTAAGACGAGGCCGCCGTGATCGGGGTGACCGTGGCCAGGTGCACGGCTTGCATCGTGGTTTGCTGCGCGGCCTGACGGGGCGCCGGCTTGCTCAGGCCTTGCTCGACTGCGCGCAGCAGCTTTTGCATGGTGATGGGCTTTTCCAGGAAGGCCTGGGCACCGACCTTGGTGGCCTCCACGGCCGTGTCGATGGTGCCGTGGCCGGACATCATGATCACGGGCATCGTGAGCTGCCCGCTGGCGGACCACTCCTTGAGCAGCGTGACGCCGTCCACATCGGGCATCCAGATGTCCAGCAGGACCAGGTCGGGCTGGCACTGTTCGCGCAGGGCGCGGGCTTGCGCGGCGTTTTCCGCGACTTCCACCGAGTGACCTTCGTCGCTCAGAATTTCTGAAAGCAGGGCACGGATGCCCAGTTCGTCGTCAACAACAAGAATGGTGGCCATGAATTTCTGCTACCCCGGTTGGGTTCTGCGCTAGTGTGACCCAGTTTGGAGTGGGATGGATGACAGCACCGAAAATGATAGCGAAACTTGTGCCCCGCCAGACGGGCCCGGTGCTGCGGGATACCCTTGCGACGAGGCCGTGTCTGAGACGCTTTCTGAGGTGCTGGCCAGGTTGCGGATGCGCACGAGCGCCTTGTGTTCATCGGCGATTTTCTTGACCACGGCCAGCCCCAGGCCCGTGCCTTTGGGCTTGGTGGTGATGTAGGGCTCGAAGGCGCGCTTGAGGATTTTGTCGGGGAAGCCCGGGCCGTTGTCGCGCACGGTCAGGCGCACGGCGCGGATGCTGCCGTCCTCGTGCAGCGGCGTGTCGGTGCGCAACGTGACCTGCGGCGCAGGGCCGTCCTTGCGGTGGCTGGCCGCGTCCTGTGCGGCATCCAGCGCGTTTTGCACGAGGTTGTGCACGACCTGGCGCAGCAGGGCCGCATCGCCCAGGATGGGCGGCAGGTCGGGCTTGAGCGCCAGCTGGATGGTGCCTTGTTCCACCGCCTGACCGTACAGCGCCAGCACGTCGTTGACGAGGCCGTTGAGGTCCAGCGGCACCAGCTTGGCCGAGGGCAGGCGGGCGTAATCGCGGAACTCGTTGATGAGGTTCTTGAGCGCCTGCACCTGCGTGACGATGGTGTTGACCGAGCGCGTCAACAACTGCTGGCCGGGCTCGTCGAGCTTGTCTTCGAGCTTGAGCTGCAGCCGCTCGGCCGAGAGCTGGATGGGCGTCAGCGGGTTCTTGATTTCGTGCGCCACGCGGCGCGCGACCTCGCTCCAGGCTTCTGCGCGCTGGGCCGAGACCACCTCGGTGAGGTCGTCGAACACGATGAGGCGCTCGTCGGGCGGCAGCTCCGCGCCACGCACCAGCAGGGTCAGCGGTTCAGGCTGGCTGGGCAGTTGCAGCTCGTAGGCCTCCTGCCATTGCAGGCGCTCGCCGGGGGTCGGGTCGTTGGCGACCATCTCGAAGCGCTGGCGCACCGATTCGGCCAGGCCTTGCAGGCCGGCGATGTCCGACATCGGGCGGCCGCGGTAGGCCGAAATCGGCAGGCGCAGGATGCGGGTGGCGCCGGGGTTGACCATCTCGATGTGGCCGGCAGCATCGAACACGATGACGCCCGCGCTCATGTTGTCCAGCACGGTTTGCAGGTGGGCGCGGGCGCTGTCGAGTTCCTGCACGCTGCGTTCGGCCAGGGTGCGGGCATCGGCCAGTTGCTGGGTCATGTCGGCGAAGGAGCGCGTCAGGCCGCCGAGCTCGTCACCCGATCCGAAGATGGCTTTGGGGCGCAGGTCGCCGCGCGCCACCTCCTGCACGCCTTCTGCCAGCAGCAGCAGGGGCTTGGCCAGTTGCTGGCCCAGGATGGCGGCCAGCAGGAAGGCGCCGAACACGGCCAGCACCAGCGCCAGCGTCAGGGTGCCGATGTACATGCGCCGCAGGCCGCTGCGGCTGAGCGCGCGTTCCTGGTACTCCTGGTAGGCGGTCTGCACGGCCAGGGCGTTGCGCACCAGGTCGGGTGCCAGGCGCTGCGTCACCATCAGGAAATGGCCGTGGGCTTGCAGGCTGAAGCTGCGGTCGGGCATCCAGGCGATGGCGACGATCCGTGCGGGCGGGTGCGAGGTGTTGGCCACATCGCTGCGGCCGTCATTGCGGTCTTCCAGGCCGTCGACCTGGGCCAGCACGCCCTTGTTGCGCGCCTCGGTGCGCCAAGGCAGTGGCAGGCGTTCGCTGCTGAGCAGCCGCGTGCCGTCGCCGCCGGCGCTCAATTCGACCTGGCCTGACTCGTTGACGAAGGCCACGGTGTGCGCGCCGAGCTGTTCGCGCAGGCGCTCCAGCTCCAGCAGCGAGGGCTGTTGGTGCACGAGGGGCTCGGTCTGCTCGCTCAGGCGGGATGCGGCCACGCGGGTCTTGTTGGCCAGGTCCTGCGTCAGGGTGTCCAGGGTGCTGCGGCCCAGGTTGAGGCCGGCTTCCAGGGCGCCTTCGACGCGCACGTCGAACCAGGTCTCGATGCTGCGCGAGACGAACTGGTAGGACACCGTGTAGATCATCAGCCCCGGCACCAGGGCCAGCACACCGAAGATGCCGGCCAGCTTGAGCAACAAGCGGCTGCCGAACTTGCGGCTGCGCAGCCGCATGGCCAGGCGGCCCAGCGCCACGATGATGATGAGCGTGAGGAAGGCCGCGATGCCCATGTTGGCCGACACCAGCCAGCCGAAGTGGCGCTCGAAGCGGTCGCTGTTCTGGGTGGCCAGCACCAGCATGAAACCCAGCACCAGAGCGCCGCCGGCCATGACGATGCCGGAGACGATCCAGGCCCAGCGGTTGGCTTTGATGGTGCTCACAGGGTGACGCTGCGCTCAGCGGCTGATCGGGGCGAGTTGGATGCGGCGCTGCACGGACAGGTCCCAGCCCGTGGGCGTGCCCAGCCCGATCTGCAAGGGCCGGGGCAGCTCGTCGGTGTCGAGCTTGAAGCTGAATTCGATGTGGTGGTCGGCTTCTTCGCCAGGCGCCACGGCGTCGGCGATGCGCCAGCGTGTGCCTTTGCGCACCACGTCCAAGGCCTCGTTGAGCTGGGCGAAGTGGCGGCTCAGGCCATCGACGTTCAAGCGCCACTGCCGGGTGAGGGGCTGGTAGCCCAGGCGCCAGCGGCGCGTGGCCAGGGCGCGGGATTGGTCCATCCAGTACCAGCGGCTGCGCAGCAGTTCGGCTTGGGCGACGAAGACCACCGCCACACCCCGGCTCAGGGCCTGCTCGACCTCGCGCGACAGCTCGAAACGCACGGCATAGCTCAGCAGCACGCCCTCATCGCTTTGTTGCGCGTACAGGGCCGTGAGTTCGATGCCGCTGCGCGCGTTGCTGACCTGCGCCCACGCAGTCCGGTTGGCCGGCGCCACGGCCGCTGCCAGCGCCAAGCGGGCGCTGTGCTTGAGCAGGTCGCGGCGGGGCATCGGGGGCATCACGCACGTCAGGGTGTTTTGGACAGCAGGGCGTAAAAGAAACCATCGCCCATGGCGCGGCTCGCTGGGGCGGCGATGGGGTCCAAGTATTCGACCACAGGGCGCAGGTGCCCGGGGGACGGCAGCGCCTGGGCGCCCGGCGTGCGTTGCAAAAACGCGTCGATGCGTTCCTGGCCCTCGATGCGGAAGACGGAGCAAGTGCAATAGAGCAGATGGCCGCCCGGCTTGAGCAGCGGCCACAGCGCGTCCAGCAGGGCGTCCTGGGTGCGGGCCAGGGCCGTGAGGTCGGATTCCCGGCGCAGCCAGCGCACGTCGGGGTGGCGTCGCACGATGCCCGAGGCGCTGCAGGGGGCGTCCAGCAGGATGGCGTCGAAGGCCTGGCCATCCCACCAGGCGGACGGCTGGCTGGCGTCTGCGGCCACGGTGCGGGCGCGCTCGTTGGGGCCCAGGCCGAGGCGCTGCAGGGTCTCGTTGACCCGCACCAGGCGCTGCGGGTCGCTGTCGAGCGCGGTGACGTCGAGGTCGGCCAGCTCCAGCAGGTGGGCGGTTTTGCCGCCCGGCGCGGCGCAGGCGTCGAGCACGCGGGCGCCGGCGGGCAGGGGGCGCCCACCGGCATGCACGAGCAGGGGCGCGGCCAGTTGTGCGGCGGCGTCTTGCACCGAGGCATCGCCATCGGCAAAACCCGGCAGCTGCTGGACGGGCACGCCGCGGGGCAGCACGATGGGGTCGAAGCCTTCGGGCTCCAGGGGCGACGTGCTGGCTTGGACGGTGGCGGCGGCGATCGGGCTGCTGTCGGGTGTCAACAGCCCCGCTTCGAGCAGGCGCGCGCGGTAGGCCGCGCTGCTGCCGTGGCGCACGTTGGCGCGCAAGGTCATGGGCGGCTGGGTCTGGTTGGCCATCAGCATGGCCTGCCAGTGCTCGGGCCAGTCGCGCTGCAGCCGGCGTATCCACCAGGCGGGGTGGTTGAAATGGGCGACGTCGTCGTCTTCCAGCGCGGCCAGCAAGTCGGCCTCTTCGCGCAGGAAGCGGCGCAGCACGGCGTTGACCAGGCCGCTGGCCGGGCGCGCGCGGCGCTTGCAGGCGTCCACCGCCTGGTCGACCAGGGTGTGGCGGGCGTATTCGTCACCGCAGGCCAGGGCCAGGGCCGACAGCAGCAGGCCGTCCACCCAGGGGGCCGGGGCTTTGGGCACGAGGGCCTGGCGCAGGGCCAGGGCGGTGCCCAGGCGGCGCAGCACGGCAAAGGACAGGGCCTGGGTGCCTGGGCGCTCTGCAGGGGGCAGGGCGGCGAGCACATCGGTCAGGGACTGGCCCTGGCGCACGGCGGCCACGGCCTCGGCGCAGCGGCTGAGCAGTTGCCACAGCGGCAGGCTGTGCGGGTGGGCTGGGGTGGCCGTGCGGGGGGCTGCGGGAGCGGAGGAGGCGGGGCGCTGGGACATGCCGGGCAGTCTATGCGCAGATCAACTGTGGGCCATGTGTCCCAATGCAAACGGCCGCGCAGTGTGCACTGGCGCGGCCGTTGAGGGTGGGGATGCGTGTTGGCTCAGTTGCTGCTGGCGCCATCGCCCAGGAAGTGGCGGCGGTAGCGTGCCGGCAGGTCGGCGATGCGCATCAGCATCGGCAGGTCGGCGGTGTTGAAGTCGGGGTCCCAGGCCGGTGCGCCCAGGATGCGGGCGCCGCAACGCAGGTAGCCCTTGATCAGCGCGGGCGGCTCGACGTCCAGGTGGCGGTCCAGCTCTTCCACCGGCAGGGGCAGGCGGGGGCGCACTTGCAGGTCGATGGGGGCCAGGTGGGTCTGGCGCAGCTGCTCCCACAGGCTGGCGGCCACGTGGCCACCGTCGCGCATGGAGATGCTGGCGCAGCCGATCATGGTGTCCAGGTCGTTGCGGACCATGAACTCGGCCAGGGCGCCCCACAGCGCCATGATGGCGCCACCGTTGCGGTGGTCGGGGTGCACGCAGGAGCGACCCAGCTCGACCATCTTGCCGCGCAGGCCGCGCAGGCGGGTCAGGTCGAATTCGGTTTCGCTGTAAAGGCCGCCGATGCGCTTGGACGAATCGGGCGTCATCACGCGGTAGGTGCCGATGACTTCGCCGGGCTCGCCGTCGTCCGACTGCAGGCGCACCAGCAGGTGTTCGCAGTAGGGGTCGAACAGATCGATGTCGTGGCCGGCGGGGCTGCCGGCGGGCACGCTCAGGCGAGCGCCCATTTCGCCGACAAAAATGTCGTGCCTCAGGCGTTGCGCCGCGCGAACATCTTCTTCAGTGCGAGCCCAAACGACTTCAAAGCCTTGGCGCGTGGAGCCCGGGTGAAGTGACCTCCGAGCGGCACGGTCGGCCGACAACTGGTTGGAGAGGCCTGCGATGGGCAGGGTGGGCAGCGGGATGTCGCGCATTGTCATCTCCAGTCTCGGGCTTTCAGTCGATGGTTGGCAGTGTCTGGCGGCAACATGACGAAGTCGTGAACAGCGGGTGACATGCGGGTGACGCCGTATGGAGGATGGATTTGGCGTGGAATGTTCATTCGCATGGCAAATCCGGAGGTCAAGCATACACGCACGCTGCTAGCATCCCGAGTATGAGCATCCAGATTTTCGGTTTGCCGGTGTCGCGGGGGGTGGCCATTGGCCGCGCGGTGCTGATCGCCTCCAGCCGGGTGGACGTCCCGCACGTTTTCATCGATCCTGCGCGGACCGAGGAAGAAATCGCGCGCCTGCTCACCGCCCGTGACGTGGTGGCCACCGAGTTCGATGCGCTCAAGCGCGACCTGCCCGCCGATGCGCCCGCCGAGCTGGCCGCCATCCTGGATGTGCACCAGATGCTGCTGCAGGACGAGGCCCTGGTGGGGGCCGCCCTGGACTGGATCCGCCAGCGCCACTACAACGCCGAATGGGCGCTGTCGGCGCAGCTCGAAGTGCTGGCCCGCCAGTTCGACGAGATGGAAGACGCCTACATCCGCGAGCGCAAGGTGGACCTGGAGCAGGTGGTCGAGCGCATGCTGCGCAGCATCGGCCGCGGCAGCCCCTCGCCCATGCCCGACCCGGGTCAGAACGCCCGCGATTTCGGCGGCGACGAGCCCCTCATCCTCGTGGCCAGTGACATCGCGCCGGCCGACATGGTCAGCTTCAAGCGCAGCGTGTTCTGCGGCTTCGTGACCGACGTGGGCGGCAAGACCTCGCACACGGCCATCGTGGCGCGCAGCATGGACATCCCGGCCGTGGTGGGCGCCCGTCAGGCCAGCGGCCTGATCCGCCAGGACGACTGCATCATCATTGACGGCGACGCCGGTTTGGTGATCGTGGACCCGTCGCCCATCGTGCTTGAGGAGTACCGCTTCCGCCAGCGCCAGGCCGAGCTGGAGCGTGGCCGTCTGGCCCGCCTGCGCCACACCCCGGCGGTCACGCTGGACGGCGAACGCATCGAGTTGCTGGCCAACATCGAGATGCCTGAAGACAGCCCCGGCGCGCTGGAAGCCGGTGCCGTGGGCGTGGGCCTGTTCCGCTCCGAATTCCTCTTCATGAACCGCGCCGGCAACCTGCCCGACGAGGAAGAGCAGTACGACGCCTACCGCCGTGCGGTGGAGGCGATGAAGGGCCTGCCCGTGACCATCCGCACGGTGGACATCGGCGCGGACAAGCCGCTGGAGGGGATGTCGTCGAGCGAGTTGCGCCACGAGTCGGTGCTCAACCCGGCACTCGGCCTGCGCGCCATCCGCTGGAGCTTGTCCGAGCCCAGCATGTTCCGCCGCCAGTTGCGGGCGCTGTTCCGCGCGGCGGTGCATGGGCCGGTGAAGATCCTGATCCCGATGCTGGCCAGCCAGCGCGAGATCCGCCAGACGCTGGAGAACATCGCCCACGTGCAGCGCCAACTGACGGACGCGGGCAAGTCCTTCGGCCAGTGCGAGCTGGGCGCCATGATCGAGGTGCCGGCGGCGGCACTGACCATGCCCATCTTCCTGCGGCACTTCGACTTTGTCTCGATCGGCACCAACGATTTGATCCAGTACACCCTGGCCATCGACCGCGCCGACGAGGCCGTGGCCCATCTGTACGACCCCTGGCACCCGGCCGTGCTGCAGCTGCTGCACACCACCATCGCGCAGGCGCGCGCGGCGGGCAAGGGCGTGAGCGTGTGTGGCGAAATGGCCGGCGACCCGGCGTTCACCGAGCTGCTGCTGTCCA
>Ga0209107_10000313_pt1 | contig 28923 bp, 33 predicted proteins | sample LakErihyJuly2011_2_FD_187460 | JGI IMG/M metagenome (GOLD analysis project Ga0209107, IMG submission 187460) | Freshwater microbial communities from dead zone in Lake Erie, Canada - CCB hypolimnion July 2011 (SPAdes) (version 2) | ecosystem: Environmental > Aquatic > Freshwater > Lentic >...
AAAAAATTTTATAAATAAATGGATCTTGATGCAAAACGTATATATGACGATTTAAAACTTAAAACTAAATTAGAATTAAGAGCTTTACTAGCAGTTTTAAAAGATACAGATGAATACGAAGAACTATATAATTTATGGAAAAAGTATACAAAAACAGGTGCAGTTAAAAAAGATGAAAAAAATTTTTTAGAAAAACTTGCTATTACTATCAATGATTATGAACCTTTAAAAGAAGAAGAAGAATATCACTCTCCTACAGCAGAAGAATTAGAAGAAATGAAAAAGAAAGGGAAAAAAGATATCCAAAGTATTAAAAAAGGAAAAGATGAAAGTGAAGAAGAAAGTAATAGTGAAGAAGAAAGTAATAGCGAAGAAGAAAGTGAAGAAGAGAAAGAAAAAGAGAAAGAAAAAGAGAAACGTAAGAAAGAAGAAGATAAACGTAAGAAAGAAGAAGAGAAAGAAAAAGAGAAACGTAAGAAAGAAGAAGAGAAAGAAAAAGAGAAACGTAAGAAAGAAGAAGAGAAAGAAAAAGAGAAACGTAAGAAAGAAGAAAAGAAAGAAAAGAAAGAAGAAAAGAAAGAAGATGAAGATGAAGATGAAAAAGATGAAGATGAACGTATTAGTAATATAAACGAAAGTAAGATGTTAAAAGGATATAAAAAAGATGATATTAACAAAGCTATTGAAAAATTAAAAAAGAATCTTAACGTAGATGATATTAAAAAATTAAAAGTTATTAAAAAAATTTTAGATGAAACTAAAAAAATAAAAGAAGAAAAAGGATTTAAAAATTACAAAGAATCACCTAGCACAAAAAATGGTTATAAAGCTGGACAAAAAGGTATAGATAAGGCTATTAAACTTTTCGTTTACCATTATTTACATGATTGTAAAAAATTAAAACCATCTGAAGTTTCTAGTCCTAAGAAAGCTAGTCCTAAGAAAGCTAGTCCTAAGAAAGCTAGTCCTAAGAAAGCTAGTCCTAAGAAAGCTAGTCCTAAGAAAGCTAGTCCTAAGAAATTACCTGCTGGCTGGAAAATGTTTATGGATAAAGACAATGATCCTTATTATGTTAAATATGATGGGAAAAAGGCTATTAAAGGAACAAGTACTTATAAATTTCCTAAAGAAGAAGAGGAAGAAGAAGAGGAAGAAGAAGAAGAAGAAGAAAAAGAAGAAGAAAAATTAAAAAAAGAATTAAAAAAATTAAAAAAAGAATTTAAAGATGATGTATCTCTTAATTATTTAAAAGCTCTTTATAAAGGTAAAAAATGTGATCCTTCCCATCCTTGTGACGATGGTGAAGAATGTGATTTAGAAAATGGATTATGTGTACCAGAAACAAATGAATCATATTATGATGAAATTAAACGTATGGAATATAAAGGTAAAAAATTTACAGGAAAACAAAAATCCTTAAATAAATTAATTCCTAAATCTAAGGAAATAATTCCTGCAAAAAATCTTCCTAAACCTGAAGAAGAAGAAATTGATCTAGATTTAGAATTAAATAATTTAAAAGATCTTGATGAATTAAAAAAGGCATTAGTAGAATGTTTAATGCCAGTAAATAAAGAAACTGTCCGTTCTAAAGCTAAATAAAATTATTTTAATTTTAATAAAATAATTTTTTAATCTTCAAAAAAAAACTCATACAAGTCATTAAATGATAAATTCTCACCAATAGGCAAACCATTATCGTATGTATAATCTTTAATATACATTAAACTTTCTACAACACATTCATATGTTTTTTCATAAAAATTATCAATGATATAAGACTCACACATTTCATTATCTAAATTATCTAAATTATCTAAATTATCCAAATTATCCAAATTATCCAAATTATCCAAATTATCCATTTTAAAATCTTGAACTTTTTCTATAAATTAATTTACAAAATGAGTCAAACTTATAGTCTTTATATACCATATTTTTTGTTTTTAAAACATACATTATTTTTAAAAATAAAGACTCAAGATTGTTTTCATATTCATTAAACCATTTTTCATAATTAAAAAATTTTTTCATCTTTAATTATTGTTTAATTTTTTAAATTATAAATTGTCTAATTCTTTTAATTCAGTTTCAATTTCTTTATCTAAATCAACAGACTCAGTTATATCAGATGAATTTGTATTTCTATTAAAATAGCTATCATTTTCATCCAAGTGTAAGTTATCATCCAAGTGTAAGTTATCTTCCAAGTGTAAGTTATCATCCAAGTTTACGTTATCATCCAAGTTTACGTTATCATCCAAGTGTAAGTTATCATCCAAGTGTAAGTTATCATCCAAGTTTACGTTATCATCCAAGTGTAAGTTATCATCCAAGTGTAAGTTATCATCCAAGTTTACGTTGTTGATTAAGTGTAAGTTATCATCCAAGTTTACGTTGTTGACTAAGTGTAAGTTATCATCCAAGTTTACGTTGTTGACTAAGTGTAAGTTATCATCCAAGTTTACGTTGTTGACTAAGTGTAAGTTATCATTCAAGTTTACGTTGTTGATTAAGTGTTGTTGTAATAGTTGACGTTTTTTATGGTCAAGTTGTTGTGATAATTGAAGTTTTTGTTTTTCATGTTGAAATACTATTTGACGTTGATGTTGTTCACGTTGACGAATTAATTTACGTTGATGTGTTAATGATTGTTGATGTAATAATTCTTCTTGTGCTTTTTGTATTTTTTTTTCTAATTCTAAACGTTGTAATTGCTTTTCAAATTGGTTTTCTGAATCAGATTTATTATTTAATAAAATTTTTAAACTATCTTGAGTTTCAGCCATTTGGTCTTCTATTTTTTTTAAACGTTCTTCTAATATTCTAGATTTATTATAAAAAAAATATCCCATCGTCCCTAATACAACTATTTCAAGAGAAACATGAACTATAAATTTTTTATCAAAAACTGTAACTGTACTTGTCATTTTTACATTACTATAATCTTTAAGTAAAATTTAAAAAATAGGCTTAAAATTAAAATTAAGATGCTCAAATATTTGCTTTACAATATCATCATGAAAACTTTTTCTATCCAAAGTTTTTAACATATTAAAATCAGATGCTTTACAACTATATTTATGTCTATTTAACAATTGAAATAAAACATAATGTGTATTAATAAAACTCTTTCTTTCAATCTTTCCAGTAAATTTAAATTTTTGATCGTATACATTTGAAATTTTGTCAAAATCCTCCATTAATTTATCTTCAATGTGTGAAATATCATCTACCTTTTTACTGGTTAATTTATGATAAATTAAAACAATATCTTCATAATGCTTTGAATGATTTGTTTCTTTTAAAAACAATAAAATATGTTCTTTAGTTACTTTTGAAAAACGTATTAATTTATCTTTACTATTTTCTAATAAACCGTGTAATTCAAGCTGTCTTTCAATATCATTATATACATTTTCATCTATAGTAGAATTTTGTTTACCTTGATATTGATTTATACAATCTTTAAAATGAATACGGCGTTCGTATGTATATTTATTAGATATATTAACCCTTGAAATATCTTTATAACAATTAGATTTATAAGATTTTTCTTCCTGGATACCACATGATTCACATATTTCAATATTATTGTATTCATTGAATATAAATTCTTGAGTAGATTTACAGTAACTGCATTCTTTTTTTTTATTAAGTATCTTATTGTTCTTAGATACGATTTCTTCCAAATTACCGTAATCAATGTTATAATTTTTTAATACATCAAGATACTTTTTTACAATTAAACGAATATTACTATTGTTATCAACAATCTTTTTTTTCATAAAAGATATTTTTTTAGGTTCATCCAATAGTAATTTATATTCTTCTAAAATAGGAGTAACATCCATTATATAAAAATATAAATTATTCTGTAGATTATTATTCTTCTGATCTTTCTCATTTTTTAATTCATACAATTTTTCGTCTAAATCTTTCATGATATGTATTGATAAATTTTTGTCTAATAATAATTCTTCAATTTCATTTATATTTTTATCAATATCGTATATTTTCTCATCATTATTTTTCCATTTATCACGTATACTCTTATCAATATTAAGTATGTCAATTTCCATTCTTACAAATAATTATCCTTTTAACTATAATTAATTTGTCTAGAATTTATGTAATTAAATATTTTAATTTTAAAATATTTATAAAGTTAGTTCTGTCTCACTTTTCTCTTTTTTATTTGCTTTCTTCTGTTCATTCTTACATAACTTACAATTAGAACAAAGTCCATCTTTTGTTGTTTTTTCTTTATAAAAATCTTCACGTCCTCTTACATTCTCACATCGATTGCACCATTTATGTGTATTAACATCATATTCAGGAACAATTACTGTTTTCTTAATTTTTCTTTTATCCCCGTAAACTCCTACCAAATGACAATCTTTACAAATTCTATTTACTCCATCTTCATTTCCTACATTTTTAAAATATTTTAATAAAGGCAAAAAACGACTCTCTTCTGTTTTATGTGTAATTCCACCACATCTCTTTGTGATAATAATCTCTTCTGTTTTTTCTTCTAAATCTGATGAAAGCATTGTAAGTTTTACATTATGCTCGTTAAATGTATTTAATTCTTCTTCCGTTTCTAACACATAATTTATACTTAACATATCCGCTAACTTTTTAATACCATCTATTAATTCTTCTGTCTTAATATTTGTAATAAATTCACGATTATTTGGATATAACTCTTTTTCATATTTTCGTTTGACTGCTGTTTCTAACAATACATAATCTTCCGTATACATTACAAATAAAAGTTTACAAAAAGGATTAGATGTTCGATATCCACCAACACGATCTGTAATATCTCGTGACAATCCAACTTTTGTTCGAATATCCTTATCCTCTTCTTTCATTACAATAAGATACACACATCCACCTTTTTTAATCCTATAAAGCTCTTTTTTTCGTAAAAATGTTTGATGGTTATACATTACTTTCTCATACTTTCTTGATAATAATAAATTCTTCTCTCCTTGTGTCATAATAATTTTTGTCTTTTTTTCTAATTCTTCATTCAATTTATTAATCTTTTTTTCATATTCTTCTTTGATTTCATCTACTGATTTCTCATTGCCCTGTTCAACCTTTCCTGTAATCAATAATTCACGAACCCATCGTGATACTTGCAAGGAAAAAGATGAATTACACCATTGTGCTAAATGTATTCCTAAATCTGGATGAATCCATGTTCCTTGAGAATATTTATTAGATTTACCTTTATATACTTCAATTAAATGTGAATCGGGAATTCCCGCTTTCAAACTTAATATATTAATAAAATCTTTAGTTTCTCTTAAACGTTGATAATCATTAAATTTTTTACCAGAAACTTTACATAAAGCAGTTGCATGTAAATATCCATCTTCACGCATTGGAATAATAAATTTCTCCTCATTTGATAATGTTAATTCACAATTAAAAATATCGTTAATTTTTTCAAATTTAATTGATGTTGTCATTTTTTATATTTATTTTTCTTTTTAAACTATAAATTCATTTTTAGATTAGAACTTGGTTTACTCAAGTTGACAAGCTGGTACTTAATAAAAGCCGAAACGCTAATTCCAGTATCGGCAAAAAATTTATAAAATCTTTCATATTTTCTTTAAATAGTTATAAATATTTGAAAATAAATTAAATATAATTTAAAAAAAATTTCTCCTTTATAATAAAAATGTCTATTGCAACATCAAACTTAACATCCGGTTTCATCGATCTTGCTACTTATGACGAACAAGAAAAATATACTTATGGCGGTTCCGAATCAATTGCCTACTTTGTTCGTGAAGTACGTAAATCAACATGGTTTACCCAAGTTCCCGTTGTCCTCAGTCGTTCATCAGGTTCAGCTGGCTTTGGTCAACAATGGTCCGTATCAATTAGTCGTGCTGGTGATTACCTCCTCCACACTTGGCTTCGTGTTGTATTACCTTCTATTACAGCCGCCGCTACTAACAGTACTCTTGGCACTGCTTCTAACAACACTGCCAGTGTATTACGTTGGACTCGTAACTTGATGCACAATCTTATCCAAGAATGCAGTGTCACTTTTAACGATTTAGTTGCTGCTCGTTTTGATAACTTTCACTTAGATTTCTGGTCTGCTTTCACTGTCCCCGCTGGCAAACGTAACGGCTACAACGTTATGATTGGTAACGTTAACCAACTTATTAACCCTGTTGCTGCTAATCCTCTTCTCCTTGTTGGTCTTGGTGGTGCTCAAAACGGTACTGGTAATAGCGTTAGTTACAGTAATCAAGTATTACCCTCTCAAGTACTTAACCTTCCTCTTCCCTTCTTCTTTGCTCGTGATTCTGGTATTGCTCTCCCCACTGCTGCTTTACCTTACAATGAAATGCGTATCAACTTTTCTTTCCGTAACTGGACTGAATTACTTATCAAGGATATGTGGCTCCCTGGTGCCGTTCCCGCTGTCGCTGGTCAACTTTTACAACCCGCTTTCTACCAATCTAGCGGTTTAGCTCCCACAAATGACCCAAATGCCTTAGTACCCAACCAAGGTGTGTGGGTATCAGTACCTGCTCAACAATCAGATATCGCTACCAATAATACTCCTGATATTAGTAACTCATGCCAAGTATGGGCTAACTACGCCATTGTTTCCAACGAAGAACGTAAGAAGATGGCTTGCGCACCTCGTGATATTCTCATTGAACAAGTACAAACAGCTCCTCTCCAATCATTTAACAATGCTAACCCTGCTAATACCTCAGCTGGTGTCATGGGTGTTGCCGGTGGTACCCAAATCACCCCTCAATATGATATCCGATTTTCTCATGCTGTTAAAGTATTATTCTGGGCCGCTCGTAACAAAGCTAACTTTGCTGCTTGGTCTAACTACACATCTGACGCTCAATTCCCTCTTGGTCCTCACCAATCTGGCAAAGTTGGTACAGTTGTTGGCAACGCTCTCTTCGGTGTAGTTGATTTTAGTGCTGGTGCTGACCCCGTTGACACCACCTCTCTCATCTACGAAAACACCCAACGTCTCCAAAACATGGGCTCAGACTACTTCTCCCTTGTTAACCCCTGGTTCCACTCACCTGTCATTCCTCTTGAAACCGGTTACCACAGTTACTCATACTCCCTTGATTATTTCAACATTGATCCGATGGGAAGCACCAACTATGGTAAACTTACCAACGTTTCAATTGTCCCCTTCTCATCGGTTGCCCAAAACAACTCATCATACATCAGTTCTCAAGGGTTATCTACATATAACGCCAGCGTTATTGCTATCCCCACCAAATACGACTTTATCACTACTTGCGTCAACAACAACATCATCCGTATCTCAGGTGGTGCCCTTGGATTTCCCGTATTATAATCTATATTATCCCAACGCCAGTTGTATTTACAAAAAATATAATAAAATTGACAAATTTTTTAAAAAACTTAAAAAATTTTAAAACAAGAATGGAAACTGAAGTAGGATTGGAAATTAAAAATCAATTATTAAAAAAAAATTGTGAATTAAAAACATTTACAAAAAAAAGTGAAAATATGATTTATATATGTGCGTGTGGTATTGAAAAAAAACAATTATATAAAGATTATATTCGAAGAAATTGTAGAACTTGTAATGAAAAAAGAATTAAAGATGATGATTTTAAAGAAGGATATGAAAATGATATAACTGAAGAGTCAGGAGAAATTTGGAAAAGAATCAAAGGAGGTTGGATATCATCATTTGGTAAGTGTAAAAATTTAGAAGATAAAATATTGACTTTATGTATGGATAAATATCGTTATAATATTGGCGGAAAACAAGAATATGCATCAAGACTTATTGTAAAATCATTTAAAATTAAAGATTATGAAAAAATTGAAGGAAATCAAACATATATTGTTCGTTTTAAAGAATTGTATAAACCAAAAGACAAATCTGAAGAAGAATATAAAAAAGTGATTGAAAATTTTAAAGTAGATAATTTATATATTGGAACAAAAGAAAATTCTGGACATGAAAGCGGGTTAAAAAGTAGAAAATCTGATAATTTTCAAGAAAAATTAAGAATGGATATTAATCATTATAAAGAAGATGAAAAAATAATTCTTAATTTTTTAAAAAATTATATAATATGCAAAGATGGTAATATATATAATGGAGCAAGATTTTTAACAGGATCAAAAACTAATAATGATAAATATTTACAAATTTGTTTAACAAAAAAATATTATTATTTACATCGTCTTGTATGTATTGCATTTCATCCAATTGATGGAAAAACTAAATATGAAGATTATGATGATTTACAAGTTAATCATATTAATGGAGACGTTAACGAAGATGGATTATTATCAAATCATGCAGATAATTTAGAATGGATGAATTCAAGCCAGAATATGATACATTCATATGAAAATAACTTGAATAAAAAACAACGTTCTATTTTACAGTTTGATAAAGAAACAAAAGTTTTAATAAAAGAATATAGATCAATTGCAGAAGCAAGTCGAAAAACAGAAGAAAAAGAACATCAGATTAGAGAAATTGCAAAAGGAAAAAATAATTCAAAAGCTAATTTTTTATGGAAATATAAAGATGAAAGTAAGACAGAAGAATATTCTAAAAAGTATTCAAAGAAATAAATATTTATTTTAATTGTAATTTCAATTGCATATTTTCTAGTTGTAATTCTTGTACTTGTTTTTCTAATCTATAAATTTTCATTGGTAAATCATTATCCAATAAAAATGTTTCAATCATAGTCAAAAATGACTCTAAAGTTTTCACACTTTTATAAACTTCTTTTTGTTTACTAAATTCAGCTTTATAAGGAAGTAAAAAATCATGTAACATTTTTTCAATAGGTCGTCCAGAAACTTTTACAAGTTTGATAAGACGCCATTGTGCGTATAATGATTCTGAAGAAGTATGTTTTTTATTACGTTGTAAAAGTTTTCCATCAGAAAATCCAATTTTAACCATGCCTTTACCGATATAAGAAAAATAAATAACAGAGTTTGTTGTAAATTCTTCAATTTTTACTTTATCTTCTAGAACTTCAGCTTCTACATCCATTTCAGTAATGGTAGCAAATGATTTTAAAGGTCTTTCAATTGAAACTTTTCCGGTTGATAAAAGCTTATGAATCCATTCTGTTACTGTAACAGCAAATTTAGGTGATACCCATTGAGCAATATGAATTGCTACTTGTGGGTGTACCCATGTCCCTTGTTCAATTCCACCTTGTTTTATCTCAATTAAATATATTTTTTTCGTACCGCAATTTTGCGCCGACTGGTTACAAATGTCAATTTTATTTTTTAATGAAAGTTCTTCTAAAAATTCAATTGTTTTTGCATTTCTAAACCATCCAAAATATTCTTTACCTTTTACCAGAAAGAGATATGGCGTAAAATGAAATTTCGTTCTTATAGTTATGGTAAAAAATCTGTAGATGTGTTTCTAAATAAAATCAAGGAAACATTTAGTGATAATCTTCTTATTGGATATGGAAATTGGAGTTGTGATACTCAAATGAAGAACTTTATGCCTACGATGAATAAGGGATTGCGAAAGTTGATTCACAATAAGTATGACACCATAACAGTAAATGAATGTATGACATCCAAGAACTGATGTGATTGTATGTCTACTTTAGAAAATTATAGAAATACAAAAGGAAAAAAGATACACCGATTATTGGTGTGTAAAGGGGTTGAATGCGTACGTTCTCAAAACAAAAAAGCCGTATTCAAGACCAGAGATCTTAACTCTGCAATTAATATTCTGAATTTAACCAAGAAATGGATTGAGAAAAAGGAAAGACCAGAAGAGTTCAAGAGTAAATATCGTTCTTCACCAAGCGAAAGCGAGGATAAAGTAGAACCATAGACAAGGTGGTAACCCTTGTGAATTGATTTTATGCTTTTGTATTTTTTTACACTGACCTTAAAATCGGAGTTTTAAATCTCCAAAGGTGTAAAAGTTTCTATCCAATTTTCAATACTAGCGGCAGAACAAAAACCACCACCACCACGTTTAGATTTTCCGTTAAACATACGAGCAGTTGCTTGTTTTCCAACTGATTCATGAGCTTCGACAAGTAATTCATAAGTTATACCAAGATTTTTACATTCTTGTACAAATGAAATAGGATTTGACATTCGATGAATTGTCATTATTAGACATTTGTTACAATTAAATATTAAGTCATTTAAATAATCGTTTAAAGTATAAATAAGTGATGAGCGGATTATTATTTTTACAGACAGAAGATTTTGCAATACAAAAGGGTATGAAGGGAAATATTTTATGTCATGGCATTAGAGGTTTAAGTTTAATTTTATTTTATTCAACAAATTGTCAGTATAGCAGAGCATTGATTCCAGTATTTAAAAGATTACCTGGTCAACTTGGTGGATGTCAATTTGGTATGATTAATATTAGTTCAGAGAAGACTTTAATTGAAATGAGTAAATCGACAATTTCAGAGATAAAATATGTTCCATTAATAATTTTGTATATAGCTGGAAAACCTTTTATTAGATATGATGGCCCATCTGAAGAGAATGAAATTAAACGTTTTATTTTTGAAGTAAGTAGTAAAATTCAGTCAAAAGAAAAATTTACAGGAAAACAAAATGCGAATGCTAATAAAAATCAACAGCCTAACCAGAATGTGAAACGATCTATTCCAGCGTATGCGTCAGGACAACCTTTATGGGGAGATACCGATGATTTTTATTTAGAGTTTGCTGAAGCTTATACTTAATAAAATTGAATTAATAAATAAAATATTTTATAAAAAAATAAAATGAATTTCCCTAATTTCCCGCTTTACGAAACTTTAAAGGATGATGATTTTAAAGAGTTGTCAGATGAAGAAAAAGATATTTTATTTGAAAAAATAAAGGTAATGACAGATGATAAACAAGAGATTTTATATGCTTTAATAAAAGCATATTATATGGAACATCAACAGTTCATGGCAACAAATGAACTTCCTTATGGTGGTAAGTCATTAAAAAATCGTTTAAAATTTGATTTAGATCAAATTCCGAGTAAGTTACAGTATATTTTACATATGTTTAGCAAGTATTAAATTAAAATTTTAATTTAATATAAATGGATGTCTTTGATTTTTTACCTACTTATATTGATTTTGATAAAAATACAAATAGTATTTTAGGACCTGAATTAATTGATAAAACTTCTTTATATTATAAAAAAGAATTTCATGATTATAAGCTATCTCAAATTGAGAAAAGACCAAATGAATCTGGCCAATATATGAATCATCAAATTCTTCTATCACGTTTTCTAAGTTCATATACGCCTTATAAAGGTATTATGGTAATGCATGAACCTGGTACAGGGAAAACATGTTTATCTGTTGCTGTAATTGAGAAAATAAAGGAAGAATCTTCGACATTTAGAGGAGCTCTTATTTTAATGAAAGGTAAAAATTTAATAAATAATTATAAGAAAGAATTAACAGAAAAATGTACATCTGGAAAGTATGATATTGATGACATAGATGATGATGAAGAATTGACAGACAATAAAAAAAAAAGACGAATTAATAAAAAATTATCAAGCTTTTATAAGTTTCAAACATTTGAAGTATTTTCAAAAATATTATCAAAAATGTCTGATGAGGATATTAAAAAAAAATATAGTAATATTGTAATTGTGATAGATGAAGCACATCATCTTCGTATTACACATGATAATGGAAATATAGAAGAATTAAAAGGTCAATATAATAATATATTTAGATTACTTCATAAAGTAGAAAATACTAAAACAATTTTAATGACAGGAACACCAATGATTGATAGTCCTTCTGAAATTGCTAGTTTATTAAATTTAATTTTAGATGAAAATGAGCAATTACCAGTAGGAGATGAGTTTGAGAAAGAATATATGAAAAAAGAGAAAGGAGTCTTTGTTATAAATCCTTTAAAATCTAATTTTTTAAAAGAGAAATTGCATGGAAAAGTAAGTTTTTTACGTTCGATGCAAAGTTCTGTAAAAAGAGAATTTATTGGTAAAAAACTTGATTTACTTTATTTTAATCAATATGCTCTTGATTTAAAAGAATTTCAATTAAAATCATACAAAAAAGCTATGAAAGAAGATAAAGAAAATAAAGGCATTTATATTAATAGTAGAGAATCTAGTTTATTTGTATATCCTGATGGAACATATGGTCGAAAAGGTTTTGAAAATTATACGAATGTTATTAAAGATAATATGACAGGTAAATTAATATTAAGAATTAAAAAAACTTTTACAGATCCTTTTTTAAATAAAACTAATGAAGAAAAATTAGAAATTCTCTCTAATTATAGTATTAAATATGCATCATGTATTAAATTATTATTAGAGAATGAAGGTAATCATTTTGTATACATGGATTTTGTACAAGGAAGTGGTGCCATCATTTTTTCTGAACTATTAAAACAATTCGGTTTTGAAGATTTTAAAAGTGGTGGAAATGGACATAAATTTGCTTTATTAACTAGTAAAACATCATCAGATATAGATAAGGCAATATCTATCTTTAATAGTGAAAGTAATATTAATGGTAAAAATATTAAAGTAATTATTGGAACAAAAATTATAAGTGAAGGATTTACATTGAAAAATGTAAGACATGTTCATATCTTGACTCCTCATTGGAATTTCAGTGAGACCGATCAGGCAATTGCACGTGCATTTAGATTATTTTCTCATAGTGATTTAGAAAAAATCATACCAAATTTAATAGTAAAAATATATCTGTATACAATTATCACAAATACAGCTGATTTATCAATCGATAGATACATGTATAAATTTTGTGAAGATAAAGATATCGCAATAAAATCAGTAGAACATTTGTTAAAACAAATCAGTTTTGATTGTAGACTTACAAAAGAAAGAAATGTATTACCAGATACATTGGATTATACACGTAACTGTGAGTATCAAAAATGTAACTATGTATGCTATAATGATTCAGAAGAAAATAAAGAAGATGTGTTAGACTATTCTACCTTTAATATATTTTATGATCAACCAGAAATTGAAAAGTGTGTTATGACTATTAAAAAATTATTCTTAAAAAAATCTTTATACACAATAGATGAATTGGTAGACTTATTAAAAGATATCAATTATTATTTTCTTTTAAAAGTTATCTTATACATGGTTGAAAAAAAAATCACAATAAATGATGAAAGAGGAATTCCATTATTTTTATACTATGATCAAGATATTATTTATGTATCAAAAAAAATTTATGATACAGAATGGTTTGACAAATTTTATGTAGATAATAATCCTTTACAACTTGAATTTAATTTTAATAAAACAATTAATAAAATATACGATAATTTTCTCAGTGTTTCATTTAAAAAAATGAAAAATGAAAATGATTTAAATAGAACAAAAATATTATCAAATTTTAATGAAGATGCAAAAGAATTATTAGTAGAATATTCTATTCTTTCTAAAGAAAAAGGATTTTCAGATAGTTCTATACGAAACTATTTAATTGATACATTTTCATCCTTTATTTTCAAAAAGAATGATACGATTATATCAACATTACTTGGAAAAGATCATTTTAGATGTCTAGATGCAAATAAAGAATGGAAAGATTGTTCAGATGAAGTTAAACCAGAACCAGAAGAAAAGAAAAGCGAATACCCATATCACGGATTTTATGAAAATGGTATTTTTAAGATTAAAGAAATACAAACTATTGAAGAAAAAGATGGAAGAAAAGCTACAAAAGGAGTTAACTGTGTGTTATCTATTAAAAAACCGAAATTATTAATGATTATTCATGCTTTAAAAATTGATTCAGATAAAACTAATACATTTGAAAATAAAAGCACAGAACAGTTGAAAATATTAATAAATAAAAAAGAAGATTTAAAAGAATTTCAAAATTTAGATATGACAGATAAAGATATGATACGACTTCTTTATTGGGACCAATTTAATAAAGAACCCATATGTAAAACAATTGAGAATTTTTTTAAAGAAAAAGCTAAATAAAATTATTTAAATTTTTTCTCTGATAATAGAAAAGATGAGTATTTCGTTAACTAAATCTGTACAAACCTGTTCCGTAAACGTAGGTTATGCTCCTAAACTCTTCTCTGACCGTTTTCAAAATTATGATTCCCTTCTATGCCCCATGTGGAATGGTTTAGATACATACGGTCGTGTCGTATCTTACGATTCATTTGTTACTAAAACTGCCGGGTGCGAATCCGCTGAAGACCGTGTTGCGGTAGAGAACTATCAACGGCCCCAGTACGCTGAGTACACCGCGCTTGACGCTAGTGGGTACCTTAATCCTTCTGCTCTTGGACAAGCTGTTAATCCCAATGAAGGTTACCAAAAACAAACTGAACTTTACCGTCTTCAAGCTGTTCGTGATGAACAAATGAAAGGTGGCAGTGTTGGTATCCAATTTTCAAAGACCAATTCTCCTTACACTACTGGTCAACAAGGTGTTAATGGTTGTCCCAATGGAAGTTGCACAAATGGCATGCAAGGATACAAGGGTCAAGTACGTGAAGGATACGTTGACACTCGTGCCAATGCCAATTTTCAAGATCGTCGTAACTTATCTAACATTGCTGGATGGAAAGGTCATTGCCGTGCTTGTTCTGCTGGTAACCAATAAATTTATGTAACTGATAAATATTATTAATAATTTTTTATAAAATTGATTTTTATAAAAAAGTGAAATTAAAAAAATAAAAATGGAAAGCTTAAATATTATTAATCTTATAGAAAAAAAGTCTATTACTCGTCTTTCTAAAGACTATGAAAATAGACTTTTAGTAAAAATAAAAGAAAATTTTAATGAAGAACAACAACAATTATTTGTGACTAGTTTTTATTGCTATTTAAATTATGATTCAAAGAACGACTTTGTAGTTGATTTTGATTATGTATGGAAATGGTTAGGATTTTCTAGAAAAAATGATGGAAAAAAAGTAATAAATAAAAATTTTATAATTGATAGTGATTATAAGGTCGAAAAAACCGCTACGGAGACTTGCGTAGCGGTTTTTGAAGATGATAATAAAGATAAAATAAAGAATGGTGGTCAAAATAAAGAAACTATTATGCTTACAGTTAATGCCTTTAAAAAGTTTTGTTTAAAAGCAGGAACAAAGAAAGCAGATGAAGTACATGATTATTATATTAAACTAGAAGAATTATTACATGAAACAATGAATGAAGAAAGTAATGAATTAAAAAAACAATTAGAAGAAAAAACAGATAAAATAGAGCAATTGAATCAAAAGTTACATATTAAAAATTCATTAAAGATAATTACTGAAGAAAAGTTTGTAATTTATCTATTAGTAGCATATATCAATGATAGAACTGTTTATATCATTGGAAAAACAGCTGATTTGACAAGACGATATAGAAACTATAGATTAAAGGGTGTTTTGGTACAAGAAAAAGATGTAAAGTTAATGTATTATAAATCTTGTAGATCATCCTCTATTTTAAAAGTTGTAGAAAAATCTGTAATTTTAAATATGTCAAAGTATATAATGGATGATTGTAGCGAGGTTTTTCAAACAGATGAATATGATGAGAAAGAAATGATAGAAAAATTCAAGCATGTTATAGATTTATATGTAAGTACTTTTGAACATGTATCATCAAATATTATTATAAAAGAGCAAGAAGATAAGGAAGAAAATAGAGTTAGATCAGAATTATATCTTGAAGAAAATAGAGAGGAAGTAAATGAAAAAATTAGACTAGATCGATTAGAAAATCCAGAGAAGTATAGATCTATTGATAAAAAACGTAATCCAGAAAAGAAAAAAGAAAAAGATAAACGATACAGGGCTAAAAATAAAGAGAAACGAGCCATTTATGATAAAGAATATAGCAAAGAGCCAGAAGTTATTGAAAAACGAAAAGAAAGAAAGAAAGAAAAATTTAGTGAAATGACAGAAGAAGAAAAAGAATATAAAATGAATAAAGCTAAAGAATATCGTGAACAAAATAAAGAAAAAAAAGATGTTTTATCAAAACAGAAAATTATTTGTTTAGTTTGTCAAACAAAATTAAGTCGATCATGTTGGAGAAGACATACAAAATCTTTAATACATCTTGATGCAGTTAAATTGAATCCGGATGTAATTGAAAAGTATGAAATTGAGAATTAATTTATTAATCATTATTTAATTGATTAATAAAAATAAAATAAATGATTACTACATCTGAACTTATTGCTTACTTTGACGGTATTATTTCTGAATTAAAAGATGAAACTTTATCAGATGATTTAGAGAAACAATTAACATTATTTTATATTAGAGATAAGTACAGTCAAAAAGAACCAAAAGAAAATGAAGATGAAATGAAATATTTTGCATTAGGATGGTATATTTATTCTTTTAATCATTTTTTTTCTAAGAATAAATGAATACGGAATTGGAATATCTCAAAATATTAAAATCTGCAAAATTTGAAAGTCTTGAAATACCTAAGAATTTTACATATTCACCAGACGAATCGCCTATAGGACTAACTATTGCTCCTCCTGCAAATTGTGATATTCGTTTTCGAGTTGGTACTTTTAAACTTGTAATGCCTAAATTTAGTTTATCAAAAGAAGAAAAATTATTACCAGTTTCATGGTCAAATTATAAAGTTGAAATAAATGACGATAAAGCTGATCAAAAAATGTTAGTTACAAAACCAGTAAATCAAGGTCATTGTGGGTCATGTTTTGCAGTCGCTATATCAACTACTATATCTGATAATTTTTTATTCGGTAAAAAAACAAATTATAATCCATCTCTTAGTCCAATGTATATATTATCATGCTTATCAGAAGATACTAATTTAAATAATCAGTGTAATGGAGGAAATCCGTCAGGAGTTTTAGATATTATTATTAATAAGGGTGGAATATCGACTAATTGTTGTCAAAATTATTATAAAATATGTGAGTCGAATAAGTATTGTAATGGAAAAGGTGAAGAGCATATGAATCGTGATATTACTATGGAAGATGTAAATACAATGATACCTAAATGTGGACATTGTACGACACAAGTACCTGAACTTTATAAAATAAAAAATAAGATAGTATCATTCGATGTTCCTTCTATTAAACTTCATATATATAAATATGGTTCAGCTATTGGTGGATTTTTGATTTATTCTAATTTTATGAAAGATAAAAGTCGTGGAAAATTCGAAAAATCAGATGGAATCTATATTCGAACAGTAGATTATGGAGAGGATGGAAATCGACAACAAACACCTATAGGAGGACACGCAATCTCTATTGTCGGATGGGGTACATCTGAAAATGTAAAAGTTGAAATAGAAGGAAAACAATACATATACCCAAAAATTGATTATTGGGTTTGTAGAAATTCGTGGTCAGATAAATGGGGTGATAATGGTTACTTTAAATATGCAATGTATCAAGAGTATACAGACTTACCACCCATTAATAAGAACATTTCATTTGAAAAAGATAATAGTCATTATGGTCAAATGTTGGGTGGTATTTTATTAATTGAGCCTGATAGTATTAATTTAGCAAATAAAGACAATGAAGTGTTTAAAAAAGTAGATTGTAATATTGAATATAAATGTGATGATAAAAAATTAATTAATATGACATACTTGAATGGTTCTAATAAATATAATAAATATTATACAATAGTATTATTGCTATGTTTATTTATTTTATCGATTTTTTGTATTTATTTTATTTTTAGGAGAAATGAGTAAATAAAATTGAAATATAATTATAATTAAGTTTTAATTGTAATTATAACGATGTCTATATGTATTAACGTAGACAATATTTCGGTAACAGATGAAGAAAAAATCATTAAAGAGGTTCGTGTTAAAAAAATAGAAAATTCATATAATCCAAGAACTGGCTTTAAAGTAAAAGAAACCTATCTAAATGCATTTCAACAGTATTCTAATTTAAACTGTTATTACATACCATTTTCATGGGCATTAACAAATTTAGATTGTAAACGTCGTAAAAGGGATGAATTTTCTTCAATTGATATTCCTTTTACAAGTGCGTTACGTAATATTCAACTTGAAATTAAAGATGAATGTTTACAGAGATTAAATAAATTTGGATGTCTTCTGATTTCTTTATATCCAGGTGCTGGTAAAACATGTTTAGCTATTTACTTGGCATCTAAAGTGATTAAATTAAAGACTCTTATTGTCTGTCATCGTATTGTATTAATGGAACAATGGAGAGATAGTATCAAAAGATTTACAGGAAGTGAAACAAAAATTGAAATTCTTAAAGTGGGTAAAAAATATAATGAAAATGCAGATTTTTTTATCGTGAATGCTCAAAATATTAAAAAATTGGGTAGAGATGTATTCAAACAGATTGGATTTGTAATAGTTGATGAGATACACGCAATTATGGCTGAAAGTTTATCTGAATCTATGTTTTATATTAGTCCTAGATATTTTTTAGGACTTTCTGCAACTCCAAATAGACCTGATGGAATGGATAAATTACTTGATTTTTATTTTGGAAAAGAAAATATAATTAAACGTGAATTGTATCATAAACATACTGTTTATAAAGTTGATACAGGAATAGAATTTGAAGAAGAATCAAGTAATTGGAATGCTTTAATTACATCTCAATGTTTGCATGAAGAAAGGAATAATTTGATTGTAGATATAATTTTGAAACATACAGATCGTCATTTTCTTGTTTTATGTAAACGAGTTCAACAGGCATCCTATATAGCAGAAAAATTGACTGAAGAAAAAGAAAATGTGTCACTTATGATAGAAGATACTAATACATTCGATCCTACTTCAAGAATCATTGTAGCAAGTTTACAAAAATGTGGAGTAGGATTCTCTCATGATTTACTTGATTCTCTTATAGTCGCATCAGATATGGAAGAATATTTTATACAGTATCTTGCGCGTGTAATGAGAACAGAAGAGGTTGAACCAATTATTTTTGATTTAGTAGATAATCATAAAGGATTAAAAAAACATTTTGGTCATCGTAAAAAAGTTTATATTAAAGCAGGAGGTACTATTAAAAATTATAAATAAAGGTTATTTATGTTAATATTTATATATATTTTGTAAAATTGATTTTCTATTTAAATAATAAATATTTAAATAGAAATATGGCTGACAATATGGCTAATAATAAATTTGATAATATCGCAATTTCTACAGAGACAATTATAGCAAAGACAAATTGGAAAGTAGATATTTTAGCTTTATTTAATCACTTGCCTATTACTTTTTATAAAGTTATTCCAAAGAAAAGAGGAAGAAAATCAAAAGATGAAAAAAAAGAAGAGGTTTCTAACTATTTAAATGATGGAGATATTGTTACCTTAAAAATTGGAAATAAAATCAGAGGAGTTAATCTTAAAGAAAAAAAGAATGCCAAAAGATTTTTTAGAAATAGTTTAACTATTGTTATGTTTTTAGACAATAAATTCATCAATTTTAAGGTAAGTAAAAACGGTAAATTTCAATTTACAGGATGTAAAAATGAAATTCATTCTCAACATAGTATGGAGTTTATTTATAATTATACAAAAGATTCACCTCAAATAATTCAATTAGAAAGTGAAAATTCTGAAATTATTTTTATTACAGTAATGACAAACATTAATTTTAATCTTGGTTTCTGTGTTAATAGAGAAAATCTAGACGAATATATTAATTCAAACACACGATATTACTCTTTATTAGAAACTAGTTTTGGCTATACTGGTGTTAATATTAAAATAATGCTTGATAATATCAATAATATCCCTATACATAAAATTATTTTTAACAATAACACTGGAGAATGGGACAAAATTGATTTTAATTATTCAATGTATGTAGATACATTGGATGAAAAAGATAAGAAAAAAGAACTAGAAAAAATACGTTACAATACATTTTTAGTTTTTCAAAGTGGTAATGTTATTCTTTCTTCTCCACACAAAGAATGTATGAGGGCTCCCTATCATGAATTTATGGAAATTATCGATAGATGTAAACATATTATTGAAGAAAAAATTTATTAAACTGATCTATCAACACATACTCTATTCAACATTATTTCCATCTCAGCTTTATCAGAATACTTTCGTAAATAGTCAGGATAACAAGGATAAACAACAGATGCAGGTCCCTCAAAACAATGTTTAGGATATTCAGATTTACTAATAATTTTCTCCTTATAACATGATTGATTAATTTTTCTATATCCTGCTTCTCTCTCTATAATAATAGGATCAGGTGAAGTATAAACTCCTCTATATTGTCTTTGGTATGGAAAGTGATCATAATCAGTTACGACTTGACGACAATCTTTTTGGGTTGCATAATAAACGTTTGGATTATTTTTTAAATATTTTGCTTTTTGTATACTTAACATGTTTATTTATTAATATAAAATTGAAAAATTTTATATTCTTATACTTTATATTATTAATAATGTCTTCAAAATTAGACATTTTTATAAAAGATGCTTTCACTGATTTTTTTAATTTGATTAATAAAAAATATAATATTAACGTAAAATCTGACTGGGAAGATTTTCAAAATGTTCATTTTTGTGTATACAAATACATTAATAAACCAAGGAAAGGAGAAGTATGTGCTGTTAAAATAAAAAATGGTGATTTTTGTACTAAACATAAGCCTAAAAAAGAAGTAAAAACTGTTGTAATAAATAAGATCGTAGAACCTAAAAAGTTACAAAAGGTAGAACAAAAGGTAGATGATGATATAGAACCTAAAAAGTTACAAAAGGTAGATGATGATATAGATCCTAATTTAAAGTCACAAAAAGTAGATGATGATATAGATCCTAATTTAAAGTCACAAAAAGTAGATGATGATATAGAACCTAATTTAAAGTCACCAAAGGTGGAATCTAATATAGATAAAAATCTAGTTGTAATGTTAAACCATAAAATAGGTAAATATGTTCATCGATCTACTCGTCTTATTTTCTTTTCAAAAGAACATAAAGTTGTATATGCCAAGTTATCTATCGATGATAAAATTATACCTTTGTCAGATAAAGATATTGATATATGTAAAAAATATCAGTTTAGAAATGATACAACATTATTCAAATAAAGCAGTTAATTTTTCAAAATTTGAATATGTTCTTTTTAACATTACAAAATTATCAAATGATATTTCTTCTAATAGTAGAAATATAATATGAAAAATACAAGTTTCGTCAATCATTTCTTCAATCTTATCGTTTCTTTTTTTAGAGAATGATTCTATCGACTTTTGGTATTCATTCTCTAAAACATTTTTACGAATATTTGAAGATTCTTTTATGAATAAATTTTTATATTTTTTAATTTCAGATTTTTCTTCTTCGTCTAAATTCTTAATCCAACTTGAAAAAATATCTTTCTTCTTTTGATACTCAATAATTTGTTTTTTAAATTTTTCGATAAGTGTATTATAACTAGCATTATTTAGACTAGAAATTTCTTTTAAATTTGAGTAAATAATATCACATATAATAGTAAAAAATTGATTGTTAATATTTCCTAGCTCATAATGTATTTCACTTATATTATCAATCAAATCTTTAACATTTACAATGTACATATAACATCTAATATCTTTATTAAAATTTTTAATATAAAATAAGTTTATTTCTTCTCCAAAATGTAATGTAATTATTTTTTTGTTTTGTATCCCTATATTATAATCTAATTTAGAAAATGGAGTATTTATTCTTTTGATCTGTCTTACTATCCTTTTTTCAAATTTTTCGACACCATCTCCATTAACTAGAATCTGCTTATTATATTTTTGTGAAAAATTTTTATAAGAATCTTTATCATATTTTTTTACAACTAAATTGATCTGATATTCGTCAAATTTTGCATAATCTTCTTCATCTATTACTTCGTCTAATAATTTTAACTCATATATATTTTTTTTATTTTTTAATTCAGATCGAAATTTTGTAGGTATATAAATTAATAAAAATTGTTGAATTGAATAGATATAAGCTTTTATCATTGAACATTTTCCATCTATTAGATAATAATCTGTCATTATGATACCTGAATTTTCCAATGAATTCTTTAGTTTTGATAAATCAATTATACTCATTATTTTTATTTATGTAAATCTATTTATAAATAGATTTAAAGTCATTTTACAAATAAAAAATGGATCTAATTGAACATCTGCAAACTGATGAGTCTGATGTTTCAGATAAAGACATTTATCTCATTAACTCAATCTTTACTCATAAAAAAACACAAAATTCTTATAACATTAAAAAAGTTATAGTAGCATCTCTTTTATTTATAATACTTTCATTACCACGTTTAGATGAATTAATTGAAACAGTCGCTAAAACATCCAATATTTATATTAAATTATCTATAAAAACAGTTTTATTTTTCTCCTTTTATTTCTGTTTGATTAACTATCTAGTCATTTAAATTTAATTTTATATTAAATTAAATTAAGTAACATTTTCTACAAACAGGTTCATACTCTGATGAACCAATTACTATTTTTTCTACAGACTGTACCAGTCTACGACTAAAAATAGCTTCTTTTCCGCAACTACAAACAGAAGATAATTTAATTATATTATCACAAAATCTTATAAGATCAATTAGATCACCAAATGTATCTCTTTTATAATCACATGAAAGTCCTGCTAGGTATACATCTTTATTCATTTTTTCAACCCATCTCATAATAATTTTCTTACTATCTTTAAAAAATTGAAATTCATCGATACATATAGTATCATACTGTTCAACCATATCATCTGTCAATAAAGATGTTTTTATACATTTTATGTCATTTAAATTTAAGTCTGAATTATGGCTATAGAAAAATTCTCCTCTTGTATCATAAGAATGATTGATATAAAGACATTTAGAAGATTTTTTAAGTATTTTAGAAAGATAAGTTGTTTTTCCACTAAACATAGGACCAGTAATAATATGAAGCATTTTTATTTATTTTAAAAATGTTTCATCTAAATCAATTTTATTTTTTTTTCTTATTATATTTTTTTTTAGTACTTTCAACTACAGGTTCAACTATAGGTTCAACTACAGGTTCAACGACTGATTCAACGACAGGTTCAACGACTGATTCAACGACTGATTCAACGACTGATTCAACTACAGGTTCAACGACTGATTCAACTACAGGTTCAACGAAAGGTTCAACAACAGGTTCAACAACTGATTCAACTACAGGTTCAACGACAGGATTCAATTTACTGAAATATTCGTTATTATTATGAACAACCTGTATATAAAGTGTATCAGTAATACCGTACATATGAACGATTCCAAAATCGAGTGGCATTGACATTTTTAATAAATATAAAGATTTAAATTAGTTTATTATCTTTTAGTTCCTGACATTGTATAATTACCGCCTTTCTGTAAAGGTGCCAAACGTTGTTGCCATAATTCTGCATTTTTCTTTCTCATTAAGCGTGTCATTAAATCAGTACGAAAATCAATTGTATCATCAAGAATTCCTTGTTCAGCTATTTTTCTGCTATTACAATTATTTGACATGATATCACTAGTTGACTGAACAATTCCATAAGAATCTGCTTTTAATAGATGATCAATATTTGTTCTGGTAATATAATTAGGTCTTCTTACAGCATTAACATCATCATAATAGAATCGAGGTTGTCCTGTAAGTTCATGTTCATATTCTCTATAACTTGTACCATATCCATGTGTTCTTGGATCATATACTTCATATGGAGCAGTGCCATAATCTGTTTCATCAATTGTTTCAACTGGTTCATATAAACTAGGATCTAAAGCTGTATATAAAATATTTCCTTTTTTATCTTTTGAAATTTGACGAGGAGGAATTTGTTGATCAAAAGATATACCCATGTTATAATTGATAGGTTCAATAATTTGATTTTTATAATAAATACCAGGCGTTATTGTGCTAGTAAATAATTCATTGTTTAAATCCTTTACATTTTCATTTCTTTCACAATTTCCAGCCATAAAATTTGTAGGCAAATCATAATTAATGTTACTAGGATCATAAGTACATGCTCTATTTACATCACCTTGGTATTTTAAAACGCCATCTGTTTTATTAAATTTATATGCTTCATTTATAGAACGTTTTTTATCAATTAAAATATCTTTGGGGATTACAGTAGAAGTACCCATTTGAGATCCATTATTTAAATGAATAGGATATTTACCGTTATAATCTCCTAAAATATCTAAAGGTTTTTGTGGTTTAATATATTCATTTTGATAATAAGAAGATTTTTCTTCATATTTTTCAATCAAAGGCTCATCACTAGTATAATATCCACTTCCATAATAATCTTGTGTTCTTTTTTCATTTATAATACTGGGATATATAAAATCATTATCTTTCCAATGCTCCCATTCGTAACAAGGAGGAGCAATAACAGGTGCAACTAATGTTTTTGGGTTTGGAGGCCCTACTAATTTTTGATTTTTTGAAACAAAAGTTTGATTAGGAACAATTTCAGTTGATTTTATACGTTCATCTGTATAATAAGAAGGGAATTTTTCTATAGTATAACGATTACGTTTAAAATTATTTAGACCTTCTTTATAAAGATTTTCTGATGTTTGGATATAATTATTTTTTTCTTTGTAATTTTCATAAACATTCATGTTATCCTTTTGTAAGTAGTAAAGAATAATAATAAAAATAATAGAAAGCATAAAAAATAATAATGAATGTTTATAACCAATCAAATACATGATTAAGAAAGTGACAATAACAAGTCTAGTAATTGTATTTATTTTTTCTTCACGTTTCATTATATCTTTTGGTACGAATTTTATATCCTTAAATAAAATTAAGGGATTTTCCAACCAAAAAACTGACTTATAAGTATTCATTTTATAAAAATGAATATAAAAAAATATAAACATGAAAAATTAAATTGCAATGAGTAAGAAAAGATGTTTTTTCTTAAAAGGATTTAATCCAGAGGACGTTGATAAGAAATACGGTCTATACATTATCTCAAATATTGAGAGTGAAAGTATAGCATTAGAAAATAAAACAAATATTTTTGATGTTCTCGATAAAAATGAAGAAATGCCTGTTTCATTCTTAGATGATAAAAATGACAAGTGTCTTGTCACAATGTTAGATTGGTTAAATAAGGATATTTTTCCAACTAAAACTGATAAATTATGTTTTTGGTGTAAACATAAATTTATTTCTAAACCTTTAGGTTGTCCTATTAAATTTATTAATAATAGAATCGAAAAATCCTATGTTTCTCATATTACAAAAGATAAATACTATATGAAAGAAAATATTACAAAAACAAAATTAGAAAAAGTAATGGGAATGAAACATGATTCAATTGATATAAAAATTAACGAAACTGAGCATTATTTGACAGATGGAATTTTCTGCGGATTTAATTGTATAATTTCTTTTATTAACGAAAATTCACATGATTCTTTTTATAGTGAAAGTAAATTATTAACTTACAGTATGTACAATGAAATGATAGGAAAACAAGTAAAAAAAATTAAAGCAGCACCTCATTGGAGATTATTGAAAAGTTTTGGTGGACCATTATCAATAGAAGATTTCAGAAAATCATTTAATTTATATGAATACGAAGAATGCTCTTTTCATATGAAAACTTTATCTAAAATTTTTAAAGAAAAATAAAATGAAATTAAACTTTAAAAAGAAAACATATTAATTAATTATTAATTAATATGTTTAACACATTTAAATGCGACAAAGAGTGTTGTAAATATAAAGTTAGTCCTTATAAAAATGTAAAGTTTTATAAGGGAGGTTGGAAATCAAATGTACGAAAAATTGTAAAAGCTGGTAGCTTTGTTATTGATCCTTCTGTCTCAAAAATTTTATTGGTACAATCAAGAGGTCAATTTTGGGGTCCTCCAAAAGGCTCTATTCAAGATGAAGAGACGTATGAAGAATGTGCTATACGCGAAACATTTGAAGAAACAGGTATTACAATAAAGCCTTCAGATTTTTTAGGATATACACTTGTTAAAAATGAAGCATTGTATTACACAATAGAATTAAAAGAAGATGAAATTTTTCCTCAAAATCACATTAAAGATAACGATGCAAATGGAATTGGATGGTTTAATATTAGTTGTTTAAACACTTTAATCGAATCAAATAAAATTAATCTTAATCAACATTGTAAAATTCTAATTAAGAAGTTTTTTAGGAAGAGCATAATATAATAATCCAATCACAATTAAACTTATTCCTATAGGTAATAATACATCAGATAATTTCATTTTAGGATTAGATAATATATTAGTATCAGGTTCTGGTTCTGGTTCTTTGATCAATATTTGATTAGATTTTTCTAAAAGATTATTTGGTGTATTTATGATAGGACTTCCTTTGTCTTCAATATATTCTATAGTCTGATGTACTGATTCTGATATAAATTCAATTTTTCCTTTTTTATCAGGATAATTAAACCAGACTTGATCTAAAGTAATATAGTAAGTATCATTTTCTACTGATTTGTCTATCTCTCCGTATACTATTTTATTATCATATACAGAATTTGTATCTGATATTTTACAAAGAATGTTATGTAAAGGAGCAATATTAAATAATTCCAATAGTTTTATATCAGGCTTTATGTTTACCTTTGCCAATAAATTCATCGAGTTTGTATTTATTGGTTCCCAGTTTATTATTTCGTACACGTATGATTTTTTTGACATTTATTTATATATAACATTTTAAAAGTTTTTATATTATGTAAAATGTCTGGCGATCTTACCATTAAATCATTAATGACAGAATTAACTGGTATAAAAACTGAAATAAAAACAAGAAGAAGTGAACTTTCTAAAATTTTAGAAAGAGAAAAAGAAATTAAATCACAAATTAGTTCATTTTTAAAAGAAAAAAATCAAGCTGGTGTAAAAGATACAGTCCAAGGCGTTGCTATTATAACAGAAAAAGTTTCAAAAATTGTTCCTAAAAAGAAAAAAGATTCTAAAATTGATGCTCTTAATGTTCTTCGACATTATATGGATGACAGTAAAGCTCAAAAAATTTTCAATGAAATAGAAGAAAGTCGTAAAGGAGATAAAGTTGATAAAGAAGTTTTAAAAATCATAAAAATTTAAATATTTTTTTAATAGATAAATGTACACTTTAGATAAAAATTTAAATATCAAACGTATCACAAATCCTCCTCATGTTGTAGAAGAATTTACTGACTCTAAAACAAACTATTCATATTTTACAATAAGCTTAGCTGTTGTGCTTGTTTTAGTTCTAGTTTACTTAATATATAGATGCATTAAATCAAATTAATCTACTTTTAATTTAATAAAACACATAGTTCATGCATAAATTCCTGGTTATAATTTAAATCGTCAAAATTCATAATATCAATGAAATACTGTTGTGCTCTCATTGAATCATCCAATAACTTCTCACGTCTTGGTCGGTCATCTAATGACAATCTTTCTCTCTCTTTATCTATTCTTTCTGCTATTTTATCATACATCTCTTTTGTAACTGTTTGAATTGGAACCTTTAATTGTTGACAAAATAAACGAGCTTCAATATCTTCCTTCAAATTACCATTCACATCTAAAATCTTGAATTTCTTTCGAGAAATATCAGAACAACAAATCATCATTTTTCCATCAGGTGTCTTAATAATTCTATCTACACATACCCCTGCTAACCCTTTCTGTCCATTAAAAAAATCATGTTCTGAATAATGTTCCCTAATTTTTTCTTCAATCTTTTTAGGTTCTAATTTATCTAATGTATAGGTTGGAGATAGAATATTTCTGATATTATTCACAGTATTATTATTTGTAGTAGTAACTTTTGTAGCTCCATCACGTGCAAGTGTCTGAATAAAAGTATCACATTGGCTTATCTTTAATTCAAGCTTTGTTATCGTTTTTTCATACTGTTCTGTCAGTTTATCATGTTCTACTTTTAACTTGATATATTCTATATAATAATTATCATGTTTATCCAACTGATTTTTAAGATTTAATATAGTTAAATTTTTTTCTTTTATTTCATCTTGATGTTCTTTATTTAATTTTTCAGTAATCAATAAAATCTGGTAAGACTTACAACTCTCACAATGTAAAGAAAATTTTTGTTGATCTGTTGCCATATAATCACATCCTTTACAAATAAATTTTTTTGATGGCTCAATATTCCTAATATTTAAACATGATTTGTTCGTTAATAAATGATTTTTTAAAACATATTTGGATGAAACTATTGAATCACAAAAATCACATTTAATATTCATTTATATTAAAAAATATCTTTTATTAATAATCAATATTATTAAATAATATTAATTGTTTTTTTTAATTTTAACTGTTTTTTTAATTTTAACCTGTTATGCTTTAAAAAATGTTTTTTTTCTAAAAAATCAACTTTCTAAAATATTTTTTTCAACACACACATTTTTTGTGTGTGTTGAAAAAATAAAAGTTATTAATTTAGAAAATCAATTTATTTTTAAATTTATACTTTTAGAAAATCAATTTATTTTTAAATTTATACTTTTAGAAAATCAATTTATTTTTAATTTATACTTTTAGAAAATCAATTTATTTTTAATTTATACTTAAAAATGTAATCAAATAAAAATGGCAGATCGTAAACCTTCTCCATATGCAACTTTTAATGTATACAATGGAAGTATGGCTATGAAAGAAACAAATCAAGTTATTAATACAGCTAAACCTTTGCCTCAACAACCTATCAGAGAAAATTTCAAAAATCAATCCCCACAAATGAAGTTACCAGAATTACAACAACAAAATCAATCTCAAAATCAATCTCAACTACAACATCAAAATCAA
>Ga0209107_10000314_pt1 | contig 28896 bp, 22 predicted proteins | sample LakErihyJuly2011_2_FD_187460 | JGI IMG/M metagenome (GOLD analysis project Ga0209107, IMG submission 187460) | Freshwater microbial communities from dead zone in Lake Erie, Canada - CCB hypolimnion July 2011 (SPAdes) (version 2) | ecosystem: Environmental > Aquatic > Freshwater > Lentic >...
AAATCTCAATAATATTGACCTTACACTATAATAGTGTATAATTACTGTATGCGGACTCAGGCATTCATCCCGCAATATAAACTCTGCATGCCATTGCTTATTCAAGGAGAATACAATGGCAACTTTACAACCTGTAGTATACAAGTATCAAAGCACAAAAGAATATCACGACGCATTTCCTTGCGCCTATCGTCAATGGCGAAGTGATAGTCACTGTAACTTAATTCACGGTTACAGTTTTTCAATGAAGTTTTATTTTGGCACTAATGATTTGGATGTTCGTAATTGGGCGGCTGATTATGGTGGTTTAAAAGAACTTAAAAAGATCCTAGAAGATCAATTTGATCATACACTTATTGTAGCGCAAGATGATCCAGAAATGGCCACATACAAACTGCTACAGGAAAAGAAAATGGCTAAAGTGGTAGTTCTTCCACGTTTAGGATGTGAAGGATTGAGTGACATGCTTTACAAGTATGTGAATGGTGTTTACATTCCGGAATTATGGGGGCCGGGCGAAGCGGCTCGTTTATGGTGCTATCGTGTAGAAGTACGTGAAACTCAAAGCAATATGGCATTCCGAGAAGGACACAGGGAATGGAATGAGGACTTACTTTCATAAACTTTGGCGTATTTGGGCCAAAGCATTGGGTGAAAAAGCAGGCAGTTCGGACGTGGAGGCGGATCGAATTGCTTGCATTCGTACCTTAGTTGTGTTAATATACATTATAACGAACTTTTTTATAATCGCAGGCGTCATAAGGCATTGGTAATGAAACGTATAGGCTTTGCATGTAAATGGATTGACTCTCCTCATCAGGTTAACGGCATCGATAAAAACGATGACGCTAAACAATACAACACTGGTACCACCACTATCAGCTGGTTAAACAGACAAACTAAAGATGTAGCGGAACAAAGACTATGGGACCTAATGGTTCAAAATCTTGAAGCCACACATAAACTAGTTAAACGAGTAGGAGAACTAAATGAGAATCTTAGGATGGTTCGTATTAGCAGTGATTTGTTGCCTGCTTTTACCCAAGATACTTGGAGTTATTTTTGGCGCAAGCCTGATGTTGTTAGCTATCTTGAACGCCATTTTTTGGCTATTGGCAACAGTGCTCGTAGGAGCAATGTACGTCTTAGTTTTCATCCTGGTCAGTTCACTGTTCTTGCTTCCATTAATCCTGGTATTGTCGATCGTAGCATAGAGGAGTTTGAATATCATGCATCAATGGCCGCTTGGATGGGTTTTGGTAAAAAGTTCCAAGACCTTAAAATCAACGTACACATCTCGGGTAAACTGGGTCCAGACGGAATCCGACAAGCGTACAAACGCCTTAGTCCCGAAGCACGAAATTGCATTACAATTGAAAACGAAGAAAATGCATGGGGGTTAGATGATTGTCTCACTATCAGCGATATTATACCTATTGTTCTTGACGTCCATCATTTTTGGATCAGAGAAGGCAAATACTTGGATCCTAGCGATGCCAGAGTTGCACGGGTTGTTAATAGCTGGCGCGGTGTTCGTCCTACTATGCATTACTCCATCAGTAGAGAAGACTACCTTGTTGAGCATGATACAATGGTTTTACCAGACCACGAACACCTTCTTCTAAACGGATACAAAAAGCAAAAGCTCAGAGCACACTCTGACTTTTATTGGAATACAAAAGTTAGTGAGTGGGCTTTGAGCTTTTTGGAAACACACGATATTATGTGCGAATCCAAAGGAAAGAATCTGGCTAGCTTTGCCCTTTACGAGCAAGCTAAGAAACTTAAACTGCTTTAGGAGTACGTGGCTTTTTAACAGCAGGTGCTTTCTTGGCAGCAGGTGCTTTCTTGGCAGCAGGTGCTTTCTTAGGTTTAGCTTCAATAACTGAAGTTATAGCAACTTCAGCAACTGGTGCTGGTTCAGCAACTGGAGTTGGTTCAACTTTGTAAGGTACACCACCGGGTGCAACTACATCGTGCTTACCTGTGAAAAATTCTTTAATCTTATTGAACATATATGTTCCTCCTGTAGAGTATTTATGAATAAATATCATTATGTACAACTTTATTAAGCATATTACCCTAAACGAGGGTCACACTCCTAAAACATTGGAGCAGTCTCCTTTGCCGTATGCCAAAGACGATTTGGAACCAGTTAAAAGCGAAAAAACTATAGACTATCACTACGGCACATTATACAAAGGCTATGTGGACCGTTACAACAAAGGTGAAGGCGATGCTGACTTCAACGAAGCAGGTGCTTTTTTGCATGACATATATTTCAAACAATTTCACAAACCAGTTGGTAACAACCATCCTGAACACATATCTTTGAACTTTATCAATAAGCATTTTAAAACATTTGATAATTTTAAAGACAAAGTGCAAAAATCTGCCATGGGCATACAAGGTTCTGGATGGGTATATCTAGCACGAGATGGATCAATTAAAACCATCCAAAATCACCAAATCAAAATGGATATTATTCTGTTAATTGATTGGTGGGAACATGCGTGGGCGTTGGATTATCAAGCTGACAAAAAAGCCTATTTGCGCAACATATACAAAATTATCAACTGGAACTTGATCAGTTCTAGAATTGGTCGAGTGTCTTAAGGCTACTTACTGGCATGTCCCAAACATGCCGACTTTCAACACCTTTTTCCTGGGCAAACTTCTTAGCATCACAATCCCCGCACACGTGATAAAAATTGTTGTTTAGACGCTTGGGATCCATATTGCCCTTGTCACGTTTAAATACTCCTTGACAACAGTCACATCGAAACACAATGACTGTTTTTTTACGACTGTAAGTATGGTGCTTGCCGCGTTTGCTGGTGCGTACATGCTGGGTTTGAATAAATTCAGTGTTGATATACATCATGTATTTACATTAAGGTTATAAAAAGCCTTTGATAAATATCATATCGAGGGCTATTATGATCACTATTTCCGAATCAGCAAAAACAAAAATCAAAGATTTACTCTACGAAGAGGGCAATCCAAAACTATCATTACGTACTTTTGTACAAGGGGGCGGCTGTAGCGGATTCAGCTACGGATTTACTTTTGACGAAGAAATGAATGAAGACGATTTTCAATTGCCTTTAGACGAATTTAAGGTACTTATAGATGCAATGAGTATGCAATATCTGTCAGGTGCTGAGATAGATTATAAAGAAGATTTACAAGGCAGTTCATTCAGCATAAAGAACCCCAACGCAACTTCAACTTGCGGATGCGGTTCTAGCTTTGGAGTTTAATAAATGGCACAAAATATAATTGATATTGGCGTACAGGGTAACGACGGAACAGGCGATAGTATCCGCACATCATTTGATAAAGTTAATAAAAACTTTAACGAAATCTATGCTATCTTTGGCGGTGGTGGAACTATACCATTTACCCAGCTGGCTGATGCTCCTGCTAGCTATTCAGCTAATCAAGTTATTATGGCCGCCACTACGGGTGGTGCTTTAACTGCACGAACAATACGAGGAACAGGCGGTATTACCGTTATTACTTCAAATAACAGCGAAGTAGTTATTAATAGTAGCGATACAGGATTGGCAGCTGAGACAACTCCTACTTTAGGTGTATCATTAAATGCTAATTCATTTACCATTGGACGTTTAGGCACACCTAGTCAAGCACTAGTGGATGCGTTTAATATCACTTTTCCAAATACTCCAACAACATTGTCTCAATTGGCAATCAGTAAAGGATATGCAGATTCTCGTTATATTGCTGTGTCTACAACAGGTGCTGTTGAAGGACCGTTAAAATCAAGAGATGAACCGCTGACACCTCAAATAGGTGTTAGTGGATACGATGACAGTTTAACCAGCAACTATCTTGCAACTGAAGTTATGCAACGTAAGGACACAGTGTACCGAGGTGGTGATACCATGACCGGTGCATTAACATTGAGCGATCATCCTAGTCCCATGGCTGGACAACAAACTCCCAATACCAGTGACGATTTACAAGCAGCCACAAAATTTTATGTTGATAATAACACTTACTATAGCGGTGTTAATCTTTATGTTTCAGCTACCAAAGGTGACGATTTGCAATCCAAGACACCTGCTGGGCGAGAAGGTCGAGGATTTCAGTACGCATATAAAACTGTGGGTGCGGCTGCACTTCAAGCTGACAATTTAATTAATCTAAGTAATACTGAGCCTGGTCCATATAGACAAACTATCACGTACACAGTTGGTCCAACTCAATACAAATCAACAATACAAAATGTTGTGTTGTCGGGCGGGAATTCTGGCATTTCTGGATACGTAGATGCGGCCGCACTATTAAGAGCAAATAAACAATTTATTCAATATGAAACTATTGCATATCTAAATAAAAAATATGTCAATGCATTTACAATTGATCAACCATATTGGACAAATATAATTGGCAGAATTGTTGAAGGAGTAAGTTACGATTTAGTATTGAGTAATGATACTGGTTCTAACATAACTAATTACAACTCCGTTACTCAAACTTCAATTTTATACAATTCGTACAACGCCGATATTATTGCAAATCAGTTGAGCCAGTTAATAGACGGAATAACCTATGCTAAACAGCAAATATTAGATTTTAGTTATGACACCACTGATTTACAAACATACGTTGGTTCACTAGTTGACGCATTAACTTACGATTTAGTTTTTGGTGGCAACTATCAAAGTATACAAGCGGCTCTTGCGTTTGCAGGTGCAGGAACTGATTTATCAAACGAAGAACTATCAGATCTTATTGATTATAGTTCTATTCAAGTTATTAGTTTGCTGACTAACGGTAGTGATATCACGTTTACATTTGCAAGTCAAGACAGTGTTCCATACAAAGTTGGAAGTGATGTTATTATTAAAGGAATGGTCCCAATAGGTTACAATGGAACATTTACTGTTACTGCTGTAACTAACAATAGCGTAACCATCAGTAGTGCATACATTACATCGTTAACATCTGCATCATTTACTGGACGTATTGACAACGGTACTATTGGGCAGTCTGGAACAAAATTAACAGTGACTGGTTCTGTTACAGGAACTATCACTGTGGGTATGTCTTTGAGCGGTGGTAATATTCCCGTAGGAACATACGTGTCGTCTCAATTTTCTGGCACGCCTGGAGGAATAGGAGTATACATTCTTAGTTCAACATTGTCTCAAACATTGACCTCAATTGTTGGTGTGAGCAATGCTGTTGTAACGCCTGGAGTTATTGTAAAAAGCAATATCATTAATAATATTTTACAAGCCAACGGTGTGAGTGATAACACAACTGCGGTGAATTCATTAACAAGTAATGCTACTATTATTTCAAATATTCTAATTAGTGGTAATATTCCTGATTTTGAATTACCAACACAATCCGCAAATACTACTGGACAAAAAAGTGCCGCAAGTTTGTTGTTGTCTAACATTAAATTTATACAGGCAGAATTAACTTCATATATCACTGAAAATTATCCAAATTTATCTTATGATAGAGTTGCGTCACGACGAGATATAGAGTATATTGTTTACAGCTTAGTATACGATTTACTATACGGTGGCAATAGCCAAAGTGTGTATGCAGGAAACAGATATAGATACGGCGGGCTACTTCGTGTAACAACCGCAGAGCAACCTGCATGTGTGACGGCAATTGGCTATTTTAAAGATAAATTATTATCATTTATTGTAGATAATAAAGCACCAGTTACATTGTTACAACAAACTGTATCTCAGTATACCAATGAAACATTAACTGGCGGGCTGGCATCGGCCAGCAGTTTAACAACAAACCTTAATTCTATTCAGCGCATAATTGACGGCACAGTTTTATCCCCAACTGTAACTTTGCCTACAACTACAACCACAAGTTCGTCATTACAAACTTTAAGAACTGCTATTCGAGCAAATACAAATGCATTAAAGAGTGTTGCATTAACATATGTTAATGCTAATTTTCCAGTTATTAATACACCAACTATTATTGCCACTGTCAACAGTTTGTTCAGTTCAATAACTGATACGCTAACATTGGGCATTAGCACTAGACCAACAGTTAACTATAATTTTCCTGCTGGATTATCGACCGGATACCGCAATGCAATTTCATCTATTCTAAACAACTTGGATTTCATCAGTGCTGAGGCAGTGGCATGGATGAACATAAACTTTGCTGGAACTACTGGTCTTAACACCAAGAGTCTTAGAGATATAAAATATTTGCTAGAAGCCATTTGCTACGATTTGGCTTATGGTGGAAATTCAGCAACCATAGCGGCCGCAAAACAATTCTGGGCCAACGGATTACAAATTGTTGGTCTTAACGGACTCACGCAAGCATGTTACGGTGCTATAAATCATGCTCAAAATATTACAAAAGTGGTGGCGGCAAATGGTACAGTAGTACCTGTATACCAAAGCCCAGTTACATATCCTCAAGTAACTAGTGGATTACTTACCGGTGGGGCTGGGGCTGGCGGATTCATTGATCTTCGATTCAACGAAATAAAAGATATAATGGCAAATAACACAGTGTATACGCCAACATATCCAATTTTAACCAGCTTTGATAGTGCATTGCAGGCAGCGGCAACTGTTATTAGAAACAATACTGCAACAATTAAAGATGATACAATTGATTACCTTGTTAAAAAATACGCAAGTAATTTTACATATAATGAAGCTACTTGTTTTAGAGACATTGGTTACATAGTAGACGGTTCAGCTATAGATTTGTTAACCGGTGGTAATTATCAATCAGTTAACGCAGGTAAGAGCTATTATAGAAATAGCAGTGCTAAATCTATTGCTATAGGCACTCAATTGACCGAAACAGTTGACGGCATTGAATTTGCTCGAAGTCTTGGACAACAAGTATTAAACAAAACAGTAGCCAATCGTTATCAAACACAATATGTACAAGTAATAGGTTCACTAGCTCCATCAACTGCGGCTAAAAATACTTTCACAAGTAACTACAATATTATTTTAGATATTATCAAAAGCGGATACGGAGTTGCTCCAACTGCAAGTTTTGGTACTGGAATTTATTCTATAACATTTGACAACGGTGGTAACGGATTTGTTGACCAAGGCGGAAACATCACCCCAGGAGCTCAGAGTTCAATTCATATTATTCCTGGAAAAATTCTAACAGGCAATGTATCAAACGCCTACGGACAAATTGTAAGTTATGAATCAGGAGGCGATGGCGATATTGCAAATGATACCATTACTGTAAGATTAACGCAACCAGGATTTTTCTCCGTAGGTGAAACGTTAGACTTTGGTGAAACTGTTAACGATCTCAACATTACAATTTATGTAGAAAGTGGAATCTATTATGAAGATTACCCAATTAAGTTATCGGCTAACGTTACACTAAGTGGTGATGATTTCCGTCGTACAATTATTCGTCCGTTAAACAGGATTAGTCAAAGCCCATGGCGTAATACGTTCTTCTATCGCGATGCAATTATTGACGGAATTCAGACTGGACTGATAGATTTTACCACTGACTATGCAACACCAGCTAACACATCTGCAACAATAAGCGGAACAACAGGAAATATATCAATTGCCTTGAGTAATAACGTTCAAGCATTAGCATCCTGGGTAGGCAAAGTGTTTATGGATGCCAGTGCTGAAACAGGACTTGCTGGTAAAGCTATCGTTAATACTGTTAGCGGTAACGTGATGAACTGTACAGTTATCTATCCGTTTGTATCTGCTACAACGTATACAACAGGTAACTGGCACTTGTATGGAACATATAACTATGGTCGTCATTACTTAACTAATCCTATTATTACAGAAGGTACTATTCAAGCTTCATTTGCTGGAATTATTGTTGGCGATCAATTGACAGTTGCTAATTTAATAGGAAATATTACTATTGGACAGTTGGTATATGGTACTGGGGTAATTGATGGCACAAAAATTATTCAGAAACATCCAACTGAACTATCGAAATGGACTGTTAACTTTAGTCAGTCAGTGTCAACAAACATGACTGTTGTTAACACTGCAAAGAATAATAAAGAACTAGACGCATTCTTAGTTAATGATGCAGTTAGAATTAAATTGATAACTGCGCAAGGCCATGGCGGATTTATGATGGTGCTTGACCCAACCGGTCAAATCAAAACCAAATCGCCGTATTGTCAAGAATCTGCCAGCTTCTCAGGAAGTCTAGGCAGTGCCAAACGCTTTGCTGGTGGACAGTTTATTGACGGATTTGCAGGACGATTATTTGGAACTGTTACAAACATTGTCAATGAAGGTCGAACAATTACCGTTACAGGGGCTACCAACAGCGGACTAAATCTAAGACCTCCACAAGTACCTTGTGCATTTTATGTTGCAGGTGTTCGTCAGCAAATCAACGACGTACTTACTTGGGATCCCACAGGCAACGGATCTGTAACATTGACATTGGATAACAGTACTCCTTTCAATCTTTCAAACGCATATAACACAAACACCAGTTTATTTGTCAATCGACTGGGATACACAGTTGAATCGGCTAATTTAGACATGGTGCTTGGAAGTAATTATAAATCTACTGCTGTTGGTTTATCATTCTTACAACCAACAAATGCATTAAATTCAATTGGTAAACTACTAACCGTTCAAGGTCTTGCGTATGCTAATACGCAGATTCAAGCACAGACATTTACTGGAACGAGCCAGTTAATCAGTGGTAATAAAACTTCGTTTAACACAAACATATCGTTAGTAACAAGTATTATCAACAACTTACTAGATGCAGTTCCAGTTAATAGCGCAACTACTCGTAGTGCTATATTTGGTTCTAAATGGGATGATGGATCAAATGCAGCCAGGGCCGCAAAGATTATACAAACCAATAAAGAATTTATTAAATTAGAAATTGCCGCTTGGATTAGCAGTAACTATAATACACAAGCTATTATTGGATATAGTGCAGTAAACACTCAGCGTGATACAGGTTACATTTTAGATGCTATTACTTTTGACATATTATATACCGGAAATAGTAGTGTATACGATCAAGCCCTATCTTACTACTATGCAAGTAGTGGTAGCACTACTGGGCCCATATTCAACGGAACCATTAGCGGAACAACTCTAACAATAAACAGTTTGGCTTCGGGGGAGCTTGCTATTGGTCAAGTTATTACTGGTGCTGGCGTTACTACAAACACTGTGATAACAGGCGGTAGTGGAACATCCTGGACTGTTAACTTCTCGCAATCAGCTGGTCCAATAGCAATGTACAGCTCAAGTCAATCTAGCTACCTAACCCAACCAGCTGTTTATGTTGCGGCCATGGGTAGATTAAATAGTGTAGTTCGAGACTGTATAGTAAATGCATCAGTGGCACCAAGTGCTGGTAATCAATTATCACAAGATACAAGTTTAACTGTGGCAACTTCAACTGAACAAGGAATAGTTACCACATTAACCAACTTGTTAATTGATTATATTGCCGACGGTGACTTTGACACACCAACAACAAGAACGATTCCAACTATTTCAGGATATGGTACTAGTTACACAAACTGGGGAGTAGTTAATTCATCAATTAATACCATAAAGACCAATACACTAAGTTACTTGAACACTGGTGCTGGCCTTGGCATAAACATCGAAATGGGCGGTAATAAGAGTATGTTGGCCAACGACTTTACTCAAGTCAACGATTTAGGTTATGGTATTCTATGTACCAATGCTGGTTTAACTGAACAAGTTAGTACATTCACGTATTATTGTCATACTGCTTATTGGGCGTTGAACGGAGCGCAAGTTCGAAGCGTTGCTGGATCAAATGCAAACGGTAACTACGGTTTACGTGCTACCGGTTTTGACGTTACTGAATTGCCAGACAGTGTTAATTTAACGTATAACATGGTGCAAAGTGCAATTGTGTATAAACAAGGTTCATACTCGACTGCAATGACTCCATCTGCAACTGCACAGGCATTACGAGTTTATATCGTTGGTTACGAGTATATTCCAGCCAATACATCTGAATTAGAAATTGATCATACTGCATCAGGTGGTGGCATTGTACGATACGAAATATCTACAGTTACGCATACTCCGGTTACAATTAAAAATCAAAACGTTCTTGAATTACAATTAAGTACATCCGGCGCTAGCGGAACTAGCACAACTGGTCTAGCCACAGCATTGTATGATGGACAAAGTGTAACTATTCGTGTGTTACAGAATTTTAAATTCCAAAATATTGATAACGTTAAGCCAGTTAGACCAAGTACAGCGTTACAATTTGTAACTAACCTGGGTGACATTTATCGTATTATTAACTACACATTGATTGAATCAACTGGAGAACCGTTTGCTACCAATAGTGGTATCAGCATTTTAAGAACAGACTCCAGTTTTGCTTATTATAAACTAGTTACCGATACAAATTACTTGGGTGCGGCTGATCCAACCACTAACATTACTGCGGTAGTTGCATACGGGGGTGCTGGTAACAGCACCAGTAGTACCACACTGACTGTTCGTCAAGTTGTTGGCACAATTGCCTTTGGACAAATTATTGGCGGTGCTGGATTCAACGGACAAAAGGTAGTGTCTGTAACAGCAAATTCCGCAACAGCAAGTTCTTGTACAATTAGCGGAACAACATTGACAATAGGTGGTAGTGTTACAGGTACGTTTACTGTTGGTATGGGTATCAGCGGTGTTGCGTCTGACACATACATTGTTAGATTAGTTAGCGGATCAGGCGGCGCTGGGACTTACACTATTAGCCCAAGTCAAACAGTAGGTTCAACTACTGCTATCACAGGTACAACCAGTACTGTTGTAGTCAGTGCTGTTCCAACATTAGCACCTGTTGGTCCTGTGTTTTTCTCAACTAGTACACAGGGTAAAAATGTTAGAGATAACAAATTTGCTGTTACAGGATTGACAAATACTGCTACAATAAACCAATTAAATAAAGCAATTTATGTTTTAGGGTGGAATGGTAGAACTCATCGTATCACAGGATATATTGATCAACAAAATATAGCTACTGGTGCGTATGCACCCGGTGGCAGTAGCGGAACAACTCTTAACCTTACTGGGGTGTCTGGAACTATTGTTCAGGGTAGACTAGTCACAGGAACTGGATTTGATGGCACACATTATGTACAATCGGTTACTACATCTTCAGGTGGCGGCACAACCTCTGCTACTGTTATATTAAATAAAGCTCCCAGCAGTCCAGACGGGGCAATACCGAGCGCCACTATAACTTTTGGTATTTTTGCCAATGCTTATATAGCAATTGATCCTAACCCAGTATATAATACCAGTGCGGTTGGCACTGGAGTAAATGCATTGACTTTTGCAGGTCAGCGTTTGCTAGCAGGTAGTACAACTCAAAAGATTGTAAAATTCACAGTTCCGTATAATGCCAATGCAACTACAAACTATCCAGTACTACCACCAGTTGATAGTACATTAACTATTACTGGTAACGCTAATACAAATTATAATGGCAGCTATCAGGTAGTAGGAGCAGTTAATACCACACAAGTTACATTAAGTGGTACAACTAATAACACCACTGCAAAACTTGCAGTTGGTATGGTGGTTAGATCGGCAACCGCTGGTGCGGTTATTCCTGATTCTACGGTTATTCAAAGTATTGATAGCATATTAAAGTTTACTGTATCCCCTGCGTGTTGGATCCCAGCAGGTGCTGTGCTAGTTTCTACGGCGGTTGCAACTGTTGATTCGCTATCATCATCAAGTAATATTGGTTCAGGTTACCTTGCTGGATTTCCTCCAACTGTTGTGTTGACAGGTGGTAATTATGGACGAATTGCATTATTCACGGCAACTGTTAACAGTGATGGTACAATCAACGTTACTAAAGTTGACCCTGGTTACGGTTACGAGTTCGCACCAACGGTACAGTTTGTGGGTGGTAGTGGAACTGTTTCACAAGTTATCACAGCAATTTTATCACAGCCAAGCGAACAAACCACAACATCATTGGGCGGTATAAGTGCTCTTAAGCTGGATTTACTATATCCAGTTGATCCAGGAACAGCTGGCACAGTTTCTAATACAACAACGGGAGCTCCTAGTACTGTCATACTGAGTACAAGTGCCAACATTACAGTTGGTAATCCAATCACATTTGGTGGTACAACCTTTGGTGGAGTAAGTGGAGCAACTGCAACAGCTGGGGCATTTACCATAGGACAATCATATACTATTGTGTCGTTTGGTGCTGACACAGCTACTACCTCAGTTACAGACTTTACTGCAATTGGTGCTGTACAAAACGCCATTGGTACAATATTCAAAGCAACTGGCGCTGGCAGCGGAAGCGGAACAGCATTAATAACATATTATATCAATAGTGTTAGTGGTCCAAATATCACTCTCAGTACATATTTTGGTGGACCTGCACTAGCATCACCAACAATTACAACTGACAGTGGTTCAATGACATTCTACAGTCCAAGTTTTACTCTTGGTACTGGTATTACTATAAGTTCGTACACAACCAAATCTGGTTCAGGTCCATACTTGGTTACATTTGCAATTCCAACTAGCAGTATAACCAATGGTGCTTACTATGTTGTGTCTGGAAATAGTAATACATTGTACAACGGGGTATTTGCATGTACTAGTGCAACCAGCGGAAGTGCAACGAGTATTCAATTGAGTTACCCGTTTGATCCAGGAACATACGGGTCGGGCACTACCACTGTTACTAAAGAAACAACCGCAGGTACAAGCAGTGGTTTAGGTATTAGTAAATCATTCCCTACCTCAGGGTCTGTGGTATTGAGAGCAGGCTATCCAAGTGGACAAGCAGGTCAAATTACAGTACGTATCAGTACATGTCGTGCAACTGGACATGACTTCTTAGATATTGGTACTGGTGGATTTAATACTTCAAACTATCCAAACCAAATCTACGGTAATGCTACTATACCATCAAATGCATCAAATCAAACTGTTGAAGAAACAGTGGGACGTGTATTCCATGTAAGCACTGACGAAAATGGTATTTTCCGGGTTGGTCGATTCTTCACAGTTGACCAAGGTACTGGTACTGTAACATTCAGTGCAAGTATTGCGTTGAGTAACTTGGATGGATTGGGATTTAAACGCGGTGTGGTTGTTACTCAGTTTTCAACTGATGCAACAATGACTGAAAACGCTCCTGAAATTGTTCCAGTACAAAGTGCTGTTCGCGGATTTGTTGACTTACGTTTGGGCTTGGATTATGGCGGTAACCCTGTTCCAACTAACACATTAATTGGTCCAGGTTATCTACCATTGAATGGTGCGTTGGCCATGAAGAGCAATCTCAACATTGGTAACAACTATATTACAAACTTGTATATGCCTGCAAGTTCAGTAAGTCCGTACGATGGCGTTAACAGATTGTATGTTGACAACAGCGTGGCAGGCACAAATAGCATTGCCAAACTAAAAGATGTTTCAATTCTAGCAACAGGAACATTTGTTAGTTTAAACAGTGCTACATTAACTGTGAGCGGATTGTTTGGTTCACTAATGATTGGACAACGAGTAGTTAATTTAGCAACTGCAACTGTATGTACAATCTCGGGTAATACACTAACTGTGGGCGGAATTGTTACTGGTATATTTGCAGTGGGTATGACCATTGCAGGCCCTGGTGTTCGTGCAGGTACAACTATTACAAGTCTTGGAACAGGAATTGGTAACGCTGGAAACTACACAGTAAGCGGAGCTGTTCAAACTGTTCCAGTAGGTATTCCACTTACTGCTACAGGGTTGGTGTTTTCAGGACAGACTGTTGATGCGTTTACTATCAATGGAGCCAACACAGTAGTTACTTTGAGTAGTGCTCCTGGATCATCTCCAAGTTCACAGATTACTATTGGATTCAGCAGTAGTGTTGCTGGTGACGTATTAACATACGATGCAGTGTCTGCAAGTTGGAAGAACGTGAGTTTACCAACAACCAGTACTGGCAACGATGTAACTATTACTTACAATCCTTCAACTGGCTCGGGCGGATCATTTACAACTGCTATCCAAGATGGTAAAATTACCAACGCCTTGGTCAGTGCTACAGCGGCAATTGTACAAAGTAAGTTGAGTATGACATTGGCTACAACTAGATCTACTGCGCCAATAAATAATGGCGCAACACCTCCAGTTACATATACAGCGGCTGAGAGACAGGCATTCAGTGGTTTAGCTAGTTTTGACAATGCATACTTTACTGCAACCAACGGTTGGATAACTATTGGTAGTTCTAGTTCAACTACTACGGGTATTGGTTACGATAAAATTCGTTATGTAGGTGCAAATGCAATTCTAGGTAACTTAACCAATACTGCTACAACTATTCAAGAAGTAACAACAGGAGCAATTGTTGCCGCAGGCGATGGTATTAAAAATGCCACGTTTGGTTCATTCAATGGTGCAATGATACACGCCTGGGACGCTGCCACCAGTACCCATTCTTATAGTATTACTGCAATCAGTGACAACGGTGCCGCTAGCAGTATAGTTAAAACTGATCTCAACAGTATTGTTACTGCTACCAAATTAAAAATTGGAAATTCCAGCGTTGCCAATCTAAGTTTAGACGCAACTGCAACTACACAGTTAAACTTGACAACTCCTGGCGGAATTAACTTCCTTACTGCAATTGGTACTACTACCAGCAATACTACAACAACACTTACTGGCACATTTGATGCCACTAGTGGTACAATAAAAGTTGAAGATATTACCACAGGAGCAGTTGAAACAGTTGGTGATATTGTAGGTAATTGGAAAGTTGGTGCTAGTAGCACATGGGATGTTACAGCAGGTACATTAAAATCCACAACATTAAAAACTGGTGCCAATACTACTACAGGTGATATTGAAGGCAACTGGAGTTTAACTGCCAGCAGTGTTATTAATACCAAACTAGGAACTTTGAGATCCAAAACACTTGATGCTGGCAATGTGTCTACCACTTACACAGCGTCTGGTTCAAGCGGAACAACTTTAAAAGTGGCAAGTAGTGCTGGCATTGTTGCTGGTATGTTTGTTAGGGGTGTAGGTTTTATTACTGGACAAACTGTGGACAGTGTGTCAGATACCACAACAGTAGTGTTAAGTACGCCGCCCACGACAGCTCCGGTTAACGGACAGGCATTGACATTTATAACTCCTGGCGCTATTAACGGTGCATGGACACTAAATGGCACACTATCGCTTGATGGAATTAGTGACCTAACACTTGGTAATGGTAACTTTACTATGGGCAATGGTAACTTAACCGTTGGTAACAGCACTGTGGATATGAGCAGTAACACTGCACTATTAAAAGTTAGACACATTAGCACTGGTCTAGCAGCCACAACTGGCGATGTTATTGGTACTTGGACTGTGGCCAATGGAAGTACATTTGTTGCTACTAGCATTGTGAGTCAGGCCAATAGTGCAACAATTATTGCGGCATTAGGATATACAACTAAGATTGTGGGAATTACAAGTATAACTTATGTTGGTACTGCTATTACTGTAAACACATCGGCTCCCCACTTAATAACTGGTAATACTAGTGTTACTATTACAGGAACTACTGCAACAACTAATCCGCCTAATGGAACATTTACAGCTACAGCAGTTAATGCAACACAATTTACATTTACAGCAACATCAACTCCAACAGGAACTGTTGGTGTGGGTTCTGCTACATTGACTATTACTGGTACAATTGATAAAATTGTAGCTAAAGATAGTGGCGGTAACTTTACCATTGCTGGTACTATGACTGGTACTGCTACTAAGGCCAATAACTTAACTGGTGGCAATGCAACAACGTTGCTAGGTAGCATACCATATCAAAGTGCCGCAGACACAACAACACTACTTGGGCCTAATATTTCAGTTGTTAAGAAATATCTAACAATGACTGGTGACGATACTAACGGTGCGGCACCTTCATGGAGTGCGCTTGGAGTAATTGATGCCGCACAAACTGCAAATACCATATACGCAGGACCAACGGTCACGCCAGCGGCAACACCAACGTTCCGTGCAATGGTGGCAGCTGATATTCCACCGTCACTGGTTGTAACAATTACAGAACTAAAGACCAATATCTTAACTGCAAATAACAGCGGCACTGGAGTAGTAAAAGGTGCGTGGACTTTAGACACCGATGCCAAATTTCAAGCTACCTATGCTGACTTGGCAGAATACTACGAAGGTGATCAAGAGTACGAACCTGGAACTGTTTTGGTGTTTGGTGGTGATAAAGAAGTTACCACAACAACAGTAATTAACGACACACGTTCAGCTGGGGTTGTTTCAACAGATCCAGCATACACTATGAACCATGCACAAACAGGTATCAGAGTTTGTATAGCACTTGCAGGTCGTGTACCATGTAAGGTTGTTGGTCGTGTTAAGAAAGGTGACATGTTGACCACTGCGGCTACACCAGGCTATGCTGTTAAGGCATTGAATCCAACACTGGGTAGTATTATTGGTAAGGCATTAGAAGACAAAGACTACGGCGAATCCGGAGTCATACAAGTTGCTGTAGGGAGAGTATAATGAGTCGACAAGCAATCAACACAGGTGATAGTGCAAATGACAACAGCGGAGATCCAATACGATTGGCTTTTGAAAAATGCAATAATAACTTTACTGAACTGTATGCCAACTTGGTTACATTTTTGCCAAGTCCAACTGGAAACGCTGGAAAGTTTTTGACAACCAATGGCACCACATTGTCATGGACAACCACAACCTTTGGCAATGCCAAAATTAGTAGTGGTCCAACTCCTCCAGGAAGTCCTGCAACTAGAGATTTATGGTTTGATGATGAGGGAGGAAGACTTTACATCTATTATGACAGTGCATGGATTGAAGCAAGTCCGCCCTTGGTCAATTTTAAATTGACCGTTCCACCAACTCCCAAGGGAGTGTCTGGAGATTCGCAAGGAGAATGGACTGCTGATTATAATTATTACTATTATTGCACAGCAACTTACTCAGGAAACAATGCAAATATCTGGAGAAGAATTGCCTTCATAAATGATAACACTTGGACGAATCCATAATGCCTATTATTTCATTTCCATCAAATCCTTACATAGGTCAACAATATTCAGCAACTAATAACCTATCCTATATATGGGATGGAGAAAAATGGTCCAGCATGGCCAGTTTGTTTGGCGGAGGCACCAACTATATTCTACCGGCGGCTAGTAACAGTGTTTTAGGCGGAGTTAAGATCGGTTCTAATATAACAGTAGATGGCGGTGGTGTAATCAGTGTGGCTGTTCAGATTCAAAGCGATTGGACACAATCCAATGCAGTAGCATTGGACTACATTAAAAATAAACCCACTATACCAGCGGCACAAATTCAAAGCGATTGGAATGTTAGTGACAACACATTAAAATCTTATATTGCCAACAAACCCAATGTTCCGCAATTGCCAACCAATGCTGTTGGATATTTGTACAACAACGGCACTGGCACATTGAGTTGGGCTCCTGTAACATCGGGATCTTCATTAGTCAACGGTGTTCACACACTGAGTCTTGGTTCAACTGGCAATACCACATTCCCAACAGGACTTACGCTAGGGGCACCAAGAGGGGTTGGCACAGTTAACTTTACCTGTAGTGTTGATAAAGAGTTTCAGATTGAAACAGGAACTGCCAGTGCTGGCAGACTATGGCAATTTGGCACAACTGGTACAACAACTTTTCCATCAGGGCTTACCTTACATAGATTAAGCACACCTTATTCTAACATCACCGCTGATCTTGACAAAATTTTACAAATTGCAACACAAACTTCCGGTGGCAGAAAAGAATGGACCTTTGGCACAGATGGTAGTTTAACATTCCCAGATGCCACAGTACAGACCACAGCTTTTACAGGCACAGGCAACATTGAATTTAGAAATGACACAATAAACAATCTTGCTGGTATTACCATTACCAATGCCAGTCAAACAACTGCATCCACTGCAAGTATTGCTATTCCAGCCAACGGCAGTGGCGTAGTGAGCATTGTTAATAATGCAAAAACTTGGACCTTTGGTGTAGATGGTAAATTAACTGCTCCAGGAAACCTCCAAGTCAATGGCGGCAAAATAATTCTAAACACTGGTGGTAATGCTTATGTTGAGTCAGTTGATTACGGAGTCAACAGTGCCAACAGTGCATTAAATATCTTTGGTGGTCCTTACCAGAAAATTAACCTACGAGCTGGCTTTGGTACTGAATCAACTTGGACTTTGCGCACTAACGGACAAATGATATTTCCTCAAGGCACGGGTCTATTTGAATTGATTACAGGGCCAACTAATACGTTTGGTATTTTTGCCAACGCGGTAGTAGGCAGAAGTGTAACTATTAGAACATCTCCCCTTTCAGGAATTAACAAAGATTGGGTGTTTGGTGCAGATGGCAACTTGACATTCCCGGACTACACTGTTCAAAGCACAGCCTATCTGGCACCAACCACTGGCAACAGTGTGATTAGCTCTATAGGTCCTCTTACTATTAGTAGAAACGGCATGACCATCAGAGTCACATCAGCAGGCATGATACAAATGTCCTTTGACAGTGTAATCAATATCACAGGCCGAAGTTCAATAAACAATGCTGATTCGGTAGTTATCTCATCACCCAACGGAGCCACTACTGCTAGTACTTGGTACAATATTGGAGCGGTATTAGCATTGGGCGATCATCTAACAGCCACCATAGTAGACGCTAGTTTTCATAGGATCTACAGACTAACTGTGATTATGCGCGATAAAGACACAACTCCTGGACTGGAACTAGCAGTAGCATACGCAATTATTGAACAGATACAATAACGGTAAATATACTAAACGGAGCGTGAAACATGCCAACATTACAATCAATTAACTTAGGGTCATACGCAAATGACGGAACTGGTGACGATTTACGCACAGCGTTTGAAAAAGTAAACATTAACTTTGGATTACTCTTTGCTGAAGCATCAGTTAATTCAGCCATTAATTTAGGCGGTGGCGCGGGCATTTTTGCACAGAAGAATCCAGGCACAGTTAACTTAGAATTTAAAACACTAACCAGCACAGACGCTAGTGTTAACATTAATCAACTAACTACCACTATTGATTTAAATGCTAATACTAAACTTTTAAAAGATACATTACCCAAGCTAGGCGGCACACTAGATTTAAACGGATTTAATATTGCAGGAACCGGTGATATTCAAGCAACTGTGCAAGGATACGATTTAAAATTATTAAACAACACACTACAACTGATTTTAGAATCAGGTGCTGTTAGCATCGACCTTGGAACATTTATAAATCCCACTGGTGGACAAACTGACACTGCTGGGTCGGGTGGTTATGTGTTAGACATGGGCCTATGGACTTTTGGTGACCCACAACCCAACAACGAACTTAATTTTGGAACGTTTGTTTAATATATGGCTTTAAATGTATGGACACAGCCAAGCGGGTATAATTTTGGAACTTTCTACGGAGAGGTTTCAATTGACTTGCCGTTGCCAATTAATCAAAATATTGGTAATACCACGTTTGAATTAATTTCAGGAAGTTTACCTAGCGGAGTGTTTTTATTACAACAAAACAACGTATGGAAACTTTATGGAGCTCCATTTGTTAGAAAAAATAAATTAAATTATAGCTTTTGTATAAGAGCTAAACAAGGCGTACAGATTAGTGATAGAACATTCTATCTAGATCTAGTTGAACGCAACCTTCCAATATTTATTACACCCAGCGGAGATTTGGCCGCTGGAGTTCAAGATCAATTTTATGTGTTGGATTCTACCTATGTAAACTATCAATTGGAGGCAGTTGATTTAAATCCGTCTGCAGAAAGTTTAAAATTCTTTATTGCCAGCGGCGACGGACAACTACCACCAGGCTTAACATTAAGTGATTCTGGATTGATAGAAGGATTTGTTGAACCTTTGATAAAAATTACTCCAGCAGACGGTAATGGTAACTTTGATCAAAGCATTTTTGATAATATTGCTTATGATTTTGGAGTATTGCCAACCAACGGGTTTGATGACTATCAATACGATCTTGTAGATTTTGATTTTAGCATACCAACACAAAACATCATTACCCTAAATTCTAATTATCAATTTAGAGTAACTATGAATGATGGAGTTAATTCAACTCAAAGAATTTTTAGAATATTTGTTGTGGGCAACGATGCGTTCAGAGCAGACTCTACGGGCCGCAACGGATTATCAGGAACATTTACGGCAGATGCCACATACATACGTCAACCATTTTGGATCACAAATCCCAATTTAGGAACCTTTAGAGCTAACAATTACATAACACTTCCACTTGTATTGTACGATACCAAACTGATAGTTTTTAGATTAGAAACCACTAACCAAGAAGTTTATGCAACTACTATTCAAGTATCACAGTCTGATAACGTTGTTGGCAGTAACACCATCACTGTTACAGATGTAACTGGAACTCCGGCAATTGGGCAGTATTTTAGTTTTCTATATTACTTAGACGGAGCAACAGAAGAGTTATATCAAGTTAGTCAAGTAACTAATTTAGGCAACGGCAGATATCGTTTACAACTTTCAAGTAGTTTGTTAATGACAATTCCAAATACCACAGTGGTTTACATGGGAACATTAACCAAACTGCCTCCAGGTATGCGTTTTGACTTGCAAACTGGGAATGTTGTGGGAGTTGTGCCATATCAACCCAATGTTACTCAGTCGTATCGATTTACAATAACTGCCACACGATTAGGCGAAAAAGATGACTTGGTTACAAATAGCAGAACATTTAATCTTGCTATTATTGGAGATGTCAATAGTGAAATACTGTGGAACAGCAATATAAATTTAGGTTCTATTCCTGCTAACTATACATGTACATTGTCTGTAAGTGCATCAAGCAATATTCCAAATGCCACAATAATATATCAACTGGTTGACGGTTTATTGCCTAACGGCTTAACACTAAATCCATCTGGTGAAATTATTGGAATCCCCAATCAATTTTTTAAACCTGCTTCAAACACATTAGGACTGATTACACTTGACGGAGGCAATACTACCTTTGATCAAAATACCACCACTGTGGATAGACAATACACCTTTGTTGTTAAAGCCAGTGATCAGTATGGGTACAGTGCAGTTACCAGAGAATTTTCAATAACACTTACTACACCTAACAATTTTAATTACAGTAATATAACTACCAAACCATTTTTAAACAATACGCAACGCACATTGTGGAAAAACTTTATCAACAACACTGATATCTTTACTCCTGGCAGTATATACAGACCAAACGATCCAACATTTGGATTACAATCCACTTTAAAAATGTTGGTGTATGCTGGTATCGAAACTAAAGTTGCATCTGCTTATGTTGGTGCTATGGGACTTAATCATAAAAGAAAACGTTTCCATTTTGGCGGAGTTAAAAAAGCCACTTCCGTTGACAGAGCTACCGGGTTTGCAGTATACGAAATAGTCTATGTACAAATGCTTGATCCGTTAGAACCAAACGGTAAACATTTACCACTAAAGTTAATCAGCTCGCAAGAAAACAATATCATCACTGCTGATAATAATCCAAATTCTTTATCAAATTTAACTATTGATTCCCATATCAATATTAGCAGTAACAACCCCATCACCGTAGACAGCACAGGTTACGAAATTAGCGATCCTAGATCAAATAATTACTATCCAAATAGCATTACCAATTGGAGAACCCGACTTAAACAAGTCGGAGCAAATGAACGAAACTACCTGCCGTTATGGATGAGAAGTATTCCAGACGGTGAAAAAGAAGAAATTGATTATGTGTTAGCAATTCCGCTGTGCTATTGCCGTGTGGGAACAGCAGATAAAATACTATTAAACATAAAATTCAGCGAATTTGACTTTAAAAACATTGATTATACCGTGGATAGATACATAATAGATTCTGTCACCGGTCAAGACAGTGATAAATATCTTGTATTCAAAAACGATAGGATAACAGTATGACCAGCGCAATTAACCATTCAGCAATTATAGAAACTTTTCCTGTGGCAGGAAAAGATAACGACAGCCAAGGTTTTAGAGATAACTTTGCGGCAACACGTCTTGGATTATCTGTGGCAGCAGGAGAAATTGATCGACTACAATCACGCACTTTAAAAGCCGCTGATCTCACCAGTACAAATGGTACACCTGTAGTTAACGATTTATTAGGAAGCACTATCAGTAACGGGTTGTACAAACAATTTAACGGTGTATTTTACAACGCTGGTACAATAACCGGAACACAAAACGTAAATTTAAATAATGGTCCTATACAAAAAATTACCATTTCTGGAAACAGTATTCTTAACTTTATCAACTGGCCCGCATCTGGTCAACATTCAACTGTAAGATTGATGATCATTGGCAATCAACAAGGATCATATACTGTTAATTTTACCAGTGAGAATTCAGGAATAATCTGGAGAACCACAACATTGCCGGTGCCGCCCACACCAACTGTAACTGTAACTTCAAATAATAATTACCAATTGATTGAAGCATTTACATGGGACGATGGTACCAATGTATTTGTCAGTAAACTTTCAGAATATTCTCAAGACTAACAGGTTAGTTAATGCATCCGTTATCAGGAACTCTTGACCATCTCAAAGATAATGAACTTGAGAGTAAAGTTGGTGACTTGACCAAAAAATACTTCATGACCTATAACACCGAAATTAAACATCAAATTTCCATGTTATTGGAAACATATCGAGAAGAATTGAGTATGCGTCGCCAACGTGCTATTAAACAAATGATGGATTCGAGAGATAAAAAACTTGACAAGCTGATCAACATCAGCTAAAATATAGGCTATGCGCCTAGATCAATTTGGTAATCCTATTTTTAATTCATTAGATATTTTCAAAGCTCTCTATCGAGGGAAGCTGACTGATATCAAAAATATCACTGTGGATTATAGTGAAGACATTGAGCAATTAGAAAAAACTGCTGGATTCACATTTCAACAATTTAATGAGCAACTGAACGGCATCAGCATGGCTGATTTTGATCAGGCACTGCAAACTGATTGGTTTATGCCTGATGAATACAGAAGTTTTGATATAAAACAATTTTGTATCAGTAGGTGTACAACTCCAGAACAAATTTTACGTGTAGAAGTAGAAATGGATGCTTACGAAGTTAGGGGAATGATTCCCCTGTTGCAATGGACCAAGCATTTTGTAGATGCTTGTATACAAAATGACATTGTATGGGGCATTGGTAGAGGAAGTAGTGTAGCCAGTTTTGTGCTGTTTTTACTGGGTGTACATCAAATAGATTCGGTCAAATATAATTTAGACTGGCAGGAATTCCTGAGATAAGTAATACTATAATCGAGGAGATTAATATGGCAATGAAAGAACAACAAAGATCAGTGTATCGTACCGCAAGAGGACGTGAGCTTGACATGAACAAAATGGTTAACCAAAATGAATTAACAATTGCTGTGGGCAATGCTAAAGTAAATGCTCGTGGTGATAAGTTGGGCCCAGATGGTAAAATTATTCAACGTAGAGAAGACTTGCAACGGTCCAATGATTCGGTGGCTATTCCAGAACAAATTAGCATACGTGAAGCTCCAGTTGTAGCAAAATCAATAGTGGAAAAATCCAAAGCTGTGCCTGTAAAAACTATTAAAAATGTAGTAGACATGGATCCCGAAGGCAACGAATGAAAGTAAAAGGCAAACTCATACCTATACGTGACAATGTTTTAGTCACTGATATGAACTTTGATGCCAGAGTAACAGCTGGAGGAATTGTATTGCCCAGCGACGATGGCAAAAGTGAAGGCGTTAGGCATCGGTGGGCCCGTGTGTGGGCAATTGGTCCCGAGCAACAAGATGTAAAAGTTGGCGAATGGATTCTACTTGAGCACGGTCGCTGGACACGTGGTGTGACTGTTGAATTAGAAGATGGCAGTGACATCATAATCAGACGTGCTGACATCAAGGCTATTTTAATGGTGACTGATGAGAAACCAGCAGATGATACGTTTGGTGCCCATTCTAAAGTAAGTCATCAGACATTTGATCCCAGTACTTTTTCAAAATCAAGCTTCGAGCAATAAAGAGCAACAGGACTATTGACTAGTCCTGTTTCCACCTGTATAATAAACAATTATATCATAAGGAACTACGATGAAAGAATTGTGGGTAGAAAAGTATCGACCTAACACTGTTGACGGATATGTGTTTAGAGATAATCATCAAAAAGAACAAGTGCAGAGCTGGATCCAACAAAAATCAATTCCGCATCTGTTGTTTAGTGGAGCGGCAGGAATTGGAAAAACAACTCTGGCCAAAGTGCTGTTTAATGAATTGGATCTTAATCCCCTGGATGTGTTAGAGATCAACGCAAGCCGTACCAACTCCGTTGAAGATGTACGCGATAAGATTGTAAATTTTGTCCAAATGATTCCATTCGGAGACTTTAAGGTGGTACTACTGGATGAAGCTGATTACTTGTCTCCCAACGCTCAAGCGGCGTTGCGCGGTGTCATGGAAGAATATCATACTACCGCTCGTTTTATTCTCACTTGTAATTATCCAAACAGGATTATTCCTGCACTCCACAGCAGATGTCAAGGATTCCACATCGAGCGTGTGGACGTTACAGAGTTCACCGCGAGGGTTGCCACAATCCTTGTAGAAGAAAACATTGAGTTTGACCTTGACACCTTAGACACATTTGTTAAGGCAACTTATCCTGACCTGCGTAAATGCATTAATACTGTGCAGATGAACAGTATGGATGACAAACTGCATACTCCGGAAAAAGGAGATAGCGGTCAAGCAGATTACAAACTTGAAATGGTAAGTTTGTTCAAAGCAGGTAAGATTACAGAAGCACGTAAACTAGTTTGTGGGCAAGCCAGACCAGAAGAAATTGAAGAAATTTATCGTTGGCTGTACGATAATGTTGCAATCTTCGGTGAAGATGCAACTCAAGACAAAGCTATCCTTATCATCAAACAAGGTCTAGTGGATCATACCTTAGTAAGTGATCCTGAGATTAATCTAGCGGCAACTTTGATTAGATTATCACACCTATGAAAGAAAAGTTTGTAAATGCCTACATGGATGTTGCTGAACGATTTGCTGAACTAAGTTCAGCACGTAGACTTCATGTGGGTGCCATTGTGGTCAAGGATGACAGAATCATCAGTATTGGTTACAATGGTATGCCGGCGGGATGGGATAACAACTGTGAGTATGAGGCAGCACCAGGATTTGGAGAAGCTGTTCCACCATTATTAAAAACAAGACCTGAGGTATTACATGCTGAAACAAACGCAATTGCTAAATTGGCTAAATCTAACGAATCTGGTTTGGGTGCTACTATGTTTATTACCCATGCTCCATGTTTGGACTGTGCCAAACTTATCTACCAAAGTGGTATTGGCAGTGTTTTATATAGGAACAGTTATAGGGATACTAGTGGCGTCACGTTTCTTGAAAAATCAAAAATAACAGTTACACAAGTAAAAAAGGACCCGTAGGCCCTTTTCCTACATCCTATTATTCTCCATAAACCGCTAACACCTCCTTCACGGCATTATGGCGTTCGATGTCTTTGGCGTCAAATCGTATGATATCGATATGCTCCAAATATTCTTTTTGTTCAAGTAGATTGCAAAAATCAATTAGACCGTTATCGCTCATGCGGTCTGCCTGTGCCAAGTCTCCTGTCACTACCATCTTGGAACCCTCTCCCAGTCGGGTTAGTAGCATTTTCATTTGACTAACTGTGGCATTTTGCATTTCATCTGCAACTATGTATGCGTTTTTGAATGTGCGGCCGCGCATATAGGCCAGTGGACTTATTTCAATGGTTCCTTCCTCTAGCATACTTGCTATTTCTTTTTTTTGGTAATATTCGCCCAAGACATCGAATATGGGTCTTGTCCATGGAGCCATCTTTTCATTCAAGTCTCCTGGTAAAAATCCCAAATCCTCATCTACGGACACGGCGGGTCTTGTCACAACGATTCTGTCAACTTTCCCTTCCTGAAACAATTTAACACCAAACTGTACGGCCAGCATGGTTTTACCCGTGCCTGCGGGCCCAATAGCAAGCACTATGCTGGTGGATTCCTCGTATAGTTTTGTGAGATATAGTTTCTGATTAGCATTACGTGCTTGTATATTCACACGTTGCTTTTTTGCCGGAAGATACGGCTGGAAATCAATTATGTTAACTTCTGATGTAAAACGTTTTTTCACTCGTTGTTTACTCATCTAAGTTGCTCCTACTTTATGAAAAGTAAGACTTATAGTGACCGCCCTGATAACTACAGAGGTCCTACAATATTATTTAACAGATACACAGAAATATAAACTAATACGTTATGATTTCGAACCAGCTAAATAAGTATAGAATAATCTGGAAGCCAATATGCATGATATTTTAGATGTTATACGTAACATACAAGACTTATACGAAAACAACTCAAGCCTTGCTGTTTTAAAGGACTTTGAACGTGTGTTAGACGAGATGGACATGTATGCTTACGAGAACTGGGAAGACGGTGAGTTGGCTTACGGGCCCAAAGTTGATCGTCATTGGATTACCGCTGGTTTCATGTGGCCAAAAGATAAGATGCCTAATCCCATAGCAGGTAAACGTTTAACTGAGCTGGGTTGCAAAATCAGCTATCAAAAAAGCCATTTGCTTGAGCCTCGTAAGATACGCACACAAGAAGACATTCGTCCTGGCACAAAGAAAGGACATCTTGATCGCAACCCCATATGGATTGTAGAAATCACAATGCCAAAGAAAATAGCATTTGATATCTACAAAGGCTACATGGACAAGATGAAGAACGAAAATAAACAAGAAGAAGCGGCTCCAACTCAGGGAACTCCTATTCCAGGAGGTGCGGCTCCACAAGCACCGGCAGCACCAGCGGCTGGAGCAGTTCCGGCAGTTCCTCCAGGCGGAGCACCAGCTGGCGGAGCACCACTATGAATTTAAATGAAAGTCTACGTGCAGGCGATCTTAGAGACCTAGTTAAAACGGTATTTGAGATTGACAGTTATAAAAGTAAAATTGGCAAGGACGAAGACGTAGTTGTTTTAAGTTTCACTGTTGACCAAGAAGATCCTGCTAAAGATCTTGAAAATTTCTTTGAAATGGGTTACAGTTTTATACTGGATGCAGATGTCAGCCCCGGTGAAACAGATGATGGCACATACAAAGTGTATGTAGAGCTAGAAAGAACACGTCATGCCGCTGATCAAATTTTTGAATTGATAGAAGGTGTTGAAAAATTAACTGGCGAAAGTGACATGCGTTTTAGATATTTTAAAAGTTTTAAAAGTCAAAATGCTACATTAGAAAATTTAAAAACTGCTGTTCCAACAGACAAAGAAACGTATGCTGTTGCAACTGAACGCAATGTCTTAGAAAACTTTACTAATTTTTTTAGTAACAGCTATGTGGATGAAATTCAACTGCTTGACGAAAGCATCACATTCAAAAGAGTTTATAGTGGCCCTGTGAGTTTTAATATCCTAACCAGTGGCCCTAAACAACAAGTATATGAATCAATCAAAGGTCCTATTGTGTTAGAAGGCAAAGATATGGCCGAAGTAATGTTTTTAACCAAAGTGATAGGAAATTATAATATTACCAAAATTGGTAATGCTTTTATATTTGAAAACAACAACTGGGCAGTTGCCCTAGAAAGGAAACAATAATGAGCGGATTTGAATTTGATTTTACACAAGCAAAGTTTGAACAAATTATTGGAAAGAATCCCAATGCAACCGACTGGTTCGAAGCATTGTGTGAAATTCTTCCAGACTATGATATCCACACAGTACCACGTGTTGCGGCTTTCCTAGCACAAACAGCACACGAGAGCGGTAACTATCGTGCTATTAAAGAAAATTTAAACTACAAAGCAGAAAGTCTGTGTCGTGTGTGGCCGCGATATTTTCCCAACATTGACACAGCTCGTCAATATGCACAACAGCCAGAGCGTATTGCAAATCGTGCATACGCAAATCGCATGGGCAATGGTCCAGAAGAAAGCGGTGATGGTTGGAAATTTTGTGGACGTGGACTGATCCAGTTGACTGGCAAAGACAACTATACACGTTATGCTGAAAGCACAGAACAAACACTGGACGAAGCCAGCGAACATTTGACAACATTTGAAGGTTGTGTTCAAAGTGCCGCATGGTTCTGGGAAGCCAACAACCTAAATCAATGGGCAGATGCTGGTGACATTCTTACACTAACAAAACGTATTAACGGCGGTACTATTGGGTTGGAAGATCGTCAAAAGCACTACACTCACGCATTGCATGTTCTAGGACATTGATATGTTTGGTTGGTTACTGAGCATTGTACCTGATAGTTTGTTTGTCTGGATCTACTACATATTTACAATAGTGGGTTTTGGCCTCTATATCTGTAGTAAACTTGTAACTTGGATTCCCATGATGGGACAATATAAGCTACCAGCGGAATTGGTTGGTGTTGCGTTATTGGTAGCAGGTGCTTATTTGTTTGGCGGATATGGAGTTCAACAGGCATGGACGGCACGTGTGGCAGAATTAGAAGCCAAAGTCAAGGCGGCCGAAGAACAAAGCCAACAGGTCAACACAGTTATCGAAACTAAAATAGTTACAAAAGTTAAAGTCATTAAGGAAAATGTATATGTCAACAGAGAAATTATTAAAGAAGTTGCGGGCAAGCAGTTGGATGCTCAGTGTACTTTGCCTAAGTCTACTGTCAGCTTGCACGACAGCGCCAGTCGTAATGAAGTTCCCGAGCGTGCCGCCGCAACT
>Ga0209107_10000316_pt1 | contig 28773 bp, 22 predicted proteins | sample LakErihyJuly2011_2_FD_187460 | JGI IMG/M metagenome (GOLD analysis project Ga0209107, IMG submission 187460) | Freshwater microbial communities from dead zone in Lake Erie, Canada - CCB hypolimnion July 2011 (SPAdes) (version 2) | ecosystem: Environmental > Aquatic > Freshwater > Lentic >...
ATTAAATTTGCCAACTCTTTGAAATTGCGTATTCTAATGCGTCAAACAAAAGTAAGCGGAAGAGGTGCATACATCACTGCTGAGGTGAACAAAATTGCTGCAGAAGGCTCAGGTATTTTATCTGGAGCTGATGTGGGTGTAAACCCTGGTTATGTTGCTTCTGCTGGTCAAATTAACCCTTTCTATGATAGTTATGGGTATAGTGAGACCAATGCTAGAAGAGCAAACAACAACTGGCCTAGAGGTACTGAATTCTTAATTAATTCATTAAAGTCAACTGGCGATACGGTGCGTTTGAAGCGTATATTTTATGCTGCTGGAAACGAGAACAGTGCGAATCCTGGTGTAAGTACTAAGGCGGAAGTGGCTGCTAACTATGTAGGTGTTCCTTTCGGAGCGAGTGCTGGTTATTTACCTGCTGCTACATGTGCTCCTGGCCCATCTGTATTAGTACGTGGTACTTTCAACAAGCCTTACATTTTAATGACCGCTGCTGAAGCGCAATTAAATTTAGCGGAAGCGAAGCAACTTTATGGATCGGCAATCAACTTTACTGGAACTGCTCAGTCTTATTTTGAGGCAGGTGTTAAAGAGTCTTATAGAATTTTAGGTGCTTCTGCATCGGATGCTACAAGATTATTAGCTAGCGGAGTTGAGAATGTTGACTTTGCTGCTTCTACTAATAAGGTACAAGCAATTGGTTACCAAAAATGGTTGTCTTTTGCCAACTTTACTGGTTTAGAAGCTTGGTCTGAGTATCGTAAGAGCAATTACCCAGCAACTCCACAATCTAGAAACTACGTTACGGATGCAAGAAGACCATTACGTTTATACTACCCTGGAACTGAAGACGGTTCTAATGGTGCAAACGTAAAGTCTCAAGGAACAATTGATCCTTTATCAACGAAAATTTTCTGGGATGTTGACTAATTAAATTATCAAATAATAATTTATACAGGCCCTCCGATTTATCGGGGGGCCTTTTTTTTGCCTTTCATTTTTGCTTAATAGAGGGCGCAAAAAAGCCCATTGTAGAAACAACGGGCTTTTACGATTGCTTGCTATATAGAGTTAAAATCAAACCCTCACTATTGCAAAGCAAAACTATTGCAGAAGCTCGAGTTAGTGCTGTTATCTGTGTTAAAAAATTATGAACTGAGGTGAAAAAATGATGTACGGTAAATGTTAACGTACATAAGTTAATGGTCCACTCATTAAGGCCTTGCTTGAATATTTAATTAATTACTTCGCCTTCTATAATGAGTTCCGTGGCCTCTTTTTCACCTGCATATTTTATGGTAACGCGTTTTTTAAATACACCCACATTAGGTGCCGTATAGGTAACGGTAATCGTTCCTTTTTGTCCTTTCAAAACAGGATTTTGATTGTATACGGGTTGTGTACATCCACATTCAGCATTGGCAAATTCTATCACCGCTGGCTTATTTCCCAAATTGGTATAGTTAAAATTGACCGATTTGTGCACCCCCTTTTTAATCTTACCATAGTTATAACTGGCAGCATCAAATTTAATGGTGCTTTGTGCAAATCCGCTTACTACAAAAAAGACCCCTAGAATTAAAAATTTAATCTTCATAAATCCGAATTTAATTGAACAGCGTTAAAAGATATTTTTGCCTTTTTATGCACATAAAATGCGCATTTCTTAGGCTAAAATATTAAAAAAATACGAATTCAGGGTTTTTATCTAGGAATTGATTTTTATTGCATCTTGACCCCTACTTTTGTAAAATGGAATCCAATATTAACCCTACTGCTAGCCAAGAAGCGCTGTCCTTTGAAGCGTTTCAACGTTCCGTTATTGCGGACTATCGGATTGCATTAACAAGTAGGGAAGTGAGCTTATTGGGTAGGAGAGAAGTACTCACCGGAAAAGCAAAGTTTGGCATTTTTGGGGATGGGAAAGAAATCCCACAATTAGCGCTTGCTAAATTTTTTCAGAAAGGAGATTTTAGAAGTGGGTATTATCGAGATCAAACTTTCATGTTTGCTTTGGGTATTTCTAATACCGAAGATTATTTTTCACAATTGTATGCCGACGTGCACAACGATCCCTATAGTGGTGGTAAAAATATGAATGCGCATTTTGCTACACCATTCGTAAATGAAAAAGGAGAATGGAATAATTTAGTGGATAGTTATAATATTTCTGCGGACATTGCTCCCACAGCTGGTCAAATGATGCGTGGATTAGGCATCGCTTTTGCTTCCAATTGTTTTAGAAGTTCAAAAAATAAAGAAACGTTTAAGCATTTAAGTGATCATGGAAACGAAGTTTGCTTTTGTACCATAGGGGATGCAAGTACTTCGGAAGGCCAGTTTTGGGAAGCGGTTAATGCAGCGGGTGTATTGCAAGTGCCATTAGCAATGATTGTATATGACGACGGGTATGGAATTTCTGTTCCAACCAATTTACAAACAACCAAGGGATCTATTTCAGAGGCATTGGCCGGTTTTGAAAAAAAGGATGACACCAATGGCATAAAAATATTTAAAGTAAAAGGCTGGGATTATGCCGCACTTTGTGAAACTTTCGAAGAAGGCATTGCGTTTACACGCGCAACACATGTACCTGTATTGTTTCATGTGCAAGAATTAACACAACCGCAAGGGCACTCTACCAGCGGTAGTCATGAAAGATATAAATCTACTGAGCGATTGGATTGGGAGAGAGCATGGGATTGTAATAAAAAAATGAGAGAGTGGTTATTACTAAATGAATTAACCACTGAAGCAGCATTACAAGCTATAGAAACGGATGTGAAAAATAAAGTGCGCGAGGACAAGCAAGCTGCCTGGGACAAATATATTAATCCTATTAAGGCAAAAATAAATGAAATGTATGCTTTAGCTCAAGTTGGTGTTCAAGGTGCGGATTTGCAAAAAGTGAATGCACTGACGCAGGAGTTGATAAACAATAAAGAGCCATTAAAGAGAGATATTTTTAGAACTTTCCACACATTGCTAGAGCAAATGCCAATGCACCCCAATGCTTCTGCTATGAAGCAATGCTTGGCTAGCTATTTAAAGGAAGAAGAAGGATACTATGGTAGACATTTATACAATCAAACGGCAAAGAGTACTTTAAATGTATCGGTAGTGGATCCGATATATGATGCTAATTCCAAAATAGTGAATGGCTTTGAAGTATTGAATCAATATTTTGATCAGCTTTTTGAATCTAATCCATTTGTATATGCATTTGGCGAAGATTTAGGAAATATTGGAGATGTGAATCAAGGATTTGCAGGCTTACAAGCAAAGTATGGTGCAGATCGTATTTTTGACACCGGTATTCGGGAGCAATCTATTATGGGACAAGCGCACGGTATGGCCATTCGTGGACTCAGGCCTATTGCAGAAATACAATATTTAGATTACTTATTATACGGGCTTCAAACCTTAAGTGATGATGTGGCAACACTTCATTACAGAAGTAATGGACAACAAAGTAGTCCCGTTATTATTCGTACCAGAGGACACCGATTAGAGGGAATTTTTCATAGCGGTTCACCAATGGGCATGATTATTAATTCATTGAGAGGAATGCATGTTTGTGTGCCTAGAAATATGGTGCAAGCCGTGGGTATGTATAACACTTTATTAAAAGGGAATGATCCTGCTTTATTAATTGAATGTTTAAATGGGTACCGTTTAAAGGAAATCATGCCTAATAATATTTCGGAGTTTACCGTTGCATTAGGTAAACCAGAAATCCTAAAAGAAGGCGCAGACATTACTTTAGTTTCTTATGGCTCTACCTTAAGAATTATTCAAGATGCTGCCGATAGGTTAAGCGCTTTAGGTATTGAATGTGAAATTATAGATGTACAAACCTTATTGCCATTTGATATTAATCATCAAATTGTGGCTTCCTTAAAAAAGACCAATCGGATTGCATTTATTGACGAGGATGTGCCAGGAGGAGGATCTGCTTATATGTACCAACAGGTTATTGAAAAACAAGGGGGCTATAAATGGTTGGATGTTGCAGCTAGAACCATTTCTTCAAAAGCGCATCGCCCTGCTTATGCAAGTGATGGCGATTATTTCTCAAAGCCAAATACCGAAGAAATTATTCAAGTGATTACTGAGATGATGGCAGAGTAGATAAGTTATATCCCTCTAATTTCTGCGTGTGCTCCAATGAGCCTAATCTAAATTTCACAGCTACCTTTGTTTGTTTTTGCAACGCTCTTTCCATGTTACAAAAAAATCCTGTTTGCGTAGTGTAGTAATTTGCCGGCAATTTTGTCTCCTTCGATATCGTATACATATTAAATACGGGCCTAGTCGTGTCTTTTATTACAGGCGAAATAAAAGCGGTGATTAATATGGTTGTTATAAATTTCATAAGCGATGTGCTAACCCATGTTGTGAAAGACTTTATTTACATCTTCATCCTCCTCTAATCTTTCAATTAATTTACTAATATCTTCTGCTTGCTCATCGGTAACAGGCACGGTAGTGCTAGGGATCCATTCAAACTCTGCACTAATTACATTTAATTTTTTTGCCTCCAATTCTTTTTGCAAATTACCAAAATCGGTAAAAGCGCATCTTAATACTAAAATTGGATTACCGTTATCGTCAGTGCTATCTCCTAATTCATCTAAACCATGATCAATTAATTCTAATTCTAAATCGTCCATCACCAATCCTTCTGGATTTAATTTAAACACACCCATTTTCTTAAACTGAAAACTTACGCTTCCGCTATTACCCATGGCACCACCGCCTTTATTAAAATGACTTTTTACATTGGCAACAGTTCTTACATGGTGATCGGTAGCCGTCTCCACTAATAAGGCCACACCATGTGGTGCATAGCCTTCGTATAAAATTTCTTCATAGTTACTCGTGTCCTTTCCCATGGCGCGCTTAATAGCCGCTTCTACTCTGTCCTTAGGCATGCCTGCACTGCGCGCGTTTTGATAACATCTTCTTAAAGCAGGATTGTCATCCGGATTCGGTCCGCCTGCTTTTACTGCAATTACAATCTCTTTACCAATACGTGTAAATTGCTTCGCCATCCGATCAAATCGCTTGAACATAGTGGCTTTTCTTACTTCAAAAATCCGTCCCATAGTAATTGTTTAAGGTTAGCAAAAATAAGGCAAAAAAAATAGCCAGACAATTCAGTCTGGCTATTCTTAGTAAGAACTTATTGAGGTTATTGTTTTCCTGTATACTTATTAAGCATTGTCATTTGATTAAACATTGCAAAAACAAGCAAAATCAATTGAGCAATAGCAATAAAGACAGTTACTTTATCCATTGTAATAACAGCAAGAGCAATCAGACCTATAGTTGCTAATACAATAGGCAACATTTGAGTTACATATGAAGTTTTTGCTAAACTTGGGCCATCAAAAATCTTACTATTAGATTGACTATATAGATAATATACATCTAAGCCTATAACCATCCATAAAAATGCCACTTTTAATGTTTGCCCATCAAGTGCTAATATCATAGCAAGACAAATTAAAGCGCCTAAAATTGGAACCAATGGCACCAATGGTGTCTTAAAGGGTCTTTCCATATTAGGTGATTTTACACGTAAAATCCAAATGCCTGCACTCACCAACACAAAAGCAAATAAAGTACCAAATGAGGTTAAATCGCCGGCTACACTTCCTGGCACAAAAGCAGCAAAAGCACCTACAAATACAAACAAGATCCAGTTGGATTTATAAGGAGTGCGATATTTAGGGTGTAATTCGGAGAACACTTTTGGTAATAAACCATCATTTGCCATAGAGAAAAATACGCGTGATTGTCCCATTAGCATTACCAGTATCACCGAAGAGAAACCTGCAAGAATGGCAATGGTTACAGCCTTGGCTAACCAAGCATAACCTGGCATATATTCTGAAATGGCATAAGCTACTGATGCTTCTTTTCCTTTTGTAGGATCCACGAAATCGGTCCATGGAGCAACGCCTGTTAACACGTGACCAAATAAGATATATAAAACGGTACACACGGCTAATGATCCAAGAATACCAATTGGCATATCTCTTTTTGGATTCTTTGCCTCTTGTGCTGCAGTAGAAACTGCATCAAAACCAATAAAGGCAAAAAATACAATTGCAGCACCGCCTAAAACCCCACCCCAACCATGCTTAAAGACACCAGAGTAGTCGGCGAGTACTTTTCCAGCGCCATCTAAAACTTTGGGTTGATTTGCTGGTATTAAATAAGGTGTATGATTCGCAGTATCTATAAACTGCCATCCTACAACTATAAATATTAAAACAATGGCCACTTTTACAAATACAATCACTGCATTCACCATCGCAGACTCCTGTGTTCCTTTAATTAATAATAAGGTTAATAATAATAAAATAACCAAAGCAGGTGCATTCATAATACCATGGCGTACAACACCACTAGCATCGGCCAAACTTTCAAATGGTGAGTGGGACCATTCATACGGTATTCGATGACCCAGTAATTTGTTTAAATATTCACTCCATGCAATAGATACAGTGGCTGCACCTAAAGCATATTCCATAATCAATGCCCAACCAATAATCCAAGCTACGGTTTCTCCCATGGTTACATAAGAGTATGCATACGCACTACCTGAAATAGGAATCATGGCAGCAAATTCGGCATAACATAATCCTGCAAAAGCACAACCAATGGCTGCCACAATAAATGAAAGTGTTACTGCTGGTCCTGCAGCTTGTCCAGCCGCAGCGGCAGTTCTTACAAAAAGCCCTGCACCTATAATCGCGCCTACACCTAGTGCTATTAAATTTCCAGCACCTAGTGTACGTTTTAATCCTTTACCACCATCCTCGGCCTGAGCCAACATGGCAGCAAGGTCCTTTTTTCTAAATAAACTCATAGTGTTGTTTTATAAGTTGAAAAATAGGACTTTTTTCTCAAAAAACAGCTCAATTTGTTTGATTTTGAGACACATTTTTGGGGTATTTTTTTGTGACTTATGTCTTATATTGCAGTAATTACTAAATATGAAAAAATCTAATAAACTTACGCTGTATATTATAATTGCCATGATCGCGGGGTCAGCACTTGGTTACTTTGTTCATGAAAAGATGCCAACTAAAATAACAGCCTTCTCGGACAATATCAAGTTGTTGACTGATATATTTATCAGATTGATTCAAATGATCATTGCTCCATTAGTATTTACAACATTGGTTGTGGGTATTGCTAAATTAGGTGATCTTAAAACAGTAGGTAGGGTTGGTGGCAAGGCAATGCTTTGGTTTATATCCGCTTCTCTTGTGAGTTTATTAATTGGATTGATTTTAGTAAATATATTTGAACCAGGAGCGGGGTTGAAAATTGATCCAGAAACTATAAAAAAAGTAGAAGGTACCGCTACTTCGATTGCTGAAAATAAAAGCTTTTCATTAAAAGATTTTATAACGCATGTATTTCCTAAAAGTATTTTCGAAGCAATGGCAACCAATGAAATTTTGCAAATTGTCATTTTTAGTATCTTTTTTGGTGTAGCAGCAGCAGCCATGGGCGATGCAGCCAAAGGATTAGTTAAAGCTTTTGATGCTGCTTCTCATATTATTTTAAAAATGGTTGGGTATGTCATGAATTTTGCTCCTATTGGCGTATTTGGTGCATTGGCTTCGGTAATTGCAAAAAATGGATTAGTGATATTTACTTTTTACTTAAAGTATTTCCTATATTTTTTAATTGGAATAGGTGTATTATGGGTGGTGTTAATTGGTATTGGTTTTCTAATTCTAGGAAAGCGTATGCCTTCACTTTTAAAAATTATCTCAAATCCCTTAATTATTGCATTTAGTACTACAAGTAGTGAAGCGGTATTTCCAAAATTGACAGAGGTTCTGGAAAAATTTGGATGCAAGGATAAAATTGTATCTTTTATTTTACCATTGGGCTATTCTTTTAATTTGGATGGCAGTATGATGTATATGACTTTTGCGAGTATGGCTATCGCCCAAGCGTATGGGATACATTTAGATATTGGGACACAACTTACTATGTTACTTGTTTTGATGTTAACCAGTAAAGGGATTGCGGGGGTGCCGCGTGCTTCATTAGTGGTAGTTGCTGCAACCTGCACTATGTTTAATATTCCCGCTATAGGGATTGCCTTGATTTTACCTATCGATCATTTTTGTGATATGTTCCGAACCGCAACCAATGTGTTAGGGAATAGCTTGGCAACTGCAGTGGTGAGTAAATGGGAAGGCGAATTAGAAGAACAAAAATCCTAAACAAATCTTAATGACCTATTTATTAGATGCATTTCATTGGAGCCAATTATTGCAACCACAATATTATATTGAAAATGGAGGCTTGTGGTTGCTTTTATTTGTGGTCTTTGCAGAGACTGGATTATTTTTTGGATTCTTTTTACCTGGCGATAGTTTACTTTTTGTTGCAGGTATTTATAGTGACACGCTCATCAGTCATTTTTTTGAAACCTTTCATATTAATATTGGCCATAATCAATGGGTAGATTTATTTATTTTATTTGCTTTTATTTCTGTTGCAGGTATTCTTGGTAATGCTGTGGGATACGCGATTGGAAAAAAAGTAGGCCCTGCTATGTATGATTGGAAAGAAAACTTTTTTTTCAAGAAAAAGTATTTAGTACAAGCACAGGAATTTTATGAAAAGCATGGGGGCGGGGCTATTGTGATTGCACGTTTCATTCCAATTGTAAGAACCTTTGCACCAATTGTTGCAGGGATTGTGCGTATGGATAAGAGCAAGTTTAGTTTTTATAATATTGCGGGAAGTATTGCCTGGGTGGGAAGTATGTTATGTGCCGGACATTTTTTACAAGCCTGGATTTTAGAGCGCTTCCAATTTGATTTAAAGCAACATCTGGAGGTAATTGTGTTGGGCATTGTTTTTATAACCACTGTGCCTGTAATTATTAAAGTGATTACGCATAAATCTAAATAGTATTTTAATATGACCACCAATCGCCAAATTGGACTACTGTCTATGCCCGTATTAGTTGCTGCCCTTGGATATTTTGTAGATGTATACGATTTATTATTATTTACCATTGTTCGTCAGCCAAGCGTAATGGCAGTGGGCGCTACTGCTAAATCTATTATTGAAGATAGCGCGCATATCATTAACTGGCAAATGTCGGGATTGCTAATTGGTGGAATTCTATGGGGTGTGATTGGCGATAAGTATGGAAGATTAAAAGTATTATTTGGTTCCATCATGTTATACTCCGTTGCCAACATACTTACTTCATTTGTACAGAGTGTAGATCAATATGCATACTGCCGATTTATTGGAGGTATTGGTTTAGCGGGGGAACTAGGCGCAGGTATTACCTTGGTTTCCGAAATGCTTCCTAAAAACAAGAGAGGGATTGGAACCAGCATGGTAGCAGGCATTGGTTTATCCGGCGCTGTATTCGCTTATTTTACTTTCCAATACACCAAGCAATGGGGGCTACATTATACCATGGGAGGCATTAATATAAACGATTGGAGAATTTGTTATCAGATAGGTGGTGTACTAGGTATTTTTTTATTAATACTTCGAATTCGTGTATCGGAGTCCTTTATGTTTGAATCGGTTAAACTTGCCAATGTTTCAAAGGGTAATTTCTTACAATTTTTTTCTAATAAAAAAAGGTTTTCAAAATACGTAAAAGCAATATTAATTGGCTTACCTACTTGGTTTGTAATAGGTGTATTGGTTAATTATAGTAATAAATTTGCTTCTGAATTGTATGGAAAAAACTTAATTGATTCAGGTAAGTCTATCATGTTTGCTTATATAGGTATAGCAATTGGAGATATTGTAATTGGTTATGTAAGTCAGTATTTTAAAAGTCGTAAAAAAGCCTTGCTTGTGTTTTATAGTTTAAACACAGTGGCCATGATTTTATTTTTCTCTATGTTTAATGATAGTGATCAGCGCATGTATGCTATTTGCGCACTCTTAGGTTTTAGCACTGGCTATTGGGCTATATTTAATACGATGGCCGCCGAGCAGTTTGGCACGAATTTAAGAGCAACCGCAGCCACTACAATCCCCAATATGGTAAGAGGTGCGTTGCCTTTAATTAACTTTTTGTTTTTAGATATTTTACAAAAGAAAGCCGGTTGGACAGTCATACAAAGTGGAATTTTAACCGGCTCCATTGTAATGGCTATTACCGTTGTAGCTTTTGTATATACCGAAGAAACTTATCATAAGGATTTGGATTATTTAGAAGTAGATAGCCCACTTCCTTAATTCTTTGTATTATGCGTTTACTCTTTATTCGTTTTTCTTCGATTGGTGATATTGTTTTTACCACACCTGCCATTCGCGCTGCAAAGCAACAATTGCCTAATGTGGAAATTCATTTTTTAACTAAATCCGCTATGAAGGCGGTAACAGAAGCAAACCCCTATATCGACAAATTTCATTATTTAGACAAAGACCTTTCCAAAACAATAGCTGCATTAAAGGAAGCGAATTTTGATTATGTAATTGATTTGCATAAAAATTTCAGAACCCATAAAATTAAACGAGCATTAGGAGTCCCTGCATTGACATATAATAAATTAAGTTGGCAAAAATTATTACTCACTAAGTTCCATTTAAATTTTATGCCACATAGGCATATTAGTGATAGGTGTTTGGATACCTTAGCTCCCTTAGGCGTTGTGGATGATGGAATGGGGCTGGATTATTTTGTTCCTTCCAATATAAAATTGTCACAAGAAGCATTACCTGTTTCGCATCGCACAGGATATATTGCATTGGTAATTGGAGCTTCTTTTGCTACTAAAAAATTACCTATTGAAAAATTGCAAGCACTTTGTTTATTATTAAAGTATCCAATCGTTTTAGTGGGTGGGAAAGAAGATGCTTTAGAAGGGGAAGAAGTAGCCAAGGTGGACCCTGTTAAAATATTTAATGGATGTGGTAAATTTTCTTTACATGAATCTGCATTATTAGTACAACAATCTAAAACGGTCATTTCACACGACACCGGCTTTTTATATATTGCCTGCGCTTATCATAAAAAAACAGTGGCGATATGGGGAGCCACTTCTCCTGCATTACAAGTAGAACCCTATTATCCAACCTCGAAATTAAAAAGTAACGGTGTGCAAAATAAGCGCCCTTTTGAAATGTATTATAATGCCATTGTTCCTAATTTGTCCTGTCAACCCTGTTCTAATTATGGGACAAAGCAATGCCCTCAAGGACATTTTTTTTGCATGCGCTTACAAAATACTAATACAATTGCTTCAATAGCAAATGGATATTACGAAGAAGCCTAAATTCATAACATATACATTATAATAAAAGCCCCGCAATCGCAGGGCTTTTATTATAAATCCGAAGATCAATTATGTTGGATTGAATTATAGAGTTTTCAATACGTCGTTCATGTTTCTTACAGCGTCTGCGCTCTTGTTGAATGCTGCTTGCTCGTCGGCAGATAAATCCATTTCCACAATCTTCTCCCAGCCATTTTTCCCAATCACTACTGGTACGCCTAAGCAAATATCATTTTGGCCATACTCGCCATTCAAGCTTACGCAACAAGTAAATAATTTTTTCTCGTCACGTACAATGCTTTCTACCAATGCAGCGCCTGCAGCACCAGGTGCATACCAAGCCGAAGTGCCTAATAATTTTGTTAATGTAGCACCACCCACCATGGTATCGTTAATAATAGTTTGTTGTTGTTCTTCAGTTAAAAATTTAGTAACTGGAATACTATTCCAGGTTGCATGCTTTATTAAAGGAATCATGGTCGTATCACCGTGACCGCCTACTACTAATGCGTTTAAGTCCGCTGGGCTACAGTTTAAAGTAGTGCTTAATTGATATTTGAAACGTGCACTATCTAGCGTACCACCCATTCCAATGATTCTATTTTTTGGTAAACCAGTAGACTGCATTGCCAAGTAAGTCATTGTATCCATTGGGTTACTAATTACAATAATAATTGCATTTGGAGAATGCTTTAAAATATTTTCACATACTCCTTTTACAATACCTGCGTTGGTGCCAATTAACTCCTCACGCGTCATGCCTGGTTTACGAGGTAAGCCCGAAGTAATTACGACTACGTCTGAGTTAGCTGTTTTTGAATAGTCGTTGGTGCTTCCAGAAATGCGGGTATCAAATCCTAACAGTGCAGCAGTCTGCATCATATCCTGTGCTTTACCTTCTGCAAAGCCTTCTTTAATATCTAACAAAACTAATTCGTTAGCTAATTCTTTACGAGCAATATTGTCTGCACATGTTGCGCCAACTGCACCTGCTCCAACAACGGTGATTTTCATATAGTATCTATTTTATAGTAAATGGTTAATTTTTACGGTGCAAAGTTAGGGATTATCTTAATTGGCCTGTGTATATTTCAAAAGTTCTGCAGTTTCTACACCTTGCTCCCAAATTCTTACAAATTCTCCATTTTTATACAATGCCACAAACGGGGTCATTTTGGGTCTAAAAAAAGAGGGAATGGTATACGTTGGGTCACGACCTATGATTACGTTTGCTTTTCCTATTAAGTCATAGGTAGATGCAAATTTCTTAATAAGGTCCATTTCCCTGTAACTATCCCAAACAAAAAATACGTTATTAAATTTAGCAGCTTCTTTTTTCAGCTCGGCAGCTTCGTGTTCGCAATGTGAACAATCGGGACTAAATATGATAAAACAGGTGTATTTGTATTTAGCAGGTATGTCTTTTTCTGTTAATTCTTTTCCTTCAACCGACGAAATGCTAAATGCAGGACTATGTTTGTCTTTGGCATAAGGGGCATTTGGATCAATTTGGGGCATTGTGTTTTGAGCACTGGATGACTCCGTTTTATTTTGTGTGGTTGTTTGTGTTGGAGTTTGCGTTTCTGGCTTCACTTGTGCGGTAAGTGAGCAACTCATTATTAAACACAAAAATGGTACCAGTCCAAATAACTTGAATTTCATATTTTTATAGTTTTTATTTTTGATCATCTAACATTCTTTTTTCTTTGGCATCTTGCAGGAATTCGGAGGCGAAGATGAAATTATTAAGCAATTCGTTTTTGCAATAAATAATATCCTCTTTGGAACCTTCCCATTCTTTTTTACCTTGATGTAAATATAAAATGTAGTCCCCAATTTCCATAACACTATTCATGTCATGCGTCACTACAATCGTAGTAATATTATTTTCAACGGTGAGTTCATGTATAAGCTTATCAATCACCATGGATGTTTGAGGATCTAAGCCAGAATTAGGCTCGTCGCAGAATAAATATTTTGGACTCAGGACAATGGCGCGCGCCAAACCCACTCTTTTTTTCATACCTCCACTAATTTCGGCAGGAAACTTATCGTTAAACCCTGTTAAATTAACCCTTGCTAATATCTTATTTACTTTTTCAATTTTTTCTATGTCAGAAAGGGTAGTGAACATATCCAAAGGAAATCTTACATTCTCTTCTACCGTTAAGGAATCAAATAAAGCATTCCCTTGAAACAACATACCTATATTATTACGTAATTCTTTTCTATCCTCTTTAGACATCGATGCTGTATCTACACTGTCAAAAAAAATATGGCCTTTATCTGCTTGTATTAAATCAACAATACATTTTGTTAGTACTGTTTTACCACTTCCGCTTGCACCAATAATTAAATTACATATGCCAGGTTTAAACTGCGCAGAAATATCCTCAAGGATTACCCTGTCGTCAAATTGTTTACTGATATGTTTTATCTCAATCATAATTATTTGTTTACTGGAAGCTGAAGGGATAATAAATCTTCAAAAGTATCTCTTCTACTTATTAATCTAGACACCCCATTCTCAAATAGTACCTGTGCGGGCTTGAACCTTGAATTATAATTACTTGCCATCTCGTATCCATAAGCACCGGCATTGTAAAATACTAAAAAATCGCCTTCCTTGATAGTGGGAATTTCTCGGTCCCATGCAAAAGTATCGGTCTCGCAAATATTACCCACTACTGCATATGCTTGCGGCTGTGCAGTGGGGTTGCTAATATTGTCAATATGGTGGTAGGCGTCATAAAACATAGGTCGGATTAAATGATTTAAACCCGTGTTAATACCCGCAAACTGAATGTTGCCAGATTGTTTTAATACATTCACTTTCGCAATAAAATAACCACACTCGCTTACCATATATTTTCCGGGTTCAAACCAAGCCGTTAAAGTGCGACCATATTTTTCAGATAAGCGATTCATGGCTTTATCTACTTCTGCTCCCAACAATGCTATATCGGTTCCTTTTTCACCTGGTTGATAAGGCACTTTAAATCCACCTCCAAAATCTAATACATTTACGGTTGGGAAATGGTCTAATAAAATATCAAATACTTCGGCCGACTGAATAAAAACCGCTACATCTTTAATTTCACTTCCTGTATGAATATGTAAATTGGCAATATTAATATTGTATTTTTCTTGAATGGCTTTTAATTCCTCTAGTTGTGTTACAGGAATGCCAAACTTACTCTTGTCATGCCCAGTGGATATTTTTAAATTACCCCCTGCCATAATATTAGGGCGCACACGCACACCAATTGGATAACTAGCACCAAACTTGGCACCAAATTTTTCTAAATTAGATAGACTATCAATATTCACATGAATGCCTAAGCTTACTGCTTCGCAAATTTCTTCAAAGCTTACACTGTTACTAGTATATAAAATATTCTGAGGAGCAAAGCCTACATGTATAGCTAACTTGGCTTCATTAATGGAACTACAGTCCACATTGCAACCCGCGCGTTTTACCAGGTCTAAAATATGAATATTAGTAAGCGCTTTAGCCGCGTAAAAAAAACGGGTATGTTTATTTGAAAAATGGGAAAGTAAATTTTGGAATTGGCTTATAACTTTCTCTGCATGGTACACGTACAATGGTGTGCCATATTCATTTGCAGCCGTCTTTAATTGATCGTAGGATAAGCTTGAATTCATAATACGAAGATACAATTTTATGCATCCTGTTCTTCAGAAAGGTCATTTCCAGGAAGGTCTTCTCCTTTATCAGATGCGTTCGCATCTTCTTCTTCTTCTTCTCCTTTATCAGTTGCATTCGCAACTTCATCCAGTACTGAATGATCAGTAAAGTCTTCTGGCTTGATCACAGTTGCTTCCACAATTTGCTCGGCCAACACTTCCTTAATCTTTGGTAAATCGTCGGTAGAGTTAATGCCAAAGTAATCCATAAAGTTTTTAGAAGTAGAGTATACCAATGGCTTTCCAGGCAATAATTCGTTTCTACCGCTAATGACAATTAGTTCTTTTTCCAATAATTTTTGGATAGAGTAATCGCTGTTTACACCTCTAATGGCTTCCACTTCTCCTTTTGTAATAGGTTGTTTGTAGGCAATAATAGCTAAAGACTCTAAAGCGGCATTGGAAAGACGCTTTAAAAATTTATCTCCATTTAATTGCGCAATCGTAGTGTGAAATGTAGGCTTTGTCAAAAACTGCCAGCCGCCTCCACTTTGTTTTAATTCAAAGGGATAAAATTCAGTTGCATATTTTTCCTGTATACCGTTTAAAGCACTTTCTACTTGATCCAATGTAATACGCTCTTCTAAAAATCCGAAAGCGTTATTAATTAATTCAGTAATGTCATTTGCATTCAATGCTTTATCACTTGCAAATATTAACGCTTCAATATGCGGTATGATTTCACTAATTTCCATAATAGATAGTTCTTATCCGTTTAAGGCAGCAGCGCCACTTACAATTTCCGTTAATTCGGTTGTAATAGCAGCTTGTCTTGCGCGGTTGTAAGATATTTTCAATGATTTTAATAATTCGTTTGCGTTCTCGCTTGCCTTATCCATCGCCGTCATTCTTGCGCCATGCTCACTGGCATTGGCATCTAGGACCGCTTTAAATAATTGCGTATTTAAAATTTTTGGCATCAACTCGGCAACTAAAATTTCTTTTTGAGGTTCAAAAATAAAATCTGTTTTCTTTTGATTTGCTTTTTTCGCCATTTTTGGAATGGGTAAAAATGGCTCTGCTTTAAATTCTTGTGTAGCAGCATTTTTAAATTCGCTATAAATAATTTCGATCGCGTCAAATTCTTTATTGATAAATGCATCCATTGCGGCTTTTGCTGCAGCTTGCACATTTCCAAAGTTTAATTTCAAAAAGATATCTTTAAAATCGGCATTGGTATCGTATCCAGATTTTGATAAACTTTCATATCCTTTTTTACCAATATTCCAGATGGTAATTTTCTGCATAGGATATTTTTCGGCAATTGTTGCTTTTGCTAATTTCACCACATTGGCATTGTAACCACCACACAATCCTCTATCCGATGTTACCACAATTAACAACACATTGTTTACGATGCGTGTTTCTGCTAAAGCCAAATTCATGTCACCCTCTAAACTGCCAATAATATTGCTTAACATATCCTGCAATTTGCGCGCATAAGGTCTCATTTGGGTAATAGCGTCTTGTGCACGACGTAATTTAGCAGCACTCACCATTTTCATGGCTTTTGTGATTTGCTGTGTACTTTGAGTACTTTTAATCCTACTTCTTACTTCTTTTAATTGACCAGCCATAGCTTTATATTTTCCTGTGTTTTAGGCGAGCAAAGGTATCATTTTTTTGTCCATTTTCCACTTTTTAGCCCCGCCAAGTTAATTTTTGTATTCAGGAGGCTTTAAAATGGCCAAACTGCCCTCAAATCCTTACCTTTGAGACCCTTAATTGGCTGTCCAAAATAGTTTGGCACGTATATTGAGAAAGGTATATTAACACATTTATTTACAAGTCATATGTTGAAAATTATAAGTACACTTTTTGGCGGATCTAAAAGTGAGAAGGATGTAAAAAAAATCCAGCATTTAGTAGGCGTGATCAATGGTCATTTCGAGGGCTATCGCGCGCTGGATAACGATCAATTAAGGGCAAAAACGCTGGAGTTTAAGGCTAGGATTAAAACACAAACCAAGGAACTAGATAGTTTAATTGAAGCAGAACAAAATAAAGCGGAGGCTTTATCGGAAGGCGATTTAATGGCGCGCGACGCCATTTATCAAAATATTGACACAATTAAAAAGGATCGTGATCAAGAAATAGAGAAAGTGCTTTGGGAAATTTTACCAGAGGCTTATGCGGTGGTAAAGGAAGCAGCGCGCCGATTTACAAATGAAGAGGAGTTGATAACCACTGCTACGAACTTGGACCGTGAATTGTCGGTGAAAAAAGAGTATATAGAAATTAAAGGGGACAAATCGGTTTTTCAAACTACATGGAATGCGGCGGGCACCCCAGTGACTTGGAATATGGTGCATTATGATGTGCAGTTAATTGGAGGTATTGTTTTGCATCAGGGTAAGATTGCCGAAATGAGTACCGGAGAAGGTAAAACCTTGGTTTCTACTTTACCAGCTTATTTAAATGCTTTGTGCGAAGAGGGTGTCCATATTGTAACGGTGAATGATTATTTAGCAAAAAGAGATAGTGAGTGGAATGGTACTTTATTTGAGTGGTTAGGTTTAACGGTGGACTGTATTGACAAGCACCAACCCAATACCGAAGAACGCCGCAATGCATATAAAGCAGATATTACTTACGGAACCAATAACGAATTTGGATTTGACTATTTAAGAGACAATATGGTGCATACGCCAGAGGAAATGGTGCAACGTAAACATCATTTTGCCATGGTGGATGAGGTGGATAGTGTATTAATTGATGATGCGCGTACCCCCTTAATTATTTCAGGTCCCATTGGGCATCAAACAGGTGAGCAACAATATTTTAATTTGAAACCAAGAATTGAAAAATTGGTAGATGCACAAAAGAAAGTAGTGAGCGCCTCATTAATAGAAGCAAAAAAGAAATTAAGTGAAGGCAACGACGATCCTAAGGATGGTGGCCTTGCATTATATCGTGCCTTTAGAGGTTTACCTAAGAATGGTGCGTTAATTAAATTTTTAAGTGAGCCAGGGGTGCGGGTTAAAATGCAAAAATCTGAGAATCATTATTTAGCCGATCAGCAAAAAGAAATGCACCATGTGGATGCAGATTTATATTTTCATATTGACGAGAAAAATAATTCGGTTGAATTAACGGAGAAAGGTTTACAACTTATTACGGGTGCAGGAGAGGATCCAAACTTTTTCTTGTTGCCAGACATTAGTATTGCTTTAAATGCAATTGATATTGATGCTGCTTTAAAAGCGGAGGATAAGTTGCAACAAAAAGAAGTGATTATTACTGACTATAGTATTAAGGCCGATCGTATTCACACTGTGAATCAGTTATTAAAAGCCTATACTTTATTTGATAAGGATGTGGAGTATGTAGTAATAGAAGGACAGGTGAAAATTGTAGACGAGCAAACTGGTCGTATTATGGAAGGCCGTCGTTATTCCGATGGTTTACACCAAGCGATTGAAGCCAAAGAAAATGTAAAAATTGAAGCCGCTACACAAACTTATGCAACCATTACTTTGCAAAACTTTTTTAGAATGTACCACAAATTAGGTGGTATGACAGGTACTGCAGAAACGGAAGCATCGGAGTTTTGGAGTATTTATAAATTAGATGTGGTAACGGTTCCAACCAATATACCTGCAGTGCGAAAGGACGAACAGGATATGGTATTTAAAACCAAGCGTGAAAAATTTGGAGCAGTCATAGACACAATTGAAAAGTTGCGAGAGGAAGGCCGACCATGTTTAGTGGGAACCACGTCGGTTGAGGTGAGTGAATTATTAAGTAGAATGCTTCGTCAAAAAAATATTCCACATAATGTTTTGAACGCGAAACAACATGCGCGCGAAGCACAGGTGGTTGCAGAAGCGGGTTTAACGGGTGCCGTAACCATTGCTACGAATATGGCCGGTAGAGGAACGGATATTAAATTAAGCCCCGAAGTGAAAGCGGCGGGTGGGTTAGCAATATTAGGTACAGAGCGTCACGAGTCACGTCGTGTAGACAGACAATTAAGAGGTAGAGCGGGACGTCAGGGTGACCCCGGTTCTTCTCAATTCTTTGTTTCCTTAGAAGACGATTTAATGCGCATGTTTGGTAGTGAAAGAATTGCAAAAGTGATGGACTTCGCAGGGTATAAAGAAGGTGAAGTAATTCAGCATAGCATGATTACAAAATCTATTGAACGTGCACAAAAGAAAGTAGAGGAAAACAACTTTGGTATTAGAAAGCGTTTATTGGAATACGACGACGTAATGAACAAGCAAAGAACGGTGATATACAAAAAACGTAATCACGCTTTGTTTGGGGAGCGATTGGCTTTAGACATTGACAATGCATTTTATCAGGTTATTGAAAGCTTAGTATTAGCTAATAAATCCAATGGAACTTATGAGGACTTTAAATTGTCTTTAATTGTAAGTGGTGGGTTTGATTCAAAAATTACCCCAGAGGAATTTGCATCTACACCCGAAAACAATTTAGTAGAAAAGGTATATCAGGAAGCCATTGCGCATTATGAGTATAAGAAAAATGATATCATGCAGGAAAGTATTCCTGTATTTAAGAAAATTCGTTTAGAGCAAGGCAGCCATATTGAAAATGTAATTGTACCGGTGGGTGATGGCAAAGTCGCTTACAATGTATTAGTAAATTTAGATAAAAATGTAAGCACAGGTGGACTAACATTGGCAATGCAAGCAGAAAAATCTATTTCCCTAAGTTTAATTGATGACGCTTGGAAAGAGCATTTGCGCGCGATGGACGATTTAAAACAATCGGTACAAACAGCCACTTACGAACAAAAGGATCCTTTGGTAATTTATAAAATGGAAGCCTTTGAATTGTTCCGTAAAATGGATATTGAAATAAATCATAAGCTTGTTCAATTTTTATGTCATGTTCATTTGCCTTTTGATCAAGGTGTGAAAGAAGGACGTCAACAAAAAACGGATTTAAGTAAATTAAGTGCCGGCAGAACAGAGGAAGGTGTGGGAGAAAAACAATTCCATGATCCAAGTGAGCAAAAGCAAGCACCTGTAACTGTTGGTCCAAAAATTGGACGAAACGATCCTTGTCCTTGTGGTAGTGGAAAAAAATACAAAGCATGTCATGGAAAAGATGCCGCTTAATAAATACATTGACCACACCATCTTAAAACCAACTTGTTTGGTTTCAGATATTGAAAAATTATGTGCTGAAGCAAAGCAATATGATTTTGCAGCAGTTTGTGTTCCTCCTAATTTCGTGAAGCTAGCCAAGGAGCAGGTAGCAGGATCCGATGTGAAAGTGGCCACGGTAATTGGATTTCCTTTTGGATACAGTGCAACCGAAGCTAAGATTGCTGAAATTATTTTAGCCATGGTGGATGGCGCAGACGAATTAGATGTAGTGGCCAATATTTCGGCTATTAAAAATGGAGACTGGTCTGCCATTGCGGACGAGATAAATCATATCCTACCTATTATTAGATCAAAGGGGAAGGCAGCAAAAATAATTATAGAGTCGGGTGTATTAACCAATGATGAAATAATTAAGTGTTGTGATATTTATGGAATAGCGGGTATTGATTTTTTAAAAACATCTACAGGCTATGCCGAAAAAGGAGCAAGTGTGGAAGCCGTTCAACTATTTCGCAAACATTTACCCAAAGCGGTGCATATAAAAGCATCAGGCGGCATTAGAGACTATGCCACTGCTATGCAAATGATTGATGCAGGTGCCACCAGAATAGGATGTAGTGCAGGGGTAGCCATTGTAACAGGTGCTGACACCAAAAATTTAAAAAGTAATTATTAATAGCTAACTTTAAATAGAAGCATTCATAAGATTCTTTTATATTCAATTCATTTCATCTCATTTGAAGAAATAACATGTTACTAGAAAAAATAAAAGCATTAGCTGCCGAAGGGCAAGCGGAAAATATTTCCATTCGTCGTCACTTACATGCAAATCCTGAATTAAGTTATCAGGAATTTGAAACCTGCAAATATGTACAAGCGCAATTAACTAAAATAGGGATTCCTTTTACAGTAATTGCTACCACCGGTGTGTTGGGAATCATTGAAGGAAAAAATCCAACTAAACGTGTTATTGCATTGCGTGCCGATATGGATGCGCTTCCTATATTAGAAGAGAATGAGGTTGAATATAAATCCAAGAATCCGGGTGTGATGCATGCATGTGGACATGACGTGCACACCACCATATTATTAGGTGCAGCAAAAATTTTATGGAGTGTAAGAGAAGAGTTTGAAGGAACGATAAAATTATTATTTCAACCTGGAGAAGAAAAAAATCCGGGCGGGGCAAGTTATATGATACGTGACGGTGCTTTGCAAAATCCTACACCTCAAGGTATTATTGGATTACACGTGCATCCGGGATTGTCTTTTGGAAAATTGAGTTTTAGAAAAGGGCGGGTGATGGCAAGTGCCGATGAATTGTATGTTAGCATTAAAGGTCCAGGTGGTCATGCAGCTACACCGCATCAAACGGTGGACACGGTATTGGTAGCGGCTCAACTTATTACAAGTTTACAAACAATCATATCGCGCAATCGCAATCCGCAAAATCCATCTGTTTTATCTATCTGTTCTATACAAGGAGGAAACACCACCAATGTAATTCCAAGTGAAGTAAAATTAATGGGCACTTTTAGAGCCATGGATGAAATTTGGCGCTTTAAAGCACATGAATTGATGATGCAGCAAGCAAAAGGGTTGGCCATTTCAACAGGTGCCGAAATTGATTTTAGAGTGGATATTGGATATCCTACCGTGGACAACGAGCCCTTGCTTACAGAAGCTGCTTGGAAATTAGCCGACCAGTATATGGGGGTCGCCAATGTGGAAGAAACAGAACTTAGAATGGGTGCCGAAGATTTTGGCTATTACGCTCAAGTGATACCTGGATGTTTCTTCCGCCTAGGTGTTAGAAATGAGTCAATTGATGCCATTCATAACGTGCATACGCCTGTATTTAAGGTAGACGAAAGTGCAATTGAACACGGGGTTGGTATGATGGCTTGGCTGGGCGTAAGTTTATACAAGGATTAATCACATATTATATTACTAATTAATAATCAATTAGTTAGCGCTTCAAATATCTCCTTTACCATTAATTTAGTAGCTTTGTAGCAGGTTAAAACTAACATTCGTGATAAATTTATTACATGCCAAATAAAGAAAGTCTTCGAAAAGATCAAGCACTTGAATACCATGCAAGCGGTCGTCCTGGTAAAATTGAAGTAGTTCCCACAAAAGAAACGAAAACCCAAAAGGATTTATCATTAGCTTATAGTCCAGGTGTGGCCATTCCATGTACCGAAATTCAAAACAATCCTGCGGATATTTATAAATATACTGCGAAAGGAAACTTAGTAGGTGTGATAACAAATGGTACAGCGGTTTTGGGCTTAGGAAATATTGGACCAGAAGCGAGCAAGCCGGTGATGGAAGGGAAGGCAGTACTCTTTAAAATATTTGCCGACATAGATGTTTTTGATATTGAAATAAATGAAACGGATCCTGAGAAGTTTGTTCAAATTGTAAAATCATTGGAGCCTACTTTTGGTGGCATTAATTTAGAGGACATTAAAGCACCTGAATGTTTTTACATAGAGCAAAGGTTAAAAGAAGAAATGAATATTCCTGTAATGCACGACGACCAACATGGTACTGCCATTATTAGTAGTGCCGCTTTGTTGAATGCATTAGAATTACAAAAAAAGAAAATTGAAAAAGCAAAGTTTGCTGTAAATGGCGCTGGTGCTGCTGCGATGGCTTGTATAAAATTATATGTAGCCTTAGGTGCGCGTTATGAAAACTTTACTTTGTTTGATAAAGACGGTGTTTTGCATGAAGGCAGAACCGATTTAGGAGCAGACAGAAAACCATTTGCAGTAAAGTCAAGCAACATTAATTTAGCACAAGCCATAAAAAATGCCGACGTATTTTTAGGATTAAGTGTGGGCAATGTGGTAACGCCAGAAATGATTGCGTCCATGCCTAAAAATCCAATTGTATTTGCATTGGCGAATCCCGATCCAGAAATTGGTTATGAAGCAGCGACTTCAGTTCGTAAGGATATTATCATGGCAACAGGCCGTTCCGATTATCCTAACCAAGTAAATAATGTATTAGGCTTTCCTTATATTTTTAGAGGTGCTTTGGATGTACGTGCTAAACAAATTAATGAAGCCATGAAATTGGCTGCGGTGAAAGCTTTAGCAGAATTAGCAAAAACTTCGGTGCCGGATATTGTGAATATGGCATACAACCAACAAAACTTAAGTTTTGGCAATGATTATATTATTCCAAAACCTTTGGATCCTCGTTTACTAAGTACCCTTGCGCCAGCAGTGGCAAAGGCCGCGATAGAATCGGGTGTGGCGCAAATTAAAATTAATAATTGGGATGAGTATGTATTACAATTAAACAAACGTTTAGGATTGGATAACCAATTAATGCGTATCCTTAGCAATAAGGCAAGACGTGATCCTAAACGATTGGTTTTTTCGGATGCGGAAAACACTAAAGTATTAAAAGCGGCTAGTATCGTGTATGATGATGGTATTGCCTATCCGATCTTATTAGGAAATGAAGCCAGAATTAAAAATATTGCCGAAGCCAATAATATTGATATCACCGATCTTCCAATTATAGATGTACGTAGTGATGAAATGGAAACGAAGCGTGAATTTTTCGGTTCTTTACTATTTCAAAAAAGACAACGCAAGGGCGTTAATAAATACGAAAGTTTAAAATTAATGCGCACCCAAAATTATTTTGGTGCCATGATGGTGGAAACGGGTGAGGCCGACGCCATGCTTTCCGGTTTAACTAGAAATTATGCCGACGGCATTAAACCTGCTTTACAAATTATTGGAGTGGAGGAAGGCGGAAGCAAGATTGCCGGAATGTATTTATTGTTGACTAAAAAAGGACCCTTGTTTTTAGCAGATACCACGGTGAATATTAATCCAACGGCCGAGGAGATTGCAGACATTACATTATTAGTAGCTAAAGAAGTGCGGAATTTTAATATGGTACCTAGGGTTGCAATGTTAAGCTATTCAAACTTTGGAAGTAGCGATACGCCAGAGGCTAGGAAAATGGCAGAAGCAACAAAGATTGTAAAACAAAAGAATCCAAATTTAATTGTGGATGGCGAGATGCAAGGCATGTTGGCATTTAACAAAGAAATTTTAAGAGACAATTATCCTTTTAGTGAATTAGTGGACGCCGATGTGAATGTGTTAATTTTCCCGAATTTAACGGCTGGCAATATATCCTATCATTTATTAAAAGAAGTGGGCGGCGTAGATATTATTGGACCAATATTATTAGGCTTAAAAAAACCGGTGAATGTGTTACAGTTAGGCTCAGACGTCCGAAATATTATCAATATGGCAACCGTTTCGGTGGTAGATGCGCAATTGAAAACACGAATTGACACTGCTGCCGAAGTACAAAGAACCAGTTGGTGGAAACGGATGAAAAAGCGTAAGCAATAGAAAATCACTAACTTTACGGTATGAATTTTTTCACGCATTTTGGCAAATACCTTTTGATGTTAAAAGGGATGTTCACCAAAACAGATAGTCCTAGGATGTTTTGGAAAGAATACATAAAGCAATGCTATGATATTGGTATTGGATCTCTGCCCATTGTTGTTATTATTTCATTTTTTTTAGGAGCCGTAATGACCGTGCAAACCGCTGCACAGTTGGTGAATCCATTGATTCCTTTGTCAACTATAGGAATAATAGTTAGAGATGGTATGATTTTAGAATTTGCGCCTACTTTTTTATCCATCGTATTGGCGGGTGTTGTGGGAAGTAAGATTGCCAGTGAACTGGGTAATATGCGTACAACAGAGCAGATTGATGCATTAGAAATAGTGGGGATTAACTCAAAAAACTACTTAATACTTCCTAAAATATTAGGGGCTTTAACAATGGTTCCTTTACTAGTGGGTATTTCTGCAGTGATAGGGGTTTGGGGAGGTTATTTAGTGGGTGATTGGACTGGAGCCGTACCCAAGGAGCTTTATATAAATGGGATTAGAACAGACCTTAACATAAGTTATATCTCAATTGCTTTTTATAAATCTTTCATATTCGCCTTTATTATAAGTACGGTCCCCGCTTATTTTGGCTACTATGTACAAGGAGGCGCCTTGGAAATTGGCAAAGCCAGTACAAGATCGGTGGTAGTGAGTTGCATTTTGATTTTAATTGCCGATTACTTAGTCGCAACCATTGCATTATAAACAATCCTTTGGTTTTATCTTCCCCTTAATTAGTACCTTAGTAATATAACATTTTACTATGAAAATAAGTTTTCACGGAGCTGCTAGAACGGTCACTGGTTCAAAGCACTTGGTTCAGTTAAACAATGCAGAAAGTTTTTTATTGGATTGTGGTTTATTTCAAGGAATGGGCCGTGACACAGACGGATTAAATGCCAATTTTGGCTTTGATGCAACAAAAGTGGACTACGTTATTTTATCTCATGCACATATCGATCATTCAGGCCTGTTACCTAAATTAGTGAAAGAGGGGTTCAGTGGAAAAATTTATTGCACGCCTGCTACTAAGGCATTAACTGAAATTTTATTAGAAGATTCTGCGATGATTCAGCGGGATGACGCAAAATATGGAAATAAGCGCAGAGCCAAGCAGGGCTTGCCTCCTATTGATCCCTTATATGACTTGAGTGATGTTCAATTAACCTTACCCCTGCTCACTGCTGTTGAATATAATGTACCAACTAAAATTACCAATAGTGTAGAACTTTTGTATACCGATGCGGGACATATCATAGGAAGCGCAGCGGTGAATTTAAAAATTAATGAAGGAGGTGAAATAAAGACGCTCACATTTAGCGGAGACATTGGAAGATACAGAGATATGATTTTAAGATCACCAGCTGTTTTCCCGCCTGCCGATTTTATCATTTTAGAAAGCACATATGGCGATAAGCTACACGACTTAATTCATACGACGCCGGATGATTTACTACATTGGATTCAAACGACCTGTGTAGAAAACAAAGGAAATTTAATTATTCCGGCTTTTAGTGTGGGTCGTACCCAAGAAATTTTATATGAGTTAAATCAGTTGTCCATTGAAAAGAGATTGCCACATGTGCCTATTTATGTGGATAGTCCTTTAAGTATTGAGGCTACTGAAGTTGTGAAGTCATTCCCAAAATATTTTAATAAAACCATTCAGCGTGTGTTAGAAGTGGACGACGATCCATTTGATTTTGAAGGGTTGCGTTATATTAAATCAGTAGAAGAGAGTAAAGCATTAAATGAGGACTTGCATCCTAAAGTAATTATTTCTGCCTCAGGGATGGCCGATGCGGGTAGGGTGAAGCATCATATTAAAAACAATATTGGGAATGCTAAATGCGCTATTTTATTAGTGGGCTATTGTGCGCCCCATTCTTTAGGTGGCCGTTTAATGAATGGTCAGAAAGAAGTACGCATTTATAGTGAAACCTATCCAGTAATTGCAAAAGTCGGGTCCATTAGAAGTATGAGCGCCCATGGTGATTATGAGGATTTAATGCAGTTTTTAGCTTGTCAAATTCCTGCAGCTGTAAAGCAATTGTATATAGTGCACGGTGAAGCCGAAGTGCAGGACCATTTTGCAGAACGCTTGCGTAAAAAAGGCTTCAAAGAAGTAATTGTTCCTGAAATGCATGAGACTTTTGTGATGGAATAAAGGGTAGGCCTTTTTTCATTAAATTGCAGCATGCAAAAGGTGAAAAACGGTGTTCAATTGATATGTTTGGTTTTGTATTTAGCGGTACATTTTTTACCAGAAGTGGGGGGTGCCGATCCCATGGGGTTTCAGTGGTTATATGTGAGTGCAATAGATTTACTCATTGCCGGCTATATCCTTTTTAATTACAGTGATTTTAAAGAAGCCATCACTGGCATTTTCAAAAGCCAATTTGTGATTGTTTATAGTCTTTATTTAATTTGGGCACTCGCTTCCTATTTCTATGCGTTAAATCCTACCGAAACCTTGGTTTGCTTGGCGCGCTTAGTGAGTACTTTTTTTATATTCATTATTCTCTCTGTTTTATTTTATAAAAAAGACTTGTTTGTATTATTCAAGCAGTTAGCCTTTTTAGTAACACTTTTTGCTTTTGTGGATGCGCTTTTTTTATCAATTGAATTTTTCTGGCAGCTAGGCCAAAAGCCTTTTGATAATATTATTTTAAGTCTTAGAAGTATCGCATATGGCAATAAAAACATAAGAGCAGCTAGTGTTTTAATTAATGTTCCGTTTATTTTGTATTATATCGTTCAAAGCAAAAAAATAGGAAAGGTCTTTGGTATTATTGCGCTTTGCCTTACTTTATTCGCTTTATTTATTTTAAACACCCGTTCTACATTTGTAGGTTTATTTTTGATCTTTATCATTTATACGGTAGGCGCCTTTATTGTTAGTAAAAAGGAGGGTAGAAAATCTATTTTCTTCAACTTGGCCTACTTTATATTACCCATTATATTTTCATTTTTTGTTTCTAATATGGTTATTAAACATGCCTTATCACTTCAAAAAGGGGCAGGTGGTTATGGTACCGTGGCAAAAAGGATAGTTGATATTACGAATGATATTTCTAGTGATAACAGAAATGCAAGGTTGGATTTTTGGGCCACAGGGATTGACTATACAAGAAAACATTTATTAATAGGAAATGGTTACGGCAACTGGAAATTATCATCCTTGTTTTACGAAAAGGAGCATACACGCGACTTTGTAGTACGCTACCATTTACATAACGATTTTATTGAAAATTTCGCAGACCTCGGCATCATTGGGGGCTTCTTATTTTTATTTATTTTTTTATCAGCCTTTTTATTAGTGTTAAAAATTTGGCGCAACAAAGCCTATTCGAAATACCATTTTGCATCGACCATCGCTTTAATGGCTATTTCCTGTTATTTTGTAGACGCTGCCTTAAATTTTCCGGTGGAAAGAACGGTGATGCAAGTGATGTTTGCAATCAGTGCCGCTTTTTTAGTAGCGCCGTTTTCCGCATTAAAAAAAGAAAAAGAGGAGAAAAGTAAGCGTATATTCAACCCCTATTTTACGAATGGAGTTATTGCAATATTGATTTTTTTATTAGTAGGCTCCATTGCTATTAACGCAATGGTTTATAAATCCTTAAGATTACAAAAATATATGATGGCGGATTTGGGTATGGTACCCATTATGACAATAGACCAGGTTAAGGGCTTGCCGAGCATACCCAATTTATCCTTTAATTCTATGCCATTGCCAGCGATGCTAGCCAGGTATTATTTGAAGTATAAAAAGTATGATGAAGCGTATCGTTTGTTAAATTCTGATAAGCATGCAAATCCATATTTACATTATAACGACTATGTAATGGCTCAATACTTTGCTGCAAAAGGAAACAATGATAGTGCATTAATGTATGCTAAAAAGGCATTTTATAATTGGCCTACCGCTAATGTTTACTACTACCAAATAATCCCTATGGCGGTTAAAGAAAAGGATAGTACAGAAATTACAAAGGCATTTAATACCTATATTAAATTTAGAAACGAACCAAATGCTTGGAATTCGTATTTGAATGCACGTCTCGAACTAATGGGGGCAAAGGATCCCTTTTCAATAAAACTAATAGATAGTGCCTTAAAGCAATTTCCGAATGATAGCGCGCGTCTTACTAAATTACGCAGCTCTTTTAGCTTCAATTAATTTATTGCGGTATCCATTTATTTTAACCCAGTACATGATAAATAATATAAAGGAAGC
>Ga0209107_10000317_pt1 | contig 28755 bp, 27 predicted proteins | sample LakErihyJuly2011_2_FD_187460 | JGI IMG/M metagenome (GOLD analysis project Ga0209107, IMG submission 187460) | Freshwater microbial communities from dead zone in Lake Erie, Canada - CCB hypolimnion July 2011 (SPAdes) (version 2) | ecosystem: Environmental > Aquatic > Freshwater > Lentic >...
GTCGACATAGGCCAGGCCGCGCTCGACCAGATGCTCGGCGGCGCGGTACATGAAGTCGAAGTAGTTGCTGGCGTAGTAGAGGTGGCTTTCGGGCTTTCCGTTGAACGACGAGTCCCAGCCGAAGCCCAGCCACTTGACCGCGTCCAGGATGGCGTCGACGTACTCCTGCTCTTCCTTCTCGGGGTTGGTGTCGTCGAAGCGCATGTGGCACACGCCGCCATGGTCACGCGCCAGGCCGAAGTTCAGGCAGATGCTCTTGGCGTGGCCGACGTGCAGGTAGCCGTTGGGCTCGGGCGGAAAGCGGGTGCGGATCTTGGCCGGGTCGGGCTCACCGGCGGCGTGGTGGGCAGCATCTCCGGGCAAGCCGGCCCAGCGGCGGCTGGCGTAGGTGCCTTGCGCCAGGTCGCGGTCGATGATGCCGCGCAGGAAGTTGGAGGGTTTGGCGGGGGAGTTCGGATCGGTGGCGTCGGTCATGTGCCGATTCTATCGAGGCCCTGGGCCCGGTTCACCCGATTTGGCGCCCGTGTTCGCGGTAAGGTGGCATCCACGGTGAAGGTTTTTCGATGGAGGCCGGCATGGGCAAGCAAGACAACAAGAACGGTGGCAAGAACAGCAAAGGCACACCCCGCCTGAGCCGCAAGGATTACGAGGCCGCGCTGGAGCCGATGCGGATGGAGCTGATGCAGGTGTCGCGCTGGCTGGCCCACACGAACAAGCGCCTGCTGGTGATCTTCGAGGGGCGCGACACGGCGGGCAAGAGCGGCGTCATCCACGCCATCGCCAGCGCGCTGGACCCACGCCGCTGTGAGGTCGTGGCGCTGCCCAAGCCCTCCGACACCGAGATGACGCAGTGGTACTTCCAGCGCTACGTGCCCCACCTGCCGGCGGGCGGCCACATCGCCTTGTTCGACCGCAGTTGGTACAACCGCGCCGGGGTCGAGAAGGTCATGGGCTTTTGCTCGGGCGAGGAGCACAAGCGCTTCCTGCGCGAGGCCCCGATGTTCGAGCTGTCCCTGGTCAACGACGGCATGCTGGTTTTCAAGTACTGGCTGACGGTGGACCAGGCCGAACAAGAGGCCCGCTTCGCCGAGCGCCTGGCCGACCCGCTCAAGCGCTGGAAGCTCTCGCCGGTGGACGTGGTGGCGCGCACCAAGTACGCCGAGTACGGCAAGGCACGCAACGCCATGCTCAAGGCCACGCACACGGCCCACGCCCCCTGGACGCTGGTGGATTTCAACGACCAGCGCCTGGGCCGCCTGACCCTGATCCGCCACCTGCTGGACCACCTGCCCGACCAGGTCGTGCCCGAGAAGGCTTTCGAGATGCCCCCGCTGAAGGGCAAGCCGGCGCGCGAGTCCTACAGCGACGCGCACCGTCCGATTTCGCCCTTCGCGTCACCGCTCATTTCACCCCTTGACATCGGCAATTCAAACGATTGATTGATTTATCTCCATGGGAAACAAACCGCCGTTTCAAACACCCCCTGATTGAGCGTATATCGATCTTCGTTCAGGTTTCCCCTGTGCGACAGCACCCCGCCGGGCCGGAAGATGCACCCCAACGCGACTCCCGAGCCCCCCGCCATGCTGTACACCACCTACCAAAAAATCCACACCCTCACCGTGGAAGAGGTGCACCGCATGCATGCGCTGTTCGAGGCCCACTACGCCTGCAGCCCGCTGGCCACCTTCCTCGACGACCTGGGCCGCAAGGAAGGCGCGTTCGTGGTGCGCCACAAGAAGACGCACCAGATCGTCGGCTTCTCGACGCTCGGCGTGTACAAGTTCCAGCTGGGTGGCAAGACCGTCAAGGGCCTGTTCAGCGGCGACACCATCATCGAGCGGGCGCACTGGGGTTCGCGCTCGCTGCAGACGGCCTTCGCGTGGAAGCTGTTCCTGGAGGCGCTGAAGTCGCCGTTCTCGCGCCAGTACTGGCTGCTGATCTCCAAGGGCTACAAAACCTACCTGCTGCTGGCTCGCAACTTCCCCGAGTTCCACCCGCAACGCGGTGTGCCCCAGCCTGAGCTGGAATCCCTCGTGATCGATTACTGCGAGGCGCTCTTCCCCGGCAAGCTCAACCGCCAGACCATGGTGCTGGAGTTCGGCGAGGACGCCAACCGGCTGAAGGCCGACGTGGCCGTCATCACCGACGAGATGCGCGCGCGCGACGCCGACATCCGCTTCTTCGAAAGCCGCAACCCGAGCTGGCAGCAAGGCACGGAGCTGCCCTGCATCGCCCGGGCCGATCTGGCGGCTTTTTCGCGCGCCATCGTGCCCTTCCTGTGGAAGGTGCTCAAGCAGCGCGTGGCGGGCAAGCCGGCCGCTCAGGTGGCTCAGCCGCGGTCGGTCTGAACCTGGTGGGCGGTGGCCGCAATGGCTGCTGCGGGGGCGTCCGCGGACTGACCCTTGCGTTCGGCGGCACGCTCAGAGTAGCGGTTGAAGCGCCAGGCGCTGGACTCGATGGTGATGCGCCGCCAGGTGGCGCGCTTCTCGCCGGGCGTCATCTCGGGCCACAGCTGCACCTCGTCGAAGGTGCGGCCGCAGCCCTTGCAGTGGTCGTCACCCTGGCTGGTCGAGCAGATCGCGATGCAGGGCGTGTCCGGCGTGGTGTCGTACCAGGCCAGCCAGGCCGCGCGGGGGGCGGCGGGCAAGGTGTCTTCGTCGCACTCGGTCTCGCGGAAATAGACCATCAGTGCGTAGATTTCGGCGAGTTTTTTCAGCTCGGCGGCCAGGCTGATGCCGTCGGGCGAAGGCGCACGCTCACGCCACCAGTTGATGGCGGATTCGATGTCGGTGATGTGGATGCCGGCCATGTCGTTGCTGGAAGATGCGGTGCAGGACGGCAGCATCAGGCTTGCGACGCCTTGGCTGCTTTGTTGGCTGCCTTGTTGGCTGCTTTGTCAGCCTTCTCGGCATCTGCAGCCTGCGTGGCCTCGACCAGGGCCGCCAGGGCCGCCGACACGGCTTCGGCGCTGACGCCTTCTGCACGCGCCACCGGGGCCTCGGCCAGGGCCGCATCGCCTTCGGTCTTCAGGCGCTTGACCCAGTTGCCGGCCTCGCGGCCATCGGCCAAGCCCGTGCTTTGCAGCAGCAGGTGGTTGTGCGCGTCGGTGAGCTTGAAATAGAACAGGCCGTCGGCCTCTCGGTATTGCTTGATGAGCGGCAGGGCGACCTTCTCTGTCACGGCTTGGGCGTGTGGCTGGGCCACGGCCACCATGGTGCGCAGGCCCACGGCCTGGCGCAGTTCCTTGATGAAGGGCGTGGCCGTCTGGCGGGCCTTGGCCGCACCGGCCTGCAGCACGTCTTCGATGCGTTCCGGGTGGGCCATCAGCTCGGCGTAGTGGGCGCGCATGGACCCGACGTGCGCCTCGACCAGGTCGACCACGCGCTGCTTGGCATCGCCCCAGCCCAGGCCGGCGACGAGGTCGCGGCGGAAGGCCTCGCGGGTGGCGGCGTCCGCAAACGCGTCGTGCAGGGTCACCAGGTGGGCGCTGTCCGGGTCTTTCGGCTCGCCGGGCAGGCGGGAGTCGGTCACCACGCGGGCGATGGCGTCCTTCAGGCCCTTGGCGCCGCCTTCGAACAGCGGCACGGTGTTGTCGTAGCTCTTGCTCATCTTGCGGCCGTCCAGGCCGGGCAAGGTCGCCACGCTTTCTTCGATTTCGGCCTCGGGCAGCACGAACAGCTCACGGCCGGCGCCAAACTGGTGGTTGAAGCGCTGGGCCACGTCGCGCGCCATCTCGATGTGCTGCACCTGGTCGCGGCCCACGGGCACGCGGTGGGCGTTGAACATCAGGATGTCGGCCGCCATCAGGATGGGGTAGCAGAACAGGCCCATGGTGACGCCGTCGTCGGGCTCCTGGCCCTTGGCCTCGTTGGCATCGACCGAGGCCTTGTAGGCGTGGGCACGGTTCATCTGGCCCTTGGCCGTCACACAGGTCAGCAGCCAGTTGAGTTCGGTGATTTCGGGGATGTCGCTTTGCGCGTAGAAGGTGACGCGGCCGGTGTCCAGGCCAGCGGCCAGCCAGGTGGCGGCGATTTCCAGGCGCGAGCGGGCGATGCGCGCCGGGTCGTCGCACTTGATGAGGGCGTGGTAGTCGGCCAGGAAGAAGAAACTCTCGACGCCGGCTTCGCGGCTGGCCGCGATGGCCGGGCGGATGGCGCCGACGTAGTTGCCGAGGTGGGGGGTGCCGGTGGTGGTGATGCCGGTGAGGACGCGCTGGTTCATGGCGTGGATTTTAGGCGCTCCCCCTGGTCTGCGCTGGCGCACCGGGCGGCAGGGCCACTACACTCTTGGCTCGCATGAAATCCATCGTCATCCTGATCAGCGGACGGGGCTCCAACATGGAGGCCATCGTCCAAGCCTGCCAGCAAGAAAGCTGGCCCGCCCGCATCGCGGCCGTCGTGAGCAACAAGGCCTCGGCTGAAGGTCTGCAATTTGCCGCCGCGCGGGGCATCGCCACGGCCGTGGTGGACCACAAGGCCTTCGACAGCCGCGAAGCCTTCGACGCAGAGCTGGCGCGGGTGGTCGATGGCTTTGCGCCCGATGTGGTGGTGCTGGCCGGCTTCATGCGCATCCTCACCGAGGGCTTCGTGCGCCATTTCGAGGGCCGCATGCTCAATGTGCACCCGTCCCTGCTGCCGGCCTTCCCCGGCTTGCACACGCACCAGCGCGCCATCGAGGCCGGCTGCAAGCTGGCCGGCGCCACGGTGCACTTCGTCACGCCCGAGCTCGACCACGGCCCCATCGTGGCCCAGGCCGCCGTGCCCGTGCTGCCCGGTGACACGCCCCAGGCCCTGGCCGAGCGCGTGCTGGTGCAGGAGCACCGCCTCTACCCGCAGGCCGTGCGCTGGCTGGTGGAAGACCGCCTGGCGCTGGACGCCGGCGTGGTGTGGCACCGCGACGGCACGCCCCAGGTGACCTGGGGCGGCTGAACGGCACGGCGGCTGAACGGACGAAGCCCACCCGGCGTCACCGGTGCTAGGCTGTCGCACTCACATCAAAATCAGCAGCGCGGCCCCGGCCACGGGAAAGCCGCCACCCCAGGGAGCTTCGCCATGACCCACCGCTCGCCACGCCGGCCGCGCGCAGGCCTCGCCGCCATCGCTTTGGCCACCGCCCTGCTGGGCACCATCGGCTTGGGCGCCTTGGCGCCAGACCGCGCCTGGGCCCAGGCCGCACCTGCAGCGCCGGCCACATCGGCCACCGCGGCCACCTCCCAGCGCGAAACCGAGGCCGAAGCCGCCCTGCGTGCCGTCAAGGCCAGCCAGATCGCCGGCCCCACCGACATCGCCCTGCGCGACCAGGCCACGCTCAAGCTGCCCGCCGGCTACCTGTGGGTGCCCGAGCCAGCCGCCAGCCAGTTGATGCGGGCCATGGGCAACCACCCGGACGAGCGCCTGCTGGGCCTGGTCTTCCCGCAATCGGACGAACAAGGCTGGATGGCCGTGGCGCGCTACGAGCCCTCGGGGCACATCCCCGAAGACGACGCCGAGCACTGGGACGTCGACGGCCTCTACAAAGGCCTCAAGGAAGGCACGGAAGCCGCCAACGAGGACCGCCGCCAGAAGGGCTTCCCGGAGCTGGACATCGGTGGCTGGGTGGAAAAGCCCACCTACGACGCCGCCACACACCGCCTGGTGTGGTCGCTGTCGGTGCGCCACAAGGGCGCCACGGCCGACGCGCCCACCAGCATCAACTACAACACCTACGCGCTGGGCCGCGAGGGCTACGTGACGCTGAACCTCATCACCGACCTGAAAGACATCGCCCAGGACAAGCGCCACGCCCAGGCCCTGCTGTCGGCGTTGAGCTTTGGCGAGGGCAAGCGCTACGCCGACTTCAACGCCTCGACCGACAAGGTCGCCGAGTACGGCCTGGCCGCGCTGGTGGGCGGGCTGGCGGCCAAGAAGATCGGCCTGTTCGCGCTGGCCGCCGGCTTCCTGGCCAAGTTCGCCAAGGTGATCGCCGTGGCGGCCTTTGGCGGCTGGGCGGTTTTCAAACGCTTTTTCAAGCGCGACAAACCTCAAGGTCCGCAAGAACCGCAGGCCTGAAACCCCATGCTCAAACTGCTTTTCCTGCTGTTCAGCGGCTTCAAGTTCAGCAAATTGCTGCTCACCGGCGGCAGCATGCTGGTGTCGCTGGTGGTGTATGGGCTGATCTTCGGATGGCGCTACGCGGCGGGTTTCATCGCGCTGCTGTTCGTGCACGAGATGGGCCACTACATCGCCGCCAGGCAGCGCGGCCTGAACGTGGGTGCGCCCACCTTCATCCCCTTCGTGGGCGCCTGGATCGAGCTCAAGGAGCTGCCGCACGACGCCGAGACCGAGGCCTACGTCGGCCTGGGCGGCCCGCTGGTGGGCACCCTCGGCGCGCTGGCCTGCTACTTCGTGGCGCGCGACATGGGCGCGGACGGCCGCTGGCTGCTGGCCGTGTCCTACAGCGGCTTCTTCCTCAACCTCTTCAACCTGATCCCGCTGTCGCCGCTGGACGGTGGCCGCATCACGGCCGTGCTGTCACCGCGGCTGTGGCTGCTGGGCGTGCCGGTGCTGCTGGGCCTGTTCTGGTTGAACCCCAGCCCCATGCTGATCTTGATCGCCGTGCTGGCCGCGCCGCAGGTGATGAAGGCCTGGCGCTTCAAGGCCGACGACCCGGCCAACGCGGGCTACTACCGCGCCTCGGCCGAAACGCGCCTGAGCTACGCCACCGCTTACCTGGGCCTGCTGGGCTTCCTGGCCGTGATGACGCACGACGTGCACGAGATGCTGGGCGCGGCCACGCGGATGCAGTGAGCGGCCAGCGGCACCGTCGTGCCGCCCCATGTCGCCTCAGGCCGACTCAGGCCGCATCACTCAGCGCCGGGCTGTGCAAGGCCGATTGCAGCGGCACCTCGAACCAGAAGCAGCTGCCCTGGCCCGGCTGGCTCATGACGCCGACCTCGCCCTGCATGACATCGACCAGGCGTTTGCAGATGGCCAGGCCCAGGCCGGTGCCGCCGTACTGGCGGATGGTTTTCTCGCTCACGGGGCTGAAGGGCTGGAAGAGCTGACCGAGCGCCTCGGGCGCGATGCCGATGCCGGAGTCCTGCACCTCGACGTGCAGCGCGTCCTGGCCCGTGGCCATCGGCACGGTCGTGCAGCGCACCGTGACCTGGCCCTGGGCGGTGAACTTCAAGGCATTGCCCAGGAAGTTGAGCAGCACCTGCTGGATGCGCAAGGCGTCGCCCACCGCCGCCATCGGCGCTTGGCACTCCATCACGACGGGCACACCCTTTTGCTGCGCCACCGAGGAGAGCATCTCCACCACCTCGCGCACCACCTGCTGGGGGTCGAAAGGCTTGGCCTCCGGCGTGGCCGGGTTGGCCTCCAGGCGCGAAAAATCCAGCATGTCGCTGATGATTTTCTGGATGGTCGCCCCGCAGCGGCTGACCTGCTCCACCTGCTTGTGCTGCACCTCATTGAGCGGCGACTGCCGCAGCAGCTGCGTGAAACCGAGCAAGCCATTGAGCGGGTTGCGCACCTCGTGGCTGATCTGGGCGAACAGGCGGGTGCGGTCGAGGTTGGCCTGCTGCAAGGCCGCCAAGGTGCTTTCCAGCGATGCGGCACGGGCCGCCAGGGCTTCGTTCTGCAAGCCGATGGTGCGCTGCTGGTCGGCGCCGTCGGCCGCATAGCGGTCGTGCGCGCGGCGGGCCACAGCGCCGAAGGACACGCCCAGCAGCAAGAAGCCGGCTTGCATCAGCATCAGGGGGTTGTCTTGCGCGCGCATCAGCGGCGTCACCCAGCCCATGGCGTCGTTGGCCCAGTGCAGGGCACCCGCCAGCACGGTCAGCACCAGCCAGGCCAGGCCATCGTTGGCCCCCACCACCAGCGCCACGAACAAGGGCCACCACACCAACCACCAGACGCAGGTGCCAGCGCTCAGCCCCATCCACATCAGGGCCAGGTTGACGCCGCAGAAATTGAGGAGGATGCCGACATGGCTGGCAGGGCGGAACCAGCGCTCGGCCAGCGGGCTCTTGACCAGGGGGAACAGGGCGAACACCAGCGTGGCGGGGCCCGCCAAAGCCAGCGCGATCGCGCCCTGCCCCAGCCCAAGGCCGTACAACAAGGCGAAGCCATAGTGCCCAGCGACGGACACGAAAATCAATTCGCTGAATCGCTGGTAAGGGACGGTCCCGGCAGGCAGGGGTCCCTGCCAAACTGCCGAGTGCGCTGACGCCATGTACTGCTCCTGTGGCTGTCTCAAAATCTGGGTGTTTCACCCGAACGCGAAGCCTATCGCATCCTGCAGCCATGACCGCGCAGCGCCCATCGGGGTTTACGGAAAGAACCGGGCGCTGTGGCGTGCGGATCACGCCAAGTCACAGCCCCCTCGCGACCCGCGCAGGCTCACACCTGGATGGCCTGGCTGGCCAGGGCCGCTGCGGCGGCGCGGGTCTCCACCCCGAGCTTCTCGAAGATGTGTTCGAGGTGCTTGTTGACGGTGCGGTGGCTCATGCCCAGGATGTCGGCGATGTCGCGGTTGGTCTTGCCGCGCGCCAGCCAGGTGAGGACCTCGGTCTCGCGTGGCGTGAGGGCCGCGTGGCTGAGCCGCTCGGCCGATGCGGCAGAGGCCGCCGCCGCCGCCACGGAAAACGCCGACGAGGCATCGCTGGCGCGTTGCACGGCCGCCCGGGCTTCGCGGGCCGCGCGGGCGTTGCGCACGTGGGTGTTCAGCCGGGCCAGCACTTCTTCGATGCGCAGGGGCTTGACGACGTAGTCCACGCCGCCGGCATCGAAGCCCGCCACGATGTCGGCCGTCTCGGACAGCCCGGTCATGAAGATGACGGGCACGGCCTCGCCCTGCGGATGGGCCTTGATGCGCTGGCAGGTCTCGAAGCCGCTGAGCCCCGGCATGACGCCGTCGAGCAAGATGGCATCGGGCACCACGACGTCCAGCCGGTCCAGGGCCTGCCGGCCGTCGCGCGCGACCAGCACGGTGTAGCCCTCCTGGGCCAGGGCGTCGCACAGCATGCGCAGGGTGTCGGGTGCATCGTCCACCACCAGCACGGTGCCCTGGTGGTGGGGTGGGCGGTCAGGGGCGTGGTTCATCGGCGATGTCCTCGGTGATGTCATCGGTGAGTTGCGGGGCCAGGCGCGCCACCAGCGCGTCCAGGTCGAAATCGTCCACGAGCTGCGCCAATTGGCGCCACTGTGCGGTGTGCTCGGGTGCGGCCACTTGCCATTCGCCAACGGCCTGGCGCAAGGCCTGCACATGGCCCTTGCGCGCCAGGCGGTGCAGCTCCCAGACCGCATCGGCTGGCAGCGGGGCATCGGTCGGCAGATGGATTTCAGCGGCAGGATCGCCATGTGGGTGGGCGGCGTGGGCAGCGTGAGGGGCGCGCAGCGCGGGGGCCTCAGGTTCGGTGACCCAGCGCAAGCCGAGGTGTTCGCCCAGCGCCGCCAGCAGCTCGGACTCCCGCACCGGCTTGGCCACGAAGGCTTGGCACTGGGCGGCCGCGAGGTTCTCTGGCCGGTTCTCGAACACATTGGCCGACACCAGGATGATGGGCACCGTGACGAAGCCCACCTGGCGCAAGGTGCGGGCGGTGTGCCAGCCGTCCATGTGGTCCATGCTGATGTCGAGCAGCACCGCGTCGGGGCAGCTTTCGCGCACGCTGTCCAGGGCCTCGTGGCCGCTGGCCGCTTCGCGCACCTGGAAGCCCAGCGGCAGCAGCAGGCCGGCCAGCAACTGGCGCTGCAGGGGCTGGTCGTCCACCACCAGCAGGGTGCGCCGGGCACCGACATAGCCTGTGACAGGCCGCAAGTCCGGCAGCATGCCTGCCGGGGCACGCAAGGGGGCGCTGATCGGTGCGCTGATCTCGCGCAAGTACAGGCGCACGCTGAAGGTGCTGCCCTGGCCCATGACGCTTTGCACGGTCAGCTCGCCGCCCATCAGTTCGCTGAGCAGGTGCGTGATGGTCAGGCCCAGGCCCGTGCCCGGCTCGCTGCTGCGCCGCCCGCCACTGCCGCGCTCGAAGGGCAGGAAGATGCGCTCCATGTCCTGCGGCGCGATGCCGATGCCGGTGTCGATCACCTCGAAACGCAGCACCTCGCGGCGCGCGTCCAGGCGCAGCGTGATCTGGCCACGCTCGGTGAAGCGCACCGCGTTGCTGCACAGGTTGAGCAGGATCTGCCGCAGGCGCCGGGCATCGGACTGCACCCAGGCGGGCACGCGGCCGCGGGTCTCCAGGCGGAAGTCCAGGCCTTTGGCTTCGGCCTGCGGTTGCACCATGCGCACCACCTCGTCGAGGAAGTCGTGCAGGGGCAGCGGGGCGGCGTCCAGGCGCAGGCGACCGGCTTCGATGCGGGCCAGGTCGAGCAGGCCGTCGATGAGGCCGATGAGGTGCTCGCCGCTGCGCTGGATGGTCGTCAGCGGGCGCCGCCGGGCGCCATCGGCGGGCTCGTCCTTGAGCAAGATCTGCGCGTAGCCCATGATGCTGTTGAGCGGGGTGCGCAGCTCGTGCGTCATGCCGGCCACGTAGCGCGTCTTGGCCTGGTTCGCGGACTCGGCCAGCTCCTTGGCGCGTTGCAGCGCGGCGTCGGTGCGGCGGTGGGCGTCGATTTCCTGCTGCAGCAGCTGGTTCTGGCGGTTGGAGTCGTCCTGCGCCATGCGGCGGCTCTCGGAGGCCAGCACGATCCACCACGCACACACGGCGGCGGCCAGCAGCAGCAAGGCATAGGCTTTGACGAAAGGCCCGTCGAGCACCGCGGCGGGCCCATGGCCCTCCTGGTAATAGACGGCGCCCAGCACGAAGGCCAGCAAGGCCGCCATCGACAGGAAGACGATGAGGTAGTGCCCGACGCGGAAGTTGATGCGCCGTGACAGCTGCGCCGGCAGCACCGAGGTCAGCACATCGGACACCTGCTCGGCCGCGCGCGAGCGGCTCTTGCAGCGGTCGTGGCAGCGCGACTCCAGCGTGCAGCACAGGGAACAGATGGGCGCCTCGTAGGCCGGGCAGGTGGCCATGTCTTCCGACTCGAAGCTGTTGTCGCAGACCGAGCAGCGCACCATCTGCCCGGGTGCCCAGTGCGTGTGCGGCTGACGCGCGAGGTAGTAGCGCCCGCCCGTGGCCCAGGCCAGCAAGGGCGACACCGTCAGCGCCAACCCCAGGGCCATGAAGGGCGCCCACGGCACCCAGGCCTCGCCGAACACGCCGGCGTGGGCCACCACCGCCACCACCGCGGCCAGCAGCGTGGCGCCCAGGCCCACGGGGTTGAGGTCGTGCAGGTGCGCGCGCTTGAATTCGATGCCCTTGGGCGACCAGCCCAGCGGCTTGTTGATGGCCAGGTCGGCCACCAGCGCCCCCACCCAGGCGATGGCCACGTTGCTGTAGAGGCCCAGCACATGCTCCAGCGCGCCGAACACGCCCAGCGTCATCAGCAGCACCGCGATCAGCACGTTGAACACCAGCCACACCACCCGCCCCGGGTGGCTGTGCGTGAGGCGCGCGAAGAAGTTGGACCAGGCCAGCGAGCCCGCATAGGCATTGGTCACGTTGATCTTCACCTGGGACAGCACGACGAACAGCACGGTCACCCCGAGCGCCCAGCCGTGGGACGAAAACACCTCGCTGAAGCCGGCCAGGTACATCTGCGTGGGCTCCATGGCGCGGTCCACCGACACCTCGCGCTGCAGGGCCAGGAAGGCCAGGAAGGCGCCGGCCAGCATCTTGAGCATGCCGGGCACCACCCAGCCAGGCCCGGCCACCAGCACCGCCGTCCACCAGCGCACGCGGTTGGCCTGGGTTTTTTCCGGCAGGAAGCGCAGGAAGTCCACCTGCTCACCCACCTGCAGGATGAGCGAGAACGCCACCGTGGCCGCCATGCCGAAGGCCGACCAAGAGAAGCTGCTGTCGCCCGACATGCGCCCGGCCAGCGAGGTGAATTCCACATAGGCCTGTGGCTTGTGCCACCACACCGCAACGAAAGGCGCCAGCCACAGCAGCAACCACAGCGGCTGCGTCCACATCTGCAAGCGCGAGATCAGCGTGATGCCGTGCGTGGCCAGCGGGATGACGAGCAGGGACGACACCACGTAGCACAGCGGCATGGCCCAGCCGAACAGCATCTGCAGCGCCAGCGCCATGATGGCCGCCTCCACCGCGAAAAAGATGAAGGTGAAGCTGGCGTAAATCAGCGAGGTCAGCGTGGAGCCCAGGTAGCCGAAGCCCGCGCCCCGGGTGAGCAGGTCCATGTCCACGCCATGGCGGGCCGCGTAGATGCTGATGGGCAGGCTGGTCAGGAAGGTGATGAGGCCCACGACCAGGATGGCCCACAGCGCATTGCCGAAACCCTGGTTGAGCGCGATGGCGCCGCCAATGGCCTCCAGCGCCAGGAAGGACAGCGCCCCGAAGGCCGTGTTGGCCACGCGCATCTCGCTCCATTTGCGGAAGGAGCGCGGCGTGTAGCGCAGGGCGTAGTCCTCCAGGGTCTCGTTGGCTACCCAGGCGTTGTACTCGCGGCGGATGTGGAAGATTTTCTGCCGGGCAACGGGCACGGACGGGCTCCAGGACACACAAGCCCTCAGAGATCGCAAGAAGCGGTCCAGCCCGCCCAGGCGCATGCGCACGGCGAACACGGCGCACAACGCCTACGTCAATTGACGTATTCATGGAATACCCGGTGCTCCGTACTGTGTGACCCAAGGCCACGTCACACGGTGCAGCAGCTTCCAGCGGCATGCACCAAGACGAGGCAGACCACGCCCTGACGTCTTCCGTTGATCCCCACTGTTGTGCAAGGAGCCCTGCCCATGTCGAACCACTCTGACGATCTGTCCAAAAACCGCCGCCGCCTGCTGCAAGGCATGGGCGCCCTCCCCCTCGCCGGCATGGCGGGTGTGGCCGGCCTCGGCAGCCTGCCCGGCCTGAGCCGCGCCGCCGCACCGGCCACCTCGGCCATCAACACCACCAAGCTGGCCGTGACCGACACGGAAGTGATCGTGGGCCAGCTGCACTCGGCCACCGGCACGATGGCGATTTCCGAGACCGGCTCCATCCAGGCCGAACAGCTCGCCATCGACCAGATCAACGCCATGGGCGGCGTGCTGGGCCGCAAGATCAAGGTCATCAAGGAAGACGGCGCCTCCGACTGGCCGACCTTCGCCGAGAAGTCCAAGAAGCTGCTGGTCAACGACAAGGTCGCCTGCGTCTTCGGCTGCTGGACCTCGGCCTCGCGCAAGGCCGTGCTGCCCATCTTCGAGAAGGAAAACGGCCTGCTGTACTACCCGACCTTCTACGAAGGCCTGGAGCAGTCCAAGAACGTGATCTACACCGGCCAGGAAGCCACGCAACAGATCATCTACAGCCTGGACTGGGGCTCGAAAGAGAAGAAGGCCAAGACTTTCTTCCTGGTCGGCTCCGACTACATCTGGCCGCGCACTTCGATGAAGATCGCGCGCAAGCACATCGAGTCGGTGGGCAAGCTGGGCAGCGTGGTCGGCGAGGAGTACTACCCGCTGGGCCACACCAACTTCAACTCCCTGATCAACAAGATCAAGGTGGCCAAGCCCGACTGCATCTTCGCGGCCGTGGTGGGTGGCTCCAACGTGGCCTTCTACAAGCAGCTCAAGGCCGCCGGCATCACCGGCGCCAAGCAGTTCCTGCTGACCCTGTCGGTGACCGAGGACGAAATGCTGGGCGTGGGTGGCGAGAACTTCGCCGGCTTCTACAGCTCGATGAAGTACTTCCAGTCGCTGGACAACGCCAACAACAAGGCCTTCGTGGCCGCGTTCAAGAAGGCCTATGGCCCCAAGGCCGTGATCGGCGACGTGACCCAGGCCGGCTACCTCGGCCCCTGGCTGTGGAAGGCCGCGGTCGAGAAGGCCGGCAGCTTCGACGTGGACAAGGTGGTGGCGGCTTCGGCCGGCATCGAGCTGAAGACGGCGCCCGAGGGCTACGTGAAGCTGCATGCCAACCACCACCTGTGGAGCAAGTCGCGCATCGCACAAGGCCAGACCGACGGCACCTTCAAGGTGGTGTCCGAGTCGCCCGAGCTGATCGAGCCCAACCCCTTCCCCAAGGGCTATCAATGACCCCCCCTACGGCCTGCGGCCGCCCCCCAGGGGGCCACACCAGCAGCCCGGCAAAGCCGGTTCTGCGGTGTGCGCTGGGTCGAACGTTTTGAGCGTGCGGCTGGCGGGAACCAGCCGCTTTCCTGCAGCGGCCCGACCTTCGCACGGCCGGGCCGCGCAGGCTTTTTCGAGATGCTGGACCAACGAGGTGGACGATGACATTCACAGACATGCTCAACATCGGGCTCATGCAAGGCTTCGCCGGCCTGAGCCTGTTTTCCGTGCTGCTGCTCATGGGCCTGGGCCTGGCGGTGATCTTTGGCCAGATGGGCGTGATCAACATGGCCCACGGTGAGTTCATGACGATCGGCGCCTACACCATCTACCTGGGCTCGACGCTGACCGAGAAGTACGCACCCGGTCTGGTGCAGATGTACTTCCCCGTGGCCATCGTCGCGGCCTTCTTCATCGCCTTCGCGGCCGGCTGGCTGACCGAGTGGGCGCTGATCCGCCACCTCTACAAACGCCCGCTGGACACCCTGCTGGCCACCTGGGGCCTGAGCCTGGGTCTGCAGCAGGTGTTCCGCTCCACCTTCGGCCCCAAGGAAGTCAGCCCCACCCTGCCCGACTGGCTGATGGGCTCGTGGGCACCGGCCGAAGGCCTGGACATCCCCATCAACGGCCTGTTCGTGATGGGCCTGACCGCCGTGGTCACCGCCTTCCTGCTGCTGGCGCTCTACAAGGCGCGCTGGGGCCTGCGGGTGCGCGCCACGGTGAGCAACCGCGTGATGGCCAACGCCATCGGCATCAACACCAAGAAGACCGACCGGCTGACGTTTGCCATCGGTTGCGGCATCGCCGGTGTGGCGGGTGCGGCCTTCACCACCATCGGCTCCACCGGCCCGACCAGTGGCTCGCTCTACATCGTGGACAGCTTCCTGGTCGTGACCTTCGGCGGCGCCGGCAGCCTGCTGGGCACCGTGGCCTCGGCCTTCGGCATCGCGCAGACGCAGTCCATCTCCGAGTTCTTCATGAGCGGCTCCAACGCCAAGGTGCTGACGCTGATGACCGTGATCACGATCCTGATGCTGCGCCCGCAAGGCCTGTTCGCCTCCAAGGTGCGTCGCTGAAGCCTTCCCGGAACCCTAGGAGCAATCGCATGACAAAAATCCAAGACTGGCTCAAACAGCAACAGCTCGGCAGCTTCCTGCTGCTGGCCGTGGTGCTGCTGGTGGTGTTCCCGCTCGGGCTGGACACCTTCCGACTCAACCTGGTGGGCAAGTACCTGACCTATGCCTTCGTGGCGCTCGGCCTGGTGATGCTGTGGGGCCATGCCGGCATCCTCAGCCTCGGCCAGGGCGTGTTCTTCGGCCTGGGCGGCTACATGATGGCCATGTTCCTCAAGCTGGAAGCGTCTGACCCCATCAGCACCAAGATCCAGTCCACGCCGGGCATCCCCGACTTCATGGACTGGAACCAGCTCACCGAACTGCCGATGTGGTGGGTGCCCTTCAAGAGCCTGCCGTTTGCCATCGCGGCCGTGGTCATCGTGCCCATGCTGCTGGCCTTCATCGTGAGCTTCGCGATGTTCAAGCGGCGCGTGGGTGGCGTGTACTTCGCCATCATCACCCAGGCCGTGGCCCTGGTGCTGACGGTGCTGATCATCGGCCAGCAGGGCTACACCGGCGGCGTCAACGGCATCACCGACCTGAAGACCGTGCTGGGCTGGGACATCCGCACCGACGAGCACCGCCTGGTCCTCTACTACGTGTGCTGTGCGCTGCTGCTGGGCTCGGTGCTGCTGTGCCGCTGGGTGCAGAAGTCCAAGCTGGGCACCCTGCTGCTGGCCATGCGCGACAAGGAAGACCGCGTGCGCTTCTCGGGCTACGACGTGGCCATGTTCAAGGTCTTCGCCTTCTGCCTGGCGGCGGGCATCTCGGCCATCGGTGGGGCGATGTTCTCGCTGCAGGTGGGCTTCATGTCGCCGTCCTTCGTGGGCATCGTGCCGTCCATCGAGATGGTGATCTTCGCCGCGGTCGGTGGCCGCATGAGCCTGGTGGGCGCCATTTACGGCGCGCTGCTGGTGAACTTCGGCAAGACCTACTTCTCGGAGTCGGCGCCCGACCTGTGGCTCTTCCTGATGGCCGCGCTGTTCATCGGCGTGACCATGGCCTTCCCCGACGGCCTGGCCGGCCTGTGGGAGCAAAAGATCAAGCCGTGGTGGGCCCAGCGCCAGGCCGACCGGAAGGCCCAGGCCGAGCGCATCCAGGCGGCACAGGCCATCTACCCCGCTGTGCTGCCACCTGCCCAAGGCGATGGCCATGCCAACGGCATGCCCTCCGGCATCAGCGGTCAACAAGCCTGACAGGAGACCTCCATGAACGCCACCGCCACCAGCAAAGAGTTCGTTCTCTATGTCGAAGACCTCACGGTGTCCTTCGACGGCTTCAAGGCCATCGACAGCCTCAACCTCTACGTGGACAAGAACGAGCTGCGCGTGATCATCGGCCCCAACGGCGCCGGCAAGACCACCCTGCTCGACCTCATCTGCGGCAAGACCAAGGCCTCCGCCGGCAGCATCCAGTTCAAGGACCAGGAGCTGACCAAGAAGTCCGAGCACGCCATCGTGCGCTCGGGCGTGGGCCGCAAGTTCCAGACGCCTTCCATCTACGAAAACCTCAGCGTCTTCCAGAACCTGGAGGTGTCCTACCCCGAGGGCCGCTCGGTCTTCGGCGCCCTGGCCTTCAAGTGCGGCGACGAGGTCAAGGCCCGCGTGCAAGTCGTGGCCGAGGAGATCGGCCTGGCCGACAAGCTCGGCACCGAAGCCGGCCTGCTCAGCCACGGCCAGAAGCAATGGCTGGAGATCGGCATGCTGCTGATGCAGGACCCCGAACTGCTGATGCTCGACGAGCCGATCGCCGGCATGAGCGCCAGGGAGCGCGAGCTCACCGCCGACCTGCTCAAGCGCATCTGCAAGGGGCGCTCGATGATCGTCATCGAGCACGACATGGCCTTCGTCGCCCAGATCGCGTCGAAGGTGACCGTGATGCACCAGGGAAAGATCCTCGCCGAAGGGACGATGGACCAGGTCCAGAGCGACCCCAAGGTCATCGACGTTTACCTGGGGCACTGATGGCCCACCCCCTACGGCCTGCGGCCGCCCCCTCAAGGGGGCGCCACCGATGGCCCGGCAAAGCCGGATCCATGGTGGTCGCTGGGTCAACACCAACGCAAGGATAGGAGTCCCTCGATGCTGCAAGTCAAAGACCTGTACGTCAGCTACGGCCAGAGCGAGGCGCTGCACGGCATCTCGTTCGAGGCCCACAAAAACGAAACCGTGGCCATCATGGGCCGCAACGGCATGGGCAAGACCACGCTGTTCAAAAGCCTCATGGGCGTGCTGCCCACCAAGGCCGGCGAGATCAACGTGGCCGGCAGCAGCGTCGAGAAAGACGAGAGCTACCGCCGCGTGGCCAAAGGCATCGCCTACGTGCCGCAGGGCCGCATGATCTTCCCCACGCTGACGGTCGAAGAGAACATCCAGACCGGCCTGGAGAACAGCAAGAGCAAGAAGATCCCGGAAGACATCTACGCGCTCTTCCCCGTGCTCTTCGACATGAAGCACCGCAAGGGCGGCAACCTCTCGGGCGGCCAGCAGCAGCAGCTCGCCATCGCGCGGGCCCTGGTCACCGACCCCAAGGTGCTGCTGCTCGACGAGCCCACCGAGGGCATCCAGCCGTCCATCATCAAAGACATCGCCAAGGCGCTCAACGAGATCCGCAAGCTGCGCGAAATCACCATCGTGGTGAGCGAGCAGGTGCTGAGCTTCGCGATGGACGTGGCCGACCGCCTCTTCGTGATCGAAGGCGGCCGCCTGGTGCACGAAACCACCCGCGCCGACACCGATGCCGAGCGCATCAAAGCCTACCTGTCTGTTTAAAGGAGCAATGCCATGGCCGACACCCTGATCAAAGTGGACCTGACCCAATCGCCGACGCTGAACGAGAACATCCACAACCGCTGGCACCCCGACATCCCGATGGCCTGCTGGGTCAACCCCGGTGACGAGTTCATCCTGGAGACCTTCGACTGGACCGGCGGCTTCATCCAGAACAACGATTCGGCCGATGACGTGCGCGACATCGACCTCACCACCGTGCACTACCTCAGCGGCCCGGTCGGCGTGAAGGGCGCAGAGCCCGGCGACCTGCTGGTGGTGGACCTGCTCGACATCGGCGCCAAGCAAGACAGCCTGTGGGGCTTCAACGGTTTCTTCAGCAAGAAGAACGGCGGCGGCTTCCTGACCGAGCACTACCCGCTGGCGCAGAAGTCCATCTGGGACATCCACGGCATGTTCACCAAGAGCCGCCACGTGCCTGGCGTGAGCTACGCCGGCCTGATCCACCCCGGCCTGATCGGCTGCCTGCCCGACCACAAGATGCTGGAGATGTGGAACACGCGCGAGCAAGAGCTGATCGACTCCGACCCGACCAACACCGGCCTGGCCAACCCACCCTTCGCCGGCACCGCCCACATGGGCAAGCTGACGGGCGAGGCCAAGGCCAAAGCCGCGGCCACCGCCGCCCGCACCGTGCCCCCACGCGAACACGGCGGCAACTGCGACATCAAGGACCTGTCGCGCGGCTCCAAGGTCTATTTCCCCGTGTACGTGGACGGCGCAGGCCTGAGCGTGGGCGACCTGCACTTCAGCCAGGGCGACGGCGAGATCACCTTCTGCGGCGCCATCGAGATGGCCGGCTGGGTGCACATGAAAGTCACCCTCATCAAGGGCGGCATGGCCAAGTACGGCATCAAGAACCCCATCTTCAAGCCCAGCCCGATCAAGCCGGTCTACAACGACTACCTGATCTTCGAAGGCATCTCGGTCGATGAGCAAGGCAAGCAGCTCTACCTGGACGTGAACGTGGCCTACCGCCAGGCCTGCCTCAACGCCATCGAGTACCTCAAGAAGTTCGGCTACAGCGGCGCCCAGGCCTACTCCATCCTGGGCACGGCACCGGTGCAGGGCCACATCAGCGGCGTGGTCGACGTGCCCAATGCCTGCGCCACCCTGTGGCTGCCCACCGAGATCTTCGAGTTCGACATCAACCCGACGGCGGCAGGCCCGACGAAGTTCCTCGACGGCAGCATCCAGATGCCGATTTCGCCCGACGTGAAGTGAACGCGCAGGAGCCCCCAGCATGCCGACCTACGACTACGCTTGTCCGGACTGCGGGGGCTTCGACGCCTTGCGCAGCCTCTCCACCCGCAACGACCCGGCCGCCTGCCCCGACTGCGGCACGGACTCCCCGCGGGTGTTCGTCAGCGCCCCGCGCCTGGCCTGCGTGAGCAGCGAGACGCGCTTCGCCATGGACACCAACGAGCGGGCCCGGCACGAGCCACGCTCCTCCAAGGCCATGGAGGGCAGCTACGGCCGCCTCAAGCACCCGGCGGGGTGCGGCTGCTGCGCCACCTCGAAGAAGGCGACCACGGTGCGTGCGCCCGATGGCTCGAAGAGCTTTCCCAGCAAACGGCCGTGGATGATCAGCCACTGACTCAGCCACTGAAGGCCAGGATCACGCCGCGAAACACCCGCGACGTGGCCGCCACCATCGTGGCCCGGTCCTCGCGGTAGCCGCCCAGCAGCCAGTGCGTCACCGGCTGGCTGACCGCGCCGATCAAGGCGATGCCCAGCATGCGCGCCTCGGCCTCAGCGACATCGACCGCAGCGAAACGCTGCCGGGCAAAGGCCACGACCAGGGCCGCAAAGCGCTCGATGGTGCGGGTGTAGACACCGTCCACCCGCGCGCTCACGCCCAGCACCTCCAACCAGCACACCCGGGCCACGCGGGGCTCCGAGGCCATCTCGAACAGCGCGTTGAGGGCCACCTCGATCGGCGCGGTGGGGTCGTCTTGCGCGGCATCGCCCACCAGCGCGGCCATCACCACCTGCTGCAGGTGGTCGAACTCGCGCTCGTAGACGGCCACCAGCAAATCCTCGGTGGACGCGAAAGACTCGTAGAAATAGCGGTCGGTCAGCCCAGCCTGCTTGCACAGCTGGCGCACCGTGGCCGTGCGGTAGCCGGTGGTGCCAAACACCTGCAAGCCGGCGTCCAGGAACTGCTGGCGGCGCCGCGCGGTGCGTTCGCGCAGGCTCTCGCCTGCGTAGGTGCGGCCGACACCAAGGTCGGGGGGGGATCGGGTCATCCCCCTATTTGACGACAATCATCGTCACTTGTAAACTGACGACATTCGTCTTCACTTGAATTCGGCAGCCGCACCTTGAGGAGTCCCATGCAGCAGCACACCGCGATCATCATCGGCAGTGGTTTCGGCGGTCAGGCCGCGGCCATCAACCTGCGCCGCATCGGCATCGAGGACTTCCTCATCCTGGAGCGCCGCGCCTGGATGGGCGGCACCTGGAGCCAGAACAGCTACCCCGGTGCGGCGGTCGATGTGCAATCGCCGCTGTACTCGCTGTCCTTCGAGCCCTACCGGTGGTCGCAGATGTTCGCCGAGCAGGACGAACTGGTCGAGTACACCAACCACGTGCTGGCCAAGCACGGCCTGCGCGAGAAAACCAAGCTCAACGCCAACGTCACGAAGGTGCAATGGGACGAGGCCGCGCAGACCTGGCAGGTGCAACTGGAAAGCGGCGAGACGCTGGCCGCCAAGTTCCTGATCAACGCCTCCGGCCCGCTGAGCACGCCCGTCATCCCCCACTTCAAGGGCCGCGACACCTTCCAGGGCCAGACCTTCCACACCAACAACTGGCAGCACAGCTACGACCACAAGGGCAAGCGCGTGGCCATCATCGGCAGCGGTGCCAGCGCGGCCCAGGTCATCCCGGCCATCGCGCCCGAGGTGGCGCAGCTGCACGTCTTCCAGCGCACGCCGCACTGGGTGCTGCCCCGCCCCGACCACGTGTTCTCGAAGTTCGAACGCGCGCTGCTGGGCAACAAGCTCATCTACAAGGCGCTGCGCACGGCCATCTACTGGGCACTGGAGAGCCGCGTGATCGGCTTCAAGTACTCGCAAAAGATGCTCAATGTGGTGGCGCAGAAGGCCGCGCTCAAGCACATCGCCCAGCAGGTCAGCGACCCGGCCATCCGCCAAGCCGTCACGCCCGACTACACCATCGGCTGCAAGCGCATCATCCTCTCCAGCACGCTCTACCCGGCGCTGTGCCGCCCCAACGTGCAACTGCACCCGAAGGACGATGGCATCGCCGAGATCAACGCGCGCGGCATCCTCACGGCCAAGGGCCAGCAGATCGACCTGGACCTGATCGTCTACTCGACCGGCTACGACGCCACCGACGGCGTCATCTCCTACCCCGTGGTCGGCAAGGGCGGCCGCTCGGTGCAGGATGTGTGGGCCGAGTTCCCGCGCGCCTACCTGGGCACGTCCCTGCCGGGCTTCCCCAACTTCTTCGTCGTGACCGGGCCGAACACGGGCATCGGCCACACCTCGGCCATCTTCGTGATCGAGGCGCAGATGGAGTACATCCGCCGCGCCATCGCCGCCGTGCAGAAGCAGGGCGCGAAAGCCATCGAGGTCAAGCCGCAGGCCGAGGCCGACTACACCACCATGATCCACCGCGAGATGAAGCAAACCGTGTGGCAATCGGGCGGTTGCACCAGTTGGTACAAGAGCAAGAGCGGCCACGTCATCGCCATGTTCCCGGGCTTCAGCTTCACCTTCCGGCAGATGGCCAAGGCCTTCAAACCCGGCGACCACGTCATTGTCTGAGGACCCTCACGATGAAAAACTTCCAAGGCAAAGTCGCCGCCATCACCGGCGCCGCATCCGGCATGGGCCGCACCCTGGCGCTGGAGTTGGCCCGCCGCGGCTGCCACCTCTCGCTGAGCGACGTCAACGAGAAGGGCCTGGCCGAAACGGCCTTGCTGGCGGCCAAAGCCGGCATGCCGCATGGCGTCAAGGTCACCACCGCCAAGCTCAACGTGGCCGACCGCGACGCCATGGTGGCCTGGGCCGACCAGACCGCCCGCGCGCACGGCAAAGTCAACCTGGTGTTCAACAACGCCGGCGTGGCCCTCGGCGCCTTCGTCGAGACCGTCAAGCCCGAAGATTTCGAATGGATCATGGGCATCAACTTCTGGGGCGTGGTCTGGGGCACACAAGCCTTCCTGCCGCACATCAAGCGGGCCGGTGAAGGCCATGTGGTCAACACCTCCAGCCTGTTCGGCCTGCTGGCCTCGCCCACGCAAGGCACCTACAACGCCAGCAAGTTCGCGGTGCGCGGCTTCACCGAAGCGCTGCGCCAGGAACTGGACATGGCCAACTGCGGCGTGAGCGCGACCTGCGTGCACCCGGGCGGCATCCGCACCAACATCGCCCGCGCGGCCAAGATGGACGAGAGCATGAACCACGCGACCGGCGGCCAGGCCGAGGCCGCACGCTCGCGCTTTGACAAAATGCTCAACGTCACCACCGCCGAGAGCGCCGCGTTGCAGATCCTGCGCGCGGTGGAGCGCAAGCAGCGCCGCGTGCTGGTGGGCCCCGACGCCAAGCTGATGGATTTCTTCGTGCGCCTGCTGGGCTCCTGGTACCAACCGGGCTCGGTGTGGCTGTCTCGCAAACTGATGAAGGGTTGAGCCGCCATGGCCCGCACACGCACCCTGAAGCTGCCTTTGCTGGCAGCCCTGGCGGCCGCCATCGGCTGGTCCGCCTTCACCTACCCGGCCATCGGGCAGCTCACGTACGACCTGGCTTCCGCCGCCGAGTCGCGCCTCTACGGCCTGCACAAGGAGCGCGTGACCGTCGATGGCGTGCCCATGGTGTTTTACCGCTCCCAAGGCCGGAACACAGGCGAGGCCATCCTGATGCTGCACGGCTTCAGCGCCGACAAGGACGTCTGGGCGCGGTTCGCGCGGCACTTCACCGACGGCCACCAGGTCATCATCCCCGACCTGGCCGGACACGGTGAAACGGGCTACCAGCCCGATTGGAAGTACAGCATCCCCGCGCAAAGCGAGCGCCTCGTCAAGCTGCTCGACCAGCTCGGCGTGCAACGCGTCCACGTGATCGGCAACTCCATGGGCGGTCACCTCGCCGCCTACTTCGCGCTGCACCACCCGGATCGCACCCTGTCGGCCGCGATGGTGGACCCGGCCGGCCTGCCCCAGCCGCACCCCAGCGAGATGGAGCGCATGCGCGCCGAAGGCCACAACCCCTTCCTCTTCGACACCCGCTCCGGCTTCTACCGCTTCTACCCGATGACGATGGCGCAACCGCCCTTCATGCCGGGCTACGTGCTGGACGCCATCGCCGACCAGTACATCGCCCGCAAGGCCGCGCTCACGCAGATCTTCCAGGAGTCGCACCAGCCCACCGACGTCAGCACGCGCTTGGGCCAGTTGCGCGCGCCGGCGCTGATCGTCTGGGGCAAGCAAGACCGCCTGATCGACGTGAGTGCCGCCGCCATGTGGCAGGCCGCCCTGCCCAAGGCCCAGGTCGTGCTGCTCGATGGCATCGGCCACATGCCCATGGTCGAGGCGCCCGCCGACACGGCCAAGCTGTACGCCGCGTTCATCGACCAGGCAGCCGCACGATGAGCGCCACACCGCGCCCCGCCATCCTCATCACCGGTGCGGCGGCAGGCATCGGCCTGGCCGTGGCAGAACGCTTCGCACGCGCCGGCTGGTTCGTCGGCCTCTACGACCTGAACGGGGACGCCGTGCAAGCCCTGCGCCAGCGCCTGTGTGCCGACCATGGCATCGCGGGCCGGCTGGACGTGGCACAAGCCAGTGACTGGACGTCGGCGCTGCAAGGCTTCGCCCAGGCCTCGGGCGGCCGCCTCGACGTGCTGTTCAACAACGCCGGGGTGTCGGTCACCCTGCCCTTCGCGCAGGCCGAACTGGCGCGCCACCACCTCGTCGTCGATGTGAACCTCAAGGGCGTGATGAACGGCTGCCATGCGGCGCATGCGCTGCTGCGGGCCACGCCGGGCAGCCGCGTCATCAACATGTGCTCGGCCTCTGCCCTGCATGGCCAGCCCGAGTTGGCCAGCTACTCGGCCACGAAAGCCGCTGTGCGGGGCCTGACCGAAGCGCTGGACATCGAATGGCGCGGCCAGGGCATCCGCGTGGTGGACGTGCTGCCGCTGTTCGTGGACACGGCCATGGTCCGCAACGACGTCAGCCGCATGAAGACGGTGAAGATGCTGGGCGTGCGCCTGAGCGCCGACGACGTCGCGCACACCGTGTGGGACCTCGCCCGCCGCGACCCGCGCCGCCTGCCCGTGCACACGCACGTGGGCCTGCAAACGAAGTTCTTCGCGCTGCTCTCCAAGCTGTCACCGGGTTGGGTGAACCACTGGGTGACGGCGAAGATGGCGGGTTACTGAGCCAGCGTCGTGCCCAGCAGGTAGAGCGACGAGCCCACCAGGCAGGTGAAGGTCAGCGCCATCCCGGCAATGCGGAACTGGAAGCGCTCGGCCGTCTGGCTGACACCGTAGGCGTGCAGGCCACGCCCCAGCAGCAGGCACAGGCACAGCGCGTGCATCAGCCAGGGCGCGGGCCCGCGTGACTCGACCAGGGCCAGCATGACCAGGCCCAGCGGCACGTACTCCGCGCAGTTGGCGTGCACGCGCATGGCGCGCTTCATCTCGGGGTGGTCCTTGTCGCCGATGGCGATTTGCAGGCGCCGGCGCGTGCCGATGGTGCGCACGCTCAGGTACACGAAGAGCAGCGCCAGCAAGGCGGCGTACGGAGGCAAGATCGTCGGCAGGGTGCTCATGTCGGGCTCCAAGGCTGCTTGGGTTGCGTGGTTGGGTTGCCAGGTTGGGTTTCGTTGGGCTGGCGCTGCGGTTTGGGCACCACCCACGGCGCACTTGTACACCGTTTGCGCCGGTGTCGTGGGCGCCTGGCCTCCCTTGGCCTTGGGCTTGGGCTGACATCTGGTTGCAACGGATCACACGTATCTTCAGATGCCATCGCCCAGATGCACACCCCAACAACAACCAGGGATGACACACCCATGAGCCCATGGCAACGCGCCTTGACCGGCCTGACCTGCGCCGCCGCCCTCGTGCTGAGCACCGGCTGCGCCAAAGTCGCACCGCCTTACACCTACGACGTCAGCAAGCCCGCGCGCGCAACGGAAGCCCGCAAAGCCACCGACATGGTGATCGTGCTCGACACCCGCCTGGAATGGACGTCAAAGCCCTTCGCACCCGACCAGGTCGAGTACCCGCCCTTCCTGGAGTACACGCGCTTCGCCGACGCCTTGCAGACCGACCTGGCTTCGCGCTGGCCCGACGTGAAATTCACCGTGGGCCACAGCACCCGACCGGAGCCAGACCTCACGCCATACAGCGGACGCAGCCACGTGGTGGTCATGAGCTTGCGCAGCCTGGTCACCTCCTCCAAGTACGGCAACAGCGGGCGCACGTGGCACCTGACGGTGCTGCAAGCAGAAGGCACGGACAAGCGCCTCTACGGCCCGCTGATGCGAGCCAAGTTCAATGCCGATTTCACCGACTGCTACATCAAGCAATTCGTCCTCTCGGACAACAAGCCGCAGTGCCGTCAGGAGATCGTCGCGCACGTGGCGTCGCTGCTGAAACAGGCCGAAGTGCTGCCTTGAGCGCTTGACGGCTTGAGGATCGCATCAACAGCCGTCCTTGCCCTCACCCGCCATCGCCGCCTTGTACACCGACTGCTTCGGTGCGGCCATCACCCGGCGCAGCAGGGGCTCGAACTCGATCAGGGGCAGCATCTCGGCAGCGGGGTCGAAGGCCGGGTTGTCGTAGCGTTCGATGAACTCGGCCGTGCGCTCGAAGTGCGGGTGGCCGCGGAACTGCTCGCGCATGTCGCGGTCCAGGCCGATGTGGTGGAAGAAGTTGTGGCCCTGGAAGATGCCGTGGTGCTGCACCATCCAGAGGTTGGCCTCGCTCACGAAGGGCTTGAGGATGGCTGCGGCGATGTCCGGGTGGTTGTAGCTGCCCAGGGTGTCGCCGATGTCGTGCAGCAGGGCACAGACCACGTACTCCTCGTCGCGGCCATCGCGCAAGGCCAGCGTGGCCGACTGGCGGCAGTGGCTGAGCCGGTCGATGGGGAAGCCGCCGAAATCGCCATCCAGCAAACGCAGGTGGGCCAGCACGCGGTCGGGCAGCGTGCGCGCCATCTGCATGGCTTCGGGCAGGATGACACCCCAGTCGTCGCGGGTGCTGTCTTCCATGCGGGTGAAGGTGGCGCGAGCGTTCAAGGCGGTCTCCAGCGGTGGCGGAAAACCCATGTTAGCGCGGCCCGCAGGCCTGCGAACTCAACCTTGCCCGAGGACCTTCCCCAACAAGCCACCCAGTGCGCCTTGCAAGGCATCGGGCTGCAGCGCGCCAGCTTCAGGCACCTGGCCTTGTGGCGTGAGGTGGTCCACCGCCTGCGGCAGCCATTGGGCCAACTGCCCGGTCAGCTCTTGCGGGTTCAAGCCCACTTGCTGGGCCAGGCCCTGCAGCTTCTCGCTGCCCAGGACGGCGGAGAGCTGCTCGGCGGAAATCGGCAGGTTCTGACCCGTGCCCACCCAGGAGGCCACGACCTGGCCCAGGCCCTGCTGCTCGAAGGTCTGGATGAGGCCTTGCAGGCCGCCGTGCTGCGGGTCGGTCAGCAACTGCGTGACCACGCCCATCAGGCCACCGGCTTGACCGCCGTTGCCGCCACCGGCGTTGAGTGCGCCAGCCACTTGGCCGACCAGGGAATCGAACAGGCTCATGTCGTGCTCCTTGCGATGGACACCGTTGTACCAGTGCCGTTTGTAGGGCATGTGACGCGCCCGCACCATCCCGCACTTGCCAGCGATGAAGGCGGCCTCAACGGGTGCAACGGGCTCAATGGCCTCAGGGCTGCAAGCTGGCCGGGTCCAGGTAGTGCTGGCGGTAGCGCTCGAAGGGCAGCGCGCCAGGCAGGGCGTCGGCCTGTTCGATGTCGCGCTGGGCCGCCAGAGAGTCCTGCACCTGTCGGGCCATCTCGGCCAGCATCGCTGCAGGCAAGGGCTCGGCCAGCAGTTCGGCGCGCACCCGCTCGGACGCGCTCAGGCCGTAGGCGGCATGCTCGCCCTGGTGCTGCGCGCGCATGGCCGCCAGAACACGCGCCGAGGGCAGGCGCTCAGGCTGGCGCAAGGCCTCGCGGGCCTGGGCCCAGCTGTGCGCGAAGGCCTCGCCACCGTGGGCACGGTCCAGCGCCTCGGCCACGGGCTGCGCCAGCGCCATCACCTCGTCGGCCCAATCGGCCAGCGCCACGGCACGGCCACCGCGCTGCAGCGTCAGCCCCGGCTCGCGGCCACGGGCGGCCACCAGGCGCTGGTTGTCGGCCATCTCGCGGACCTCTTCGGGGTTGTCCGGCGGGCTGCCGCTGAGCATGGCCCACAGCAAGAAGGTGTCGAGCACGCGCAGGGTGTGCGCGTCGATGCCCACGCCCAGCTCGGGCTGCAGGTCCATGCAGCGCACCTCGACGTACTCCACGCCACGCTCGCGCAGCGCGTGCAGGGGGCGCTCGCCACGCTGGGTCACGCGCTTGGGGCGGATGGTGCTGTAGAACTCGTTTTCGATCTGCAGCAGGCTGGTGCCCAGCTGGCGGTAGCCGCCCTGCCCGTCCTGGATGCCCATGGCCTCGTACGGCCCGTAAGGCTGCACCAGCGCCTCGTGCAGCGAGCGCGCATAGCCTTCCAGGTCGTTGTAGCTCACGCTGAGCCGGGACTGCGCATCGCTCTGGTAACCCAGGCGGCCCATCCGCAGCGAGGTGGCGTGCGGCAGGTGCAGGGTGTGATCGCCCAGAGGCTGCAGGCCGTGGTCCAGGCCTTGCGCAAAGCCCTGCGTGACGGCCGGCGAAGCACCGAACAGCATCAGCAGGAGGAAGCCGTGGCGGCGGAAGTTGCGGATCAGCGCGAAGTAGTCTTCGGTGGTCGCACCGGCCAGCGACCAGTTGTAGTGGATGCCCGAGATGGTCTGCATGCGCGCGCCATAGCGGTGCACCAGGCCGTTGCGGTACACGCGCTTGGCCAGGCCCACGTTGGAAGGGCCGTACCAGCCCACCGGGATGTCGGCATCGGCGGGCAAGTCACCGGGCATGGAGCAGGCCCAGATGCGCTCGTTGCCCGCTTGCTGGGCCAGGTGTTGCAACACGAAGCGGTGGACGTCGCGCAGCTCGGCCAGGCAATCGCCGATGCCCGCGTGCACGCCGGTGACCAGCTCCAGCTGGGACTCGCTGAAGTCCGTGGTGATGTGCGGGTGGGTCAGGGCCGAGCCCAGCCCCTCCGGGTGGGCCGTGCGCGACAGCACGCCGTCCGGCCCCACGCGCAAACCTTCCTTCTCGATGCCGCGGCGCATGCCTTGCAGGCCGGCCAGGCCCAGGCGCTGGAGTCGGTCGGTCAAAGTGCTCAAGGCGTTCTCCACGGAAACGGGATGGTGGGGACAGGGGCGGAGGCCAGCACCACGAGGGTGCACGGCGGACCCGGATTGTGCGCCATGCCCGGCGACACCGTGATGGCGCCGGCGCAAAGCCTTCCACCTGCGTCAAACAACGTATTGAGCACGAGCACGCGGCTTCGAACAATGGCAGGCGTTGCGTCCACCGCCCTTCCACCACCCCCCAGGAGATCCCCATGCTGCACGGCGACATTTCCAGCAGTGACGACACCGTCGGTGTCGCGGTCGTGAACTACAAGATGCCGCGCCTGCACACGCAGGCC
>Ga0209107_10000318_pt1 | contig 28744 bp, 28 predicted proteins | sample LakErihyJuly2011_2_FD_187460 | JGI IMG/M metagenome (GOLD analysis project Ga0209107, IMG submission 187460) | Freshwater microbial communities from dead zone in Lake Erie, Canada - CCB hypolimnion July 2011 (SPAdes) (version 2) | ecosystem: Environmental > Aquatic > Freshwater > Lentic >...
CGCCCGCCGCATTGACTGCCTTGAGTCGTATTTGATATGTGCGCCCGTTTGTTAAAGAACTGAGTGCGATTGGACTCGTTGTTTGCGCGGGGCTGATCGCCGTAAAGGTCGCGCCGCCATCAGTTGAAACCTTATAGTTGGTAATTGGGCTGCCACCGTCGCTGGTTGATGGCGTGAACGCAATTGAGGCCGAACCATCGCTTGCCGTCGCTACAAGACTTGTGGGAGCAGATGGAACCGTGAGGGGGGTCGCTGTAATTTGCGCAGAAGTCAACCCCTCTCCAGCAACATTTACAGCCTTGAGACGAATCGTATACGACTGGCCATTCGTGAGCCCCGTTATAGTCACTGGGCTGGTGGCCTTGGCGGGACTGAGCGCAGTGAATGTAGCACCGCCATCAAGAGAATACTTGTAATTCGTAATTGCGGCGCCGCCATTACTTGCGGGGGCTGTGAAGGCAATTGTTACTGCGCTGTCGCCTATGGTTGCCTCTAAATTCTGAGGAGCCGCTGGGGTCGTTCTTGGTGTAGAGGTGACAGATGATGACGCGAGACCAGCACCGACGGCGTTGATCGCCTTGAGTTTGATTGTATAGGCTTGACCATTTGTTAGATTGGAGATTGTAACAGGACTGCTTGTCTGTGCGGGACTGAAAAACACATAGATGGCGCCGTCATCAATAGAATATTGATATTCCGTAATTGGACTACCACCGTTATTTGGCGCAGTAAAGGAAATACTGATTGTGCCATTATCAGGTGTCGCCACGAGGGATGTTGGGGCTTGGGGTGTTGTCACGGGGGTTGCGGTCACTTGGCTGCTCGCAGAACTGTCTCCAGCCGCATTCACCGCTTTGAGTTGGATATCATAAGAGGTGCCATTTGTCAACCCAGAGATGGTCACTGGACTACTTGTTTGCGCAGGACTGAAGGCCACGAAGGTGGAACCGCCGTTGATAGAATACTTGTAGTTGGCAATGGCACTGCCTCCGTCGCTTGATGGCGCGGTAAAGGCAATACTGACTGAGCCGTCTCCTACGGTTGCTGAAAGATCTGTAGGGGCTTGGGGGGCTGTACTGGGAGTTGCCATGACTGTTGCCGAGTTCAGACCATCGCCCACCGCATTGACCGCTTCCAGTTGTATGCTGTATGTGGTGCCGTTTGTCAGTCCCGCGATGACCGCGGGGCCACTTGTAATGGCTGGGCTGAAGGCTATAAAGGTTGAGCCACCATCAATAGAATACTTGTAGTTTGTAATCGCGCTTCCTCCATCTGACGCGGGGGCGGTGAAGGCGATGCTGACTGAGCCGTCCGCAGGTGTTGCCACGAGACCAGTCGGATCCGTGGGCGCAAACAGTTGGCCGAGTCTTGCGACGACTACATCATTGCTGCCAAGATACGTCTGCCCAGATGTTGCGCCCAAGGACTGATACGCAATATAAATTTGTGTAGGGGAATACACAACTATACATGTAGCGATTTCATCGAAGGCAGTATTTAAATCAAAAGAATTAAACCCCCATGTACGGTTGCCATTTGTATCAAACTTGGATACAATTACATTATTTCCCCCACGAGGCGGTCCCAATCCTGAAACTGTGCCGTTTGTAGAATACGCTAAATACACATTTCCATCATCGTCAATATCAATTTGCTGGTGTTGACTAAGCGCCGTTGTATTAATTAAATTTGAATTATTAATCCATAGACGATTGCCATTTGTATCAAACTTTTGTAAAATAATATTAGTACCAGTTGATATTGGTATAGAGCCGCCAGAAATCACGCCGCCACCAGTATTAGAGTATGCTATATACACATTGCCACCTTTATCAACTTTAATACTATTTCTAGCAAATTCTTGTTGATTTGAACTTGTTAATACATTAGGGGCAACCCATTGACGAACTCCATATTGATTGTATTTTAGAAGGACCACATCATCTGAGCCCACTGCGGCGGTTCCTCCAGACACTGGTGTATTTGTACGAAGCAATAGATACATATTTAATGATTTATCTACACAAATCGCCATAGTACTTTGATACCCGCTGTCATTTATTTCATAATCCTGTTTCATAAATATACGGTTGCCATTTGAATCTAACTTGACAATAACAGAGTCGTTGTTGCCTCTATTTGCCATACCTCCTGAAATTGTTCCATTCGTCCCATATGTAATATAAATATTATTTTCATGGTCAGTTGTAATCTGCGGGACATCTTCTCCAGCACTTGAATTAATGGTATTATCTTGTTTTGTCCAGAGTATATTTCCATTTGAATCTAATTTTATTACAACTATATCATTGCCACCACCAAGAGTTCCACCAGATACTACACCAGGATTCAGAGCTCTATACACTAAAATAACGTTATTACTCGCATCTACAGCTAAAGCGGACCCATCGTCGCCACCCGCAGTAGATATAACTCTTTGAATTGCCCACAAACGTTCCCCTGTTGGCGATATTTTTGCGAGAGTAACATCGTAACTTCCAGCGCCGATTCCGCTCAAAACTCCCGCAGTTATAGTTGTAATGTATACATTTCCACTGGCATCGCAGCCTATTTGGCTCACAGAACCAGAAGTACCGCTTAGTATTTGGTCGCTCAGAGTTGTATTGATAGTCGCATCCTGCTTTATCCATTCAAGCGTGGGCATGGCAACAGGTGATGATGCGATTGTGTAGGATACAATGGCCGTGGAGCCAGCCGCGTAGAGAGAGTTTGCGGCGCTCACCGTGGCTGTGTAGGCGACGCCATTTGTTAGACCCGTAAAGGACGTGAATGGACTTGTAACTGTGCGTGTTACAGGTGTAGTACCGTCCGTTAAGGTTACAGTGTAACTCGCCGCAATACCAGTGGCAGGGTGGTCCCATGTTAAAAAGAGCGTTTGGTCCTTTCCAGAGGCCGCGAGATTTTGGGGAGCACTGGGCTCTACGGTAGTTGTGAGGAATGTAATGGCCGCAGAGGATGGTCCTGGCGCAGAACCATTTGAAGCCCAAATATCTATTGTATACTCGCCGTCACCAGAAAGAGTTAGTGTGGTTGAATATTGGTTGGAGCCAAGTGATGTTACATTCGCAATAGGGATTCTAACAGATGGAATTGGCTGGGTACCCTTTGACGCGTATTTGCGTTCAATATCCATATAATAGGCCGTCAGAGGCGCCGTGCCAAGACTATCAATCGTCCACGTCAGTGTTACGCTAGAACTAGAGGCATTTGATGCGGTCAAATTATAAGGCTGTGTTGGGAGTGTTTGTTCGGTCATCTGGAATACCGCCATATCACTGGAGGCAGTTAGAGTCGGCGTGCTGCCGTCGGCAGGAAGACCCTGGAAGGCGAGGTATACCTTCACATTCTCATCCGTAGCATCATTGGAAGTTACTAGCGAAGGTCCAGTATCATTATCATATGTGTTAAATGATGGATTTTGTTTCACCCATACTAACGCCCCCGCCCATGATACTTTTGTAAGCACAATATCGTTATTTGTAGTTGTTAAGTATCCTTGACCATCGGGTCTTGTATTTCCAGATGTTGTTCCAGTTGTCTGATATGCTAAATACACTGCGCCCGCTTTATCTGATGTAACTTCTGGATTTTGTTCTGATAGTGAAGTGTTCATATCCGCATTTTGTAATACCCATTGTTTCACGCCAGCAGAATTAAAATTTACAATCGCAATATCTGTGCGAGCAAACCCGCCCGCTGCCGTTGTTGCGCCAGATACATTATTTGCCGTTTGAACGACAATATACACATTTCCACTTGGGTCTAAGCAGAGTGAAGGATTTGCTATTAAAAACGAATTAGGATTAGTATTATTAATATTAGTGTCGTGAATAAACCACTCACGAACACCTGATGAGTTTAATTTAACTAATACAACTGTTTGATTGACTGTTGACAAGACTGTTCCACCTGATATAGTTGTATTTGCTTGTACAAGATACGTCAAATATACTTCACCACTTGAACTTACAGCAAGTCTTGGGCCCTTCCCGCTATCTCCATCATTGCCCGTTGTATTAATTGTATTATTTTGAGTGGCCCAAAGACGATTACCGTTTGTATCAAACTTTGCGACCACAATATCATTTGAACCAGATGCTATGCCTCCAGAAACCGCTCCCGCAGAGCGATACGCCATATACACATTTCCAGAAACATCGGTTACTAATTGCGGCCTATCCTGTGCTACGTTTGTATTTATCGCGGCATTTTGCGCGGCTGTCAATGTCCATGTGCGATTGCCGCTGGGATCTAATTTGACTAGGATAATATCTCCGCCGCCAGGAATTGTCACACCTCCAGACGGTGATCCAGTGCTCGCAAACGCTACAAATACGTTTTGGGAAGCATCAACCGCAATTGTCAAGCCCGTTTCCGTTTGAGGTGTGGAAATCGTGTTGGATTGACGAGCCCATTGAAGCACGCGACTAGAGTTGAACTTCGCAATCACTACATCACTATTTGCGGTAGTGCCTCCGCCAGACACAGCGCCGCCGTTTGTAATATAGGCAACATATACATTACCTGCCGTATCTACACGAGTACATATTGATGATTCAGTTCCTGAAGTATTATATGTAGCCCTTGAAAAATTAGCCACAAGGGTTCCTGTGCTGTCAAATTGACATAAAATTGTATCAGGAACTGGTTTTTGTAAGTTTGTTCCACCTGCTACTGCGCCGCTTGTTTGATACACGACCTGAATTTTCTTTGTTCCTGGGACAATACTGATAAAGGGGTATCTCTCATCGCTAGTGGTGCCGAATACTGTTTTCTGAGTGGCCCAGATACGCGTTCCTGTTGCTCCTGAGAGTTTTGCCACAACCACATCACCACCACCACGTTGTACCGCCACAACAAACTTGCCCGTTAAAGGGTCAAAATCACCAGCATCTCCTGAAATAGCACCATCCGTTCTATAGGCGATGTAAACATCTCCATCATAATCTACAGCAATTCTTGGACCGTATGCATCTACTGTTGAGGTAGATGTTGTAGCGTTTTGATGCGCCCATAAACGATTGCCATTAGAGTCTAATTTAACTATAATTACATCTGCGCCGCCTTGGGCTGTTCCACCTGATACTGCCGCCGCCGCGCTCCATGATATATACACATTCTCATTTGAATCGGCTGCGAGTGCTATATCATTCTCAGCTACCGTGGTTGATATACTGGGGCCAGACTGAATCCAAACACGAGACCCATCAGAAATATTAAATTTAGAAATAACTAAATCACTACTGCCTACTGGGGCTGCTCCACCTGCGATACTACTGGTATTAGCACTTCTGTATAAGAGATACAGGGTTTGATTGACAACGGCAACTTGTGGGCCATCATCACTACCAGTAGTACTAAGTGTATTTCCACTTGAAAGCCATTGGCGGACACCAGTGGCCGCAGATAATTTCATAAGTACAATATCGGACCCGCCGATATAGGTTCCACCTGATGCGGCGCCCCATGTTTGGCATCCCACATATATAAACCCATTCGTATCAACCGCAATGGATGTGCTGTCTGTGGAGGCAGTCAACCCTGGAGAAATTGTATTGTCTTGCTTTATCCATAATACATTGCCATCAGTATCCAACTTGATTATAGCAAGTTCATTGGTGCCAGCATTTGAAACTTTTGTTTGACCTGAAAGGGTTCCAGTTGTGGCGCACGCTATATAAATATTACCACTAGAATCAATTGCCAAGGAAGGATTTATTTCATTCGAAGAACCAGAAATCACGGCTTGCTTGACATACAGTAAATTTCCAGATGGACCCAATTTAACTAAAACCAAGTCGCGCCCATCTGATGTGCCAGGAGATGTTTGACCGCTCACAATGCCGCCCGCAATGGTCCTGTAAATAAAATAAAAGTTTCCGCTCGCATCCGATACGCACTTGTGAGAAGTATTGTCCAACGAATCGTCCCTGTCCGTATTAAACAGGGGCGACTGCTGAACCCAATCAATCACCGGATACAACGCCATCCTATACTTTTAGCCCAGATAATCCGCGTCACAAATCGCTTTCTTTTCACGCTACGACAATAGAATGACATTTCCATTGCCGTATGCGGGCCTCAAAGAGTATACCAACGGCCCTGGATATGAACGCAACCCATTCTTTGGTCGTTGGAGACACGTAGAGGCGCCCAGCGATATCACCTTTTACACCGTGGTCCTAGACACGGTGCTTAATCAACGATACAATCATCCCAACGTCACCGAGGGCGGCGTCACAAGGCCAGCACGATATTTTGTTAAACACGGCTCGCAGGCCACCATAGGATTCGGGGATGTCCTGAAGGAAATTAGTCACGGGCATACATTCATACACGCCGACACTGTTGATGGGCCGTATTTACTTGTTGTGGCGTCTAGCAATGTACACGACATTTGCGCGGCGGCCTATGCGACGTGGGCCGCTGGTGCCGCGGCTGCTACGAGGCCCGTAGAGCCCGAAGATCGCCAAATCCACTGGGTCTGGTTTCGTAGAACACCCACTTGGCGCCTCACGGAAGAAATCATTCTGCGCGCGGCATCCTGGATAGAACTCAACCCTGGATACACCTTTCATCTTTGGACGGGGCTTAAAGACGGCGATGAACTGGCCGACTTTTTGGCCGATTTATCTCTTGAGGTCAAACAGCGCTACTTTGATGAAGGGCGCATAACAGTTCATTATGACGAAGAATTTCGCGAGGCGCTCTTTGGATGGTTTGCCGCAGAAATGCCAGACCTCTTGGACACATTCAAACAGGTCTGGTTTAGCACCGAGCGTCAAGACATTGTCATGAAAACAGACTATGCGCGCAATATCCTCCTCGCAGAGTTTGGAGGCGTATATGCGGACTTTAATGACCTTGTTTGCGTGGCGCCCATTGAACCGGTCCTCAAAGCGCACGCTGGCTGCTACATCGGTGTGACTGACAATACAAGCCCTGAAAATGCGTCAAACTACTTCCTATACGCGGGCAAAGGCTGCGCAGAGTGGCTCGCCATCGTCAAACAATGTACCGCGACGCTTCAAATCGTGTGCGCTGGAATTCACTCGGCGGCGGCACTGAAACTCGCTCGTGAGTGTATTCGGACCATGTGCGCGGGCAAGTTCCCTTCCCTGGATACGCTGAAAACTGTATTTCCAGAAGGGTTTGTGGCCGTCCACACATCAAATCACTTTATTCACGCCATCCTTGTAGCCGTCTACAGGGCGCTTGGCGAGGGCGAAACGGCGGCGGCTTTGATGAACCTGGACCGCCGCTCGCTCTATGGCCGCTACAAGTCAAACTTTATCGCCGAGGCCACATCTATTTTGAGGATCGCAGGGGACTTGCCAGCAGTTGGCGGGACTGAATTTGAGAAAAACTGGAGATACGCGGTGGCTCACATTTACTTGCGATCCATCATGTATTGCTCCAATTTGCCCATCTTTTGCCGCCAACAGAAGCTGCCCATCCACATGCTCCCGTTTAGTTATTTGCTGCGCTATTCATGCCTCTTGAGTTTCATCGGCCACATTGGCGACGGAACCTCCTATGGCGGCGAAGTCATGAAATCGGCCAGTATTCGTTCCTTAGTGGGCGCTTAGCGCGAGGTAAAATTGGGCGTCCAGAAGGCCCCGAAAAAAGTATACCACATACTCAAAATGACCTACCCTTATACTCTGATTTCCATCGAGGGTGACATTGGCGCTGGCAAGACCACGCTCATCGACAAACTCAAGGCCGCACATCCTGACTGGCATTTCATCGACGAGCCCGTGGGAACTTGGGTGAAACTCCAGACTAGCGAGGGGAAGAATCTTCTTGAACTCTTCTACGAGGACAAGACGCGCTACTCTTACACCTTCCAGAACTGCGCGCTCCTGAGTCGTGCTATGAATATCGCCAACACCATCCAGGACTGGCAGCGGCTTTGTGCCCTGAATCCTGAGGAGGCGCAGCACAATGTCTTTGTCACCGAGCGCTGTATCGAGACCGACTTTCATGTATTTGCGAAGATGCTTCACGATGACGGCAACCTGAACCTCATGGAGTGGGACCTATACAAGATGTGGTACGACTATGTGAAGAAGCAGTCGCCCGCTCTGAGTGGAATTGTATATGTCAATACACCTCCAGACATTTGCCACGCGCGCATCGCCATCCGTGGCCGCAAGGGTGAGGACGGAATTCCTCTCGAGTATCTCAAGAACCTCGAAGTCTACCAGAATGCGTGGCTTCACGGGGGCGAGAATACAGTCCCCATCATGACCTTTAAGAATTATGGCGAGGGTCAGAATACCGCGGAGGAAGTGGAGGCGTTTATTGAGAAGTTCTAATAGAATGAATACCCCTTTTCGGAAACCAGATGGCTATATTCCCCCGAAAGGGCCACAAGAGACAGAAACTTTAATTAAACTTACAATTGGAAATAAAAGTCTTAAACTTGTAAAATATGAATCTTCTAAAGAAATAACTTTTTACATAGGAGGGCATACTATTTATTGTATTTATGCGAGTTTATATAAAGATAAAGGTAATATACTTCCCGTTGGAACTCTTAATAAGATTCGTTATGACCAGGTATGTTCTTTAGAAAATAATTTTATGAGAGGTATTGATACGAATATGATTCTTAAATTATTGCTCAGTTATATTTCAAGAAACTATCCGTCTGTAAATCATTTATCATTTAATGATACGAGTAGTAGACCTTGTGATAATGGAGAGTCTGTTAATTTAGCATTTATGTCTTATTTATTACATGGAAAGACCTGGTATGAAAACCATTTTGGGGCATTTTTAGAAAAGCGAGACCTTACAACATTTAACAAATATGAGTCTGATTTTCAAAACCGAAAAAATACAACAAACTGGGATTCATTCATTATTCAAATGAATAAAATATTACAAATGCCTATACCTGAAAATGAATTACAAGAATTATACACACAATCAGCCACATGGCATGAATTCTTTAAAACAATTCATAATAGATTAGATATTTCTGAATTCTGTGTACATGTTCAGCCTTGGTTGGATAGATTTATGAACCTTTATTTTAAACTTAATCTTATAGGTCTCCAATATCAAATGCCAGTAAAAGATTACGGTGTAAATTATATTGAAGGCACCTATCAGCGTGGAGGAAGAAAATATACGCGACGTGTGGGGCGATAAAATTGAATGGGGCTTGCTACAGGATGGAGTGTACAGCCATAACAAAATGTCTCTGAATATCGTCTCTACTCTTCGCAGCAAGCCCGCTCACGAGGCCGCGCGTCTCATTGGACTCGCGCCGCAATATATTACAGATGACAACTTTGTGAATCTGCTCAACCAGTACGAACTGAATCGTCACTCTGACAACCGTATCGCAGCGCAAAATGATCGCCGCCTTGAGCAGCAGTTTAGTATGTTTGAGGCAACCCCTCAGCTGAGGAATGAAGTTGACAAGTGGCTATCACGCTAGAAATGTAATACCATACAAGAGCGCCAGCGTAATGAGAATACCCAGAAGAAACATGTAGAAGGGCTGGTTGTAAGAAAGCTGCTTAATCATATACGAACCTAGGAGCTCGTAGCCATTTTTCTTATAGTATCCACGCACACCGATTCCAGAAATGACGGCAATCTGCGTAGAGCCGTGGCGCTGGCTGATATCAGCCGCCATAGCGAGCAGCTTCTTACCAATCCCCATGTGCTGCGCCGAGCCCGCCGCCGACTGGCCAACCGCCTTCATGCGCCCATATACATGGAGCTCACGAATCATGGCCGTGTCGCCCTCGAGTTCAGGAATGATAGACTCCTTGAGGGCGTCACTGATGCGGAGGCGTAGGAAGCCCAGAAGCACATGGCGCGGCTTCTTGGAGATCTCGGCGGAGAGAAAGTACTCGGTGCCGCCGCTCGCAGGGAAGGAGACGACCTTGTACACAATGTCCTTGGGGTCAAAGGTCTCATTGCGCAACTCGCAGCACCTGATACACTGGCAGTAGACACCCTGTTTCTCGGCAGCGTCCTTTACCAGCTGCGCCAGGTTGGACTTGATGCTCTCGCTCGTGTAGCCCAGACGGTCCTCAGAAGCCTCCTGAAAGTCGCGCTGGACGCGGTTGACGCGGACCCACTTGGGCGTGATACTCTGACGGTAAATCAGAACGTCCTTGAGTTCGGCGGCATCCGGTGTGCGCTCCGCGTAGGGCTTCCACTTTCCTGAGGCCTTCCACTCCTTGATCTTGGTGAAATCCACGTCCAGACAGGGATAATCCTTCATATAGTCTGGGATGAGGTCAGGGTCCGTCTGAAGGACCTGCGTGTAGCACTCCTTGTCGCCCTCTGGGGTCGCACCAGGGAGGTCGGCCATGATGTGAATCTCCACCTTGAACCCGTAATCCTTCAGCAGCTTGATGGCTGCGCGGCTATGGCTCGTCAGGTGGCCGCGATTGACCTTGCGCAGGAGGTTGTCATCCGTGTGCTGGACGCCAATCTCCACGCGCGTAATACCATAACGGCGGAAGCGAATAATCTCTGCGTTTACAATCTCGTCAGGGCGCGTCTCCACACCGAGACCAACCACGTGGACCCGCGCCGTCACATTCAGCGCTTGCTCCTCCTCAATAGTGCCCCTGGGGCGGTCGCGGTCCTCGTAGAAGGTGTTGGCGCCATAATACAGATCGCGGATGAAGGTGTCGGCCGTCGCATGGTCATAGCAACTAAATGTGCCGCCGAGGACGCGGAACTCCACCTTGTCAATCTCGTGGCCATTGCTCTCAAGCGCCTTCAGCCGAATGTAGACCTGCTGGACGGTGTCAAAGCCAACCTGGAGCGCGCGCTTGAAGACGTCCTCATTGCTGAGATACGAGCGCGGCATTCCTGGCTCATTCGGGCAAAAGTGGCAGTTGTACTTGCAGCTGAACTTGTCCGGTGGCAGAGAGACGCTCACATTCAGAATGCCGCTCGCGCTGCGGATGGCCTTCTGAACGAGCGCATTGCGCAGCGCAGGAATCATAGGGAACTCTGTGGGCTTGGCCTTGTTGAGATCCTTGTACAAGAGTCCCAGCTCCCTCTTGGACGGAATCACCTTATACTTGCGGCTCAGCTCTGACAGAATAATCTGAAAGGGTCTTGCCGCAGCAAAGGTGGAAGGAGGACACACGAGGAGATCCGCAAGGATACGCTCCATGCGCTTGTGGTCCTTGGTGAGGGGGGTCTGCTCGACGGTAATATCCTCAATATCCATTTGATGCGTGTATAGATATACTATGCGTACTTCTATAGACGCTGTGGCAGCGACTTCAATTTTTCTTACATCGATATACAAAATAAAACCTATATTAAATTAAAGTTATTTAGACCGCTGGACATTTCAAACGGGCACTAAGCAAAGTCTGCCTTCGGCAAATTGCGCTTGAAACTTGTTTAGAAATGTCCAACGGTCGGCGGCAAATGGGCATTTCAAATGCCCATTGGTCTAAAGATTATATAGTAGGTTAATTCATATGAAATCTGTTATTATTTATACATATTTTTCATCACCATCGAGTGATTATAATCTAGATTTCTTTGTCAAGAAGGAACTCTCCTATAAACCTGATATAGATTATATCATTGTTATTAATGGGTATGAGTATCCATCCTCTATCCAAATTCCCAAGTTGGATAATGTAACAGTACTCAAACGAGAAAATAAGGGATTCGATTTTGGGGGGCACAACTGTGCTTTAGAATACATTCAACAAAATTCTAAAGTATATGATTATTACTTTTTTATGAATAGTGGAGTTATTGGTCCAATTCTACCCCATTATTTTAAAGAACACCATTGGAGTACTGTATTTATTAGGAAAATAACTGACCGTGTAAAACTGGTAGGAACTTCAATTGTGTGCCTTCCTCGTGTAGATGTTGGAGGGTATGGGCCCAAAGTAGAAGGGTTCTTTTTCATGGTTGACAAAATAGGTCTGGACGTATTAATAAATGAAAAAAACATATTTTGCGATCATGAGGATAAGCGCAGTACAATTATAAATGGAGAGTATGGAATGTCAAATTGTATACTAAAAAATGGCTATTCTATTGACTGTATGCTTCCAAAATATCAAAATATAGATTGGTTAAACGATGCCAATTATAATCTAAATAACAACCTTCACCCCTCAAGAAAAAACACCTTTTACGGGTATTCAATTAACCCATATGATGTAATATTTCATAAATGGTTCTGGCACGAAAGAGATGACGTAAATTTTGATATTATTAAGCAATATGTAGATGAATATGCTGCTCTTCTGGCCAGGGCGATAAGATAAAGACGCTCCTACGTGGCTATACGAAGGGAGCTCTTAACTTAAGTACTGGACGGTACCCTAGAAGATCTTGTAGGTATCTTCATTATTTACATTCGCAAGAATACCTAATCTATCGAGTTTTTTGATATTATTATAAATACCCTCCGTTAGAATGCGTTCCAATATAAATCGCTCAATATTCAAATATCCCATAAATTCAACAGGGTATCTATAAAATGATTTAAACCATCTATATCTTAATGCGTAACAAAATGTGAACATTTTATTTCCATCCTCAAAATGTTTTATAAACCCCTGTGTTTCAGGTGATGCATTTTTAATTTCATTTATAAATGTGTCATCAACAAGTAAATATCTTCCAGATAATTTCACAACCCACACGTCATCATCTATAGGTGGGTTAGTATAAATAAATTGCTTAATACTAATGTATTCTTGTTTTGACTTTTCACCAGCATTTAAGTCACGTGTACTCGGCACATCAATAACAGTTGTAAATCTGTCATGTATTTCATGTACACACGATCTATCTACACGATTTGTTTCACTCTTTATCAATATAGTAGGATAATTATAATTTAGAATTTTATGTAAACACATCATATATTCTGAACGGCGAACTGCGTACATTGGATGTGCCGTTTCTACTTCGGCAAGTGTAACCATCATATATATACTCATTATATATAAATATCTCCATGTATATATAATTAACTTTTTAAACCATCACGTTGACAGCCTACTTACATGTAGTCGTGAAAAATAGGGGAGGGCAACTGCGTCGAAACACGAGATAAATATTTAAAAATAATAGGGTGAAATACACTTCCACAAATTTCAGACCAGCGAAGCGCATATCTGGGATCTTCCTGATTCATAGCACGCGGATGAGGAGCTGGATATGTTTTCAGTTGGTCGTACTTTTCATCCAAAATTTCTTTAACACGCTTATACCAATCTATCACAAATGGCGTATTTTTCTTACAGATATATGAGCAATTCCCAATCATTTTATCATACACAGTTTGCATTGACCTATAGAGTTCATTATCGTCTATGTGCGCAATTCCCCCAGGGTTAATTTCTTTATATCCAATCGCCCATAGATCATTGGATGACTCTAACAACTCAAACATTGATAGCCAAGACCCCGTTTGAGTTTTAATATCCGCATATCCCCCGCCATAATGACGCATGAAATAACAACGAAGATAATCGGCCCTATGAACAGCGCTCAAATACGGATACGCAGGATGATAGGGATAGCCCTTCACTTCCCATTCCATTACATTATCCTTTGTAATTAAGACCACATTACATTCTGTTTTTAGCTTTAAACTTTCTAGACATTGACGGCGCTTTTCAGTCATTAGATTCTCTCCCGTCCAAAAACAGAAAATGGTGCGGTTCTTGATCGTATCCATTCTATCCTATAGTCTATGAATCGCGTATCGCGTTTAAACCGTTGGAGCATATATATCTAAATCTATAGAATGGTAATTCCAGATAATAAAGGGGTTTTAATTCAGCATCGAGGCGGACTCGGCAATCAACTTTTCCAGTTGGCCACCGCATTTGTCACCGCACGAGAACATGGGTGCGCTCTCTATTTGCCTCAAAATCCAGCAAGCAATAATCCGCATAACCGATTTCAGCAAGACTATAGAAATACAGTTTTCAGTCGCCTCGGTGAGCGTCTGGAAATTACAGACGGGGCGGCGGTGGAGGCGATTCTAAACGTGGAATCCAGTCAGTATCTGCCATTCGATAAAATACAGACTGAATTTCGCAGACTGATTCTGGAAGGCCTTTCTGAGCAATTAGAATATGTACAAAATGTCTTCAAACCATTTGATCGAGCAGCATTTCTCCATATTCGGCACAATGATCGTAGGCTTCCTCTTCAATATTACAGATGGTGTATAGCAGATTTACTCCGTCGCAGACCAGTTATAGACCGCATATTCATATTTTCAGATGATATTAGCTGGGTCCAACGTCATGCCTTTTTTTCCAGACCCCTGTTTCAAATTATGAACATGCCCAATGAACTGGAAACTCTCGCCCTCATGTCCTGCTGCGGTGGTGGGGCAATCTGTGCCAACTCTACATTCAGTTTGTGGGGCGCCTTCTTATCTGGATCTGAATTTATCTATGCGCCCTCTGATTTTAATACAGAACTAATCCCTGCCACGTGGTCTGTTTTGAGCCCTGAAATGTACCGAACTGAAATTCAGTCTGCGGATACTGTATTTGTAACTCTGACGGATGCTGGATATTTTGAAAAGGCCAAGCGGACGATTCAGGAAACGCGCGAGCGCGGTGGATGGGGCGGCGACATTGTCCTCATTACTGTAAATTTCATCGCCGCGGGGGCGGATGCTGAATTTATGCGCAAATACAGAGTCCAAGAGTTTCCAGTCCAGCATATAAATACAGATGGCCTCGTGGCAGCGCTGCGAGCGACACCCATCAAAGCAATGCCAGATGGGCGCCATTTCGGCAAACTCACCCAATGGGACAAGATTTACAGTTTCAGCCCCTTTTTCAGACGATGGCGGCGCGTTGCCTTCTTGGATGCTGGAATTCGTATACTGGATTCCGTCCAACCGCTTCTGAATTTACAGTGGGAGGGACGTTTTTTAGCCCCAGACGATTCAGAGCCCTTTGACAATGGCAATCGCTTCCGCTGCCAACTGGATTTGGAAGCAAATCCAGCCGTCCTCGCTGAATTGCTGACTGAATATCCACAAAGTATTCTAGACGAAAAATACTTTCTGAATTGTATCTATGTATACGATACAGCCATACTGGATTCTGTAAAAATGGACGATATGATTGCCGCTATGAACGCATATCCTATAAGTCTCTGTAATGAAATGGGCATCATGAATTTAATCGTCACATTCAAACACCATCTATGGGAAGCATTTCCTCATCGCACCAGCGAAGGCAAATACCTCTTTGGTTGGAATGAACGCAATTATCCTGAAGGACCGAACTGGGAAAGTTTTCACTTCATGAAATACCCTGCCACCGCAGGATGATTTAATCATTCTGCTCTACTGTCCAGGGCTTGCGCACTGGACTGAACGACTTAATCCGTAGAATGTGTCGTCCCTTCTTGATGATACTTGGACAGACGATCAAAAATGTACATGTTCTGGCAATTCGGCATTGCGAGAATATCGCCACAAAAGAGCGCATCCTCATTTCCTCCATTGCTTCCTTGACGCTCATAATACTGCGTTTCCCTGAATTGAATCCGTCCAAGCACGAATTTACTCACAGTCACCTGCGAGTGATGAATACGCTCAGACCAGTTATGAATATAAATCGCACAACCCGTTGGCGATTTCGCGAGACACTGGTCTTGCATACTGATTTTGGGTAAACGTTCAAATGGCTTCTGAGTCTCTTCATTTATTAAAAAGGAATGAAGCACAATATCCAGAGAGGAATTGCGGGAAAATGCCTCCTTAATCGCCTCTATGCGCTGGGGGTGCATTTCATCGTCACAGTCAAAAAAAGACACAATATCCGTATCCAGCGCGGTGGCGGCCACGTTGCGATTCTGCGCGGCATTCTTGCGTTCCTTATGGCCGATAATGCGCAGAGGAAAGGAATACTTGTACGTGTGACTAGGAATATCTCCAGGATTTACAGAACTACAGGATACCATAACCATATCAGGTTTTACAGTTTGGGCCTCAATTGAATCCAAGCAGCGCTTCAATTGAGGAATGTGAAACTTGTAACAGGGGATCGCAACACCGATTCGCATTCTTCCTGTAAAGTGGTGTTGTGGTTTAGACCTAATTAGGATACCCTGTAGAATAATACCCAATAACCTTTCGCTTATACTGGAGTTGATGATACAAAAGAAGCGCCAACATGTATTTGCGAAACAGCGTAGTATCTATAAAAATCGTTTGTAGATGCGCATAGAGCACCCTTGTCCCCTCCAATGTCGGCGCAAAATCCGCCAAGCATAGTCTTGGAAAATTCTGTTTTATTATGAGTTCCTCAAGTTCAACCTGTATCAAAGGCTCATCTTTGCGCGACCAGGTAGTTTTACCAGCATCTATTATACAATCCTCCTTGCCTCCAAAATGGGCAACATATCTGCTCCCATGCGTAAACTCAAATGCGTCCTTGAACCAAACAGATTCTTCATCAAGCAAAGCCTCGCGGTCCTCCATATTGGGCGATGTCTATTTAGAGAATTGGTTCAAGTCTCTAAATAGAATGTTTACTCGCGATATACCCGATTATGTTATGGAAACAGTTAAATATATAAGTCACGAAATGAATATAATGAAAGGGGGTGGCTATTCAAAACCAAGCGGACAAAAACGGTCCATGTATACGGCATTCAAAAAAACAGGTTGGACAGCACCTTCACTTGACGCCAGACTCGGTCCTCTCACAAATGATATGATTGAAGATGATATTCAAAATGACGACTATATACGTGGATTTAGCAGCCTATGGTTTGACGAGCAGGGATTTGATACAACTATCTCTCAAACCCTTTTAAATATGGGTATTGATATGAAATCCGCGAAAAAAGCAGAAGAAGCAATAGGGTCACTATATAATACATGTTACACAAATAAACAATTGATTCAAATTGCCATCCAATATCTTATGGGATATTATAAGCCTCTTACAGCGGTAAATAGGACATATTATTATAAACCAGCCATTATCAATGAATGGATATTATTCAAGAAACAAAACTTTAAAGAAATACCTATTATGAATATTTCAGTGCCTTGTTCCATAACGCTTTCTAGTGCGCTGGAGCAACAACTAACTACAAAGTTTGGAAATAATCGGCATAGTCTATTTTATCATACAACATCATGGGAGAGTTGTTTACGCATTATGATTGAACTTCGCCACACTGCGGGTCATAAATGTATGGACTTTGGTGTAACTTCCAGTTTTTATGTATCAGATTCTATTCAGAATGCGCTTGATTGGGGAGAAAAAAAGGATAAAAAATTCGGACATGAAATCGCAACATTAATTTTTTCTATACCTAAAATAAAACCAAATCATTTACGATATAAAGTACTAGAAGGACCAGAATGGTCATCTGCCATGATAAAATCTAGAAAATGTGTTAAATTAAAAATCGGAGAAAAGAATATTTCTGAGATTACTAATTATGACCTTATTTACGGAGATATGTTAGCAAACCCACAGCCAGTCGTACAAGGCGCTGACCCAGTTGCGCATACTCCCCCCAAAAAACAACTCGCAAGTAAGAGTGATGCTGCCGATAAATTCTTACAAGAATGTATTGTGGGCTGTTTATTTTTTAAGAAGAATCCAAACTAAGCCTTGAGCCGCACATATTTCACCAAAGGCTTGCCTTTATTCCACGCGTCCTCGGTAAACAGTTGCTCCAGCAGTTTTCCGAGAACATCCTCCGCATACCCGCATCCCTTGAGCGCCTCGCGCAGGTCCTTCTTTGCCATACTGTATTCCTCGTCAAACTCGGCACCGCATTTCATCAATTCCTCTAAGCATTTGCGCTCCTTTTGACCATAGAGCGCTTGCTCCGTGTTGCGAAACAGATAAGAGGGGAGCGTAGCTGGGTTTGGGGAAGGAGCAGAATCCTCCGCGTCAAGTTCCAGCATTGTCTCAATAAGAAGTTTCACGTTGGACTCTGCCTCGCGCATCTCCGTCATAATATCCAGCCAGATGCTTTCAGACTTCTTCTTCGCATTCAGAATCGTGTTCTTAAAACGGCGCGTGGCCTCCTCGTGCTTCTTGAGAAGACGCATCACAACGCCACGATGGCTCTCAAAGCGCTCCACAAGCTGTTTAGTGGCGGATTCCTCAGACTGCTTGGAAGTCTGTGTGTTGGCTGCCGCGTGATGATGGAGAAACGTCTCCAAGAAGGGCTTCAGACTCTGAAGATAAAGTACGGGGTCCTGCGTCTCCGTCATAAAGTTCGTCAGATATACGCAAATACGCCCATCGGCGAGTTCCTCAATATCCACATTACCGGGTTTCGTGCGGCCCACAATGCCCGTCGTCATAGACACTATGACACCGAGGCTGACATCCTTGGCCTCTTGCATGTCACGCAGGAACTTGGAGACTTCTTTTTGATCCACGGTAGTGCTGTAATTCTTGATTTCCCACATGGTCTTATGACCTCGCCACAGCATTTGAATATCGCCTTGATGGCCCTCACTTCCAATATTTATCACATCAAACGCCTCGCCACGCGGTACGGAGCCAAATGCGCGGCGCAAATAATCCGCAAAGACCGCCTCGCCTTGATCGCCTTTGCGTTTGCTGTTTGATGACGACTTGAGAATCTGCTCTTTGAAGGAAAAAAGAGAATCCTGGATGGACCGATCCATCTCCTTCAGAGACTTTGTCAAGGCGGACACTTGCTCGCGCATGTCCACGATTTGTTTGTCCTTTTCAGCCAGAAGCTCCGCACGAGCCTTGCGCTCTTCTTCGCGCACACGTGCCTCAATCTCTTGATTGACTTGCTCCTCACGCTGGAGACGGCGCTTGAGCGACTCGGCGAGCTCTTGATGCGTCTTTTCATCGTGGGCGAGACGACGCTGCGCTTCCGCAAGAGCCTCCTCGGCGCCCTTTAGTTTCGGCAAATGTTCGTCGGCGGCTTGCTGCTTGAGTTGGCTATAGAGCGTATCATGTTCCAACTTGCGCCCCTCGGCCTCCAGAATCTCATAGGCCTTGGCGCCCAGAGTCAGCATGTGCGCCGTACTATCCGGGTCCGCGTCGTCGTATAGACGCGGGAGTGTATACGTGGCAGGGATGATAAAGGTGACCTCGGCGGTTTTAGGGCGAGGCATTCTATTGAAAAATTTAGCGGCTTCTTATAGAATACCTAGTTGACGGCGTTTAGACCGGACTGGTTGGGTTACTCAGAAGTTGGGGAGTGCGGAATCCCACGCATCTACCGTCTGAATATAGATAGTCGTCTCCTCTTCCAGTTCATTCCATCCCACGACCTCTGTATGGCCCTCCATCCTTCTATCACGATTCATGACGGTTTCAAAGGCACGAGTTAGAGCGGGCAGAAGCTTAATGTGCCACCGCTCCGCCTCCTGGACGGCGTTTACGGGCAGAACCCATGCGTAGGCCTCGTTCAGGTACCGAAAGTTACGGAACACGACCTCCTCGCCGCCGTTGGTGTACTTGAGAGCACGATAGAATATTTTTGTCGTTGTATTGGGTGTGCTGTTTAGTTAGTGGCTGCGGGCCTTCAATTTTACCAGGACAGGTTGGCACTGTGTTGCTGACGCACGGATTCATTCTCCTCAGGTTCGTAGAATGCCCTGAACTTGACGCCCTCGGCCTTGGCGATAAGGAACCCTTCATCTCCACGATCGGCCTCCCAGCGCTCATTCATGATGCGCACCGTCTGCTGAAAGGTGCGCAGAGTCCAACTATCATCAGAATGCTGGCGCACAAAGTCTTTTACACTGATGTAGGCCAACTGGAGGTCGGTGAACCACTTGATGCGCCGAACATCGCCATCAATCTCCACCTGGACCGATACAGCCGTATTCCACTGGTCGGCATGGAGGCGCGGTTGAGGGGTGTGAACCTCCTCGACCTGGATGGCCTGGTTGAGAGCGCTCATGTCAAGGCGTGGAACAACTGGGGGATTCGGCTGGTTATTAAGACCGCTCAAATCAAACCGCGGAACAATCGGCTGACTCGGCTGTAGGGGCACGATGGTGTAGGACGGCTGGAGCAGCTGGAGAATCTGATTTAAGATCTGGGCGTCCATTTTGTTCAACTGGGTACAAGTCATAGAATGGCTTGAGCCCATCAATTTTTTTCAGAAGCAACTGTAAATTCAACAACTGCGACTGGATTTGGAGCGAGAGCGGTAGCGCTCTGCCCTCCACGAGTCTTTGGAGGCGGGGGAGGATTTCCAGATACCAAATACAGTCTGTATTTATGAATTCCAGTTCCTGGAGGAGGACTCGGCCCCTGGTAGCGCAGAATATCCCTTTCAGATGTCGCAATCCAGTGAATCCAGTCTGGATTTACAGCATCTGAATCTGCCATCACTACATAATAGCCCTTTGGAATTTGGACTTGCGGCGGGGAAGCAGTTTGCTCCTTTGTGAATTCTTGACCACGAACTGGAATTCCAGAATAGGAAATTGAAAAGCCGCCGCCACGACGGCGACGGCGGGTATGGTTGCGCCTTTTTCTTGTTTGCTTTCTTCGCCCCCCATTTAATTTACGTGGATTATTTACTATTATATTATTATTTATATTCATATTATAATTCTTTGGATTAGTCATGGTTGTATTTATGGTTGAAATAGATAATGTATTTTGAGTATTATATGATGTATATGGATGCGCACCATGTTCACGTAAATATTCACGAATTATTTCATTTGTTCCCGCAAGAAAATATGGAGTTTCTCCATATATATTTTCAGCATTAACATCAGCACCATGATCAACTAACAATTTAACAATATTATAGTCATCAATTTGAGCGGCAATATGTAATGCGGTATTATTAAATTCGTCAGTAATATTTATATCAACTAAATTTATTAATTGATTCAAAGTATTATAGGCCCTATTTTTTATAGCGTTAAAAAACAGAGTATTTAATCCAGTCATTCCTATTAAATAATCAGTTTATCGGGAATTACAGGAACATAATCAATAGCATATAATAGTTTATCCATTATTTTTAATATATTTCTACAGTAATACTGAAGTTTAGATATATCACCATACGGTTTGAGAAATATATATTGATTATATATTTCTGTCATTAGACTCTTTGTCGTATGTATATAATCAACATATATTTGTTTATCAGATTCATACAATGCATTTTGATGAGGTATATGATACTCTTTGAAAGGTATATTTATAGTGGGCAGTTGTATATAACTGTCAACGGTATATATATTTGAATACGTATTAAATGCGTCTAAAATAATATTTAATATATTGTACTTTCCTAATTTTATTTGGTTTAGGGAATGCTCAGAATTAAAGCACTTACATAGAATATGTTTAACTCTTTTTGTAGAATCATTATAGGTATGGACTCTTATTATTATGTCTTTCCAATAGGTATTCATAATCTCTACTGGCGTCATTGTATCTATTGTAATTATAAATAGGTATTACAATGGGTCCAATTTTATGCCGAAAAAGTTGGGGGCTTCTGTATATCTATACGCTTGATATTCATCGAGTAGCACTTGTTCTGAATATCCCAGCCGTCTCAGAAACTGAAAAATATGGGCCCTGGTGGACTCTGGGAGGGATAACCATTCGGCTGTAATTTTGGCACGATAGCTGGAATCCAGATGGTACTTGGCGTGTAAGAGTTCATGGGCCAGAGATTTGGTGCTGTAAATCCCAATCACATAGCCGCATTGGCTCCTGTATTTTGCCAGTTGCGGATGTTTGACTGGAATCGCCGTGACTGGAAAATTGTGGCCCTCGCGATTGGCGAGCGGGCCTTCATATGCGTTTGAAATAGGGTCAAGAAGCGTATTCATTTTGACCTTATTCCCTTTGAAATTCAAAATAAGTACCTTGTCTTTTATGGTGGCGAGCATTTTGCTTGGGGAGTCTTCATACAGTCTATGTGGTCACACTTTACATGTCCTCTGGCTCAATGCCCATATCCATGAGGCGCATGACGCGTGACGGATGCCACGCCTTTGCCATGAGTTCCCCGCGGATGGTGATCATAAAGGCGCGCTGGGCTTGTGCGTGCTCCACGGTGCGCAGCCGAATCTCCGCGATAAAGTCATTGGCGAGAAGTCCATTGCGCCCCTTGTGCTGGTCGGCGATAGTCTTCAGATATGCGCCCAGCGCAACTGGAAAGTTCGCGTCGGCACGAATGAGATGCGCGTGCGGCAGATGAAGAATGTCGCTCGTCGCATTCAGAATGCTCGTAAGAATATCATAGTTTGCCGTTGTCTGACCGTCGTCCACCGTGACGCGCGTACACATGGTCTTACACCAAAGCACAAAGGCCAGCGGATAGTGCGTCGCTGGCAGCGCGCGGAACTTGCCCACAAGGTCGCGACAGTACTGCTCAAAGCGGAAGACATTGTTTGGCACGCCACGAATGTGGAGATAAATCCACAGCGTCAGCTCGTCGTGCTGCGGCGTAGCGTCAGTGCGCAGGAACGTGTAGGCAGTCTCCATTGTTGCGCTGTATGATTCGGCTCGGTTGCCAATAGAGTTAGGCACGGGTATGTCAATTTTTTCAAGACCATTATAAACGCAAAAATAAGTCGAGAAAGCATTAAGAGTGTGGATGGTGCTTTACGCACGCGCAACATACATGGACTGAAAGGCGGTCATGCTATCCTCGGTGCGGGTGCGACCCGTGGGCTTGCGCAGAGCCACGCCCAGGACACCGTCATTGTAGCAAATGGTAATACGGCCGCGGGGGTCGCGGGCAATGCTCTGAACAGACATCCTGTTACCCTTATTTCGCACAATATAGTCATACTCATACACGCCCCACTCACGCAGATTACCAATCTGACCCTGAGCGCGCGGCCACCTATCAGGGTGTGTAGCCATCTCGCGGTCAGATGCGATGAAGGGGTTAGTAGGAAATGCTGCCAGCGCAGCAACCCCACTATACGTGTCCCGTGTACAGGGGTGGAAGGAGCACACAATATCAGGAACAGTCTTCACACCGCCCCTCACGCGCGCAGACACGTTTACAGTGGCACCACAGCCGAGGTTGAGAAGAATCTCGTCTGCCGCGGCCTCGCTCATGGACGCTGGGTGCGCAGGATGAACCGCGCCCGTTGCGGTGTTCAGAATACGATACAGCTCCGCGTCCCCCGTAGTCCGACGGTCCACCTTGCGCTTGGTCCACTCATTAGTCAGGTACTCCTGATAAGAGATCTTGGCCGCAGACAGCTCCCAGGACTTGCGATGCCCATACACGCGGATAGGCTGAAACCTGCCGCCATACCGCTGCTTGTAATGATTGACCCGCTCCTGGGCCTGCGAAATCACGCTGAAGGTCACGGTGTCACGGTAATCATGGGTGGCGAAGATGCGGTTGTGGCATGCCCACTCAGTTGACCTAGAAGATGTCTGATCAATTACGATAAGAATAGGGCGCCCAGTAGGCTTGTGTGGCCAATACCCCTGATAATTACGGTCGGTTTCCTTATCAGACCACAGAATATTTTCCTTGATAACACCCCATGCGTTTTCAAACTTTTCGCCCTTGTCTGCTATGATATCAAAGCCGGTTAGTTCAGGAAAATCCCTAATATTCTCCAGGAACTGATAAATGGCCTTATTTTCCTTCCGCTCATTCCTGGTGCCAGCCCCCAGACAATACGAGAGGCGCAGAACCACAATGTTGCGCTCTGGGTTGGTGGCAATGCCCGTACGCAGGTCGCGCACAATCTCCTTGCCCTGCTCGGTAAGGGTGTAAGTGCCGCGGACCTTGGTGAAGAAGGGCTTTGCGTTAAAGACCAGACCCTTGCGCAGGAACTTGCGCGGGCCGCAATAGCCAGTAGGGGGCTTGTAGCGGACAATGTGCCCCTCCATGATCTCGGCAACATCTTCGGCATACTCATCATCAATCTCTCCAGAGAAGAGCACCTCCTCTGGAGTGGCGCTGTAGAGGATATTTGTAATATTTACATTGTCACGCGTACTCCTCCACACGCGACTCAGCATCTGCTTCTGACCAGACCCATGGTCGCACTCGTCCAGATGGAGCACGACGTGCTTGCCCTGCGCAATCTGGTTCATAATCCACCGAATACAAGTTGTAGTATTGGCAGTATTAATAATAGAGAAGATACACATGTTATGATGCTTCAGCTCCTCGCGCTGGCTGTCGTCCGCCACACGATGCCATGCCGACAGGAAGGCATGAACACGGCGAGCAGTACCATTCTGCTTGTCGCGCATGGCAATGTACTCAACCATCTCGCGCTTTCCAGACTTAACGGGTGCGCGGATGACGATGCGGCGGCACTCGGTGTCATCAAGCAGCGGGAGCACCTTTGTCTTCACAAAGTCCACGAGGGACTCGCGCCGCAGCTCAAAGTCCGCCACAGACCAGGGCTTAGGAGGCTCAGACATTCTTTCAAGCAGAGTATTGATTTCTGCGGGGTGTACTTGTATATACAGATGGCCTCGGTTCAATTTTTCCTTGGAGGTCTAAACATCAATGAACTCTAGAATACAGAAATGCCGCAGTTCTATCGACCGGTTCTAGTTGACGAGTATCATGCTATAAAGGCATGGGTATGTCCTGAAAAATATGGATGCGATATGAAACTCCTGGATCACGCACGCTCGGCGACGTTTGTGAGCGCCATTGAGATGCTCTTCACTCCTGAAGGCGGCTTCAACAAGAACCGCCTCGTGTGGGCGGGTGATTACGCGGGCCCTGAACCTGATACGGACCTCAATCTTCACAAAATGTGTATCGATGATACGGAACTATTTCCTGAAGAATCGGATACGTCCTATTACGGTTTCATCGTCAACCACACCAAAGGCCAGTTTATCAGCAAGGAGCGATGTGAAAAATACACCAAACTTCATCCGCTACCGCTTCTGACTGCCGAGGGAGGGATTGGATGGGCCGAGGGCGATTACCCCAGGGCCCACAAACTCATTGGTTACTGGGCGCGCGACGAGATTTCAGTCGTCAAACAACGCCCTGAAGGCCTCGTGGAGATTGTGTTTGACCTCGCTTAATGGGAAAAATCCAGCACTTTCCGTCTCTTTTATTGTTTTTGATTAAGTATTCTTACACAAGGTGTCTATCCATCTGGTGTAACAATTAGACGACGCCACTCACTGAATTGCTCAATTCTCTCGTTGCGTAGAGCGAGTGCCGTCTCTGTGTGCCGTAAGTTCACACGAACTGGCTCACGCATTTTCTCCACAAGTGCCTTCCTAGTTTCATAATCCCTAGACTGGAAGAACGCTTGGGTAATCATACTATGAGAGAAGGCGCCCTGCCATGTGATATTTTGACGGCGACTACGCTCGTAGAACTCGTCATCCGTGTCATCCTCAATATCTTCAATGGATGCGAGTTGTTCCTTATACATGTCACGGTTGCGCTCAAGACAGTCCTTCTCCTCCTGACACTGTTTGATACGCTCCTCTAGAAACAGATCCAGAATACAAGCCATGGCTTCCAGACGAGGATTCTCAGCAGTGACCTCCTTCAGAACATCCAGCGATGCCTTGACATCTTTGACATTCTCCTCCACGATGGTCCTCATCCCCTCAAGCGTTGTCTTCACGTATGTCACGTTCTGCTCCATATCGGCCTCACGATGAGACGCGTCAGTCGCCCACCACAGGAAGACGCTAAAGACTGCGAGGATGAAGAGCCATGTTGTAATAAAGGGCAGCACAGCGGGCTGGGGGATGGACGGCTCCAGGAAGGCAACGTAGGGGGAGATAGAATTCATTTTGTCTTGCTAGTTGATTGTGTGTACTCGTCACTGATGTGGGGCGGGCCCTCAATTTTTTGTCTTAATGGAAAAAGTCTGGCACACCTTTACTCCTTTTATTTTTGGTTTTAGTACGAGAGCATATACTTGAAGTCAATGTTGGTGCCGCGCACCCACTCGCAGAACTTCCCAAAGAGCTGGAACTCTTCCACACCAATGCTGCCCTCGGTATATGTAGGGTCGGCTACCATCTTCTCATACGACGGATAGAGCGACGAGAGTTCAACCTCAGTCTCATTCGGCTCAGGATTGAGAAGTGCTCCATAACTCCACCCACGGAGCGTCTCAAAGCACTGGAACTCCTCTGGAATCCTTGGAATCTTTGTCAGGTCAAACTCCCTCTCCGCTCCTGGATTGTAGAAGTAGGGGCGACCCTTCTCAAAGTATAGCTGAACGTAGACGTACGCGTCAAGACCCATTTTAGCAGTTGGCTTGTTGTGGGCGGTGTACTTGATGATGGCGGTTGTGATGGCTTCAATTTTTATGGTATCAAATGGAAAAAGTCTTGCGCACCTTTCTTCCGTTTTGTTTTTGATTAGCGGGTGTCTTTAGCGCAGGTCAATACGGATGTTGGAAAGTCCCTGGCCCTTGCCCCACCGCAGCATCGCCCTGATAGGGAAGCCCATGTCCGTCGTGAACTCCAGCAGCACGTCAGAACACGGCACTCGCTTCACGCCCGTGATGGCCGTGATCTTCAGCGGCGGGCTCCACTTACAACAGAACTTGCCATTGACGTCGCCGTTGATTTGGAGCCAATAGTCCTTCTCGCTCAGCACGCTCTGCGCGATGGCCAGCACCTCGGCCTTCACAGTCTCCATATCAGCGTCACTGAGCGTCAGGGTAAGAGCCATCTCGTCGCGCTCATCAAAGCAGCCATCGCCGAGATGAGGTGCGCCCTCGCCGCGGAACTGGGATCTTAATTCCTTGCCGAAAGGCGTGGTGGGGTCGCCCTGTCGCATAGCATCCTTGGCAAACCAGGTCTCGTAATCTGGGGCGGGATTCTTGAGGCTGTACTTGTGAGCCAGGGCGCCGCTCGCAATGTAGCGGTCATACCACTGCCGCGCATAGAGACGGCCGAGCGTATACGTCTTGCCAGTTCCGTTGTAGAACTGGACGCCACCGGTCCATGGAGGCAGATCAGAATCAAAGCCCTTGTATGTCTTGGCTCCCTTGTGCTCCACCTTACGCCACGCGCCAGCAACCTGAACCTCAAAGTCATAGTGCTTACTCCGCCCACCAGCGCCCTGCGGCTGACGCGCGGCATCAATGTCCTGGCTGAACTTTGACTTGAAGGCTGCGCGGAGCTGGGCGCCGTGAGCGGTCTGCGGGTTGTTCAGCGCCTCCACGATAGCCTTCACATCGGCCTCCTCATTCTTCTTCGCCTCGGACTTGGTGCGTGCTGCGGCCATCTTGATGAATCGATTTAAAGTGTTTTAGACGACACGATGGTTACTTGTTACGATTTTCAGTGTAGGCTTCAACTTTATTTACGGCTGTTACGATACTTCATAAAACCATTTACAAGTTCATTGATTTCTTCTTCAGTATCAACACCATAGAGCCAGCGAACTCCAGAAGCATCATACACGTAAAACGCCCAACCAGGGGTTGTTATATCTAAATATTTTGTATAGGTGATCTTGACAACGGGCCTCTGGGTCTTGTGTGTCTGGCCGCCGAAACAAAGTGTCGTATAGCCGTGCTCATCTTCTGTATAGCTTGTGTTAGTCATTACACGTCACGGTGACTATACTTTATATGGAAAAAGAGCCTTGCGTATCTCCAACTTCCGTGTTGTGTTTATTTATATGAACTCAGTACCAACGATGAGAGCGAAAGACACGGCATAGAATGCCATCACGATGCCCAGACCAATCAGACCAACGAAGATGAGACGCTCTGCCAGGGTCTTGGCGATGAAGAAGAGGGCTATACCACTTGCGAGCATGAGAATCCAAGGAGCATGCCACAAAGCCCACAGCCCGTTCCAGCACGTATTGAGTTCCCTGCGACGGCTCTCGCGCTTCTTGGCCTCAACCGCACGATTCATCCCACGCGCCAGCTCGGAGGACGGCATCTTCGTGTACGTGGGATGGCGCTGCGAAGGGTTGCCATCCTGGAAGGCGTCTTCATGCGCCAACTTTATCCGTCTAGCGCGGGCTAAATGGAAAAAGGGCTTGCGCCACTTCTTCACTTGTATTTGGTTTTGGGTTGGTTTGGTTATGTTGTGTTTGGTTTCACTCAGAGTCAGAGTAGTTCAGAGCGCTAAAGCCGCCCTTGGGAGCCATCTTGGGCGTAGCAGCAGACTTCCGCACGGCCGCAAAGTCCCGCCGAGGGCCCTGGAAGCCGCCCTGCTGTGGGTAGTTGCGCTCCTCACGGTCAGAGCGCCAGCCACCCTGGCGCTGCTGTTGAGGGTAGCCACGCTGCGGCTGCTGAGGGCCACCACGCTGCTGAGTGTTGTGCTGGGGAGGCGCGGCGGGCTGCGCGTTCCTGTTGGCAGCCCACACGGGATTCCACGCGGGCTCGTCAGGGTGCGTCATCCAGCACGTGTGGGGCGTCCACACCACGGCCATCACACCGTGCTGGTTGCGCTTGATGCGCGCAGAGCCGTCCTTCAGCGCGCGAGGGATGCCGTACTCCACAGCCATGGGAGTCAGCTGACCCTTCCCGTTCAGGAACTCGCTGTTGAGCGCGTCCGTGAACTCGTGGGCCCAGCACTCCGTGCTGAGATGGGCAGTCTGGCAGCAGCCCGCCTCGCGGTTGAAGTCGTACAGGGCGCGGCAGGGGCGCGCGTCCTTGAATCCCACACGGTCCTTGGTGCGCGCGTTGCGGCTGCGTGCGATCATGGCGCGCTGCTGCATGTGGTGCTCCTCAATCATGGGCTCGAGGCGGGCCTTCTCGGCGACCTCAGCC
>Ga0209107_10000319_pt1 | contig 28735 bp, 25 predicted proteins | sample LakErihyJuly2011_2_FD_187460 | JGI IMG/M metagenome (GOLD analysis project Ga0209107, IMG submission 187460) | Freshwater microbial communities from dead zone in Lake Erie, Canada - CCB hypolimnion July 2011 (SPAdes) (version 2) | ecosystem: Environmental > Aquatic > Freshwater > Lentic >...
ATGGTCATGGTCCTTGATAATCCAATGCTTGCAAATGATTCAATCACTTCAACACTTTTTTCAATTTTTAATGCCACTATCTTTTTTTCAGATGTATTCCATTTCCCTAAAACAAAATCAATTTGTTGTCCTTTTTTAAAATCACTACCTATACCAAATCTTAATTTAGGATAGGCATCTGTGCCAAGTGTTAATTGAATATCTTTTAATCCGTTGTGCCCAGCATCCGATCCTGATGCACGTAATCGAATTTTTGAAATAGGCAATGCCAAATCATCTACGATAGTTAAAGTATTTTCGATCTCTATTTTTTCTTTATCCATCCAATATTTAAAAGCCTTGCCGCTTAAATTCATAAAGGTGGTGGGCTTTACACAAATAAATGTTTTACCCTTCCACTTTACTTCTGCAACATCAGCCAGTCGATCCGATTTAAAAAAGCCGCCTTGCTTTATCACAAAAGCATCAAGTACATCAAAGCCTATATTATGCCTTGTGTGTGCATATTCGGGTCCGATATTCCCTAAGCCTATGATTAAAAATTTTGACATGCTATAATGATCGTTCAAATTCAAATTTAAGCAAAAATTACCCTTTATTTAAAACTAAAATCCCCTCCCGAAACTCGGGAAGGGATTTGTATATGCTTAAATAAATAAGTTCTTATTTCTTGGGTGCCGCTTTTGCAGCAGCCGGTGCAGCAGCAGGAGCAGCAACACTTGCAGCAGGAGCAGCAGATTCCTCTTGCTTTAAAACACGAGTTAAAACAACTGAAGCAACTGGTATACGAGGAGGATTTAAAAGTTCCATATTTGGCGCTTTTACATCCTGAACACGAATGTTTCCATTCAATTCAAGGTTGGTAATATCACACTCAATATACTCTCTTAAATCCTTTGGTAATGCCTTAACCTTTAATGACTTCATTTTAATGATAAGTTTACCTCCTGCTTTAACACCCACAGAAGTACCAACCATCTTTAAAGGTAAAGTAGCAACTACTTTTTTGTCATTTACTAATTCTAATAAGTCAACGTGTATTAAAGCATCAGTTACCTTATCAAACTGCAAATCCTTCAAAATGCATTTGTAAGTTTTTCCTTCTACTGTAACATCTGCTAATTGGAATTCACTTGTGTACACTAAAGACTTAAAAGCCTTTGCTGGAGCATAAAAATTTACTTCAGTAGCACCCCCGTAAATTACAGCTAGCACATTGTCCTGAGAGCGAAGCTGGCGGGCGACTTTTTTGCCATTTTCGGTCCTCAAGTGGCCATCGATTGTAATTGTTTTCATTTTCTAATTTTTTCTTTTGTAACATGATAGATAGTTTTCACTATCTACACCCATTATTCTTTCTCAATAATGGAGGGCGAAGGTAGGAAATAAAAAAGGAGAAACCAAAGTCTCTCCTTACTATTTACCTTTATTTGATAAGTAATTGATTATTAACCTCTTGCCTTTAATTGGGAGTGAACAAATAAGCTAGTAATGCTCTTATTTTCATAGGCATTACGGATGGCTATTGCAAATAAATCAGCAACCGTTACAACTTTAATTTTAGCCGACGGATGGGCTAATGGAATGGTATCGCAAACCACCAATTCCTCTAGCACACTATTTTCAATGTTTTCGTAGGCTTTGCCGCTTAATACAGGATGGGTAATCATGGCTCTAACTGACCTGGCCCCTTTTTCCTTTAATAAGGCCGCAGCCTTTACTAATGTGCCCCCTGTATCGCAAATATCATCTACAATAACAATGTCTTTACCAGTTACATCCCCAATGACCACCATGCTTGCAATTTCGTTGGCACGTTTACGATGCTTATCACAAATCACCATTTCAGCATTAAAATAATTAGCCACCTCACGCACGCGATTGGTACTTCCTACATCCGGTGCTGCAAAGGTTAAATTCTCCAATTTTAATTGCTCGATATAGGGAATAAAAATTGCTGAACTATCTAAGTGATCCACTGGAACATCAAAAAATCCTTGTATTTGTGCCGCATGTAAATCCATCGTAATTACACGGTGTGCACCAGCCGCTTCTAATAATGTTGCAATTAATTTTGCCCCTATCGCAACCCTTGGTTTGTCCTTACGATCCTGTCTTGCAAAACCATAATAAGGGACTACCGCAATAATTTTATAAGCACTTGCTCTTTTCGCCGCATCAATCATCATCAATAATTCCATGATGTTTTCGGTTGGCGCATAAGTGCTTTGCACTAAAAAAACATAATCACCACGGATACTTTCTAAAAAAATGGGCTGAAACTCACCATCACTAAATTTTTGGATATTGATTTTTCCAATGGGCGCTCCAAAGCGTTGTGCAATTTTTTCAGCAAGAGCCTGTGAGCCAGTTCCGGCAAATATTTTAACAGAAGGATTCATGAGTTTGGGATATGGTCCAAAGTTATAATTATCGTTTACAAATTATAAATAAATAGTGGGGTACTTTTCAACAAATCAATGACTTATGCACATAATGGCTATTCTTTTTAAGTATTTATACCATTTTTTTATGTTGTTCCTAGCGCTAGATTTAAAAAAAATTAGTATGCAAGTCATGAACAATATTAAGTCCTGGGCCAACGAGGACCAACCCATATATAAAATGTACAAACGGGGTGCAAAGAATTTAAGCGATGTTGAACTGCTCGCCATTATACTTCAACATGGCACCATACATCAAAACGCAGTTGAATTAGCAAGATCATTATTGAATGCGGCGCAAAATAATTTGCAAAAATTTTCAAAATTATCTGTAGCAGATATTTTAGGTTTAAAGATTAAAGGAATTGGAAAAATAAAAGCCATTCGCATACTTGCTGCTATTGAACTTGGTTCACGTCGCATGTATAATAGTATTGACAAAAAAAATATTCGACAAAGTAAGGATGTTGCTGACCATTTAAAATATTTACTTCAATTTGAAAGCAGGGAATTATTTATGGTGCTATTATTAAATCAAGCCAACAAAGTAATCCATGAGGAAATTTTAAGTGAGGGCGGCATCACGGGTACGGTGGCCGATCCTAGAATAATATTCAAGCTAGCCCTAAGCCACGAAGCCACTGGGTTCATCATTTGTCACAACCATCCTAGTGGTCAATTAAAACCAAGTAATATGGACGATATTTTAACAGAGAAAATTAAAAAAGGCGCAGCCTATTTTGATATCAAATTAATTGATCACCTCATTGTGAGTACCGAAGGATATTATAGTTATGCCGAACAAAGCTTGAATTGGTAATTCAATTATGCTTGTGCTGTAGGGCCTCCAAAATTCATAGGTATTTCAACAGGTAACATATCCCCAATTGCACCATTGGCCTCTTCATATCTTTCTACATTTTCAACCAATGCCTTCATGAATCTTTTGGCATGCATGGGAGTTAAAATCACTCTCGACTTTACTTTACTTTTAGGGGTTCCTGGCATCACATTTACAAAGTCAATCACAAATTCGGCATTGCTGTGTGTAATTATTGCCAAATTAGCATAACTGCCTTCTGCAATTTCCTCGGTTATTTCAATGTTTAACGGCTGGTTGGGATTTTGTTCCATAGGTATATTTATGAGTGCAAAGATACAGGGGATGGAATGTTAAAAAAAAATTACACTGCTCTAATTCAAATAACTAAATTTGTGGCATGTTAATACTAGACGGGAAAATAGCTTCGGCAGCAGTAAAAGCCACTTTATTGGCTCAAACACAAGCACTTACCAAGGAAGGGAAAAGAGCACCTCATTTGGCAGCCATTTTAGTGGGTAATAATGGTGCGAGTGAAACCTATGTAGCAAGCAAAGTAAAAAACTGCGAAGAGACTGGTTTTGAATCTACCTTGATTCGTTTGGATATAGCTGTTAGTGAAAAAACATTATTAGATAAAATCATCGAATTAAATAACAATCCTAGTATCGACGGAATTTTAGTACAACTTCCTTTACCAAAACATATTGATGAAGCAAAAGTAATTGAGACCATTAACCCTGCGAAAGATGTGGATGGATTTCATCCAGCCAATGTGGGAAGATTAGTACAAGGACTACCCACTTTTATTCCTGCAACTCCTTATGGTATTTTATTAATGCTAGCCCATTTTGAAATTCCAACAAAAGGGAAAAATGCAGTTGTAATTGGTCGCAGTAATATTGTTGGAAGACCGATGAGTATTTTATTAAGTAGTAATATTCCACAAGGCAATTGCACTGTTACGCTTTGTCATAGTCATACAAAAAATTTGAAAGAAATTTGTTTGGAAGCAGATATCATTGTGGCTGCATTAGGTGTTCCTAATTTTTTAACTGGCGACATGATCAAGCCAGGCGCGGTGATTGTAGATGTTGGTATTACCAGAGTGGAAGATGCGACTGCAAAAAAAGGTTTTAGAATTAAAGGTGATGTAAACTATGAGGAGGCTTGTACAAAAGCATCTGCTATTACTCCAGTTCCAGGTGGTGTTGGTTTAATGACCATTGCAGGATTATTAAAAAATACAATGAAGGCTTACGAGGCTTCTCAAAATAAATAAGCTTGACTACAACAACCACCTATCCAGTGATGGAAATGTTTTACTCCTTACAAGGAGAAGGATATCATCAAGGTAAAGCCGCATTTTTTATTCGACTTGCTGGATGTGATGTGGGTTGTGTATGGTGTGATGTTAAAGATAGTTGGGATGCAAGTAAACATCCACAATTAAGTATTGATGAAATTGTCAATGCCGCATTATCAAACCCAAGTAAAATTGCGATTGTTACTGGGGGCGAGCCTTTATTACATGCATTAGATCCATTAACCACCGCATTAAAAGCAGCCGGTTTTCAAACACATGTTGAAACTTCAGGGTCAAGTCCATTATCAGGTCAATGGGATTGGATTTGTTTATCACCTAAAAAATTTAAATTCCCCTTGGAGGAAAGTATTACTGCTGCATCGGAATTAAAAGTGGTGGTATTTAATAAATTCGATATTGAATGGGCAGAAAGCTTTGAAAAAAGGGTATCTCCCAATTGTAAGCTTTACCTACAACCAGAATGGGATAAGGCCGATACGATGACCCCTTTGTCCATTGATTATATTAAAGCGCACCCGCAATGGGAATTAAGCGCTCAGTTGCATAAATACATACAAGTTCCTTAAGTAGATTATATTTACGTACCCAATTTGATGGATTATGAATTATAGAAAAACGCATTTTGTGTTTTACTTACTATTATTGTTTTCATGTTTGAAATACAATCCATCGCACGCGCAAAATAATCGTTCAGCTGCTGAAAAATTATACCAAAAAGCACTAGTGTCTTTCGATGAACAACAATATGAAAAATGTATTCCCTTGTTGGAAAAGAGCATGCAAACGGATCCCAATTTTATTGATCCAGTATTGACTTTGTTTCAAGTAAACTTAGACTTAAAGAAATATACTGCAGCAATCCCCTTATACAACAAGGCGATGCAACTTGATGCAATGGTAAGCTTCCCCTACTTAATAAAACAAGCGGCTGCTTTTGCGAGTATGGGAGATTATGCGAAAGCAAAAGAATTAATCATGGGGAATTTGAATAATGAAAAAATGACTGCTGATTTGAAAGCGAAGGCACTTAATTTTTTAACGACTTGCAATTATGCCATTGCGCATCCGTCCAATGAAGAAATTAGTATTCATAATTTAGGAGACAGTATTAACACTGCCGCGCCTGAATATTTCCCCTATTTTTCAATGAAGGATAGTATTTTATTTTTTATGCGAAAATTAAATATTCGCAGAGAAGATTTTTATACGAGTAATCTAACGACCAATGGTTTTACCAAAGCCAAATTATTGGAGGACTCCATCAATTTTGCCGACAAAAAAGGAAGTGTGAGTTTTTTACCTGATATGCAAACTTTGTATTTTGCAGCCGACTACCCTGAGCAAGGATATGGGAGATACGATATTTATAAATCAATAAAAGCTGGAAGTCACTGGACTACTGCAAAAAATTTAGGGCGTAATGTGAACACTGATTATTGGGATAGTGCACCCAGTATTTCCCCGGATGGTAAAGCATTGTATTTTAGCAGCAATCGCCCTGGCGGATTGGGAGGTATTGACTTATATGTAGCGTTCAAAAATGAAAAAGGGGGTTGGGAGGAAGCCATAAATCTGGGCCCTCAAATAAACACATCTGGTGATGAGCAAACGCCATTCATTCATGCCGACAATAATAGTTTGTATTTTTCATCTACTGGCTGGCCTGGTTATGGCGGTGCTGATTTTTTTGTTGCACATCAAAAAATTGATGGCAATTGGACTATCCCTTTGAACCTTGGCTACCCTATTAATACTTTTGATAATGAAGGCAGTATTGCTGTTGCAAGCAATGGCATGGATGCCTATATTGCAAGTGACAGATCAGATAGCCGAGGTGGATTGGATATTTATAAAGTCACTTTATCAAAAGCATCTAGGGCGAATAAAAAGTTTTTCTTAAGGGGTGTGATAAAAGATACAAATTCAAAAAAGGCAATTTCGGCAGTGATAAATTTAGTTGATCCGGCAGATCAATCTAGTTTTACAAAAATTGAAGTAGACAGCAATGGACAATTTATTTTTGCACTTCCATACTTAGATAGCGTTGGTATATCAATTGCTAGTTCATTTTATGAAGAAGCTAATAGAACAATTACGAGTGCATCTTTTGACAAGGACAATACTAGCAATCAGGAGTTTTACTTGAGCGCAATCAAAAAACAATTCACACAAACATTCACAAATGTTTTGTTTGCAACAAATGATGCAACTTTATTAGCAGGATCTGAAAAAGAATTAAATGAGCTAGTCGCTTATTTAATAGCGCAACCAACTGCAACTATTTTAATTGAAGGACATACGGATAATACGGGTGATGCAAATAAAAATAAAATACTATCCCTTGGTCGTGCTAAATCAATCGCCCAATTTTTGATTAATCGTAAAATACTAGCGCAACGTATTACCACCATTGGCTATGGCGATACCAAACCCATTGCTAGCAACGATACAGAACAGGGGCGCCAACAAAACAGACGAACTACTTTTACCATTTCCATTCCAAAATAGCGTATTTATACGCTACATTTAAAATAGTTGTGTAGGGATATTCGCCCTATGTCAACTCATTTATTATATAGCATTGCATTTAGTAAAATTATTGGACTGAACGACAAGCAACGAAAATTACTGTTAGCCCATTATAGTTCAGCTGAATTTATTTACAAGGAACGCTTCAATATAGAAATTCCATTTTTAGATGTCAATGATGATATTAAAAAAATCTTATTGAATGATTGGCCTTGGGAGGAAACAGAAAGCGAATTGGCATTTATACAAAAGCATGATATACATGCTACCTGCATTTTTGATGCGGACTACCCCAATCGATTAGTGCATTGTGACGATGCGCCAACAGTGATCTATGTAAAAGGCAAAATGGATTTTAATAAAAAACATTTGGTAAGCATTGTTGGCACCAGGCAACACACCATACAAGTTAATAGCGTTATTCATGAAATAACGGAAGGGCTTGCACATTTAAACATCGGCATCATCAGTGGTATGGCATTGGGTATCGATGGAATTGTACATAAAAATGCATTGAACAAAAAAATTCCTACCTGGGGTGTGCTCGCACATGGATTGGATCAAATTTATCCAAAACAACATCGCCGTCTTGCCATTGAAATGCTTGAACAAGGTGGACTTATTACCGAAAATAAAAAAGGAGCCATTCCACTTCCCTATTTTTTTCCAAAACGAAATAGAATTGTGGCTGGCATGAGTGATGTAACAATTGTTGTGGAATCTGATATACAAGGCGGAAGTATGATTACTGCAAAGCTTGCTTTTGATTACAACCGAAATGTTTTTGCGATACCTGGTAAAATACAGGATCCTAAAAGTAAGGGCTGCTTGTTGTTGATAAAGACCAATAATGCACAAATGTATTATGACAGTATTGACTTTTTAGAAACCATGAAATGGGCACTGCCCGAAATGAATCCAAACAGAATTGACCCAAAAAATCCACAACTAACCCTGGTGCTTGAACCTGATGCTTTGTCTATTTTAGAAATTATTGAACGCCAAGGACCTATTCATCCGGATGACATATTCCGGCAATTAAGGATCGCGCCAGGGGCTTTCGCCACCCACTTATTTATGTTAGAAATGCAGGATTTTGTATTTAAGCAAGCAGGCAACCTTTATATTCGACTGTAAATCAGGCCAAAAAAAGGATTTTGTCTAAATACCTCAAGGTCCTATCTTTGCCTATGGCAACAAGAAATTCTACAAACAACTCCCGCATTTTTGGTAAAGGCTTAACTTTTGACGACGTATTGTTAATGCCCGCGTATTCTGAAATTTTACCATCAGAGGTAAATATTCACGCACATCTTACTAAAAACATTCAATTACATGTTCCTATTTTGTCCTCGGCAATGGATACCGTTACAGAAGCAAACTTAGCAATTGCACTTGCGCGCGAAGGCGGCATTGGTATTTTGCACAAAAACATGAGTATTGAAAGGCAGGCTGAACAGGTGCGTAAAGTAAAACGTAGTGAAAGTGGTATGATTGTAGATCCCATTACACTCGAAGTAACTGCAACCATTGGTGATGCTTTAAAATTGATGAAGGAAAATAAAATTGGGGGTATTCCAATTGTTGACAAAACAAATAAGTTGGTGGGTATTTTAACCAATCGTGATTTAAGATTCGAGACCGATCGCAAACGTAAAGTAAGCGAAGTAATGACCAAGGAAAATTTAGTCATCGCTCCTGAAGGAACAGATTTAAAAAAAGCGGAGAAAATTTTACGCCAATATAAAATTGAAAAGTTACCAGTTGTAAATAAACAAGGAAAATTAATAGGATTAATTACTTACCGTGATATTTTACAATTAAGTGCATTCCCAAATGCAGTGAAAGATAAAATTGGCCGTTTATTAGTAGGTGCTGCTTTAGGTATCACCAAAGATTTATTAGATCGCGCTGCAGCACTTCAAAGTGTAGGTGTTGATATTGTTACTTTAGATAGCGCACATGGTCATAGCAAAGGTGTTATAGAAGCACTTAAACTATTGAAAAAAACATATAAGAATTTACCAGTCATTGCTGGTAATGTAGCTACTGCTAGTGGCGCATTGGCCTTGGCCAATGCGGGAGCCGACGCCGTTAAAGTGGGTATTGGCCCAGGATCTATTTGTACTACACGTATTGTAGCAGGTGCAGGTGTTCCGCAATTAACTGCCATCATGGAAGCAGCAAGGGCATTGAAAGGTAAAAATATTCCAATTATTGCAGATGGTGGTATTCGTTATACGGGCGATATGGTTAAAGCATTAGCCGCAGGCGCAAATTGTGTAATGATGGGTAGCATTTTCGCAGGCACGGAAGAAAGTCCTGGTGAAACTATTATTTACGAAGGAAGAAAGTTCAAAGGATATAGAGGCATGGGAAGCATCGGTGCCATGAGTCAAGGAAGTGGGGATCGTTATTTTCAAGAAAATGAAACCGACAGCAAAAAATTTGTACCAGAAGGAATTGAAGGTCGCGTTGCTTACAAAGGAAACTTACATGAAATAGTATATCAATTTGTAGGTGGTCTTAAAGCGGGCATGGGCTACTGTGGTGCTAAAACAGTGAAGGATTTACAAAATGCTACTTTTGTTCAAATCACGAACGCGGGTATGAGAGAAAGCCATGCACATGATGTTGAAGTAACAAGAGAAGCGCCTAATTATAGCCGCAAATAAGTTACAATCATTCAGTTTTAGTAAACGCGTTCATCGAATAAGCTAACAACTTTTAAAAGCAAAATTCAATGTTGAAGAAATATTTATTTATTTGTTTTTTTATTGGATCTAGTTTTTTATTTACCAATAATTCAGAAGCACAAGTAAACGATACGCCACGTTTACAAATTAGCATACTTACCTGCGATCCAGGTGAGGATATTTATACCGCATGGGGGCACACCGCCATTCGTGTCATTGATAGTGTGCAAGGATCAGACTACGTTTTCAATTACGGCACATTTGACTTTGAAACGCCCTTCTTTATATCAAAATTTGTAAAAGGAAGTTTGGAATATTTTATATCCGCAAATTACTATGCCGATTTTTATGCACAGTACCAATTTGAAAAAAGAAATATAAAAGAGCAGGTCCTTAATTTATCTGTAACTGAAAAGATTAGATGGTATCAGGCATTGAAGAAAAATATAATGGAAAAAAATAAATACTATTTATATAATTTCATCACAGACAATTGTACCACACGTGTAAAAGACGGGCTGTTTAATTTTTCGCATTACGTTCCCAATCGAAGTCAAGAAAAATCATTTAGGGAAAAAGTAGTTTTAGCGCCTTATCAAAAAGGTATTCCTTGGATAGGCTTAGGCATTGACTTATTACTCGGTTCTTTTTCAGATCAAAAGCCCTCCGATCAACAAGCCGCCTTTTTACCTGATTTACTTTTTGATCAAATAACAGGTATCAAAAAATTAGTACGGTCAACCAGTGTTACTAATTTCAACAATGAAACTGCCGCAGCTAAACCAAATACAAAAGATAATAGCCCACTATATATTTTAATCGGGTTTTTAGCTATGTATGCACTTAGCCTGTTCTTTAAAAATAAGTCAGTGCGGGTGATTGCTAGTATCACAGATGTTATTTTATTACTTGCATTTACACTGAGCGGTAGCTTAATTTTTTATATGAGTTTTGTGTCCAATCATACAGCCTGCTTTAATAATTTTAATATTATGTGGATGCACCCATTATATATTATAGGTTTACTTGCGTATTTCATAAAAAATGAATGGGTCAGTCATATTGGTAAAGTGTTTTTAGGGGCAGTCGTAGGATTAGTTATTACTAGCTACTGGCTACCGCAACATTTTTCAATTGAAGTATTAACATTAATCGCTATTGCATTAATTTTAAACTATCGCCTTATTAAACGAGGCCAAAATAACATACAAAATAAAAATTAACAATCTCAACCGTATACCATGTCAAAAATTATATTAATTACAGGCGCTAGTTCAGGATTTGGCAAAGCTATTGCTGAAAAATTTGCAGCTGGTGGTTGGAATTTAATTTTAACTGCACGTCGAAAGGAAAAATTAGCAGAAGTGGCTACGGCTATTGAAAAAAAATACGGTGTGAAAACTTTAAGCTTGGTATTTGATGTACAGGATAAGGAAGCGGTATTTGCGCAATTAAATAATTTGCCTACAGCATGGCAAGCAGTTGACATTTTAGTCAATAACGCTGGTCTTGCACTAGGACGTGACTCATTCCTAGATGCGAATTTAGAAGACTGGGAAACCATGATTGATACCAATGTGAAAGGTTTACTATATACTTCAAAAGCGGTATTACCATATTTAATAAAACAACAAGGGCATATCATTAATATTGGAAGTACAGCGGGTAAGGAAGTATATAAAGATGGTAATGTTTATTGCGCATCCAAACATGCAGTGGATGCAATTAGCAAAGCACAAAGAATTGATTTGTTGCCTTATAAAATTAAAGTTTCAGTGATTCATCCTGGTGCAGTTGAAACCGATTTTTCATTGGTTCGTTTTAAAGGCGATGCGACTAAAGCTGCAGCAGTATATGCTGGCTATGAGCCATTAAAAGCCGAAGATGTTGCTGATACTGCCTGGTATGTGGCCAATGTTCCCAAACATGTTTGCATCAATGATGTTGTGATGACTTGTGTAGCGCAAGCCAACTCCATGCATTTGCATAAGGACGCATAATTTTCTAGTAAAATTTTTAGCTAAGCTGCAATTAAAACCGCCGGGATAAAGTAGCGTTTAGAAATGATTACCCGAAATCAATTTCCGTATTGTCTCCAATATTCAAGCTTCTGCTTAAACCTTTTACTGACGCATCACTCCCAATCAATGAATTATCTAAAACCACTTCATCTAGTGTGGTATAGGAGCCAATAATACTATCACGTACAATAGAGCTTTTGATATTGGTATTATTACCAATAGTAACATGTGGCCCAATGATGGAATTTTCAATTACACAGTCATCCGCAATACTTACAGGCGGTATGATGATGCTATTGGTATATAAATTTGGGTTTACTGAAATTCCTCCCGATTTTTTTAGCAATACTGCATTGGTTTCTAATAAGGATTCTTTTTTGCCGCAATCATACCAATGTTTTACTTTAAAGGATTTAAACAGCACTCCTTTTTTAATCATGCACTCTAAAGCGTCTGTTAAATTATACTCACCCTGAGATTTAATATTATCATTAAATAATTGTTGGAAGCATTCAAACAAAATTTCGGATTCTTTGATCTTATACAAACCAACCAAGGCGTTATTACTTTTTGGAATCGCCGGCTTTTCAACAGCATGATCAATAAAGCCATCTTCGTTTATTTCAGCAACACCAAATTGACGGGGATCATCTACTTTTTTTACCCCCAACATGCTTATGGGGCTTTCCATTACTTCCTTAATATCAAACTCACAAATAGTATCACCCAAAGCAATAAACACTTCATCATTATTCACAATCGCCTTGGTTAATTCAATGGCATGCGCCGTTCCTTGACGATCATTTTGATAAACAAAATGGGTATTTAAATTTGGATAAGTAGCTTGTACATAATCCTGAATTTTCTCCCCCAAGTAACCAACTATAAAAATAAATTCTTTAATCCCCGCTTCCCTTAATTGATCAACAATAAAGCTAAGTATGGTTTTACCTGCAATCGGAATGAGCGCTTTGGGTTGCGTATAAGTATGTGGGCGTAATTTTGCACCTGCACCTGCCACTGGAATAATCGCCTTCATTGTTTGGGTTTTAGGGGGTGATAAAAGTAGCAAATAACTGTTAGTAATGGCACAATTTGGGCACCCAAATAGCCAAATACAATAAAACTTGTTGAAAATGTGGATATTAGGACACTAACTGTTGAAAGAAAGCTTTGCGTAGGTGTTATAATGAATTAATTTTGCGAAATAGCACACTATAAATAAAGAAATATGCAAAGAGATACCCTAGTTTTTGACATCATCAATCAAGAATTACAACGCCAAAGAAGAGGCATAGAATTAATCGCTTCTGAAAATTTTACTAGCCTACAAGTAATGCAAGCAACAGGTGGTGTAATGGCCAATAAATATGCCGAAGGATATCCTGGTCGTCGTTACTATGGCGGTTGTGAAATTGTAGATAAAACAGAAACTTTAGCAATAGATCGCTTAAAGGAAATATTTGGATTGGAATATGCCAATGTACAACCACATAGTGGTGCACAAGCAAACGCTGCATTAATGTTAGCCATTTTACAACCTGGTGATGCTATACTAGGTTTGGACCTAAGCATGGGCGGTCACTTAACGCATGGTAGTGCGGTAAACTTTTCAGGTAAAATCTATTCCCCACATTTTTATGGTGTGGTGAAAGAAACAGGATTGATTGACTATGAAATGTTAGAAAGTCAAGCAAGAGCGCATAAACCTAAATTAATATTTTGTGGTGCAAGTGCTTATAGTCGTGATATTGATTATGCAAGGATCAGAAAAGTAGCTGACGAAGTAGGTGCATTTGTATTAGCAGATATTGCACATCCTGCAGGATTAATTGCAAAAGGATTACTAAGTTCTCCGTTTAATCATTGTCATTTTGTAACATCTACTACCCACAAAACTTTACGTGGTCCTCGTGGTGGCGTGATTATGATGGCGAAAGATGGCGAGAATACTTTAGGATTGAAAGATATGAAAGGTAATTTAAGATTGTGGTCAAACGTCATTGATATGGCAGTGTTCCCGGGAACACAAGGTGGCCCATTGGAGCATGTGATTGCAGCAAAAGCAGTTGCCTTTGGAGAAATCTTAACAGATGAATTTACAGTTTATGCAAAGCAAGTTCAATCAAATGCTCAAGTTATGGCTGCAGCATTTGTTGCAAAAGGATATGAAATTATCAGTGGTGGTACTGACAACCATTTAATGTTAATTGACTTGCGTAATAAAAATATTAGCGGTAAAAAAGCCGAGCAGGTTTTAGGACATGCCGATATTACTGCGAATAAAAATATGGTGCCTTACGATGACAAGTCAGCATTTGTAACTTCAGGTATTCGTTTTGGTGTAGCTGCAATTACAACACGTGGCATGACCGAGGGCCATATACCATTTATTGTTGAAGCAATTGATACTGCTTTAATGAATCCTGATAACGAAACAGTTTTAGCAAATACTAAGAAAGAGGTGAATAAGTTCATGGAGCAGTTTGTTTTGTATCCCGAACTAGGATAATAGTTTAACTTTATGCTATGATACAAAGAATACAATCCATTTGGTTATTGCTAGCAAGCGCAGCTGCGTTTTCAGTATTGCGCTTACCTTTTTACTATACCCCAACGCCATTTGCATTAGAAATTAATGGCAGTGCGCAATATAGTACCCTTATATCATTGGCTTTTAGCGCATGCTTATCATTCATCACCATCTTTTTATATGGCAATCGTATATTGCAATTAAAAGTGGTACTTGTAAATTTTTTACTCTCTATTTTAATCGGATACTTTATTTATACCATAGTGATGGCTAATCCAGGCGGTGGCTTCACCCTTATATCACTAGCTTTATTTATCATCCCAGTATTTCAAATACTAGCAATGATCAAAATTTACCAAGACGATAAGTTGGTGAAAAGCACGGATAGATTGAGATAGTTTAAGATAGTTTAATCTAAGGCGCCTCTAACTCCTTCTCTATTGCATTTTGCACCAATTGATTTAGACTAATGCCTTTCATGATTGCAAGCATTACTGCCTTTTTATGCATATCTGGTTTTACGCGTACATTAAAAGATCCTTTAAAACTTTTTAACAAAGGCTTCTTGAAATGCTTACAAGACTCAATATATTCATTTACGGCCTCTTTAAACATCTCTTTTATTTCAGTAACTGAAGTACCCTCATACATAATAGTGTCATAAATGCCTTCAATTTTTCCAAATAAGACCTGATCTTCATCACTATAATTTACTGATCCCAGAAATCCTTTATAGCTTAATGTGTTTTTCATATAATTTCAAATGATTTTAAATCCTCAATAATTATTTTTAAATAAAAGTGTTTTACAATTTTTCCTGGATGCGGTTTATGGATTTTGAATTTATGGTAATTGATTTCATTATAAAATTCAACCCTTGATCCAGAAGTTTTTCCAAGATTACTTTCTTCATATCCTAAACTTCGTAACAGTGTTTTCAATTCATCATAAGTGAAATCCTTAGGAACACTTAAGAACCTTTCTAGTAATTTATCTTTCTTTGTCATACAAATTTGCAACTATTTTATAGTTACAACAAAAATAACATAAGAAATTTAACTATAGCTAATTTATTTTACCTAACAACTTGATTTATAATAAGTTACATAGAAGTTAGTCTAAGTACTTCCCGGTTTGGGAGGCCTTGCATTTGGATAATCCTTTGGGGATTCCGGCATAAACAACGGTTCCGCCATCAACGCCTGCTTCTGGACCCATATCAATTACCCAGTCCGCCACTTTAATCACATCGGTATTATGTTCCACTACGATGAGTGAATGTCCTTGCTCAATTAAAGCATTAAATGCTTTTAATAATTTATGGATATCATGAAAATGCAAACCTGTGGTTGGTTCATCAAAAATGAATAACATTTTATTACTTGCTTTTCCTTTGCCTAAAAAGCTGGCAAGTTTTACGCGTTGCGCTTCACCCCCACTTAAGGTACTACTACTTTGTCCCAATTTCACATAACCCAATCCTACTTCTTGTAATGGACTTATGGCAAATACGATATTTTTTTCTTCACTGAAAAATGCAATGGCTTCATCCACACTCATCTCCAATACTTCATAAATATTTTTTCCCTTATACTGCACTTCCAACACTGCTTCCTTAAATCTTTTTCCATTACAATCCTCACAGGTTAAATGCACATCTGCTAAAAATTGCATTTCTAACAATTGCTCCCCTTCGCCCTTACAGGTATCACATCTGCCACCATCCACATTGAATGAAAAGTGCTTAGGCAAGAAGCCTCTGATTTTTGATAGCGCTTGTTTGGAATATAAATCTCGTATGGCATCATACGCCTTAATATAAGTCACCGGATTGCTTCGAGATGATTTGCCAATAGGATTTTGATCAACCATTTCAATTTGATCTATCAAATGTAAATCACCACTGATGGCATTATAACCGCCCACAATTTCAGTAGGTAATTGTTTGGCTTTTAATAAAGCATTATATAAAACTTGTTTGACTAATGTTGTTTTTCCGCTACCACTTACCCCGCTTACCACACATAAACTATGCAATGGGAATTGCACATCAATGGTTTTTAAATTGTGTAAATAAGCCCCTTCAATTTTTATAAAGTATTTTGGCACTCTTGTTTTTTCTGGGATTGGTATAGATAATACACCGCTTAAATATTTACCCGTCAAACTGTTTTTATCTTTGATTAATGCTGCTGCATTACCTGCTGCAACTATCTCTCCACCCTGATGCGCAGCTAACGGCCCCATGTCAATAATATAATCTGCATGTCGCATAATTTGTTCATCATGCTCCACCACCACCACTGTGTTTCCTAAATCCCTTAGATTTTGTAAAACTTTAATTAACCTTTCTGTATCCCTTGAATGCAATCCAATACTTGGTTCATCTAAAATATATAAGGAGTTGGTTAAGTTACTTCCCAAACACCTGGTTAATTGTATTCTTTGACTTTCGCCACCACTCAAACTATTTGCCAAACGCGATAAGGTCAAATAACCCAAGCCTACATCCATTAAAGTTTGTATGCGTTGTTCAAGTTCTATTAATAATCTTTTAGCTACTTGTGCATCATGCGCAGATAATTTTAAATCCGTAAACCAAATTTGTAAATCTCTTACTGGCATCGCACACAAATCTCCAATATGCTTGCCTCCTATTTTTACATACAACGCTTCCTTGCGCACACGGTATCCTTCACAATCGGAACAATTGGTTCTGCCTCGATACCTACTTAACATCACCCTAAATTGCACTTTATACAAATGTGCTTTTACATCTTCAAAAAAAGCATCAATCCCTAACGCTTTACCTAAGCCTTTCCACAATTGCGTTTCCTGGGTTTTGGTTAATTTATTAATCGGTTGATGTATGGGGAATCCAGCCTTTCCAGCTTCCTTCACAAACTGATCCTTCCACCAAACTAATTTTTCTCCTTTCCAGGGTGCCACTCCACCATCATACACAGATAAATTTGGATTGGGGATCACTAAATTTTCATCAATCCCTAATACCTGACTATAGCCTTCACAAGTGGGACAGGCCCCATAAGGATTATTGAATGAAAATAAATTAGGACTGGGTTCATCAAATTCAATACCATCCAATGTGAACTTATTATTGAATGTTTTTAAGATAGTATCATTTTGCTCCACCCATAATAAGCCCTCTCCTTCATAAAAAGCAGTTCCAATGGAATCACTGATTCTGTGAATATCATCCTCATCAAAATCTTTTACAACCACCCTGTCAATTAAAACATATACATCATGTGCCTTTACCAATTTGGTGATTTCCGCTTTGGTCATTGCTAATGCATCTTCAATTCTTAAAATAGTTGATGAGGATTCTGCAGCTTTCGTTTTTTTATCTTTTACAGTTGCACCACCTGCCCTTAAGTAAATACGAGCGAAGCCTTTTTGTAATAATATATTTAACTCCTCCTGAATATCTCTTTTGGCTTGTTGTTTAAATGGAACAATAATGACCATTTTATCTCCAGCCTTTCCTTTTTGTATGAAATCCAACACATCCTGAACATCCTGCTTTTTTACTTCCTGGCCACTGATGGGTGAGATGGTTTTACCAACGCGCGCATAAAACACACGGAGGTAATCATAAATTTCAGTCATACTCCCCACCGTGCTTCGCGGGGTTCGGGTAACCACCTTTTGCTCAATAGCAATGGCAGGACACAATCCCTTAATATAATCAACATCTGGCTTGCCCATCCGGGACATGAACTGTCTTGCATAGGAAGAAAGACTTTCCGCATAGCGTCTTTGCCCTTCAGCAAACAAAGTATCAATGGTTAAAGATGATTTTCCGCTGCCAGACACCCCCGTAACCACAATAAATTGATTTCGGGGAAATAAAGCGTTTACATTTTTTAAATTATGCACCCTTGCGCCCACTACTTGTATGTCATTACTTGCCGATGGGGCTTTTTTCACTTTTATAGTCTCCAGCATATAGCAAATTAACACAATCCTAGGCAATTGGTTCAAGGATTTGGTAGTTTCTTTTCCCACTAAAAATGTGGATAGCTTTTAAACCAATTTCTTGTTTTCCACAAATGGAATTACAACCCTTTTTGCGAGTAATTTTCCAATACTAACCTATCAAACTACTATAAAAAACAAGGCATGAATAAAACTGTACTCCTAAGCGACTATGAACTAATTGAGTCCTTTCAACAAGGAAACACCCGCGCTTTTGACACCCTAATTGACCGTTACCAAGAAAAAATTTACAACACCATTTTATTTATGGTGAAGGACAGCTATTTAGCGGAAGATTTGATTCAGGAGATTTTTATTAAAATCATCGACAACATCAAACAAAAAAAATACGCAGAAGAAGGTAAGTTTTTACCTTGGGCTTTGCGCATTTCTCACAACTTTTGTATCGATCATTTTAGAAAAGTAAAACGTACGCCTACAATTAAAACAAGTGATGATCAGGATATATTTGAAGTGATTAAATTTTCGGATCATGCTGCAGATTACAAAATGACACGTAGTCAAACACATAAAAATATTCAAGACTTGGTGGACTTACTTCCTGAAGAACAAAGAGAAATTATTGTTTTAAGACATTATGCCAATTTGAGCTTTAAGGAAATAGCGCAAATGACCAACTGTAGTATCAATACAGCTTTAGGAAGAATGCGTTATGGTTTAATCAATCTTAGAAAGATGATGAACGAACGTGGTATGAGCCTATAAATATATTGCTATTAAAAAAATATAATTGCAATATATTTAATCCTCTTATGATTTTATTAAAAAAGCGCCTATTGGCGCTTTTTTAAATTCTTTCATACTAATTCTTATTCCTTTAATTATTTATTCTTATTCGCGCTACATTGTAGCCAAGCCAAATACTCGCTTGCATTGGGCGTATAGCCAACCGGATTGGATAATAATTTTTCATCCGGACTCATTACCACATACAAAGGTTGTGTGACCTGACTAAAGTTTTCTGCTTGGAATGTAGCCCACAGATCACCAACACTATTAATATCCTTAGCCTGTCCTGACTTGCTGGTATAAGTAAATCTTTTATCAATCGGCAACATGGCTTTATCGTCCACATATAAGGAAACTAAAATAAAATTATTTTGAATAAACGACATCACTGCAGGATCGGTCCAAACATTCTCTTCCATCTTACGGCAGTTCACACAAGCCCATCCGGTAAAATCAATCAGCATAGGTTTGTTTTGCTGTTTGGATAATAAGACTGCTTGCGCATAATCATTCATCACATTGGCTTGTAATCCATGCTTACCCTTTTCATGCTGAAATAAACTATAGTGTGTTGGTGGCGGGAACCCACTTAAAAAATTAATATACTTGGCATTTTGTGGCGCAATGCCTACCAATAAAAAGCATGCAAAAACGAAAGCCCCAAGTGCTAACACTTTTCTAGTCACTGCAATTTTTGCGCCCTTTACATCATGCGGTAATAATAGTACACCCAATAAATAAAGAGCCAATCCTATACTTATCACCGCCCAAATTCCTAAAAACACTTCGCGTTTTAATAGTCCCCAATGTTCCACCAAATCCGCATTGGATAAAAATTTGAAAGCCAATGCTAATTCTAAAAATGCCAATATCTTTTTTACGGTATCCAACCAACCACCTGATTTTGGTAAACTTTGTAACCATTGGGGGAATATTGCGAATAAAGTAAAAGGCAATGCTAATGCAACGCCAAACCCTGCCATGCCTTGCGTCAATGCCCATGCGCCGCCTTGTAAGGAACCCACTAATAAGGTGCCTAAAATAGGGCCCGTACAGGAAAAAGAAACAATGGCCAAAGTGATGGCCATAAAAAAGATGCCTCCAATACTTCCTAGTCCACTTTTTGAATCTGCTTTATTGGCAATACCACTAGGTAAGGATATTTCAAAAAATCCGAAAAATGAAATACTAAAAACGATGAATATAATGAAGAAGCTAATATTCAACCATGGATTAGTCGAAATACTATTAAAAATTTCAGGTTGCACATTTCCAACAATATGAAATGGTAAGCTAGCTAAAACATACACCAAGAAAATACTTAAGCCATATAATAATCCATTGACAATGCCTTGTTTTTTTGTTTTAGATCTTTTTGTGAAAAAAGAAACCGTCACAGGAATCATTGGAAATACGCAAGGGGTAATAAGGGCAATTAAGCCACCTAAAAATCCAAGAAGGAATACTTCCCAACCACTAGAATTTGAGGTAGTAACAGCTGCGCTACCACAAGCATCATTGGGCGCAGTGGTTGCTGTTGTGGGTAATAATATATTAAAACCGGCTACTTTAGTTCCTTTGGATAACGCAACAGTCAATGGTAGTTCCAATGCGTAAAACTGATCCGCTTTGGCTACATTTAATACAACAATTAATTTTATACTGTCAGGCTGAAATCCTGTAATCTGTAAATTTTGATTGACCTCAAAATCATTGGTGAAAACCAAGGCCTGTGTAAACAAAACATCCGATTGCTTTATCGGTGCAATAGAATACGCTGGATCTTTTAATAATTTAGCTGACTCAAGTTTACTTTTTATCAATGGCGCGTTAATTCCATCTGGATTTTCACCATACACATGCCATCCCTTGTCTATTTGCAAATTTATTTTTAAAGCATAACTACTATCATTGATGAGTGTCGCAATTGCTTTCGCATGTACAACATTATCCGATTGGGATTGAACACCCAAGGAAACCAACAAGAAGCTGATCGTTATAAAAAAAGAGGAAATCTTATGCAATACTATAAAATTAAAATTTGAAACCCCTATTGTAACACTACCTCAAATGGAATAGAGATAGGAGGCAAACATTTTTCATCATTACAAACCGTATAGTCTATCGTCCCGGATAATTTTGTTTTGGAAGCTACTTTTAATATTACTGATTGAACAAATTGTACCTTATCGCTATAGTAGCTAATTTCTGCATCAAAATTTTTATCAAAATTTTTCTCCAACTTCCCAATTTCTTTAGCTACTCCTTTAATTTGTACCAAAGGATTGGCTTTAAATTCAATCGTAGTAGGAATAGGGCCTTTCTTTACAAACTGAGAGTATATATGCCAAGGCGCTTCCACGTTCGCTGTTAATACGACATCATACTGCTTATCCGCTTTTTTTACTGCTTGAAAACTCCAGTTCACTGGATTCATTCTTTGCGCTTGCGTTAAAACAGCACTGAATATAAATAGGCTTGTTAAAATATATTTTTTCATATTGTTACTCGTTTAATTCAGGATTAATTTAATCCTAATATTTTAAAAATTTCCTTACCATCTATATTACTTAATGCATCAGATGTTGCTCGTTCAGGATGTGGCATCATACCAAATACATTGCGTGCATCATTACAAATACCTGCGATATCTAAAGTTGATCCATTGGGATTAGCTGTTCCACCAATATTTCCATTGGCATCGCAATACTTAAATAAAATTTGATTGTTTTTTTGCAAATGTTCCAAAGTAGCCGCGTCAGCAAAATATCTTCCCTCCCCATGAGCAATTGGAATTTGTAACGCTGCGCTATTGTCTGATTTTATAAATACATTTTTACAAATAAATTGTTGGTTGGCGTTTTGCAATAAAGCGCCAGGCAATAAACCGCTTTCACATAAAATTTGAAACCCGTTACATACCCCTAAAACCTTACCTCCTTTATTTGCAAATTCAATTACAGATTGCATCATTGGGCTAAATTTTGCAATGGCACCACAACGCAAATAATCTCCATAGGAAAAACCACCTGGAAGCACAATGCAATCCTCGGTATTAAAATGGGACAAGTCACTGTCCTTATGCCATAACATTTCAACAGGGGCTCCAAGGTCCTTTTCTAGAGCATCTTGCATGTCTCTATCACAATTCGATCCCGGGAATACTAAAACACCAAATTTCATAAACTAAAGATTAATATTTTAAGGTACTTATTGAAGGGACAAAGTTAACAAATTATGCCCGCTAATTTGGGGTAAATTCTTCACTTAAGCAAGATGGTTATACACAATAACCAAGAGGGCTGACCAAAATAAAAGGTTGGGAATCAATAACCTTTTGGGGGTAGCATAAGCAAAACTTATAAAACAGGCCAATGGGGTTAATATAATTACAGAAGCATACAAGGCTTGAGATGAAAAAACGATGGGTTGGAAAAAACAAACCAAAAGTGTCAAAAATAGAACTCCCCAGTATTTTCGCACCTGTATGATAAAACGGGACTGCTGTTGTTGCCAGAAATAAAAACCTGCTAACAATTGCACCCCCATGGTGCCTAAAGCTAAAATGATATTAAGTTCAGGCTTTACCAATGGATTTTTCCAATCCAATCTTGGTAAAAATTGGATGAAATAGGGCGCTTGATTGGTTAAAAAAACAAAAGCAAATACGAAATAAAAAGGAAGTATGATACCCATTAATAATACCAACCACTCTGGCAACCTAAATGGTCGTATTATGGCAAGCGCAAATAATACTACCGGAATTAAAATAGCAATAGGCTCATATAATAAAATAGAAGTCCCCACTATTAAACCAATATTAAATTCAAGGGTTTTGGGTTGCGTTTGATCATATAATCTAAAGATTTTAACGAGTATCCAAATCACCAATGAATTTGCAATTAATCCTGCACTAATTTCATCCCAATAGGGAAATAAAGCGGTTAATATAATATAGGCGAATGCTGGTAAATAACTAATGTTTTGAAACATTTTAAATTGACTCAACATTGCATTTAAACGTATAGCTTGACTAACAACGAGCAATTGAAAAATTAATACCAAAGCAATAGGTGGTAGCGGTCTTATATAATGTACTAGTAAATAAGCCAACAAGCCATCCGACTCGTTAGCAATAACAATTGGCGGTATTATCCATTGATGAAAATGTAGAATTACACTTAATACAAGTATAAAAATTAAATTAATATCAGATTTATCCCTGAATAAAAAAACCACTTTGTGCTATTTAAATTTAATTTTTGCAAAACCAATTCTACTTTTATATTGATAGGGTAAAATAGCTTCATGATCGCTCACTTGCTTCAACATACGAGGCATCCATTCATAGTTTTTTTCATTGGCCATTACTACAGCCCCTTTTTCTAGTTGCCCTTGCTTTGTTAAACTATTAAAAACAAAAGTATGCTGCCCTTTACGTTTTTGGTGATATAAGAAATGTAAACCATCCTGATTTTCAATGGTGCCATAGCCAATGAACTGATCCACATTTTGATCGTTTTGCGATTTGTCAATTGTTTTAATCGATTGTAAATTTCCTTTTGCATCAAATGACAAAAGCGCAATTTTGTTAGCATTGTAAGTGACTGATGGATAACCAAAAGAGGCAAATGGATTACCCCACATAAATGGATTACCCCAGAAATTAAAGCCCCATGGTCCCATACCCCAAGTATTTAATCCCCATGGCCCCATACCTCCCCAACCAAATCTTGCCCATGGATAAAAACCAAATGGTCTATTCCAATAATTAAACATAAATGGATTATAAAAAGCGCCGCCCCAATAAAAATCCCATCTTGAAAAATAGTTATTGCGATTTGAATAAGAATCAGCGGCTTCCGCAATCACCGTATAACTGCCATCCGTTTGAGTTGTAACTTTATCTAAATAGTAAGTATCAAAAACATTTTTTAAATTTCGCTTACTTGAAACTGCACCTCTGTTAAAATCAGTAAATCGATTTGCATTTGTTAATATTTCTTGCTTAGCTGCAATGTCCCATAAATAAGAATATAAGCCTTCTATATGTCCCTTTTTTTCGGTGGCATAAAAGGAGTTTAAGATTACTTGCCCTTTGGCATTATCAATCTTAAGCCTGATATCATCCAACTCCAAACTATTGTTTACAATCGCAGATTCAATCACTTCTTTTCCATCAGCGGACAAATACAATAAACTCACTGCAGGCGCCATGTTGGTTTGTGTGATATTACGCAAACAAAATAAATTGCCTTGGTTATCCAGCGCAAAATCAGATAAAGTACTTTTTTTATTTTGAGATTGTACGATGATTTCAGCTTCAGTCAATAATTCGAAATTTTTATTGAGTGAAATTGTTTTAACCTTAATAGCAGAGGCGTTTGTTTTATTGATACTGAATAATAATATTTTTTCTTCGTTATCACTTCTCAATAAATTAAAAACCTTCGTGCCTGAACCTGGTCTCACCTTATCTGCTGTATCCATTATTTTAGGTTCCCCAATTAATTTACCATCTACATTTAATTTCGCAACTGCAGCATATACGGTAGTGTTCACTTGGAATTGATAAAAAATAACCACCTGATCATTGGAGGTTATAAACTCTAACCCATTTAATGATTTTGGCAAAAAGGACAAATCATTCTGCTTAACAATTTGCATTTGTTCATTGTACTGTGCAATCGTTGAAATACCTGCATTATTTTTAAAAATCCAATAATGACCGCCTACTTTTCCCAACACCTCATACTGCATGGCCTCCTTATCGGTTTTTTCAATGGCAGATGCAATATAAGATTGCGCTTGACACCATTGCCCTCCAATGAATAGGGTGATCAAAAAACTTAAAATTGACTTTTTCATAGCATTCGAATTTATATACACAAATTTAATACAATATTTAGCTTGAATGGGTATTAGGCGTTAATATTAACGCGTTTTTAAGATGCTCCCCTCCTTGGTTACTTCCAATGCGTATATACCTCCTTCCTTAACTGCAAAATTATCCAGTGCATGACTTATCGGAAAACCAAAACATACAGGATAATTGAAACTTGAAATATGAGCATGTATGATTTCATTTGCCGTTGCGCCAAAATCTGTGGCGTTGTCCTTTAATTCGGTAAACCCACCAACAACCAGACCTGCTAAATTATCCAATAACCCAGCATTTTTACACTGAATGATTAATCGATCTATATTATAATGCGCTTCCCCAACATCTTCGATAAATAATATTTTACCATTCGTATCCATGGCATTTGTAGATCCTATTAAATGGGCAATCATACATAAATTACCGCCAATAAGGTTTGCTGTGGCCGATCCTTGCTTATTTAATAAATGAGCTGCTGCTTGGATCATCTCATTTTCCCCTAGCAAAATATTTTTTAAGGACTGGATATAAATTTCTCCCTCCGCTCCTTTATTAAATGCTGCTGCCATGGGACCATGAATACTCATGGTATTTTGCTTTTGAATGGCGGCATGCAAAACAGTAATATCACTAAAGCCGATCACCCATTTTGGATTTTGATTAAATCCGGAAAAATTTATATGGTCAATGATTCTACTTAAGCCATAGCCACCCCTTGCGCATAATACCGCTTTAATATTTGCATCGTCCAACATTTGCTGCAATTCCATGGCCCTTTCAGCATCAGATGCGGAAAAACAATCCTTTTTCGACCCAACGGTTTTACCCAATTGTACCTTAAACCCCCATTTTTCAAGGGTCAAAATGCAATTTTGCACCTTTTCCAAGGGGATGGAACCTGCTGGGCAAGTGATCCCAATAGTGTCTCCAGGAATGAGGATTGGCGGTTGAATCATAACACAAATTAAGTACTTTTGCAGCAATGAACACGCCAAAAAGATATTTGATTACAGCAGCCCTTCCCTATGCGAATGGTTTGAAGCATATTGGCCATTTAGCAGGTGCGTATTTACCGGCAGATATTTACGTCCGCTATTTAAAAGCGCAAAAAAGAGACGTGGTTTTTGTTTGTGGAAGTGACGAACATGGCACTGCTATCCCCATACAGGCAACCAAGGAGGGAACCACTGCACAAGCTATTATTGATAAGTACCACCCGATTATTGAACAAAATTTTAAAGATCTGGGAATCGCATTTGATGTTTATCATCGCACCAGCGATGCATTGCATCATGAAACTGCCAGTGCATTTTTTAAAGATCTTGAAGCCAAGGGCGATTTAGAAACTAAAACTTCATTGCAATATTTTGACGCCGAGGCAAATACTTTTTTGGCGGATAGATATATTAAAGGCACTTGTCCGAATTGCGGACATCATGAAGCGTATGGAGACCAATGTGAAAAATGCGGCAAAAGTTTAAGCCCCGAAGAATTAATTAATCCAGTGAGTACCCTAAGTGGTAACGCGCCTATTAAAAAAGAAACCACGCATTGGTATTTGCCTTTAAATAAACATGAAGATTTTTTACGCGAATGGATTTTAAAGGAGCATGCGAATGATTGGCGTGCTGCAGTCGTAGGTCAATGTAAAAGTTGGATTGATGGTGGATTACAGCCTAGGGCTGTGACCCGTGATTTAGATTGGGGAGTTAAAGTACCTGTGGCAGGAGGTGATGGCAAAGTTTTATATGTTTGGTTTGATGCACCTATTGGATATATCAGCGCTACTAAGCAATGGGCAAAAGATAATGGAAAAGATTGGACGCCTTATTGGAATGACGCTGAAACCAAATTGGTCCACTTCATAGGAAAAGATAATATTGTTTTTCATTGTATCATTTTCCCAATCATGCTAAAATTGCATGGCCATATTTTACCGGAAAGCGTTCCTGCTAATGAGTTCATGAATTTAGAGGGCGACAAAATGAGTACTTCCAAAGGTTGGAGTATTGAAATGGATGACTACATTAATAAATGGATTAAAAAAGAAAATGGTGGCACAGGGTTAGCCGATAGCTTGCGTTTTTATTTAACTTCAATCGCACCTGAATCAAAGGATAGTGAATTTACATGGAAAGGATTCCAGGAATCGGTGAATGGGGAACTAGTAAGCATCTTCGCCAATTATGTAAATAGAACATGGGTATTGATGCATAAACTATGCAAGGGCAAGGTACCCCCCATTCATCCTGATTTATTAGATGAGGAGGATAACGCTATTTTACAAAGTGTAAAAGATAGCAAAGCAAAAATTACTGAATTACTGGAGCAGTATAAATTTAGAGACGCCCAATTTGAAGTGATCAACTTAGCGCGTATTGGAAATCAATACATGCAAAAAAAGGAGCCTTGGATTGTGGCTAAAAATTTAGCGACCGACCCAACAGCGCAAGCAAAAATTGACAACTGCATGTATGCTTGCTTGCAATTATGTGCGAACCTTGCCATTTTGGTAAATCCTTTTTTACCATTTACTGCTAAAAAAATGTGCTACTTAATGAAAGTAGTAGACAAAATGCTGGACTGGGAAAATGCTGGAAACTTTAATTTATTAAAAGTGGGTTATAGCTTACGACCTCCTGAATTATTATTTAGAAAAATTGAAGATGAAGAAATTGAAGCGGAATTGACACAATTGCAAACAAATTTAAAAGCAAAAAAAATTACGATGGATACAATTACTACCACTGATGCTAGCAGCGCTCCTGAAGCGAATGAAAATGCATTCAAACCTGAAATTATTTTCGACGATTTTGGTAAAATTGATTTGCGTGTAGGCACTATCATTGATGCCAAGAAGGTAGAGAAAGCAGATAAATTATTACAATTAGAAGTGGATTTGGGATTGGAAAAAAGAACCATTTTATCAGGTATTGCTATGCATTTTGATCCAGCTGACATTATTGGTAAGCAAGTAGTGGTGGTGGCAAACTTAGCGCCACGTAAAATGCGCGGTGTTGAAAGTAAGGGTATGATTTTAATGGCCGAAGATGCCCATGGTAAATTATACTTTGTACAACCTAGTGAAGCCATTGCTGCTGGAAGTAAAATTTCATAAATTCAGAGCCCTTATATTTTATAAAATAAACTCACTAAAAACAAAGCCCTTCGAAAAATCGAAGGGCTTTGTTAATATTAAAATCATTAGGGGAATTAATAACTTATACACTCTTTAATTTCTTTCTCCGTATAGGCTAATCCGTGTTGCTTTAATACTTCATCAGGAACTCCGTTCCATTGGTTGGGCACATTACCCATATAGCCCAAATCCTTCACTCCAATTTCAGAAGTATAAAATCCTGTGGTTACCAAGTCGCGTATTTTATTAAAAAAGCTTACGCCTTGCGCTACTTCTGGTTTCGCTTTATTTGGATACGCAATTTCATCTACAATTTCTAATTGCTGCGGCTTTGTTAAATCAACAAATGCTTTTTCATGTTTTTTATAACAATGTAAATCCAACCATCTTAAGCCACCACGCATTGGCACTTGATGATCCGGCATATCCTTTACTATGAACTCAATAAATTCAGGCACTTTAGCATCTGTGGCTGAGCCACTTACCGCATCCTTAGGCATAATGATATCAGCTAGTACAGTAATGGTAGCCATTTCCTGTGCATCAAAAAAATCAGGCTGTGCTTTTACTTTAACTAAGTAGTCCTTTTCCTCCTG
>Ga0209107_10000320_pt1 | contig 28728 bp, 12 predicted proteins | sample LakErihyJuly2011_2_FD_187460 | JGI IMG/M metagenome (GOLD analysis project Ga0209107, IMG submission 187460) | Freshwater microbial communities from dead zone in Lake Erie, Canada - CCB hypolimnion July 2011 (SPAdes) (version 2) | ecosystem: Environmental > Aquatic > Freshwater > Lentic >...
AAATTTCGTGATAGAAATATTCAAACATTTTTTTAAGTTCCGATATTATCGGTTAACCAAGTAATAACTAGTATTTATACTATGGCATTCCGAATGGATTTGCATCACTAAAATCAATAATACTATCCGATTCTTCTTCTATAGTTTCATTATCAGAATATCCATCCTTAACTACAAAAACTTCAATAGATCTTAGTGTTCTGGAAGCACTTGATGCAGTTCCTACAAGTGTTTCTCCCGCAAGAAATTGTCCAGATACTGTAGAAACCTCTAATATATTCGTTATAGAATTCCAAGATCTAACCCTCGCAGTTGTTCCACTTGTCGAACCAGTTATAATTTCGTTAAAAGTATAACTTCCAAGTGAAGAAAGTGATGGGTTTCCAATGGTAATAGATGGTGGTTGTGTATATCCAAGTCCTGCATTTGTAATTCTAATTTGAGTAATTGATCCCGCAGAACTTACAACTGCTGTTGCAGCTGCTGAAACACTTGAAATTCCTGTAAATACAATTGATGGTGAATTTGTATACCCTCCACCAGAATTTGTTACTGTAATAACTCCAACAACACCATCACCAATAGTTGATGTTGCAGTTGCTCCAGATCCATCTCCAAAAATTAACACTTTAGGAGCAATTGTATATCCCATTCCAGGATTGATGACTTCTATTGATTGTACTGATTTTGTTGCAGGATTTGCACTATCAGTACAAACAACAATTCCCCCAATTAATTTTGCTGATCCAATACCAGTTACTCCACCACCGGGTGCTGAGGATATTGCAACTCTTGGTGAATAAGTGTATCCACTTCCCCTATTCGTAACTGTGAAAAATCTGATTCCACCATTTACAACCGAAGTAACCGCTGAAGCAGTTATTCCAGTACCCACCATATTTAATTTTTGTATTATACCAACTTGTACTGCTCCTTCGCCATTACTACTTCCACTAATATTGTCGTCAATAAAATTGATTCCGGTATCGATAATTTCATCTTCGTATCTAAACAGTTCACATTTTAAAGTGTAAACATAATTTTTTTGAAGTTGGTAGAAAGGTTGTTCGTGCTCAACAAATTTAATCTCAAACAATCTATCACCTAATGGAAAATAAATTATATCCCCTTCTTTAGGTCTTGAAGATAATTTGATATTTGATTGATCTTTAATTAGTGGTGTTATATACTCTTCAAATCTTTCTTTTGAAATTATGATTGTTAACTCATTAAGTGCTTGAATACCAAATTTTGATAATATTGTTGTGTTATCTCCATACCCGTCAAAGTTTTCAACATATGCTTCAATTGGATATGCATTATCAAATGCAGATTCGATAACTTCTTTAATGATTGTTTTTTCTGTTAGATATTTTCTTGGAAGATAATAAACTTCAACTCCGTACATTCGTAGTTGTTCATTTATAAGATCTTGAATTAGACCTTGTTCTGATTTAGATCCCTGAAGAAAAAATGGGTTAAGCATAATTTAACCTATAAGGTCATATGGTGGAAGTTCATAAGTATTAGACATTTTTTCCATTAGAACATCTATTTCTTTTTGTGCATCATCATACATTTGTCTTCCATTTAACTCAACTCCACCAGGAAGTTTAACCCCAGTAAATTTCATCATATTTTGTCCCCACTGACGTTTAATGAGTGAGGTTAAATATGGTTTTATAAAAGAATCATTATAAATTCTAGCATAATCATTTGGGTCTAATGTTGAATAGCAATCAATAATAAGATAATGATTTTCAGTAACTGATCCCCAATCAATATCAATATACAATCTATCTTGTCTTTTGTTAAAACGAATTTGTTTTTGTGTATTTAAAAGAAAATCTAAATCTTCTAAATATGTCTTAACCATTGCATAACTTAAAAGTTCTGTAGTTCCAAAGTAATAAATATCGTTTAAAAATAATTGATATTTAATACTAAACATACTATTAGTTGTAGTATTTGATCCATCAAAAGTAAAAATCTTATTCACACCTATAACATTTGGTGGAACTTGTAAATAATTGCTATTTTCTGTGTATGAAAAAGTTACTGCCGTTCCTACAATATTTGCTGTTGCGGTAGTAGTTACAATTCCTACTGGGGTATTACCTGATGTTCCTTTTCCTCTAGCAATATCATTTGCTGTGATTTTATATTTGAAAAAAGTTGGATAAACACCATCATAATGTCTTTCTTGAAAGAATTGAATTGCATCATCAACTAAGTCGTCAATTTGCTCATCGGCAACATTAATTTCAAGTACAGGAGCCCCAAGCTTCCTCTTACAATAATCTATGAGTTCTTGTCTAGTTGATGGTTGTGCCATTTATTACTATTCCTTTAGAAATATTTATGGTTTTGATACTGACCATTCAGAAACAATCTCTTGTTGTTTCAAGTACAATTTAAAATAACACTTTGCAAGGTTTTTAAGATCTTCAATATTATCAATAGAATCTATTTGATTGCTGAACTTTACATATTCAAAACTTTTTGTTAAATTAGAAAGTTCTATAACATCAGGATTCATTGATCAACCTCCTAAGTAAAAATTTAATTTCATCCAAATCTTCTTTCATATTGGTGATATCAGATTCGAGATTATTTACCTTCTCATTTTCTTTTAATTTAGAATCTCTTCTGGAAAGATATTCATTGTATTCTGACATATTGGTATTAATAATCGAATTTGTTTTAGGATCTCGAATCAGATGATCATGTCCTTTTACTTTAATATAATCCATATCAAGCTAGTACAATCACTCTTAAATTTTTTACTCTAGGAACATAAACTTGGTTAGTTGATGTCAAAATAAGTTTAATTCTATATGATCTAAATGATGGCAATTGATCTGAAGTAAACACATACTCTTTATATTCAAGTTCTGGGGAAGTAAATCCAATAGAGTTTGTTGGTGATATAAATTTATCAGACAAACCACTACTATCCTCAAGGTTTATAACCTCACCTCTTGTATCAAGATTTGTATATCCAGGAAATGGAGTAAAGATAGGATCAAAGTTTGAATTTTCACTGATCGAATAGAATGCACGAATGTCCGAATATAGATTTATGTGTGCATCAAGGATGATCTTAATTGAAGAAGCAGGATTTTCTAAAGTAATCTCTTTTGAAATATATTGAAATGCTGATGGATCTTCATCAATCGTATCCACTCTTGCATCAGTTGCATAATTTTCAATCACACTATTGACTCTATTTGAAGTTAATATCGTGCTTATTCTTTGAGTATCAAGAACAGGAGAAACTCTTGAATCAACAGTACCTAGAGTCAATCTCATATTCATTGATTTATTGCCAGGTAAATTTGCTAGTTTATTATCTTCATTTACCTTTGATGCAATAATTCTTGTATTGTCAAGGTAGTTGGGTGCATTAATAGTAATAGGTTCAAAACCAATATTAGTGAATGGAATTTCATTTCCACTTATACTTTGCCCAGTTATTGTTCTTACTTCAGCACTTAGAGAAGTACCATGCACAGTTAGATTTTGAACAAGTGGAGTAATAATTTCAAAGGGCATATTTTGAGTTGCTCTAATGTTATATCCACCCGTTGATTTTGTTTGATTTGAATAAAGAATTGGAAAACTAGTTCCAACACTTCTACCAATTCCAGAACTAGCAGAACTAGACATATCAAGTTTAATATGATAAGAATCGAAAGTGATGGGATCTGCAACAGTTACATCATTTAAGTCATGAGTTTTATTAATTCTCCTTAACGAAACTCCATTTAGTTCATACTTGTAAACAGGAGATCCGATTGGATGAGTTGTAGGATTTGTTCCCCTAACAATATTTCCACCAATAACTCCTCCTGATACTGAAGTATATTTAATAATTTCATTTCCAATAAGTAAGTATCCAGGATTTGTTGTTCCAACACCAACATTTTCAAAGGTGCCAAAAACACTAGAATCGTCAACAGATATTGATCCTGTAGAGTCTGCGAATAATTGTATGCTTAATTTTGTAGGCTTAATATCAGACTGAGCATTGGAAATAACAACCAAGTTATCATTAAAATACATTCCATGATTTGTATGATCAACTCTAATATGTCTACCATCAGTTTCTTCAATAATTTCATCAACTAAAACACCAGTACCGTTTAGGAATGTTGTAATACCTGAATTGTTTATAAATTTAATAGTATTTGCGGAACCAACAACAAAGTCTCCTTGAATATTATCTACTATAATTTGATTAAGATTGGAAATATTTGAAAGTGAAAGTCTTGCATTTGTACCAACGTTTACTGCTCCTATACTAGAAATACCAAGAACATCTCCAATTTGATATCCACTTCCGCCAGAAGTAATAGTTGCTCCAATGGCGACTCCATTGTTTATCGTAATCGTAGCAGTTGCATCTCTACCTTTACCAGTAATTGTTTGTAAATTAATTCCAGGAAAAGTTGCAATACCTGAAGATGGAGTATATCCAATCCCTGCATTAATAATGTTTAGCGTACCTGTTGCAATTCCTGCATTGCCTACATAATTTCCTGATGCATTTGTTCCATTTTGTAAGATTGTATTACCAACAATAAAATTTGCATCATTTATAGTTGAGGCTAAACTTATTCTAACTTTTTTAGAATTAAAATTGAGAGAATCTGGGAGTAATTTTGCAATTTGATTATTACCCTCAGACAGTTGTGGGTTGTAAACTTCTACAGTTCCAGATTCTATAAAGTCTGCTCGGTAAAGAGTAAACTTAAGATCTTCCCATTGACTTGGTTCCCAAGTAGAACCATTTTGAGATTTAAATAACGATCCAAGATATGGTTGATTAGAAATAACTGATTGAGTTAAAAGATCATTTTCCCCAACTCTGGATATATAAACACTATATTTTGTTGAATTTGAAAGTAAACAAATACAATATTCTTTACCACCTTCAAGATAAACAGGTGACTTAAACTGAATAGGAGTAGCAATAGATCCATCTCCCGAAGTTTGAACATCTGTTGGATCTATAACAATTTCTGAAAATGGAATAACATTAGTGGTTGGGGACCCATTTTGCATTGTTCTTAATTGAAAAGTTACTGGAATATCCATGTCATCTGTCGATCTAAAGAAAATATCACATCTTGTTAAGAAGATGCCTGTTTCTTCGTCAATTAAAAATCCTTGTGCAAGAGGATCTCTACCTCCTCGAACCACAACTAGAGTTTCAATTCTAGCATTTCTAACTGATGTAATATTTTCTTGAACAGTTTTCAAAATCCCACTTGACGAAAATCCTTCTTCTGCAATTGTTGAAGCAAGATTTTGGTCATTTAAATTATTATTAACCAGGGTAATAGTTTTATTGCCAGTTTCAAATCTTGGATGAATATTTGTGTTTGGATTTGGAATAAAAAGACTTGCAATTAGTGTTGCAGACAGATCTGAAATAAGTCTTACATTAGAAATAGTTGCTTGAGCACCACTCAATCTTCCAACAAGTTTCATTCCAGATTCTACATATCCACTAAATAAACCTTGAGATTCATTTGATAATGAAAAAGTATCAATATTTAAAATATCGGAAGTGGATGAATAAGTTTCTGATAATACTCTATTAGTATATGGATTTTCTAAAAATGTTGTATTCGGTGAATTATATGGACCTTCTTTATGATCTGATTGAGCAACTCTGAAAGTGATTCTTGGTGATGCTTCATTGATTACGGTTGGACCTAATCCAATTGCTTGTATCGTACCAGTTACAGTTTCTCCAACCTCAAATACACCAGAAATCATACTAATTTCTAGTAATTTTGGAACACAATATTTTGTTACATTTACACCATCAAAGAAAGCATAAAGTTGTGTGAGTGGTTTTACTTTCTTACTTACAAGTTGAATATTGCGAGATCTCATAAATGGAATAATATCCCTACTTACAATTTTGTCACCAATAGAAGTTCTTTCAAATTGCTCAGATACCACAGATCTAATGCCACTTCTACGGCGGCGTCTTCTATTAATTAAAGTACTTGTGTTTGTTGTAATTTTCCGTCCTGTCCAATTATTAACCCAAGAATTCCAAATCGTAGGTGCAAATCCAGTTTGGGGATCAACATTTAGGGTTATTGACGCATTTGAAAGAGTTTCTGCAAAGTTCCCTTCAACATCAATAATTTTTGCTTCAATTCTTACCATATCAACCCAGGTATCAGATGCTGGAGTTAATTCCAATGTACCTTGCCAAAAACTAACTAAGAAAGGTGTAACACTTTCTGATCTAGTTGCAAATACCTGACTTAACCACACCACTTCAGCATAATCCAAAGTAACAATATCACCAGTTTTTCTGATATTAATACCTTCAATTGCAGCAAAATCCAGATCTTCTGTTGGATTTATATTTTCTACCGGACCAAAAATTAGATCGACAGAGTTGGTATAGTGTGCTGGCCTTAATTCTTTATTTTCGATGTCAATACTATTTTTAATTTCAACATCTTCTTCTTGTGCCAATGTTGAAGTAAAGTTATCAACAAAAAAACCAGATTTAAATCTATTTAATCCTGCAGAATCAGAAACAAAAAGATTTGCAGTACTTGTTTCAAGTAAAGATAAAGAAGTATAATACTCTAAATTTTTAATTCTATTTTCTAGTTGCTTAATATCAACCATTCGATATCTTTTATGCTCCAAGAATTGAATAGCAGATTGCGATGTTGCATAAAGATATGGAGGGAGACTAATAGTTGCTATTTCCAACGCATCATCCACAGAAACGGGTACTTCTGGGGTTTCTGCAGGAGATCCATAATTGACTTGAAATGTTCCATTCTTTGTAAGATAAATTCTATCAATTCTTCCCAAATAAAATGAAAAATTAGTTAAAATTGTTTCATTCGAAGCAAGAATATTTGCAGAAGAATTTCCAGATGAATTAAAAGTTCTTCCATAAAATTCAAATGGAGAAAATGCATTTTCTAAAACTGTGTACTGAGAAACTCTAGGTCTTATATCAATAATATCAGAACTGTTAATATCATTAAATGTTGGAATTTCAACTCCATACTTAAAAGTATTGTATGAATTTATTGTTGTAATATCTCCATTATCTGAAGAGTCATAAAAACCATTTGAAAAATAAATTTTTATTTTTTTACTTGGTTCTTCTGCATTTGATTTTCTTATTATTTCTCCATAATCATAAAAAGTTTCTTTTTGTCCTATAGAAAAAGTGTAATTGGATGAAATTTCAAAACTAGGAGAATCTAAAGCTACAATTACTGCTTGAATATTAGATTCTTTAAAAGTTACAGATTCTCCTTCTTTGAAAGAATTTTGATTTTTATTTATAAAATAAATTTGAGAACTTGTTAATTTTTCTCCAACTATACCGATTGTATCGCCGGTTTGACCTACAATTTCTTCGCCTATAATTAAATCTGCTGTAGTATTCGTAGGTCCATTGATTGAAGAAAGAACCATTTTGGGTGCTGATGGATCTGTTGTATCTGCTGACTCAAAAATACCATGAATTTCTATAATATCTGGAACGTTTAATGAAATATTTCTGTCCTGAACTCTTGTCCCATAAGCATAGTTTCCAAATTCAAGACCATCATTTAATGTAGTTCCACCGATTCCAGATCCAACATATTTTGATTTATCAATTATTATGCTATTAATTCTATTTTTTCTTTTTACTTTTGCTTTTGGTTTAATTTTTCTAAGAGTGGTAATTAAGGTTGCTCCTGTATTATTAGTTCCTAGGTTATAAATTTGAAGTTGAGTCCCACCACTGATGAAATCAAATCTATCTGAAGTTAGTAATTCAGTAGATCCATCAGATCTAATTAATGAATACCTTTCATCGTCAAAAGGTAAAAATGTTTCATTTGTTCCAGCACTTACTGTGGACGAAAGTTGATTTGATGCAATATTAACAGTAAACGATTTTCTAATAGATAAAACAGCATTTGTTAAATCTACTGAGGAAATATTATTTTTTGGAAGTTCAGTATATAGTGTATTATCTGATGATGATTTTAAATCAGTTGTTAAAATTTTAAAATCAGTAACCTGTAGTAAGGAAGTTGGTAATCTTCCTTGAGCAATTCCTGTAACAGTAGAAACACCTGCAATTGTTACTGTAGTAGATCCTACACTTACAACCTTCGCAAAAACTGGATCTGATAACGTAACGTCACTATATGAAATTAAATTTCCTTGTTTAATAATATTTCCAGGAAAAGATATATTTGGACTTGTAACAGTACTAATACCAGAAGATTGTGGTGAAATTGTAGCAATTCCTACATTAAATTTTGTAGATTGTATAGAATCTGCTGAAAATGTTGATGCAGATCCTACTAATCCATATACTGATTTAACATCAGAAATACCAAATGAAGTTACTGCTATTGCAACACGTCCAGATTCAATTCCATCAAAAATAAATGATTCGTTTCTTAGAAAACTTCCTTTAGTATCATATAGAGTAATGAGAGAATTTGCAGAAACTGCATTCTTAATAAATCCACTCGCACCACTATTTGCCCCTTGAACAAAAGTTGGAACTGCTAACGTAATTGGTTCATTTAAAGTTATTTCTGTAATAGTCTGAATATCATACAGTGAAATATCCCACTCATTTAAGTTAGCATTTGATCTACTATAAGATCCAGACTCTAATTTAAAGTCATATACTCTAGCTACACCAATTTCTTTACCAGGTGCAATTGTATTTGAAGTTCCTACTCTTTCACTTCTTAAACTTAAAACATAAGTATTTCCAATTCCAATAGTTGGAGATCCTTTAACATTATTTAAAGATAATGTTGGTCCAGTATTATAGTTTATTGATTGATTCTCTAAAGTTTTAACAGTTCTTGGTTTTTCTATATCTAAAAATGTTGTACTGATTGTTTCTACATCATATCCCCTAACAATTGCCTTTCCTGGAGAAATTTGACATACTGCCAAATCATCCGATGGAGTTGATCCACCATAAGTTAACTGACCAGGATTAAAAATACCACCATTACCCAAATTATTATTCAAAGATTCTTTTAACGAAATATCAAAAGGTTTTATTAAATAATCTCCAGATTCATTATAAGTTCTTCTTGCTAATTCATCAGCGATTAAATTATATGCAGTTGTTGTTTTTTGGGATCTTAAGATACCATCAGAAATTGTTGCTAGTTCTATGAAATTATTATCATCAAAATCATCTAAATTTTTTTTAAATAACGATGCTGATATTTTTAATCTATCTGCCCCTGGAGCCGCATAATTATTAAATCCTTGAGAATTGTCAGATAATCTTTCGTCAATATCTGAGTTAATGATTTGTTCATTTACAAATAAACCAATTCGATAATTTGGTCTATTGTCATATTGATCCAAAATTAAAGTTTCTGTGCTTACATTTACAAATTGTCCGCGAATAAAATAAACTCCATTTGTAATATTGAAAGATGATCCAACTGCACTAGAATCAACTGCAACAGTTACTGCAAAAGGTTGTCCAGCAGCGATGGAAGTATTTCCTAAAAGACCTGAAGAAATTGTTGCATTTGTAACTAAAGATTCTCCATCAGAAAATTGTTGAGTTTCATTATTTTCGGTGCTTGATCCCAAATAATTAATATAAAGCGTAATATTTCCTCTTTCAGAATCTTGAGATAGAAGAATCTTATCTACAACTGCAGTTACTCCAGAAGTTTGTCCAGTTATTTTAGTTCCAACTAGTTGATCTGCATATGCTGCAACAGGAACTCCAAGAAAATTATTTTGTAGTTGAACACAGTAATATAATCCATTATATCCAGTATTTCCTGGTATTACTTTTGCACCTTCTTTAAAAAAGTGCTGTCCAAACTTTTCAATTTGATTTTGGAGAATTGATTGGAGAGTTGTTAATTCTCTTGCTTGAACAGGAACTCCTGGTTTAAAAAGAACTTTATGATAGTCATTATTTGCATCAAAATCATCAAAATATGGTGATACATTGAGATTGGTTTGTTGAGACATAATTTTTTAGAACTGCAAAATGATTTTGATATCTTCTTTTTGATTTGATGATCTTGTGATTGATGGTCTATTATCCACGTAAATAATATTTCCAGAGTGTTTTTTTACTTCCGGATTTGCAAGACCCCTTGTAAAGGATTGTCCAAGGTAGTATGTCCTATTATTTATTACAGCAGTACTCGCAGGATTTTGTTCAGTTCCAAAATCAGTATCAATTGATAAACTTTCAGATCCTCCAGTAATTACAAGACTTCCTCCAGGACCAGGAGAACTTGAAAATTCAACTTGATCAAACCCAAAAGATGGATTAGTTATTGCAACTCCAACTGTTGAAAATCCTGAGTTTGATCTATCTTGCCAGTACTTTAAAACACTAGTAACTTGATCATAACTAATAACTCTTCCTACAGACGTTGATCCCGTAGAAACTGTTTGTGTAATAAATGAATCTGCATTATATGTTGCAGAATTTGCACTGACTCCAGTTAATTTAATAGCATAAATTGCACTTGCTTTATCTAATGTTAAAATTTGAGTTGAACCAAATGATTTTGGATTTTCTACGACTCCAACTCTTGCAATTTGATTTCCTGTAATAAAATCTGGATTTTGGATATCATTTTCAATTCTAGAGTACATCAGAACATTATATGCTCCAAGCTCTCTATAAATGTTTGCTCCATGACCACCATTTGGAGATATAATTACATCAAATGTTGGTATGGTAGTACCTGTAGGAACATTTCCTGCAACTAAATCAACAGTACCAAATGTATATCCAGAACCTTGATTAGATATTGTAACTGATTCAATTTTTTGGTCATTATTTACAACAATTGTACACTCTGCTCCAGTACCATCACCGCGAATAGGAACTCTAGTATAAGTTCTATTAGCAGGACCTACACTTACACCTCTGTTTGTAATAGTTACAATCTTAATAGATCCATTAACTGCATTACCTCTAACTGTTGAATTATCAGTACTCGTTTCCCAATTTATAGGAACCGGCATAAAATCAGTGGATTCAAATTTAATAATGTCTGTTGGTTTAATTGTATAAAGATATTTCCAAATATATCCATCACCACGGGTTCCTGCTGCTCTTGGTTCTAGATCAGTGAATAATGGTTCATCAAGAGAAGGTCTTCCATTTAAATTATCAGGATCTGTTCCGTTCTGCAAACAAATATAAACTCTATAATCACTATTCAAAATATAATATGATGCCGAATATAAATTAGTTGCACCAGAAACTTTTGCAGTATTTGATCTACTGTAGTCGTGACGATACATATCAAAAGTTGTACCAGTTGACCAAAAACGTTTCTGAACTACTTGTCTTATATCACTTGCATTAATTTTTTTTAATGCAATCATAGTATCCCAATAATTATTCTCTTCATCAAAACTGTCTTTAGGTGATGGGGGATTAGTGTCCCAGTCACTTTGAATATCAGTAGGATTTGGTAGACCAATAAAAGAATAGTAAGAATTTGTTGAAGAACTTACTCCTGCAACAAAATTCTTTGCATTTAATATTCTAATTTGGTCGGTTATGATTGCTGCCATTTTATGATAACTTTTTATCTATTTATTTAAGTAATATTATAGTTTTTAAATCGGAGCGGAAGAGTTCTCTTAACAACTCCAGAAGTTGAAATTCCACCAACGCCATTAGTTCCATAGAAGTTATAAGAATTTTCTTCTGTTCTTGTTGTTAATTCAATTCTTCCCCAACTAAAATTACCAAAACTAATCGTAGTAGTACCTATTCCTACTCCAGAATATCCACTAATTGTTGATATACCACTAACTGTCGCACTAACTCTTCTTACAGTAGTTGTTGCAGTGCCAACTGTTGCAATCCCAATCATAGTATTTGCAACACTCACATTACTTACACTTTTCACCTGATAAACATTATTAATAAAATTGGTTCCAATTCCAATGGTGTTGTTGCTAGTATCTTTTGATGTTATTGATGTAGATGCAAATCCAATATTTGAATCGTAAACCAAGAAATAATCACCAGTTCCAATACCACTAATTGTAACTGCAGTTCCAACATATACTCCAGATGGGTATGTGAGAGAAGTTGTTCTTAAATATGAGTCCATTGGGATAAAAAGATCAAATATGATGCCAGTTGCAGTGGTTCCAAATCCAACAATAACACCAGAATCGCCAACATATGATGTAACAGTATTAGTCTCTTTAATTATACTTGGTGATTCAATTAACACCTGAGGAGGAATAGTAGAGATATAACCACCTCCTCCAAATGTAACTGCGATTCCTGTTACAACTCCTCCAGACACAGTAGCAGATGCAACAGCAGTATTTTGTGCTGCTGTGGTTCCAAATCCAATTGGTTGAGAAATTGATACTGTTGGAGTTGTTGTATATCCAACTCCACCATCACTAATTGCAATTGAAGTAACTGTTCCCGAAATGGATACCACTGCAGTTGCCGATGCTCCAACTTTATTATCTTGAGAAATAATAGTTATTGAATTTTGGAATGCTAATGGAGAAGAACCTCCAGAATTGCTTTCATTTGTTGGATTAAAGAATGGTCTTACATTATCAACACGAAGAATAGTGTTTCCAACTCCAACTGGTTGAATTAAATATGAAGTTGGAGTAATTGCTGCTTCGTAAAGCATTCTATCCTTTCCAATTACTATCTCATTAATAATTTTATCTTCAGTTTGTCTACACCATACTACAGGTCTTTCAAGAGTTTCGTCACTAACATTTCCCGGACCAAAATATGGATTGGTATTTACAATATCCGTAGAATTCCTACTAGTAACCGTTCTTTCTTCCTCTTGAAGTGTTGGAGACTGTCCAAGAGAAGGGTCATAACCAATAGTTAATCCATCACCAATTTTAACAGTTTCCAAAATGTCAACATCTACAACATCAACAGATCCACTACCACGATAGAATAAAATCTTTGAGGTATCTCCAATTTTGGGAGGTTCGGTAAATGTAATAATACTTCCACCTGGGAAGATATATCCACCACCAGGAATTTGTAAAATATCGTTGATGAATATTAATAAGGTGTCCTGAACATTAATATTTGATCCTTTAGAAGAAAGAATAGAAATTAAATTATCAGACAATGTTATTGGAAAAGAAACTGTTTCTCCATCAAATTTATCATCTAAACTATCTAATACTTGAAGTTCTCCAATTGACCATCCGGTAAATTTATCTGCAAAGGTTTTTTGTATGGATATTTTAAATTCTTTAAATGATGATCCTGTTGTTGGTATCCCAGTTGGACCTCCGATAGGAACAGTTAAAATTTGATCCTCGACATAACCATATCCAGTATTGATTATTTCAAAATCTATTACACTTGATCCTTGTCCAACAACAACATTTACTGTTGCTTGTGTTCCTACCCCAGAGGAACTTGAACTATAAATTAAAGGTAGATTTGAGTATGATAATGGATCATCAAATATTACATGTGGTGGATTATTTTCTTTAAATATTATAACTGTTCCAATTCCAATTGAAGATGGTGAGGTACTACCAGAACCAATTGTGAACGACGTAGATGCAATTCCAACAATAGATGCGTTTGTAATTGCAGTACCAACAGAAACAATATTTCCAACATTTATATCACTTAAGTTAGATGTGAATATTATTGTACTTCCGGAAGAAACTGGATGTGAAATCACACCTGTTCTAATTAATAGTAGATTTTGTGCTGTATACCCAGTACCTGGATTTGTAATTGTAACTGATGTGGATATTTTCCCAGAAATAATAGTTGAATATCCAACATGTTCAATCGTAGCAATTCCAACAGAACCAGTACTTACACCAACATTAACAATTCCAATTTGTGGATTAGATATTTTAACAACTGTTTGTGTTCCAGCTGGAATTTGATAGGAACTGGTAAAACCAAACCCCACTTGAATAAAAGTGGATCCAATTGAAGTGATAGGACTATTGGGTCCAATGAAAGTTCCAACCCCAATACTACAATTAGATCCAGTATTAAGTAAATTTAAAATACTAAAGACACTGTTAGTATTTTCTAAGTAAATAAAGGTTGATCCTACTCCTACTGGAGATGAAGTATCAACAACTATTTCATATGTTGACGAAGCCCTATAACCAGATCCACTATTACCAATGCTAATTGTGGAAATAGTACCAGCAATAGAAACATTTGCAGTTCCACCAGCAGACACTAATGGTTGATATCCAAATCCTTCTGTAGATCCAACAGAAACTATAACTCCACCACGAGGGATACTTGCATTATTAACATCGTAAGCAACTGATGTAGCTGCTCCAGTAAAGGTAATTGTAGTAACTCCCACAGATTCTGTTAGATTATAATTATATGTTATTCCAGGACCTTGGAATATATCATTAATCAAAATGACAGCATTTTCATTTGCAATACCATCAACATCAGTTCCGTTAGATTTTAGTGTAAATTTTTTGGTAATACCATTAAACTCTGAGGATATATCATTAAAAATATAATTCTTGTGATAAGTTTCATCTAATGAATTTACAATTCCAGATCTAATAAATGACCTTCCTTGGAATGATGATCCCGTTGATATTCCAACCCAATCTCTTTCGTCTGGACGATTTGTGGGAGAACTTAATGGAATGTTTCCAAAAGGAGCTTCTGCAAAATTTAAAACATTATCAACTATATTATAATTACCAGACACTTTAGTAACTAAAGCACCAGTTGAATACCCTACAATTGATGTTCCTAATCGAGGTCTGCGAACTTGAATAGCATTGGTACTTCCAATACCAACACCATCAATTCTCATTATCTCATCACCAATTCTGATTAAATCTCCACCAAAGAATGAAGTAATCTGGTTGAAAAATATTATGTCACTTGTTGTAAAAGCATTAGTTGATAATGTTGTAGTAGTTGCAGTAGAAACTATTGGAGATTGAATAAGATTATCGAGTGCAATAATTACCTTTGCATTTTGATTTGTTGATACAAATCTATGTAAAGTTCCAATTCCAACATTAGTAATATCCAAAGTTTTTGGTACAATCTTAAGAGCATCCTCTGCACTTCCTGCTAGATTAACTTGGTTTATATCAACTTTAACAATATAGACACTATCGGGCAACTTATCAGTCAATCCAACACCAGCAAAAGTAGTTGCTGCTATTCCAATTGCTTGTGTTGTTCCTGCACCTGCATTAATATATCTAACTTCCTCTCCTGTTACAAAGAAGTGATTTGGTATAGAAATTGTATTAGAAGTAACGTTGACAACTGTGGAAGAACTTCCTACAAAATATCTTTCAAATACTGGATCATTTTTATGAGTTAAATTAAATGCTCGTTTGATATCAACCTCAGTTCCTTCATAAGTTCCATAATCAGTTTGAATTTCTGAATTGACAAAATTTATAATATCTTTTTCATCGTCTTCATATCTTAAAGCATTTAAATAAACTTTAACATCGACATCGATATTTGGCAGTGGTGTAAAAGTTAAATCCACCACTGATGAATTTTTTTGAGCACCAATTATTCCAAGTTCGGAAAAAGTATTAATATTTGCATATTCGGTAATATAAGTATCTGTTCCATCATCAATTAGTGCTACTTCAGATATTTGGTGTACATTATTTGTGTTATCTGAAACTTGTATGATGAAATATGCACCATCGTAAATATCGGGATACTCACTGATAATGATTGGTGATGGAGTTGATGTTGAAGCAATAGATGTAGATCTTCCTTCCAATCTAGCGTGTTTCATATCATAAGTGCCAATACCCACCGAGGTTGTACTTCCAAATGCAACCTGAATAGTATTAATAGTTACTGCAATACCAACATTTGGTGTAAAATCAACTTTTAGTTCTGAACCAGATAGATATGGATAATATGTACCAAGTCCACTGCTTGAATATGAATCAAATGAATGTGTGGCTAATTGTCCATATTCTAAGAATTCGACATTAGTCCCATCATGAATTATTGTTAACTCATCAAATTCATATTGTTGATTATCTGACAGAATTGAAACTAAAATTTTTGTAGACCTATAAGTATTAGCAATACTAACAATAGTTGTTGGTCCGGAAGAAACTAAAACACTATTTGATTTAATATCAACTATTCCTCCAAAATTAGTACTTCCAATTCCAGATAAATTATCGTTGATATTATATGAGAGTGTTGTTACATCAAAATCATTAATACTAAATTTTGTTGGATAGAACAAAAGAACACCTTCAGATCCATCGATTGCGAAGTCAAAAGATCCCATATCATAAGTGCTTTCAACTCTTGCATATTGATTTAAATATCCATTTCCGACATCATCTCTAAGAGTTGTAACAAGTAATAGTTGTCTTTCTCCAACAAATCTCTTATCTCTAATATACGTAATATATTTTTGTGATCTTACATCTGCAAGATTAAATCTGTGAACTTCAGAAAAACGAGTTGGTCTTGGATTACTATTGAATTGTGAGCTAATATCATCTATTGACAAAACTCTATTGCCAATAGACTCTGCATAATCAGTTAAAATTCTATTTGTGAATATTATTTCATCTGAAAAAATTTGAGATCCAATCTGAAGTGAATTTTCTCTTACTAAATCAAAATCATAAACACAATTTAAATTTACAACACTAATGATGTCACTTATAACTTCAACCGATGTTAAATCTGATGGTAAGTTAATTGTAAGTGAATTTGAGTCTTCTACGCTTAAGTTTGATTCTAACTGATAGTCTGAGAATTTTACAAATCCAGTTGTATGATTTAGAGTACTTACTGCATCATTCCAAGTATCAAATACAACTCTAGATTTAATCGAATATGAAAAGTTTTGATAGTATAAACTATCTTGTATTCTTTGTATATTATTATTCAATACTCCAGCATCAGATTGCCATCCACTTACAAATTTTGATGTTGCTGCCAGATTAAAAAATGCATCAAATCTATCAATTGAAGATGCTACTCCTTGGGTTTTTGAAGAAGATCCTTTTATAATTTCTCCTACTTTAAAATTATCTTTGGATAGTATTTTTATAAAATCTAATTTTGAATCCCAGTCTTCCACTGTTCCAGTAAATGTCTCTGATGTTACCGTTTCTCCAATTAAATAATCATTTTTTCTTAAAACTATATCAAAAATTGGGAATTGTTTTTGTGCAATAATTCTACCAGAAGAATTATTGGGATTAAACGTGCCTGGAGATTCTGAACCGGTAAGAAATTCATTAAGATTGTAAGTTACCGATCCACCAAGTCCACCAAGATTTTCAGTAACTGAAGTGAGAGTAAACAACTGATAGTTATAATTTTCAGAGTTAAATCCTTTACCTGTAGACGCAACCCCCACGCTAATATTTTCAATTAAAACTTTATCATTTACGGCAAATGGAAATGAGTTTGCAGTACTAAATCCTACCGATAAAACTACTGTTACATTTTTTGTTATAGAATCATACTGAATAGATGAAATTCCAACTCCATTTGAATTCTGAATTGGTAAAATTGTTGGAGTTATATTGTTTATACCAAAAGTGTTTTTTAAAATTTCTATTTTATTGTTACCTAAAGTAAATTTTAAATCAATTTCAGGAACAATGTTGTCAGTCTTTCCGTCCAAAACTATGAGTTTTGGTGCAGAAGTATATCCTCTTCCAAATGAAGATATTCCAATAGATTCAAAAGATGAAAGAGGAACCACTTTTACAACTTGTGGAATCGATACACTTGGTCTCATAGTCAAATCTGAGGGAAAATCAAAACCAATATCATTAATTTTTACTGATTTAATTTTACCAATAGAAGTACTTGAGGGTTCTAATATTTCTCCGGTTCCGATTCCAGATGTAACACTCAAAATTTGTGGAAGGGAATAATAATTTTGTCCTCTATTTAATATTTTTATTTTGGAAATAGGACCATTAGTATTTGAAGAATTGGTTTCGTATTTTATACTAGATATACCTGAAATATATAAATCCTCTTCTGGAACTTTTGCAACATCATAAGTAAATGATGTGCTAGATCCTACTATAATATTGTATATTCCATTATATTGACTGCTAAGAATTTGGATTTCATTATTTGATAAAACTTCACGATCTTCAGTAATTAATTTTTTATTTTCGGGAAGGTTTCCATCATAAATTGGAATTAAATTATAATAAAGATTTTCTGGTGTATTTTGATTAACTGATAAAATAACTTTTGCATCGCTAGTAACTCCAACTGTTCCTATCTTTTGGACTTCGAAAACTTGATCATCAGAATTACTATTATAATTTTTTGTAAGATTAGAATCATTGAAAAATTTTAAATCAAATGCAGGATACAGAGTTGATTGTTGAGTATATGAAAGTGACGAATCTGATAGATCAAAAATAACTGAAGAATTTTTGTATACTTGTATTGGGGGATTGATTGAAGACAATGTTCCATTAGAAGCACTAGTGATTCCAACAATGTTTGGTTTTACATTAATAGAATCATAATAAGTATTAGTAAGTCTAATATTATTTGTATCAACTACAAAAATAAAATATTCTTTATTATTTTCAAGACCAATCGCAGGAATTGTTGCTGTATGAATTACTTTTTGCCCACTTTCAAATTTGTGATCAATGATAGTAATTGTATTTGTAACTGTATTAATTCCTGCAGAAATAAAGTCTTTTGGATTTACTAATAATTTTCTGCTGTAGTCATTATATTTAAAAGTAAATGTGGTTGATATTGATGGGTTTACATCAATAAAAACTGTATCGTTATTTAAAAGTCCATGAGTTTGTGCAGTGGATACTGTGACTATATTTTTTGAAATATCTCCAATTAATCCATTATAAGTTGTTTTAAAACTATGGTTTTCTCCTGTGCCTACACTAGTGAAATATAATATTCCTGTTCCACTTGTCTGACTTGTAATTCCAACAAAAGTTCCTCCCGTCCCAAGACCAACCTTGAATGTAGAAATACCAATTAAATCATCTGATATTTTGGCAACATATACTATAGACTGATTTGAAAGTGATACTGAAGTGGATATTCCATTTGTAGAAACTCCAATTACAGATCCATTATTTGTAGAGTATATTAACTCATCGCCAGTATTTAATTGATGATTTGGTATATAAATGGATCTTGTGGGAATGAAAATTTGAGTGATGCCAACTCCTGGATTTGAAAAAATTAAAGTGATACCAATTCCAACAAGAGAACTAAAAGTTACCACGGTTCCAATACCAAGCACACTAGCAACTGTAGATGCAGTACCAATTTGAACAAATGTAGACGCAACAGAAACAATTCGGGCATTGGTAATTGTACCCGGACCTACTACACTAATGGAACTTATACCAACAATAATCCCAGTTGTATCGGCAACAAAAATATTAGTTGCTCCGATTGCAACAGGTGAATTAATAGTTGTTGTGCGAGAATTTACATTTTCTACAAGAATTGTACCTAAACCAACTGCATCAATTGGATTAAAATAAATTTCACGATTAATTTGATAATCATACTGAGATCTAAACCCAGCATTTATTATAAGTTTTCTTGAATTTTCATACAGAACATCAGTAACACTATGAGAGGATCCTACTGTCCCATTTATTGCACGAAGAGCTCTAATTCTTGATGACCTTGCATCAACATTTAATACTTTAATCTGTTCTGTGCCAATACCTAAAATATCATTTTCACGAATATTAGGATAATTTAAGTTTCCTGCAACAGAAAAATAAGTAACTATTCCAGTTATTGCAGTGCTACCAATACCAGCAGTAAGAGCAATTGTACTTGTTGTTACTCCAATTCTATAAGATCCCTCAATTAAAGATGAAGTTGTATTTAATCCCGAGACAACAATTAAATCAGAATTTGTAAAATTATGAGGATTTTCTGAAAATACTAAGAAATTTCCCTGAGATATAATTGGATAAAATTCAACATTTGATATTGATGTAGTTGCAACACTAATGGAATTTACAGATCGTCCAAAAATTCTTTCTACTTCAGCAGAGACATTAGAACCATCAGTACCCTCGTTATCAAATACTAACTTGTCTCCAATTTTATATCCAGAACCACCAGAAGATATATTTATTTTTTCTACAGATCCAGGAGTAGTATATTTAATATCAACAGTTTGATTTAAAAGATTTGGTATATTCAAGTATGCATAAGAAGCACCATTTTCAATTAAATTATATGGATTAGTATTTCTCGAAAAATTTGTTTGATTTAAGTCAAGATCATTTTGATTTGATGCTGCTTTAAAATTAAATTCATTTGGTTTTGAATTAAAATTATCTCCAATCAAATATGGAAATACTGGCGACTTATACCCATCAAAAGGACCTGAAGAATCTGCAGCAGAATTACTAATCGTCGCAAAATACACATATGCACCATTTGGATATTCTGGCGTAACACAAAATCTTCCGTTGTTTTTATCCAATACAGTTTCATCAGAAACTTCAAAATGACTATAATCTTGAATAAAAAATCCTGTAGGAAAAGCAGAAACTGAAGGTCTATTTGGTTTTAAATCAAGTTTATATCCAGACCTCATTTGAGATATTATACCACCTTGTTTAGTGGAATATCCATATGGACCATAAATTGGATTTCCGTCATATGCCCACCCAATAATCGGGGAGTGATCACTTGATGATACCTCTTTATTGCCAGATTTTATTAAGTCTTTTCTTCCGTATAAAATATTTCCTGCTTGATCTGAAGCATATACAATTTCTCTAAGTTTCCTTGGTGCATACAGATGAGAATATTCTAATTCAAAATTTTGATTAATTCCTTCAGATAAAACTCCATCGTCATCAGAAACAATTGTTGAATTTTTTTGAAAAATATTAACATTCCAAGATTGTATTTTTGTATTAAATTCTGCCAAAAGTCCTGTAGCAATGACATTTATTGCAGTAGTACTTGGCAAATATCCAATACCAGATTCAATTACGTTAACTTTAATTAATTGACCATTTTCAATAATCGGAGTGAGTACTGCACCAAAACCTTCACCATCAATTTTTAAATTTGGGGGTGAGTTATATCCACTTCCAGAAGAATTTACTAAAACTTCTATAATTCTTCCATCTGAAATAATAGGAATAACTTTTGCACCAGAACCACTATTTAAAGTAATTAATGGTTGTCTATTATAATTTAAAATTTCTGATGATCCATATCCTATTCCATTACTTTCCAAATGCACAGAAGTAATTTCTCCTCTAAAAATTGGTTGAACAACTGCTTTAAAAGTAGTAGTCCCAATTGAAGAAATACCAACGTTACCAATAATTTCAACAGAAATTTCTGGATAATTAAATGATTGAATCCCAGAACCAATTGAAGTTAAATTGATAAATTGTTTTGTAGAATAATAAAAATTATTTTCTACAGATCCAGTTCCAATTGCCGATAAGTTAAAACTATTATTATCAACTTTTGTTAGATAGTATTCTGTATTATTGGTTAGTCCTCCAATTATTGATCCATTTGTAGAGTATTTTACAATTTCTCCAGATTCAAATTCATGATTTGAAATATTAATTTGATTTATTGAAGTATTAATACCCACTACTGAACTTAAAACTGTTTTTTTCTTATTTTGATATCCAGAACCGGAATTTTCTATATTAACTGATCCCAAAATCGATTTTTTATTAAAAGATCTAAACTCATGATTTCCAATTCCATGAGAGGTTAAGTTAACTGTATTGATTCCAGATATTGCATCACCTAAAGTATTGTGCAACTTAACTGTAGTTGATGATTGTACAGAAACAAAATATGATGAATTATTTGTCAGTGTTCCAGGTGTAGTACCAATACCTATTGCTTGTTGTCCGTTAGTGATGTATATTACTTTTTCAGCATTTCTAAATTTATGATATGTACTAAATCCAATAGTATCATTTGCTAAGGATACTTGTTCAGAATTAATTTCAGAATTAAAAATTGATTGATGGTCAACTAATTTCATACCAGCATAAGCTTTAGCACCTATACCATTTCCACCGGTTATTCTAATTGATGGTATTTCTGCATAATCAAATCCAGAATCAACTATTCTTATTTGACTAAGAGAACCTCTTACTGCACAATATGCCGAGGCGCCAGAACCTACGGGGTCGCTAATTGATAAAATAGGAGGATTAATTATATCATAATCAATTCCAGGAGCGGTAACTTCTATTTCATTTAATGATCCATAATATACAACATCTCTTGATTTGTAATTTAATACCTCAACACCATTAATTAATATTCCAGTAAATCCAGGTTCTGTTGGATATTCTGCTCCATCATTAACAGGAGAAGAAATTTCCCTAAAAAGATTTTGTGATTGTAGTGTTTTTGATTTAAACTTATAATATTCAAGTTTATTTGAATTTATTGTTACTGGACTATCAACAGAAACAAATTTTGAATAGTAAATATCTGATTTACTCTTAGCAAGTTTAATATTACTTGAATCTATTCTTTTAATAAAATATGTACCCTCATCAAACAACTTACTCAGAATTTGTGCAGTTTCAATAATATTATCATTTTCATCAAATGATTCTGATACTATTTTTTCTGGAGTATAGTAAACTAAATCTCCAGTATAAAATCCATGATCTGTAGTTGAAGTAATTTTAAAAATGTCAGAATCAAATGTTCCAGAAAAAATTATTTCTCTTGAAGGTGTATTTAATGATATATTATTATAGTAGGGAAGAGATGTTGACGCAACTATAGTTTTATCTTTATCTTTGTAAATATTTTGAACGTTTGCATTATTAACAGAAATTTTTGGAAACGTTGAAGAGTTTGGTTTTAAAATATTTCTTTTTACTGTATATAAATTGGTAATTAATAATTCACCCTGACCCCTTATGTTAAATGATTTTTCTGAAACAACATCAATTACGGTAGAGTTTTTTTCTATTCCACTACTATCAATTATTTTTAAACTGTCATCTATTCTAAAAATGTGATTTAACTTTGTATTGACCCTATAAGTATAGTCGGTACTATCAATCAAAGAAATTGATTCAACATCATATGAAGTTGAAATATTAAAAAACCAATTATTAGAAACTACATCTTCTGAATTAATTCCTAAAGTTTTAATCTGTGAGGTATAACCCTTTTTAAGATAGTATGTATCATCGATTAAATTAAAATCTTTTATAACTGAAGTAATTCTTACTTTAACGGTATTATCAAAATTTTGTGCATAAGTACTAATACCAATATTTGTAGAATCTTCAATAATTCCTGTGATATTTGAACATCCAAAGAATTGATTTATATTTTTTGACTCATATTTTATAATACCTCTCGTTGTATCATTATATGTAACGTACAGTTCACCACTATTTGGAAATCCTACAGTTGAATCAACATCAAGAGTAATACTGTCAGTAGAATCATCACTCACATTTATATTTGCACCCATTCCATCATGATTTGAACAATTATATTTTATTATTTCGTTTGGAGCAGTTGATCTGATAGTTAAATCAACAAAAGACCCTACTTGCCCAGAAAATCCATTTGATGTTATGAAATAGTGGATTGAAGAAAGAACACCTCCAGATAATGTTTGAAATATAAAAGGATGCCCATCATTGGAAGAATCTGATATATTAAATCTGTACGTATTTCCTTTTACTAAAGTCAATTGTTGCTGAATTGCTCCATTAATTACATAAACATTATTTGGTGGTGGTGTTCCTGGATTTGATGTTACTGTTACTATAAAAGAGTTTAATGTATATTGACCAATTACTTTAGTTTGTGGATGAACTTTAAATCCTCCATACAATGCACCATCAAATGTAATATCTTTATCATATCCAGAATCAAAACTAAGTCTATAATATTCTTTTGCATCTTTAGAAATTATTTTTTCTACTTTTGTAATTTGGACATATGCTTTTGAAAAATTTAGATATTCTTCTTGAATTAAAGTAGAATTTATTAAATTTTCTGGATTTCCCTCAATACTTTCTACAACCAAATCAGATGTAACTTGGAATTGTGCGTCTGAAGGTCTAAAGAGATATTCTTTAGGTCTAATAATGCTTACATCTTCACCATAAAGAACTTTAAATAAAATTTCAAACGATTCATCAGTACCCTTACTTCTATAGAAATCCTTTGACTGCTTAATGAATAAAGAATTATTTAAATCCTTAGTTAAAGTTCTATTTTCAAATCCAGGAGTTAATTGGTACTTAATTTTGAGTAAAAATTCTTTTAGGAATAAAGAACTCAAATTAGTAATAGTAGATCCAGCAGAATGATCTGCAGATTCTGATTTAGAAAATACTAATTGGTCTGGTTGATTTTGGGACTTATAAGAACTTATCCCACTAAATCCTCTTATACATCCAGTAAAAGAATTAAAAGTTTTTCCAGTATAAGTAATTACTTCGTCATTAATTTTTAGCAATCCATATTTTTCAGGAAACCCATTTGTTCCATCTACAAAGATATTACTATCAAATGACGAAATATCGCCAATTAAAATAGCAGACTCTGCTTGACTGGTTATTTCATCAACTTTGATATATCTATCAATATTTTGAATTAAATCAATAGGAGCTCCTTGAAATTCTTGAGAACGATAGTATTGGGATAAAAATTCTGATACTAACGGAAACTCCTCCCTTACATAAGATGGGAGTTGATTGTTAACGATGTTGCTAAACTGAATTCTTTTCTCTAACATTGTTTTTATGATCTTACTAAGTTCCCATTTGCGTAGCTTGAAGTTACAATATAGTTTGATGCTGAAGGATCTAGACCGGAAGATATTTCATCCGTCACCATTTCAAATAAACTATTACTAATATCTAGTTGTAAATATAAATCTTGTAATCCAATAACATCATTGGATTTTGGAATAACTGAAATTTGAATAATTGATTGTCCATCTTTTATTTTTCCAGTAGAAAATATATTGATTGGATTTAATGTAATAATTCCAGTTTTGTATCTAATATTTCCAACATTTCTTTTAACAATTGTTGGTGTTAAAGAATTTATTGCAGGAACAACAAATAAAAATAAAGATCCAGTTTCTCTGTCCGTATTTGGAATATCTGATAAGTATACTTCCTGTTGTATATCAGAAACTCTAAAAGGTGTGGTTTTAATATTAAACCCATTCATACTTTTAATATGAAACTCATTTCCAAATCCAATCTGATACTCTGCAAAAGTATTTAACACAACTCTCAAATCCCTTCTCATCTGAATAGTTGTTATATTAGATGTAACCGACTCATGACTATCATCAATAACTTTTAAAAATTTACTATATTTAAATCTTGCACCATACTTATTCAGTTCTGTTGATTCTGCATATTTTGTAGTATTATTTTGTATAATACTTGATACAAAATTTGGACTTGGTGCAAGATTTGTATTATAATAAACTTTTGAGTTTATTTCAACATAAAGATATTTTAAATCTAAAATTTCTGGAACAATTCCAGCAACCGCATATTTTTTTAATTTAAGTTTAATATTTTCTTTAATTAAATTTGGTAAAAAGTCTCCTGATCTTGGTTTTATGCTTATAAAAACCTTTCCATATTGTGGGGGAATTAATTCTTCTCCACCAAATACTGTAATAGATTCGGTTTCTGGATAAATTTTTGCGGGAATTAAAGTTTCGTAATCATTTGCAGTAAGAGCTCTATTTTGTGATGCATAGATTCTTGGTGCATATTTTTTAATTGATTCTACAGATTCAATGTTTTCTCCACCTGATGCAATTAATCCCGTTGTAAGTAATGAAATCCCGGAAGTAACTGGATATTCGATAGAGTTTCTATTATATGTAATTCTACCAGCAAATGTAAACTGACTTACACCATTTGCACTATCACCATTTGAAGTAATATATCCAACTTCTATAAAGTTTCCTTCCTCAAGTTTCTTCCCAAAAATTCCATCACCAAAAATAAGTTCATATCTTTCATCTTCAATCTCCTGCAAGAAGAAAATTTTAGATTCCTTATTAATATCAAAAAGACTATCTTGAAGACTATATTTTACTGAGCGTGTAGTCTGATCATTACTTTTTACAATTACCGAAATCAAATCAGTATCAATACCACTATTCGGTAAAATAAATCTTTGATTTGGATTGTTAGAACTAAAAGTGAAATTACTTGTTAGACGAGTTCCCTGGTAAACTTCAAGATCTTCAAATGTTGCTATACCATTAAAGACTGGAACTGTAATATCTTCTAAAATACAGAACACAAAGGACTGATTACCAAAACTACCTGAGGTGCTTGCTACAGGTCCTTTACGGAGGGTTAGAGAGGATGGTGTGGGAGTTATATTAAATTCTCCTCTAGATAAGGATAAAGTATTTACAAAGAAACTTATTGTTGCTCTTGCTGCTTTTCTTGATCTGGGGATGTAACCGATATGTCTTGCAAGTGCTACTACATTTTCTCTCAGAGTTGCACTATCGATAAAGACTTCATTTGCCACCATATTGGCATTATATGAAGTAATATATGTATTATATGCTAATACATCAAGAATAGTTGATAGATTTGATCCTTCAAAATCATAATCTGTAAAGTTTGAATTAGATCTTAAATAATCTTTGAGAGTGACCTTTATTTGATCAACATCTAGATTTGAAAAATTTACTAGTGCCATTTTACCTAGTCGGTTGCAAAATGAATTGTAACTGTTGTGAAGGAACGTTAATTCCAACTATACTATATGTAATTATTACGTCAAATGAATTATTATCATAGTTGGGAATTACTTCAACATTTTTTAATTCCACTCTAGGCTCATAATTTACAATTGAGGTTGCAATTTCATCTCTGATATTTGATGCTGTTATTTCATCAATATTTTCAAATAAGGATCTAGTTACTCTAGATCCAAAATTAGGATTAAAGAATTTTTCACCAGGAAGAGTAAATACAATGTTTCTTATCGAACGTGCAATTGCAGTTTCATTTTTAAGAGCAATTAGATCACTATTCAGAGGATTATTCTGAAAAGTCATACTAATGTCTCTAAAACCTTGACTTACCCTTTCTAAAGGCATTGATTATTACAATTCTATCTTATTTATCACCGATTTTTTGATTCATAAAGTGGTTCAGTACCATATTCCCAGTCATCATAGTCTTCATCATTGCGAATTTTCTCATGAATTTCATTTTGGACAACAAAATCGTGTTTTTTAGGTGTTATATCATCATTTGCAATCTCTCTAAGCATTTTTTGCTTCTCGATCTTTGATTCCCAACCATATTCTGATGATAAAAATTCAGTTCCCCACCGATTTTTCATAAAATTTTGATCTTTATTGACTTGTTTGGTCATTTTTTGCTCCTGATTTGATAAATCAGAACTTTTTACGGGGTTGCTATCCTCAAATCCTATTTATTTCTGGTATTTTGCTCCGCTTCCCAGAAATATTCTTCTGTATGACCTAAATACCCAGCATACTGACCATTTTCTGTTGTAAAATTACGTGTAGAAACAAGAAAATCTGGTTTTTTAAGAGTTTTTGGTGTTAGACTTTCATCTTTCCACCTACAACGGTTGTTTGGGTAGAGACCAATTTGTCCATTTGGAAGAATAACGCAGTTATGTGACTTATGTTCTTCCGGAAGTTCTGAAAATGTAAGATCTGTATTATTTTTATCACGATGACACGAATCAATTGTGAACAAATATTTTCCACCTTCGGAAATATATCCTGATCTATGTTTAACTTCAACGCTCATTGTATATAAAAACTGCTTCTCAGTAATTTCAGAGTCATAATCGAAACAATCCCAGTACTGAAGATCTGATAGTGGTAGATCTTTTTTAAGAATTCTTGGTTTATCTGGATGGTCGCTCTCCCAATTCAAAAATGCTGATATTGGAAGTTTATCATAAAGAGCGCCATACTCTGGAATATATGCCTCAAAGTAGAATGATCTACCCCATATAGACTTTAATGATACCCACCAAGATTTAACATATTCTCCCTGCCCATCACGAAGATCTCTTAGATACTCTCTACGAATCCAAACTTTTTTTGGAGGTAAATTAATCACAAACATTAAAAGTTTCTCTCTAAAGGTTTATAATATGTTGTTAGCTCTTCCCCCGATTTAATATCTCGGATGGAAAAAAGTTCGTCAGTTCTCCTATCCCAAAAAACATTGGGTTCGTGTGAGTGATTAATATAATAGGCAGTGTAGATTTTAAATGCTGGGACATCTAAGTAAAATCCATTTTCTATGCCATCAGTCATTTCTGTTATATAGTCCCGAATACTCTCCGGAAGATCTTTTATCTCTGAATACTTAAAAAAATAATCATCTTTTCTTTCAACATCAAAGATAAGAGTATCTTTTGGAATAGTTACTAAAGAAAAAACCCCAACACCAGCACCAGGAATGGTACTATGTTTGAGGCATGTTTTTAAGTTTCGGATCGAATCTAAAATTTGATCACGAGTATACATCATCCTTTACCTTGTCCTCTATATTTCTTTTGTTTTCCATTGCGAGAAGTTGCTGAAAGCAATGTACGAGCACTTCTTCCTTGACGAGTTTTCTTAGGTGTTCCTGATTCAAACACCGTCTTATTCATACCACCTT
>Ga0209107_10000322_pt1 | contig 28533 bp, 28 predicted proteins | sample LakErihyJuly2011_2_FD_187460 | JGI IMG/M metagenome (GOLD analysis project Ga0209107, IMG submission 187460) | Freshwater microbial communities from dead zone in Lake Erie, Canada - CCB hypolimnion July 2011 (SPAdes) (version 2) | ecosystem: Environmental > Aquatic > Freshwater > Lentic >...
CATTTTCCCAATTTTCGATGCGTTCTGCCACTAAACTTTCTCCTTGTCCGTACGTCATAATAGTTTTATGAATAATATACGGACGCTCATATTCTCTAACAATTTTTGGGATAATTTCTTTTTCAAAAATATATTTCATTTCGTAAGGCACGCCGGGCAACGAAATATAAACGGTATTTTCTTTTTTCATCCACATTCCTGGGGCGGTTCCCACTTGGTTGTGAAGCACGATACATTTTGACGGAACCAAAGCTTGATCTTTGTTCATTTGCGACGCTGGACGCTTCATTGCACGTTCAATTAAATCAATAACGTGTTTTTCAACCGCTTCGTTTCTGACCAATTTATCATCAAAATATTCGCAGAAGGTGTGTTTGGTAATGTCGTCTTTTGTAGGTCCAAGTCCGCCAGTTATTATAACTAAATCGACTTGATTTTGAAGTTTTGAAAACGTTTCTAAAATATGATTTTTATTATCGCTAATAGATACAATTTCGTGAATTTCTACGCCAATTTTATCTAATGATTTTGCTATAAAACCAGAATTGGTATCGATAATTTGACCTATTAGGATTTCGTCTCCAATAGTAACTATGGCTGCTTTCATTGATAAAATTTGGTGTTGTTGGGATTATATATTGGTGATTTGCAAATTGAAATCTTTCTTAATTTCTTTTATTGCTTTCTCAATTTGATTTGAAACACTTTTAAATATTTCTTTAATTTCTTTCTTTTTGCCCCCGGATTTTGCCCAAACTTCTATTTGTAGCATTTCTTCTAAAGCCAAATTCAAGCTCAACAAATCTAAAGATTGTTTTATTTTATGAGCAACTTCATAGCAAATTTCATGATTTTTATCTTCAATACCTTGCTTTATCTGTTCTAAATCCAACGGAGTTTCGGTAACAAACAAATGAATTATTTGCTGCAAAAATTCAGGATTATTTTCTGAAATTGCATACACTTTCGATAAATTGTAATGTATTGCCATTATTTTACTTGAATTCTAAACAGTTTATTTCCTTCTAAAAAACCTTCTAATATATCATCTGAATGAACGGCAGCAACACCTTCAGGCGTTCCTGTAAAAAGTATATCACCAATTTTTAACGTGAAATATTGAGAAACATACGCAATAAGCTCGTCAATTTTCCACAACATAAAACCCGAATTTCCTTTTTGAACCGTCACCCCGTTATTTGTCAATTCAAAATTAAGATTTTCTAACGAATTAAAAACACTTTTCTGCATAAAGTCGCCAATTACCGCTGAACCGTCAAATGCTTTGGCTTTTTCCCATGGCAACCCTTTATCTTTAAGTTTTTTTTGTAAATCTCTCGCTGTAAAATCAATTCCAACGCCAATTTCATCGTAATATTTATGCGCAAATTTGACATCAATGTACTTTCCAACTTTATTAATTTTCACAATTATTTCTAATTCGTGATGAATATCTTCCGAAAATTCAGGAATCACAAACGGGTGTTGTCGCAACAAAACTGCCGAATCTGGCTTCATAAAAACCACTGGTTCTTCAGGGCGCTCGTTCCGCAATTCCTCAATATGTTTGGTATAATTTCTACCGATGCAAATTATTTTCATAAATATCAGCCCCCCTTCCCCCGAAGGGGGTGCTTTTTTGTTGCTCGTTCCCCCTTTGGGGGTTAGGGGGCCTTTATTTTGTATTCAACTTTCGCAACTTAATTGCTGTTAAAACTTTCTTCGTATATAAAGGGAAATCAGCATTTTGAATCCAACTATAATAACCTGGTTCGGTTTCTAAAACCTTATTCACTTTAACGCCTTTGTGTTTTCCAAAAGCAAAAATCTCTTCATCATCGTCATCAAAAGCAATCATTCCTGCAAAATCAGCCAATCGTTTTCTGGTTGTAAATTCCGACAAGGATTTCATGTCATTATCCAAATCCGAATACCGATCCAATTGTGCTTTCAAAATCTCATACGTTGCCATTGTATCGGCTTCTGCAGAATGCGCATTGACAAGGTTTTCGCCACAATAAAATTTTAATGCTGCGCTCAAAGTTCGTTCTTCTTTTTTGTGGAAAACCGTTTGAACATCAACAGAAACCCGTCCTTTCATATCAAAATCAACTCCCGCACGCAGCAATTCTTCTGCTAATAATGGAATATCAAATCGATCAGAATTGTAACCCGCCAAATCGCTGTCTTTTATCATATTATAAATCACCGACGACAATTCTTTGAATGTTGGTTCGTTGGCAACTTTTTCATCATTTATTCCGTGAACAGCAGTAGTTTGGGGTGGAATTGGAATCGTAGGATTCACCAGCCAAGTTTTACTTTCTTTATTTCCGTTTGGAAAAACTTTGAATACCGCTATTTCAACTATTCTATCTTTGGCAACATCAATTCCTGTGGTTTCGAGGTCAAAAAAGCAAATTGGTCTTGTTAAATTTAATTCCATTTTTATTATTTAAAAAAAACAAATATACTTTTATAATACAATATAAAAAAACAAAACCCACCAATTTAAAATCGATGGGTTTTGGTATAATTTGAAGAAGGATTATTATGTGAAATTTAAAGTTTTAAAATTCTCTATTGATGTCAAAAGCTTCTAAATAATCGGCAACACGTTTTACAAAACTTCCGCCAAGCGCACCGTCAACAACTCGGTGATCGTAACTGTGAGACAAGAACATTTTGTTGCGAATACCAATGAAATCGCCTTCTGGGGTTTCAATTACGGCAGGAACTTTACGAATTGCTCCCAAAGCTAAAATCCCAACTTGCGGTTGATTGATGATTGGTGTTCCGAAAACACTTCCGAAAGTACCCACGTTTGTTACGGTATAGGTGCCGCCTTGAGTATCGTCTGGTTTTAATTTTCCAGCTTTTGCTCGGTTTCCTAAATCGTTGACTGCTTTTGCCATACCTACTAAATTCAATTGATCGGCATTTTTTATAACTGGAACAATCAAGTTTCCGTTGGGCAAAGAAGCTGCCATTCCAAGGTTGATGTTTTTCCTTTTAATGATATAATCGCCATCAACAGAAATGTTCATTCCAGGGAAATCTTTCAATGTTTTGGCAACCGCTTCCATAAAAATTGGAGTAAAAGTCAACTTTTCTCCTTCTCTTTTTTCAAAAGCATTTTTATTTTTTTCGCGCCATTTCCAAATAGTGGTAACATCAACTTCAATAAACGATTGTACGTGAGCAGATGTATTTATTGACGCCATCATATATCCAGAAATCAACTTACGCATTCTGTCCATTTCTATAATTTCGTCGCCACCGTTAACTGAAACTGGTGCAACAACATTTGATTTTCGACTTTCTACAAATTTTAAAATATCTTCTTTTGTAACGCGTCCTTCTTTTCCGGAACCATTAATTGCTTCTAATTCGGAAATTGAAATTCCTTCTTGTTTGGCAATATTTTTCACCAAAGGAGAAAAGAATTTATCTGAATCTGAAAAATTTGCGGGAGCTGTAACTGTATTTATTGCCGTTTCGATCGTTTCTTGAACCGCAGCAACAGCTTCGATAACAATTTCTTCTTTAGGACTTTCTTGTATTGGATTTTCTGAAACTACGCCTTCGGTTTCGATAATTGCAATAGTTTGACCCACTTTTACAATATCATCAACATTGAAAAGTATTTCAGATAAAACGCCTGAAACTTCTGATGGGATTTCGCTATCTACTTTATCAGTAGCTATTTCTAATAGCGCTTCATCAACTTCGATTTTTTCACCTACTTTTTTTAACCAATTAGTGATAGTTGCTTCTGCAACACTTTCTCCCATTTTTGGTAATTTCAATTCAAACTTTGCCATATTCTTAAACTAAAGTTGTTTTTGTGAGTTCAATTTACAAAATTACTATTTATTTTAAATAATAACTGCATTAAATGTATTTTTTAATCAATTTTTACAACCGTTCCTTTATGGTTGCTATTATTACTACCAATCATAAAAAAAGTATTTTTGGGAATAATTTTAAAGGTAAAACCTTGATTTTTATTCGCTTCTAAAAAAGAAATGATATTCTTGAAAGATAAATTGGTATTGTCTAATAGAATTTCTGTTTTCTTTTTATTTGAAATACTATGCGAAAATAAGGTATTTCCTTCAATTTTTGATTGCCAATGTACTTTTTTATGCAACAACAATTCTAATTTATTTTTCAGATTTTCATCTTTTGAGAATAAAACATATTCATCGGATTGCAATGGTTTAAGATTGCTTTGATTTTTCTTTCCCAATGCAAAAAAGAACGCGCCAATTTTCATAAAAACATCGAATATAAAAGAACGTTTAAAATGTTTTTTATAGAAAAACTGCATTGCTTCACGAAATCTTTTCATGTACAATCCATCTTTTACGGTACTTTCGCCTTTATAATGAATTACGGATGTTTCGTGATAATAGTAATTTAATTTTCCTATTTTCAATGCCATATACGACAAATCAATATCATCAGAATACATAAAACAATTCTCATCAAAACCACCGATTTCGAGATACAAATTCCGTTTCATAAACATAAAAGCACCAACAAGAATATCGACTTTTCCAGTTTCATTTTCCGATAAATGTTGGGCATAATACCGATTAAAAAGAGTTGTTTTTGGAAATAATTTATACAAACCAAAAATTTTGGTAAATGCTACAAATGGTGTTGGAACGCCACGTTTGCTTTCTGGCAGAAAATTCCCTGTTCCGTCGATGAGTTTGCAACCCACAATTCCTATATTTTTTTGCTTTTCAGCAAATACTAGAGTTTTTACAAACGTATCTTCGGCAACAACAGTATCCGGATTTAAGATACAAATATAATCGCCTTTGGCTTGTGCAACCCCGATATTATTCCCTTTTGGAAAACCCAAATTCAAAGTGTTTTCAATGAGTTTCACGTTTGGAAAACGCGTTTTCATCATTTCGCAACTATCATCCGATGAATTATTATCAATTACAATAATTTCTCCATCAATGCTTGAAAGCGCTTCTTGAACACTTGCAACACATTGCTCCAAAAAGTAGCGCACGTTATAGTTAAGGATGATTACGGATAATTGCATTTTTCAAAGATATATTTTAAGTTCCAAAGTAACAAAGTTGCAAAGTAACAAAGTTTCATTACAATAGCTTACTTTTGCAAAAAAATAGACTTGTGAATTATTTATCTGTTGAAAATATCTCTAAATCTTTTGGAGAAAGAACGCTTTTTGAAAACATCTCTTTTGGAATTAATAAAGACCAAAAAATTGCATTTATTGCAAAAAATGGTTCAGGAAAAACCACTATTATGAACATTATTAATGGTTTTGACGAGCCTGACACTGGGCAAGTGGTGCTTAGAAAAAGTATTAGAATGGCTTTTTTATCGCAAGACAATAAATTGCAAGAAGAATTGACGATTGAGGAAAGCATTTTTGCGTCGGATAATGAGAGTTTGAAGGTGATTGAAGCTTATGAAAAAGCGTTGGAGAACCCTGAAGATGAAGAGGCGTATCAAAAAGCATTTGACGGAATGGACCAACATAATGCTTGGGATTTTGAAACGCAATACAAGCAAATTTTGTTCAAATTGAAATTGGAAGATTTCAAATTGAAAGTCAAAAATCTTTCGGGTGGACAGAAAAAAAGGTTGTCATTGGCAATTATTTTAATCAATCGCCCTGACCTATTAATTCTTGACGAACCTACAAATCACTTGGATTTAGAAATGATCGAATGGTTAGAAAGTTATTTTGCCAAAGAAAATATTACGTTGTTTATGGTGACGCACGACCGTTTCTTTTTAGAGCGCGTTTGTAATGAAATCATTGAATTAGACAATGGAAAAATATACCAATACAAAGGAAATTATTCTTATTATTTAGAGAAAAAAGAAGAGCGAATTGCATCGGAAAATTCGAGTGTGGACAAGGCGCAAAACTTGTTTGTGAAAGAATTGGAATGGATGCGTCGCCAGCCAAAAGCGAGAACGTGCAAGAGCAAATCGCGTCAGGATGATTTTTATGAAATTAAGGAAAAAGCACAAAGTCGCCGTCGGGAAAATGTGGTAGAATTGGAAATTAATTTGGAACGCATGGGAAGCAAGATTATTGAGCTTCACAAAATTTCTAAGAAATTCAAGGATCACGTAATCTTAGATAATTTCAATTTCGATTTTCAACGTGGCGAACGCATTGGGATTATTGGTAAAAATGGAACTGGAAAATCTACTTTTTTGAACTTGCTTACAGGAACTCTTCCACTGGATGGCGGGAAAGTGGTTGTGGGCGAAACGATAAAAATTGGGTATTACACGCAAAGTGGTATCAATCCAAAACCGGGGCAGCGCGTGATTGATGTGATTAAGGAATACGGGGAATATATTCCATTGACGAAAGGGAAAATTATTTCGGCTTCGCAATTATTGGAACGATTTTTATTTGACAGCAAAAAACAATATGATTATGTAGAAAAATTGAGTGGTGGCGAGTTGAAACGACTATATTTATGTACGGTTTTGATTCAGAATCCTAACTTTTTGATTCTTGATGAGCCAACGAATGATTTGGATATTGTGACGTTGAATGTTTTGGAAAGTTTTCTTTTGGATTATCCTGGTTGCTTGTTGGTGGTTTCTCACGACAGGTATTTTATGGATAAAATCGTTGATAATTTATTTGTTTTTAGAGGTCAAGGTGTGATAGAAAACTTCCCTGGAAATTACTCCGACTTTAGAGCGTATGAAGACAGTGCGGATGTGGCGCAAAAAGAAGATAACAAATCGGAAAAGAAAGATTGGAAGCAAAACAACCCAACTGGAAATTTGACTTTTAATGAGCAGAAAGAATTTCAGAAAATTGAAAGAGAAATCAAGGATTTAGAAATTGATAAAGCCAAAATTGAGCAATTATTCTCAGACGGAAAAGTGGATGAAAATGATATTGAGAAAAAGGCAAATGAGTTGAAAAATATTATTACCAAAATGGAAGTAAAAGAGGAACGCTGGTTTGAGCTTTCGAGCAAAATGGAAGGATAAATCAAATTATTCCAATATAAGTATGAATTTATGTTATATCGAATAAGAACTTATTTGCAATTTCTTTGGAACTCAAAGAACGAACATGGTGTTCATTCGCCGTTTGTATTTCAATTGGTTACCCAGTGTTTTTATGATAAAATTAAATTAAATCCCTATTTTCCTAATTTGGAAACCAAGACTAAAAAAGGGAACTTTTTAAATCGATTATTTCATTATTTCCAATTTCAAGATGGAATTTATATTTCGGAAAACAAAAAAACTCCTCCTTCAAAAGTTGATTTTATTTTTATTGATATAGCATCCTTAATTAAAAATAATATTGAATTAGATCAAATTATTGCTCTAACAAATAATGAAACTTGTATTATTTTTGAAAATCCACATTTTTCCAAAATCAGCGATAGGCAATGGAAAATGATGGTTTCAAATGCTAATGTAAATGTTACTATAGATGTTTATTTATTTGGATTTGTATTTATCAGAAACCAACAAGTAAAAGAACATTTCGTAATTCGGGTTTAAATATAAATTCAATACGTTAAAAAAAGAGCCGTAATTAGGAAATCAATACTTCCTTTTTGTACTTTTAAACCCAGGAAAAATAAATGCAGGATTATTTAACTAATTAAAATTGAATTCCAAATAAAAATGGCAAATCCACTAATTCAAATTACGAATATTAAAAGAGATTTTGTTCTTGGAAACGAAATCGTTTATGTCCTAAAAGGAATTGATTTAGAAATAAATAAAGGCGAATACGTAGCATTGATGGGGCCTTCAGGTTCTGGAAAATCTACTTTGATGAATCTTTTGGGATGTTTGGACACGCCAACTTCTGGAAGTTATATTTTGAATGGAAAAGACGTCAGTAAAATGCACGATGATGAATTAGCCGAAATTCGCAATAAAGAAATTGGTTTTGTATTTCAAACTTTTAATCTTTTGCCCCGAACAACTGCTTTAGATAATGTGGCTTTACCAATGGTTTATGCTGGATTTTCAAAATCTGAAAGAAAAGTTAGAGCCGAAGAAGTATTGAATCAAGTGGGTTTAGCAGACCGAATGGATCACCAGCCCAACCAACTTTCGGGCGGACAAAGGCAGCGTGTGGCGGTTGCGAGAGCATTGGTAAACAACCCTTCCATCATTCTTGCGGATGAACCAACGGGAAATTTGGACAGTAAAACATCCGAAGAAATTATGAAACTGTTTGGAGATATTCACAAATTGGGAAATACCGTAATTGTTGTTACCCACGAAGAAGAAGTTGCGGCTTACGCCCATAGAATCATCCGTTTACGAGATGGAATGATTGAAAGTGATATTACGAAATAGTTAATTCGGTAATTTGTGGATTTGGTTTTTTAATAATCAAATAAACGAATAACCAAATAACAAAATAAACTTTAAAATGAAAGTATATACTAAAACTGGAGATACAGGAACAACGGCACTTTTTGGAGGCACACGAGTTCCCAAAGATCACATTAGAATAGAAAGTTACGGGACAGTTGATGAATTGAATTCACATATTGGATTGATTCGTGACCAAGAAATGAATGCGCACTATAAAGATATTTTGATAGAAGTTCAAGATCGATTGTTTACTGTTGGAGCAATTTTAGCCACACCGCCTGAAAAAGCAGTTAAGAAAAATGGAGAATTGCGATTGAAAAATCTTGGAATTATTGAAAATGATGTTGAATTATTAGAAAATGAAATCGACGCAATGGAAGATTCGCTTCCACCAATGACTCATTTCGTTCTACCTGGCGGACATACAACTGTGTCATATTGTCATATTGCCCGTTGCGTTTGCCGACGTGCAGAACGCTTAGCGGTACATTTAGACCACAATGAACCCGTTGATGGGAACGCTATTAAGTACTTGAACCGCCTTTCTGACTACCTTTTTGTGTTGGCACGGAAGTTGAGTTATGACTTGAAAGCGGATGAAGTGAAATGGATTCCGAGGAAATAGTGTTCCGTATTCAGTTTAAAAGTGAATAATTAGTATTCAATTGACAACTGATTACTATTTAAACTTACCAATGACCACTAAAAACTGACGTTCTTAACTATTTTGTAAAATAAATGGATTTTTTCTTGACTTTTTAAGTAAAAAATTTATTTTTGCATAAACTAAAAATAAGTATAAAATGTATTGGACATTAGAATTAGCATCTTATTTAAGTGATGCACCGTGGCCTGCGACCAAAGATGAACTTATTGACTACGCTATTAGAGCTGGCGCGCCACTTGAAGTAGTAGAAAACCTTCAATCTATAGAAGATGAAGGAGAGATATATGAATCGATGGAAGAAATTTGGCCGGATTATCCAACCGACGAAGATTATCTTTGGAACGAGGATGAATATTAAAAAAATATTAAAACCAATTAAAAGTCTCCAACGAGGCTTTTTTTTTGGTTAAATTTGCGTACCTTATTATAAATAGAAATAGAAATCATATTATGAGTTTCATAAATAGCATACTTAAAGTCTTTGTAGGTGATAAATCTCAAAAAGATGTTAAAGCATTACAAGGAAATATAACCAAAATTAAAGCATTTGAAAGCGCTTTAGAATCATTGTCACACGACGAATTGAGAGCTAAAACTGCTTATTTCAAAGATTTAATCCAACAAGCTCGTTCCGAGAAAGATGCTAAAATTGCTTCCCTTCAAACAGAAGTTGAAACCATTGAAGACATCGATAAAAGAGAAGATCTTTATTTAGAAATAGATGCTCTTGAAAAAGAAGCGTATGAAATTTCAGAAAAAACATTAAACGAAATTCTTCCTGAAGCTTTTGCTGTAATCAAAGAAACTGCAAAACGTTTTAAAGACAATACCTCGATAAAAGTTACAGCTACTGCAAAAGACAGAGAACTTTCTGCATCGAAAACCTATATTACAATTGAAGGCGAAAATGCTGTTTGGGCAAATTCTTGGAGTGCTGCTGGAAAGCAAATTACTTGGGATATGGTTCATTATGATGTGCAATTAATAGGTGGAATGGTACTTCACGGTGGAAAAGTTGCAGAAATGCAAACGGGTGAAGGAAAAACATTAGTGGCAACCTTACCTCTTTATTTGAATGCATTAACTGGAAACGGCGTGCATTTAGTAACCGTAAATGATTATTTGGCAAAAAGAGATAGTACTTGGAAAGCGCCATTATTTGAATTTCACGGATTGACTGTGGATTGTATTGACAACCACCAACCGAATTCTGACGAAAGAAGAAAAGCATACGAAGCAGACATAACTTATGGAACAAATAACGAATTTGGTTTTGATTATTTGAGAGATAATATGGCACATTCGCCTACCGATTTGGTTCAAAGAAAACACAATTATGCAATTGTAGATGAGGTCGATTCTGTATTGATTGATGATGCAAGAACGCCTTTGATTATTTCTGGTCCAGTTCCCCAAGGCGATCGTCACGAATTTAATGAATTGAAACCAAAAATTGAAAACCTAGTAAGTCTTCAAAAACAATTAGCGAATGGTTTTTTAACAGAAGCCAAGCGTTTGATAAAAGAAGGAAACACGAAAGATGGAGGTTTCAACTTATTGCGTTCGTATAGAAGTTTGCCTAAAAATAAAGCGTTAATCAAATTTTTAAGTGAAGAAGGAATCAAACAATTGCTTCAAAAAACTGAAAATCAATATTTGCAAGACAACAAAAGAGACATGCATCTTGTGGATGAGGCGTTGTATTTTGTAATTGAAGAAAAAAATAATCAAGTTGAATTATCCGATAACGGAATTAAGTTTCTTTCTAAAGACACCGATAGTAATTTCTTTTTACTTCCAGACATTGGGACTGAAATTGCAGCAATTGAAAAGAAAAAATTAAACAAAGATGCAGAAGCTGAGGAAAAAGAAAAATTATTTCAGGATTTCAGTATCAAAAGTGAGCGTATTCACACCTTAACACAATTACTTAAAGCCTATTCTCTTTTTGAAAAAGATGTTGAATATGTAATCATGGACAATAAAATTATGATTGTTGATGAACAAACGGGTCGTATCATGGACGGACGTCGTTATTCTGATGGTTTGCACCAAGCAATTGAAGCGAAAGAAAACGTAAAAATTGAAGCGGCAACGCAAACATTTGCAACAGTAACTTTACAAAACTACTTTAGAATGTACAGCAAATTATCCGGTATGACTGGAACTGCTGTTACAGAAGCTGGCGAACTTTGGGAAATTTACAAATTAGATGTTGTAGAAATTCCTACGAACCGACCAATGTCAAGACACGATAAAGAAGATTTGATTTATAAAACTACCCGTGAAAAATTCAATGCTGTAATTGAAGATGTAACTGAATTATCAGCAGCGGGAAGACCAGTATTAATTGGTACAACATCAGTAGAAATTTCAGAATTATTGAGTAGAATGTTGAAAATGCGTGGTGTAGCGCACAACGTTTTGAATGCAAAAATGCACAAACAAGAAGCCCAAATTGTTGAAGAAGCCGGAAAAGCTGGAGTTGTTACCATCGCAACCAATATGGCTGGTCGTGGAACGGATATTAAATTATCCGCAGAAGTGAAAGCTGCTGGAGGTTTGGCAATTGTGGGAACAGAACGCCACGATTCGCGTCGAGTTGACCGTCAGTTGAGAGGTCGTGCAGGTCGGCAAGGAGATCCTGGAAGTTCACAATTTTATGTGTCTCTTGAAGATAATTTGATGCGTTTATTTGGTTCAGAGCGAGTTGCAAAAGTGATGGATAGAATGGGATTGAAAGAAGGCGAAGTAATTCAGCACTCGATGATGACCAAATCTATAGAAAGAGCTCAGAAAAAAGTAGAAGAAAACAACTTTGGTGTTCGTAAACGTTTGTTAGAATATGATGATGTTATGAATGCGCAACGTGAAGTAGTATACAAACGTCGTCGTCACGCTTTGTTTGGAGAGCGTTTGAAATTGGATATTGCCAATATGATGTATGATACTTGCGAATTGATTGTGAATAACAATAAAATGGCAAATGATTTCAAGAATTTTGAATTTGAATTGATTCGCTATTTTTCCATAACATCGCCAGTTTCTGAAAGTGATTTTTTGAAATTGACTGATATGGAATTAACCGGAAAAACGTATAAAGCGGCTTCTGTTTATTACATTGAAAAAACAGAAAGAAGTGCAAGAGAAGCGTATCCAATAATTAAAAATGTATTTGAAGATCGTGGAAACCGTTTTGAGCGTATCGTAATTCCTTTTTCAGATGGAATAAAATCGCTAGAAGTAATAACCAATTTGAAACGCGCCTACGAAACACAGGGAAAACAATTGGTAGCTGATTTTGAAAAAAACATCACTTTAGCGATTGTTGATGAAGCTTGGAAAAAGCACTTGCGTAAAATGGACGAATTGAAACAATCAGTTCAATTAGCAGTTCACGAACAAAAAGATCCTTTACTAATTTATAAATTCGAAGCGTTTAATTTGTTTAGCAACATGTTAAATGGTGTAAATAAAGAAGTTATTTCATTCTTATTTAAAGGCGATTTACCGCAACAAAATGCACCGAAAATTCAAGAAGCTAAAGAAGTGCGTCAGAAAGAAAATTATAAAATAAGTAAGGAAGAAATTGTAAGCAGTGAAAGTGCTAATCGGGAAGCTGGGGAAACCCAACAAAGACAAGTTACCGAAACTATAGTTCGTGAAATGCCGAAAATTAACAGAAATGATACTGTGAAAATTCAGCAGGTTTCATCAGGTACAATTGAAGAAATGAAATTTAAAAAAGCAGAAAGCTTGTTGGCTTCAGGCGAATGGATTTTGGTTAATTAGATTTTAATTATACAGAAAAATGCTCCAATTGCTATTGCGGTTGGAGCATTTTTTATAATTTGTACCCCCAAATAAAAATATTTTTTTTATCTTTACTTATGTAAATTCGATACTAACAATTAAAAATTAATATCATGGCAAAGAGTCAAGACGCAAAAAAGACACAAAAAAAGGAACCTTTGAAAACCGCTAAGGAAAAAAAAGAGGAGAAAAGAGAAAAGAAAAACAGTCCTAAAAGAGATTAAATAAATAACCCTTTCGATTATGAAATCTGAAAGGGTTACTTTTTAAATAAACATATTATGCCGAATACTACAACCTATTCTTTGTTTTTTAACCAAGTAAAAGAAAGCATTTCTGACGGAACTTTTGCCAAACTTACTATGGCGAAAACAATTGGAAACACAAAGTTAATGAATATTTACATTCGAACAAATGTGGATGAAATTCAGCTAAAATTGGCTTTGACTTTCAAATTTCAAACCGAGGAAGAAGTAAAGATTTTACCAATTGAAGAAGGTTTGAACGAGCTAATTCCCTACATCAACAATCCATTTATGTCGGCTTTACTTTTTACAACCGAAGCGGATGTAACGATGAAATTGAACAAGAAAAGAGTCGCAACTATTACGGATCAAGCGCCAACTTTCAAAAACGCCGATCCGATTTTGTTAGAGTATTTATCAAATAAATAGCTATTTTTCTTTGCGAACCTTGCGTAAACCTTTGCGCACTTTGCGGTTAAATGCCTTAGTGCTTTTGAAATCTTTGTTCCTTTTGCGGTAAAAAAACTATAAATTATCAGGAAATATTTTGCCTGGATTTAAAATTCCTTTTGGATCGAAAATAGATTTTATGCCTTTCATTAATTGCAATTGGGTTTTACTAAAAGCAATATCCATATAGTTTTTTTGAACATACCCAATTCCGTGTTCGCCCGATAAAGTACCTTTTAAAGAAACAGTTAACTCAAAAATTTCACGTATTCCCTTGGTGACTTCTGTGTTCCAATTTTCATCTGACATATCGCCTTTGATGATGTTTACGTGTAAATTTCCATCGCCAGCATGACCGTAACAAACCGATTTAAATCCGTATTTTGATCCGATTTCTTTAATTCCAAATAATAATTTTGGCAATTCATATCTTGGAACAACCGTGTCTTCTTCTTTATAAACAGAATTTGATTTTACAGCTTCGGCAACACTTCGACGCATTTTCCAAAGTAGGTTTTTTTGTATTTCGGTATCGGCAAAAAGCACTTCGTCAATTTTGAATTGCTCAACGACTTCCATTATTTTTTCGGCTTCTTGAAAAAGAATATCTGGGTAATTTCCATCAACTTCGATAAGTAAATGTGCTTGAATTTCATCTTTGACTTGTACATTTAAATCGGTTATAAATTTCAATGTCCAATCGATGGCATCGCGCTCCATAAATTCTAATGCACTTGGTGTTATTCCCGCTCTAAAAATTGCAGAAACAGCTTCACACGCTTCATTGGCATTATAAAATGGAACTAACATTAAAACCGTATGCGTGTTTTTTGGGATTAACTTCATAACGATTTTCGTAATGATTCCAAGTGTTCCTTCACTTCCAACCATTAATTGCGTTAGATTATATCCTGTAGAATTTTTCAAAGTATTGGCTCCAGTCCAAATAATTTCTCCATTGGCAAGAACTACTTCTAAATTCAGCACATAATCTTTGGTCACGCCATATTTTACGGCACGCGCCCCTCCAGCATTTTCGGCAACGTTCCCCCCTATCCAACAACTTCCTAAACTACTTGGATCTGGTGGATAAAAAAGGTCTTTTTCGGCTACAGCTTCACGCAAAACTTGAGTGATTACTGCAGGTTCGACAGTAACTTGTAGGTTTTGCTCGTCGATGTTTAGAATTTTGTTGAAACGCTCCATTGAAAGACCAATTCCTTGATGAACAGACAATGCACCGCCACTTAAACCGGTTCGGGCACCAATTGCAGTTACAGGAATAGAATGAAGATTTGCGATTTTCAAAATGGCAGCTATTTCTTCTGGAGTAGCTGGTTTTAATACTACTGAAGGTGGAAACACATACTCTTCGGTTTCATCTTTTCCGTAGTGGTTTCGGGTTTCTTGATCCGTAAAAACATAAGTATTCCCTAATATTTCATTGAATTGAGAAAGTATTTCTGGTGTAATTTTCATAAACTTAATTGAATTGTAAAAGTAAAAAATATATTATAATGAATTGTAACAAATTTATACTAAAAATGGAATTAATTACAAAATGCCCTAGCCCAGACCTATCTGCCGACAGGCTGGTGGAAGGGAAAATCCCGCATTGAAAAAAGGTAGTTTTTGAACGAGGATTTGGAATGACAGCTGGAAACCTGCCTGCCAGCAGGTAGGTAGCTATAAAAAAAATTGCGATAATTGGAAAAAGTTGAAAAAGATTAACAAATGTTAACAAAATAGATTTCTGTGAACGATAATAAATTGTATTTTTACATTTCAAAATTTAAAAAATAAATGGGTAAAATCATTGCTATTGCCAATCAAAAAGGAGGCGTTGGAAAAACAACAACTTCGATAAATTTAGCGGCTTCTTTAGGCGTTTTAGAAAAAAAAGTTTTACTTATTGACGCTGATCCTCAAGCAAACTCAAGTTCTGGGTTGGGAATTGACGTTGAAAATATTATTATTGGAACGTATCAAATTTTAGAGCACAGCAATCCTCCCGAGGAAGCAATTGTATCATGTACGGCTCCAAATGTAGATATAATTCCTGCGCATATCGACCTTGTTGCCATCGAAATTGAGTTGGTTGATAAAGAAAATAGAGAATATATGTTGAAGGAAGCTTTGAAAAGCATCAAAGATAAATACGATTATATTTTGATTGATTGCGCACCATCATTGGGTTTATTGACATTAAATGCGTTGACAGCAGCCGATTCAGTAATTATTCCAATTCAGTGTGAATATTTTGCTTTGGAAGGTTTGGGGAAATTATTGAATACGATAAAAAGTGTTCAGAAGATTCACAATCCCGATTTAAATATTGAAGGATTATTATTGACCATGTTTGATTCTCGTTTGCGTTTGTCAAATCAGGTTGTTGAGGAGGTTCAAAAACATTTTAACGATATGGTTTTTGAAACTATAATTCAGAGAAATACCAAGTTAAGTGAGGCTCCGAGTTTTGGTGAAAGTATTATAAATTATGACGCAACGAGCAAAGGGGCGACGAATTATTTGAAATTAGCGGAGGAAATTATTAAGAAAAATAATAATTAATTTATGGCACAAGCAATAAAAAAACAAGTATTAGGAAGAGGATTGTCTGCTTTATTGAAAGACCCAGACAATGATATTAAGTCGGTTAATGATAAAAATGCAGATAAAGTTGTAGGAAATATTATCGAGTTGGAAATTGATGCTATCGAGATAAATCCTTTTCAGCCAAGAAGTAATTTCAATGAGGAATCATTGCAAGAATTGGCAACTTCTATTAAAGAATTAGGTGTTATTCAGCCGATTACGGTTCGTAAAACTAACTTCAATAAATACCAATTAATTTCTGGAGAACGGAGATTACGTGCTTCAAAATTGGCAGGATTGAATGTGGTTCCCGCTTATATTCGAATTGCGAACGACAATGAATCGCTAACGATGGCATTGGTAGAAAATATCCAAAGACATGATTTAGATCCTATTGAAATTGCGTTATCGTATCAAAGATTGATTGATGAAATTCAATTGACTCAAGAACAAATGAGCGAGCGCGTGGGAAAAAAGCGTTCTACGATTGCAAATTATTTGAGATTATTGAAATTAGACCCGATTATTCAAACGGGAATTCGTGATGGATTTATAACTATGGGTCACGGTCGTGCTATAATAAATATTGAAAATCAAGATGTTCAAACAGATATTTACCAAAAAATTGTAAGCCAAAACCTTTCTGTTAGAGAAACCGAAGCATTGGTAAGAAACTATCAAGAAAGTTTAAAACCTAAAGCTACAACCAAAGTAAAAACGGCAACTTTTGCTGTAGCACCCGAAGCAAACAAAGCTATTACTGACTATTTTGGCGCTAAAGTAGATGTGAAAGTTGCGGGAAATGGGAAAGGGAAAATTACAATTCCATTTCATTCTGAAGAGGATTTCAATAGAATTATCAAATTAATAAAAGGGTAGTGATTAAATTCTATTCCATATTTTTAATTGGGTTCTTAATTGGAACTACTACTGTTTTTGCTCAAGCTAAAAAAGTAGAGATTTTGGTTGCAAAAGACACTTTAAAATACAAAGAAATAAATCCTTTGGCACCTGCAAAAGCTGCTTTTTATTCTGCAATTTTGCCAGGATTGGGACAAGCTTACAATAAAAAATACTGGAAAATCCCATTAGTTTACGGTGGAATCGGAACTGGATTGTATTATTACTCCGTAAATAACACCAAATATAATAATTACAGAAACGCTTATAAAAGAAGATTGGCGGGCTATAATGACGATAATTTTAAATATTTAGACGATTCGAGATTGATTGCTGGACAGCGATTTTATCAACGAAATAGAGACATGTCGGTTTTAGTAACCGTTGGTTTTTATATATTAAATATTATAGATGCCAATATTGATGCGCATTTGATGCAATTCAATGTGAATGATAAATTGTCGGTTCGTCCTGAAATTTATCAGAATGAAATCAATTACAAGCAAAATTTAGGATTGACTTTAAACTATCACTTTTAATGAAAATTGCACTTTTAGGTTACGGAAAAATGGGGCAAGTAATTGAAAAAATTGCATTGCAACGCGGTCACGAAATTGTGTTGCGTAAATCTATTGAAGATGCCTTTAACGGACTTGAAAATGCTGACGTTGCGATAGATTTTAGTGCGCCAAATGCTGCTGTTGAAAATATTTCGACTGCTTTAAAACTTGGAATCCCGGTAATTTCTGGAACTACAGGATGGTTGAACGAATATGAAAACATGGTGCAACTTTGCCATGAGAAAAATACTGCTTTTATTAGTAGTTCAAATTTTAGTTTGGGTGTCAATATTTTCTTTGAATTGAACGAATATTTGGCAAAAATTATGTCAAAATTTGACGCATATAAAGTTGGAATTGAAGAAATTCATCACACACAAAAATTAGATTCACCAAGTGGAACTGCACTTTCATTGGCAAATGGAATCATAAAAAACAGTACTTACGAAAATTGGACTTTGGAAAATCCAATGTCAAATGATATCGTAATTGATGCCAAAAGAATAGAAAATGTTCCAGGCACACATACCGTTTCCTATAATTCAGATGTTGATTTAATCGAAATAAAACATTTGGCACACAATAGAGAAGGATTTGCATTAGGTGCCGTAATTGCAGCAGAATGGATTTTAGGTAAAAAAGGAGTTTTCACAATGAAAGATGTATTAAATATTGGTAATTCGGTAATTCGTTAATTCGGTTATCAATCATAAACTTTAAAATAAAATAGGATGACACTAATTCAATGGTTTGTATTTTTCTTGATTGTTCAAGTAATTCACTTTTTAGGAACTTGGAAATTGTATGAAGCCGCAGGTAGAAAAAAATGGGAAGCGGCAATTCCGGTTTACAACGCAATTGTTTTGATGAAAATCATAAACCGTTCGCCTTGGTGGACGATATTATTGTTTGTTCCAGTTGTAAATCTTATTATGTTTCCGGTAGTTTGGGTAGAAACTTTGAGAAGTTTTGGAAAAAACTCAACATTAGATACCCTTTTGGGAGTATTGTCATTGGGCTTTTATATTTATTATATCAACTACACTCAAAAATTAGTTTACATAAATAATAGAAGTTTAATACCAACTAATAAAACGGCAGATACAGTTAGTTCGTTACTTTTTGCAATCGTTGTGGCAACTTTGGTTCACACGTATGTAATGCAACCTTATACAATTCCAACTTCATCCTTGGAAAAATCATTATTAGTGGGCGACTTTTTATTTGTGAGTAAATTCCATTACGGAGCAAGAACCCCAATGACGCCAATAGCTGCGCCAATGGTTCACGATACACTACCGCTTTTAAATGTAAAATCTTATTTAAAAGTACCTCAAGTTCCTTATTTCCGATTTTTTGCAATGCAAGAAGTCAACAGAACCGACATTGTAGTATTCAACTGGCCTGCGGATACTTTATATAATATGTACAAAACTGCGGATAAAAGATATGATAAACCAATCGATAAAAAGACCAATTATGTAAAACGTTGCGTTGGGATACCAGGTGATAGTTTGTCCATAAAAGATGGGATTGTTTACATCAATGGCAAAATTATGCCGATGCCAGAAAGAGCAAAACCTCAATATTCTTATACGGTAACAACCGATGGAACTGGTTTTGACCAAACGTATATTACTAAAGAATTGAATATTACAGATGGCGTTTACCAAAGTTCTCAAAACACCTTTTATTTTAGAGCATTAACCGAAGAATCTGCCAATCGTTTGCGTTTGAATCCGATTGTAAAAAGTGTAGTTCGTAATATTTCTCACGAAGCAGAAGCGGCGATATTCCCTTATAATACAAAATGGAATTTGGATAATTTTGGTCCGATTTACATTCCTAAAAAAGGAGTTACTGTTGCCTTAAATACTGAAAGCTTACCTTTTTATAAAACGATTATTCGTGAATATGAACAAAATGATTTAAAAGTTACGGGTAATGAAATTAGAATTAACGGACAAATTACCACTACTTATACTTTCAAACAAGATTATTATTGGATGATGGGAGACAACCGTCACAACTCATTAGACGCAAGGTATTTTGGTTACACTCCAGAAGATCATATCGTTGGAAAACCAGTATTTATTTGGATGAGTTTGGATCCAAATGGAAAAGGATTCAACAAAATTCGTTGGGATAGAGTTTTCACAACCGTTAGCGGTGATGGGCAACCACAATCGTATTTCAAATATTTCTTATTTGCGTTAATTGCGTATTTCGGAATTAGTTATTTTGTTAGAAAGAGAAAAGAAAAAAATAGTTAATTTGGTTATTCGTTGATTTGTTGATTTGAAAAATTGGAGTCATGTATATTTATTCTTTTGAGAAATTGGAGGTTTGGAATGAAGCCAAGGAATTTGCAAAATCAATTTATTTGCTTACTTCAAAATTTCCAGATTCAGAGAAATTTGGTTTGGTTTCACAGTTAAGAAGAGCTTCAATATCAATTTGCTCAAATGTAGCCGAGGGTTCTGCAAGGAAAACCTATAAGGATAAAGCTCATTTTACAACAATGGCATTTGGTTCTGCAGTGGAAGTTATAAATCAATTGATACTTTCATTTGAATTAAATTTCATTACCGAAAATGATTATCTAAAACTTCGACAAGAAATAGAAAGTGTAACGAACAAATTAAATGGACTTCGTACCTATCAACTATCAAAAGGTGCGGAAAATTCCTGATTTACATCAAATAACCGAATCAACAAATAACCAAATGAACGTTTTACTTCTTCCCAGCTATTTTCCTTCAATTAGTAATTTTGCGGCTATGGCAAAGGCGGATTCAATTGTGTTTGAAGTCGAAGATAATTTTCAGAAGCAAACCAACAGAAACCGAACGTATATTTATAGCCCAAATGGAATTTTGATGTTGAATATTCCTGTAAAACATAGTAAAGAAGGAAATCAAAAGACGAAAGAAATCAAACTTGAAACAGCTTTCGATTGGCAAAAACAGCATTTTAAATCTCTTGAAGCAGCGTATAGAACTTCGCCGTTTTTTGAGTATTTTGAAGATGCATTACAACCTATTTTCACAAAAAAACATACTTTTTTAATGGACTTGAATTTTGAAACGATTGCTATTGTTTCAAAATGTTTGGGTATGAAATTAGAGTTTGAAAAAACTACTGAATATTTTCACGAAGCCACCAATTGTGTTGATTTTAGAAATTTAACCGATGGAAAAAAAGACACTTCTGCTTTTGATTCTTACACCCAAGTATTTGGTGACAAACACGGATTTATTAATAATTTAAGTATTTTGGATTTGCTTTTTAATGAAGGTCGATTTGCTTTAGATTATTTGAAAGAGCAGCAAATATAGATTAATCCATTGCTAATCTTGCAATTACTGGACTGTGATCGGAATTTATAAATTCGGGGAAACTCGTAAAATTTTTGACTTTCATCACTTTGTCAGCAAAAATATAATCGATACGTGCTGGATAATATTTGAAATTATAGGTTTGTCCAAAACCAGAACCTGCTTCTTCAAAACAATCGTTTAGTGATCCTTTTATACTTCGATAAACGTAGGAATAGGGACTGTTATTCATATCGCCACAAATGATAATTGGATACTCACATTCTTTTTTGTGATTCATCAATATTTCTGCTTGTTGCTGTTGTTTTTTAAATGCTTTACTGATTCTTATAATCAAAATCTGTGATTTATCTTGATTGATTCCATCAATATTATCAGAAATTTCATTTACATCAGGTGATATTTTTATAGATTGTAAATGCATATTATAGACCCTGATAATGTCTTTTCCTTTTTTAATATCAGCAAAAATGGCATTATTATTAGAATTTGGAAATACTAAATTTCCTTCGTCTATAATTGGATATTTAGAAAAAATGGCTTGTCCGGTTTTTATTTTTTTGCCTTGCATAAAAACATATTTATACGGATAAATCTTCAAATCTAATTTAGCTGCGGTAGAAAATTCTTGAATACAAAGAATATCAGGATTTTGCTCGTTTATAAAATCCAAAATTTCGTCGGGAACATTATCGTCATTCAACCATTTGAATAAATTAAACAAACGCACATTATAACTCATAACAACAAAGTCTTTTTCTTCTTTAGGTAAATCTGTAGCTGAAAATTTATAGAATTTATTGATAAATGTAATTCCCATCAGCAAAACCAACGCGGGTAAGATTATTTGTCGTTTGAGTTGGATGCCCCAATAAATAAAGAAAAGACCATTAAGAATTAAAAATAATGGCAAAACCAAAGTTAACGCTGACAAAACTGGGAATAATTTGGGTGCTAAAAAAGGTAAAAAATAAGCGATGAATGTCAATACAGCCAAAACTATATTGATAAAAAACACCACTTTATTAAACCAAGAAAGCTTTCTCATTTTTTTTGTTTCAAGTTTAAGGTTTAAAGTTTAAAGTTGAGCAACTTGAAACTTTAAACTTTAAACAAAATTATTTCCCTGCTTTAAAAAGGAATTCTTTTTCTTCTTTTGTTAAACTATCATAACCTGATTGGCTAATTTTATCTAAAATTTCGTCAATTTGTTGCTGCCCTTTATCTTTTGTAACAATTCTAGAAACTTTTTTTGCTACTGGTGCTTTATAATTTCTATGCACTTTTTTGAATGGCGTTGTCTTTTTACCGCTGAATATAGTGGCAAAAAAATCTATAATTGAAGTAAACCATCCACAAATATCAGTTCCATTCTTTAATAATTGGGTGTAAATATAACCAAAAAAAGCACCACCAATGTGTGATAAATGTCCGCCTGTATTTTCCATTGGCAATTGAAACAAATCAATTACAATTAAAACCAAAGCGATGTGCCATAATTTTACATTTCCAAAAAATAGTAATCTAATTTCCATCAAAGGAGAATAGGAAACTGTTGCAAAAAGAATTGCCATTACTGATGCAGACGCACCAACCAAAGATGTATTTACATTTGCCAAAGCAGGAAAAAACATATAACTCAGCATATAAATACTGCCCGCAAATAGCGAACCAATAAAATACAAACTTAACAATTGCTTTTGATTGAAGAATATCAAGAATAATCTTCCTGCAAAATTCAACATTAACATATTAAAGAGAATGTGAAAAATTCCAAAATGAAAAAAGGCATACGAAAAAATTGTCCAAGGTTTCCAGAGTAAATCCAATGGATTTGAAGACAAACTTACATAATTGAGATAATCAATATTGACCTTAAACAAAGGTAAAACACCAAATACAATACTTGGAATAGCAAAAAAAGCAATGTTCCAAAATATCAATTTTGTTACAACATCACCAATTTTAAATTGCAATTTCAAATCTTCAATTATACGCATTTAATTTAAGAATTAAGATTTTAGAATTAATTCCAACGATTAGAGTTAAACTGATTTTTTTTCCAATACCAAACCATTAAAAACCCGAATAATGCGCCACCAACGTGAGCAAAATGGGCAATTCCACCACCAAAAACAGAAAATCCTGTAACACCTGAAAACAAGTCTAAACCTACAATTACAGGTACAAAATATTTTGCTTTTATAGGAATAGGAATAAACATTAAAGCCAATTCAGCATTTGGAAACATAAACGCAAAGGCAACCAAAACACCATAAATTGCTCCCGAAGCACCAACTGCAGGCGTCATAAACGCAGACGTAAAACTCTCAAAACCCGATTTTGATAAAATCTCTGTCCATCTTGAATCGTATTTGCCTTCACCCAAAACCTGAAAAATTTCAGATTTCTGAATTCCATTTGCCAATAGCGTATTCAATCCTTCGTGGAAGAAATAATAATTGGAAAGTATATGAATAAATGCAGCACCTAATCCGCAAGAAATATAGAAAAATAAGAATTTTTTAGAACCCCACATTTGCTCTAAAGCAGTTCCAAAAGAAAACAAAGCAAACATATTAAAGAAAATATGCATTAGATTTCCGTGCATAAACATGTGCGTCAGCGGCTGCCAATACTTGAAATCTGAGTTTTCAGGATAATATAAAGACAAGTATTTGTAGGCAACATCGCCTAAAATTTGTGTCCCAATAAAAAAGATAATATTAATGATGATTAATTGCTTAACCGTTTCGGATACGTTTCTCATAGTGCGAATTTTTTATCTAAATCTTCCACACGCATCGTGATGAAAGTAGGTTTTTGAAATGGGGAAACATTAGGTTCTTTGCAAGCAAAAAGCCCGTTTACTAAATTTTCTTGTTCTTTTTCTGTCAAATAAGTTCCAGTTTTTACAGCTAAACTTTTTGCCATTGATTTGGCAATACTATCATTTTGACTGAAACTGCTTTCGGGAATTCCGTCTTGCAAGTCGCTCAATAACTGTTCTAAAACTATCGAAACTTCACTTTCTGTAACATTAATTGGCAACCCAGAAATTACAACGTGATCGTCATTTGTAGCTTCAAAAACAAAGCCAGTATTGACCAATGAAAGTTGTAATTCTGAAATTAATTTCATTTCGCTTGACGAAAAAAACAAATTTAACGGAAATAATAATTGTTGGCTTGAAGCCTGATTTACCGTCATATTTGTAAGAAATTGCTCGTACAAAACCCGTTGATGTGCCCGCTGTTGATCTACAATAACCATCCCAGATTTAATAGGATTTACAATGTATTTTTTATGAATTTGATACGTTTTATTGGTAGCTTGTTCGATTTCATTTTCATTAAATAATGATCCCGTTACTTCATCACTTTCAAATTCAACATTACTAATTTCATCTGTATCTTGTTTTAAACCAACATATAAACTTTCCCAATTTGGAGTATTTTCAGTTTTGCGATAAGTAGTAAAATGTTTGTTTGGTGTTTCATCAGAAAACGGATTAAAAGCACCGTCAACTTGAATAGTTGGAGTCGAAGCTTCTTGATTTTTATAATTATAAGGTGTATCTAAATTAGAATCTCTATCGAAATCTAAAATTGGAGCTACATTAAATTGTCCTAAACTGTGTTTTATTGCAGAACGTAAAATGGCATAAAGTGCGTGCTCATCATCAAACTTAATTTCTGTTTTTGTAGGATGAATATTAATATCAATCGTATTTGGAGGCACATTTAAATATAAGAAATAACTTGGTTGCGCACCATCTTTCAACAATCCTTCATAAGCCGCCATAACAGCGTGATGCAAATAGCCGCTTTTTATAAAACGATCGTTAACAAAGAAAAACTGTTCGCCTCGATTTTTTTTAGCAAATTCGTGTTTACTCACAAATCCTTGAATGCTTACAATTTCTGTTTCTTCCTGAACAGGAACTAATTTTTCATTGGTTTTCCCCGAAAAAATATTTACAATTCGCTGTCTCGAATTCGATTGTGGTAAATTGAACAAATCACTTCCATTGTGATAATATGTAAAATGGATATTGGGATGTGCCAGAGCGACGCGCTGAAATTCATCAACAATATGACGATGTTCCACAGTTTCCGACTTCAAAAAATTACGACGAGCGGGAATATTAAAAAATAGATTTTTAACTGAAAACGAAGTTCCTTTTGGTAAAACAGCAACATCTTGAGATATAAATTTACTGCCTTCAATAACTATGTGCGTTCCCAATTCTTCTTGATCTTGCTTGGTTTTCATTTCCACGTGCGCAATCGCAGCAATTGACGCCAAAGCTTCCCCACGAAATCCTTTGGTATGCAAAGAAAATAAATCTTCAGCTTGACGAATTTTAGAAGTTGCGTGGCGCTCAAAACACAAACGCGCATCGGTAACACTCATACCAAGTCCATTATCAATGACTTGAACTAATGATTTGCCAGCATCTTTAATGATTAATTTAATGTCGGTTGCTTTTGCATCAACTGCATTTTCAAGAAGTTCTTTGACCACCGAAGCGGGCCTTTGAACAACTTCTCCAGCGGCAATTTGATTGGCAACATGATCTGGAAGTAATTGAATGATACTTGACATTAAAAAAATTTAGTTTTAAAATTAGGGACTGAATCTTCTTTACAAAGATTACAAATTTAACGAATTTTCATTGGGTTTTCACACCATAATTAAAAAATAAAAAACCTCTACAAATAATAAAATGTAGAGGTCTAAATTTATTTAGTTAAATACTTACTCTTCAATTCTCAATTGTAGTTTTTCTATTTGAAGTTGTCCTGAAGAAAGTAATTGTTGGTCTTGAAATTGATAATTCAAAGTTGCTTGTTCCCGTAAATAGGCCATTTTTAAGGCAGCAATTGCAGCTTCTGTTCCTTTATTTCCGTGAATTCCCCCACTTCTATCCAAAGATTGTTGTTCGGTATTATCGGTAAGCAAACAAAAAATTACGGGAACATCGAATTTAACATTCAGGTCTTTTATTCCTTGGGTTACACCTTCGCAAACAAATTCAAAGTGCATCGTTTCGCCTTTTATAACACAACCAATTACAATAATAGCATCTACATTTTGAGTTTCAATCATTTTTTTGGCACCGTAAATCAACTCAAAACTACCTGGAACATTCCAACGAATAATGTTTTCCGATACCGCATCACAATCTAATAATGCAGTTTCAGCACCAGAATACAAACCGTCGGTGATGGTTTCGTTCCATTCTGAAACAACAATCCCAAACCGAAAATTTTTCGCGCTTGGGATTGTGTTCTTATCGTAATTTGATAAATTTTTATTTGCAGTTGCCATAATCAAGGATTTTATTTTTTTTCAGAATATTCAATCAAAGATAAGAAATTCTTCAATTATGAATGCAAAATCCTAAGGCTACTTTATTGCACTAAACCAATTAAAGCGTCAATATTTGCTGCTTCAGGTGTTGCTTCGTATTTTTCTTTAATTTCTGTGAAATATTTCAACGCATCTGCTTTGTTTTTTAATCCTAAAGCAGTTTGTCCTGCTTTCAACAAGAAACGTGGCGTTGTAAATTCGTTTTTATTAGTTTCTGATGCTTTAATATAGAATTCTAAAGCTTCTTTTGGTTGATTTTTTTGAGAATGAGCATCACCAATTGCTCCAATTGCCAATGCACTTAAAACCATATCATCAGATTTGAATTTCTCTAAATAAGAAATTGCTTCGTCGTATTTTTTGGTATTCAAATAGGCCATTCCAGCATAATAATTAGCTAAATTTCCTGCATCCGTTCCTTCATATTTTGAAGCAATATCAACAAACCCGAATTTACCTTCAGAACCTTTTAAAGCTAGATTATATAAGGAATCGCTTTTGGTTCCGTCAGTCGCTTTTTGGAAATTTTGTTGTGCTAAAAACATTTCAATTGCCGCAGTATCTTCTTTTGGTTCTGCAACAAATTTTTGGAAAAGAACATATCCAACAGTTACTAAAGCAATAACTGCAACTATGCCGAAGATTGCTTTTTGGTTTTTAGCTACAAATTCTTCTGTTTTTGAAGCCGTTAGGTCTAATGAATTAAAAACACCAGCAGTTGTGCTGTCTTTTTCGTCAATAGTTATATTTTCAACTTGTGTGTCATTTTCTACTTTTTCTTTTGGAGTTTTATAGCCTCTTTTATTGTACGTTGCCATTTAATTTTAAATTAGTGAGTGGCAAAAATAAAATTTTTATTGAAACTGTCATAAAAAAAACGCTTTTATATTCAAATAAATGTAACATTTTATTGATTTTGAGGTACATTCATACAAATTACAATATATTTGGAATTCAAATTCCCCTAAATGATGTTTTATCGATAATTTTCAATAATTTGCACCTTTAAAAATAAAACAAATTAAGATTTTCAATTCTCTCATTATCAGTAAGTTTCATAAATGTATCTAAAAAAAATTTCTTTATTCAATTATAAAAATTTTTCAGAAGCCAATTTCGAGTTTGACAGCAAAATAAATTGCTTTGTTGGAAAAAATGGAATTGGAAAAACCAATGTATTGGATGCTATTTTTCATTTATCGTATGGAAAAAGCTATTTCAACCCATTGGCAGTTCAAAATATCAAACACGGCGAGGAATTCTTTGTTGTAGATGGCGAATTTGAAAAAAACGAGCGAACAGAGCAAATTGTTTGTAGTTTAAAAAAAGGGCAAAAGAAAATTTTGAAACGAAATGGAAAACAATACGATAAGTTTTCCGAACATTTGGGTTTCATACCGCTTGTAATAATTTCACCCGCCGATAGAGATTTGATTGTTGAAGGCAGTGAAACCAGAAGAAAATTTGTTGACAGTGTGATTTCACAGTTGGATTCAAATTATTTATACCAACTAATTCAATATCAAAAAATCCTCAATCAGCGCAATGCTTTATTGAAATATTTTGCTTTGAATCAGGTTTTTGAAATGGATACATTATCCATATATAATGAACAATTGAATGGTTTAGGACAAACGATATTTGAAAAAAGAAAAGCATTTTTAGCTGATTTTGTTCCAATATTTAACAAACACCATCAAGCAATTACAGATTCTGAAGAAACAGTTCAATTGGTCTATGAAAGTCAATTGTTTGAAAAAGAATTGTTGTTGCTTTTACAAGAAAACATCAATAAAGATAGAGTTTTACATTATACAAGTGTCGGAATTCACAAAGACGATTTGTCATTTGAAATAGACAATTATCCGATAAAAAAGTTTGGGTCACAAGGCCAACAAAAATCATTTTTAATAGCATTAAAATTGGCTCAATTTGAATTTGTAAAAAAACAATCTGGGGAAAATCCAATTTTGTTATTTGACGATATTTTTGATAAATTAGATGAAACTCGTGTTGGAAAAATTGTAGAAATGGTCAATAATGATGATTTTGGACAACTATTTATTTCCGATACACATCGGGAACGAACGGAAAACATAATAAAATCAACCCATCAGAGTTATAAAATATTTAACTTGTAAGTTTTGCAAATTTCATAATTAACCGTTTCCTTTACTGATAAATTTTAAATTAAATTTAAATAAACA
>Ga0209107_10000324_pt1 | contig 28506 bp, 19 predicted proteins | sample LakErihyJuly2011_2_FD_187460 | JGI IMG/M metagenome (GOLD analysis project Ga0209107, IMG submission 187460) | Freshwater microbial communities from dead zone in Lake Erie, Canada - CCB hypolimnion July 2011 (SPAdes) (version 2) | ecosystem: Environmental > Aquatic > Freshwater > Lentic >...
ATATTTGGCCGTTTTAATTGTGTGTCTATCAATCACCAACATCACTATTATAGTATGACAACACGATTTTTGATTGCGTAATTTTTCTGCGCAAATTGAAGCAAAAGTAGCAACTCGTTCCCTCAATAAATCAAAATCAGAGATTTGTTTTGGAAAACTTCTTGTGGTGGCAATACTTTTTTTCTGATTTGGAATAGGTTCTAAATCTAAGACGGACTTCCCTTCCAATTCAAATTTCAATCGAAGTCCTACAACACCAAGTTCTTTTCTAATCCAATTTTCATGCTGCGGCTGAATAAAATCGAAAGCCGTATTGATATTTCGAAGTTTTACTTTCTTAGTGGTTCTGTTTCCAATACCCCAAACATCTTCAATTTTAGTCCATTTTAGGGCTTTAATCCGTTTTTCATCGGTATCGATTGTATAAACTCCAGAGGTTCTATCTTGAAATTTTTTAGCAATTTTATGGCGACTTTAGCCAATGCTTTTGTGGGTGCAAAACCAACACAAACAGGGATTCCGACCCATTTTTGAATTCTGGTTTTCATTTGAATTCCATAAGAATCAAAATCTAAAACCGACATGCCGTCAAAATTTAAAAAAGCTTCATCAATACTATAAATTTCTAAATTAGGTGAAAATTGACCTAAAATAGTCATTACCCGATTACTTAAATCGCCATAAAGAGCATAATTTGATGAAAATACTTCAATGTTTTTTTCTTTTACTAAATCTTTGATTTTAAATAAAGGAACGCCCATCGGAACGCCAACTGCTTTGGCTTCATTGCTTCTGGAAATTACGCAACCATCATTATTTGACAATATAACAATCGGTTTCCCGTTGAGTTTCGGTTGAAAAACACGTTCGCAGGAAGCATAAAAATTATTACAATCAACTAAAGCATACATGTTACAAAACTAATAAATAAGCAAGTATTAGGATACTACGCTTTCGTTAATTTTTAGGATTGTTAATAAAAAAAAGAATGGGGGAATAACTTCAGATCAATGGCATCCACAATCATCAGGGCCGCAATTTTTTGATTTATCTTTCTTGAAAAAGAATTTTTTAATCAAAAAAGCTATTGCAATTCCCAAAGTGATAAAAGCGATTATTTCTTGAGCCATGGATTCTATTTTAATAATTGAAAAGCAATTAAAGCCACAATATAAGCCAGTCCACTCATGAAAATAAGTTGCCTAAAAGGCCATTTCCACGAATTCGTTTCTTTCTTGGTAATTGCCAAAGTACTTGCGCACTGCATTGCAAAAGCATAGAACAATAACAAGGAAATTCCGGATGCAAAATTGAATATTTTAGCACCCGTTTCTGGATTAATTTCAGCACCCATTTTGTTTTTTATAGTATCTTGATTTTCATTATCGCCAACACTATAAATGGTTGCTAGAGTCCCTACAAAAACTTCCCTTGCGGCAAATGAACTTATGATTGCAATTCCAATTTTCCAATCGTAACCTAAGGGAGAAATTGCGGGTTCAATTGCTTTTCCCATAATTCCGATATAGGAGTTTTCTAATTTATAGGCCGCAACTTTATTCTTAAATTCTAGTTTGGACACAATGGCATTTTCGTTTTTTGCAGTTAAAATAGCTTCCGCATTATTGAATTTTTTTCCAGGGCCATACGATGCCATAAACCACAATACGATTGAAATAGCAAGAATTATTTTACCCGCACCAAAAATAAAAGCCCTCGTTTTTTCAAGTACATTAATGGCAACATTTTTTAACATTGGCAATTTATAGTTTGGCATTTCAACTACAAAAAAGGTTTTACCATTAATTTTCAAAATCTTATTTAGAATATAAGCCGAAAAAATAGCCATACCAAAACCTATAAGATATAACAACATTAAGGTTAAACCTTGCAAATTTAGGAAGCCAAATATTCTAGTATCTGGGATTACTAATGCAATAATAATAGCATAAACAGGCAGTCTTGCAGAACATGTTGTAAAGGGAGTAACCAAAATTGTAATCAGTCTTTCTTTCCAGTTTTCTATATTTCTGGTTGCCATTATTGCAGGAATTGCACAAGCTGTACCTGAAATTAAGGGAACAACGCTTTTCCCAGAAAGCCCAAATTTTCGCATTATTTTATCCATCAAAAAAACCACACGACTCATATAGCCACTTTCTTCGAGAACAGAAATAAAAAGAAATAAAAAGGCTATTTGTGGAATAAAAATTAAAATGCCGCCAATTCCAGGGATAATTCCTTGGGAAATTAAATTTGTTAAAACGCCGGAAGGCAATGCTTCACTTACTATAACACTCAAAGATGCAAAAGTAGTGTCAATAAACTCCATCGGCACTTTTGACCATTCAAAAATAGATTGAAAAATGACAAATAATATGATAAAAAAGATAAAATATCCCCAAAATTTATGGGTCAAAACACGGTCTAATTTACTACGAAAATCCTTGGCAATAGAAGCGTCAATTTTATATCCAACTTTCAAGACATCATTTATAAATTGGTATCTTTTTATGGTTTCTTTTTGTTGCAAACGCTTCAAATCAGAATGTGATTTTGTAAAAGAGTTTCGGATTTCCTTACGCTCCAAATTCATAAAATTCACGTCTTGCGTAATGACCAACCACAATTTATAAAGCAGCTGATTTGGAAATGTTTTTCGAAGCATTTCAAAATATTCCGAATCAATACTTGACGCATTCAAGCACGGCTCGCTGGAAAGTGACGTATAATTAATTATTAGATCTTTCAATTCATCGATTCCATACCCTTTTCTATAACTTATTAACACAATCTTCGTTTTTAGTTGTGCTTCTAAGTAAGGAATGTCTAGAGAAATGCCTTTAAATTTCATTCTGTCAGCCATGTTTATGACTAAAATAGTTGGAATTTCAAGGTCTTTTATTTGGGTGAAAAGCAACAAATTCCGTTTCAAATTTTCCACATCTGTAACCACTAGAGCAACATCAGGATATAATTTATCGTTTTTGTTTAAAAGCAATTCAATAACAACATTTTCATCAATTGAACTCGCATTTAAACTATAAGTCCCAGGTAAATCAAGAATATTTGCTTTTATTTTTGAAGTCAATTTACAAAAACCAATCTTTTTTTCGACTGTAATCCCCGGATAATTCCCTACCTGTTGGTTTAAACCAGTCAATTGATTAAAAACAGTAGTTTTTCCGGTATTCGGATTTCCAATTAAGGCAACATTTATGTTTTTGCTACTCATTTTAAGTTGGATTTTAAAATTTCAACTTCAATTTCTTTAGCAGTTTCAATCCGAATGGCAAGGTGTGAACCATTAATATTCAAATACAAAGGATCTCCAAAAGGGGCAATCTGAAGCAATTCAACCACATTCCCTGGTAAACAACCCATTTCCAATAATTTCAATGGAATGGTATCGATGTCAAAATCTTTGATAATTGCTTTTTCGCCTTTTTTAAGTGAATTTATTGTCGTTTGCAAACCTTATTTAGATTGAATTTAGATTGCAAAAGTAAATATAATAATATTCAATCAAATGATAAATATCAGTTTTATGACATTTTTAAGGAAATGCTACTATGAATTTGTTGGAAATAGTATTAATCTGTAAATTAGATTACTCAGAACACAAAAAATTAATATCGGCAATTAAGCGCTGAACAACTTCTTTTTTAGTTCCGTCGTAAAAACCACGAACGCGTCTTTTAGAATCAATTAACACAAAGTTTTCGGTATGAACCATGTCATATAATTCATTTGGTTTTCCCAATTTTACAGCCAAATAGGATTTTCTAGCCATCGTATAAATTTGTTTTTTATCACCCGTAACTAAATTCCATTTGGCATCAATAACTCCATTTTTTATAGCATACTTTTTCAAAACAGAAACGCTATCTGTTTCAGGAAAAACAGTGTGGGAAAGTAACATCACTTTGGGGTTGTTTACAATTGCTTTTTGAACCAAAACTAAATTTGTAGTCATTTTTGGGCAAATTGAACCACAGGTTGTAAAGAAAAAATCGGCAACATAAATCTTACCCTCATACTCTTTTTGAGTAATTATTTTACCGTTTTGATTTGTAAAGGAGAAATCTGCAATTGTATGGTATTTACTGATATATTGAACCGTAGAGTCAACCAATTCAGGGTTTACCATCGAAGGATTATAAATGGGTAACATCTTTTTGGGCTTTAAAGCCGAATAAAAAAGGAACAAAATAATTGCCGAAAGCACAATTACTACACTCAAAAACAAACGGTATTTTTTTAAAAAAGGTAGCATTTTTATAATTTTAGCAAATTTACGAAAGTAGCACGTTAAGAATTAAATTTAACTTTATTTTTTTTGAATTTTGTCGAAAAGAACTTACGTTTGTTGAAAACTTACTAAAAATGAAAAAAACATACTTATTATTTGCCTTATTATTTACTTTCTTAGGGTTTTCACAATTTAACCCTTCTGCTCCTTGGATGGGTAAAGAAGTCGAAAACGGTAATAAAAACGAAAAAACGCTAGCAGAATTAGTAAACTCTTTTGATGCTTATTGGTCAAATCACGACAAAAATAAAAAAGGAAGTGGTTATAAACCTTTCATGCGATGGGTAGAGCATTGGAAAAATGCAACAAATGACCAAGGGTATGTAATTACGCCTCAAGAATTATTTGCAGTTTGGGAACAAAAAAACCAAGCAAAAGCAAATAAATCCAGTTTATTTAGATCACTTCCTCCCTGCAACTGGCAGCCTATTGGGCCAACACAAAATGCATCTCCACAATCTACAAAAGGAAGAGGAAGGGTAAACGTTGTTTGTGTTGATCCGTCGAATCCAAATACTATTTATTTTGGCGCACCAGCAGGAGGAATTTGGAAATCTACCGATTCAGGTACTTCTTGGGTGCCATTATTTGATAAATTTGCTCAAATTGGGGTTTCAGGAATTGCAGTTGCCTATGACAACCCAAATATTGTTTACATAGCTACGGGAGACAAAGATAATCAAGATTCTTATTCAATGGGTATTTATAAATCTATTAACGGGGGAGCTGATTGGAGTCCAACAGGTTTGACTTTAAATTATGCAGAAAAAGGTCTTGGGGATTTAATGATTAATCCAACAAACAGTCAAATGTTATGGTGTGCTACAAGCACAGGTGTTTTTAGAACGCTAAACGGAGGAACAATTTGGACAAACGAATTGCCGGGAAATTTTACACAAGGGTCCTTAAGATTAAAGCCAGGGGATACAAATAAATTATATGTTAGTTCTGCTAATGGTACTGATAGTAAATTTTATAGATCTTTAAATTCAGGAGACACTTTTTCGAATTTTGGAGTTACTGGATTACCTGCAGATTCAGGAAGATTGATTTTTGATGTTACCGATGCGAATGCTGATTTTGTGTATTGCCTAAGTGCTTCAACTACTAATGCTTTTCAAGGAATCTTTAAATCAACAGATGGAGGAATAACATTTGTTAAAACAGACTTAACTACCGACATATTTGAGAGTCCACAAGCATGGTATGATCTAGCGTTTTGTGTTTCGCAGACCAATGCAGATGAGCTTTACTCAGGATGCCTTAATGTTTGGAAATCTTCAAACGGAGGAAATACAGCCACTAAATTAAATAGCTGGAGTGCTTATTCCCCCAACTTTACTCATGCGGACATTCACTTTCTAAAATTCATGAATAATAAATTATATTGTGGAAGTGATGGTGGAATTTATGTTTCTGCAGATGGCGGAACTGTTTTTAACGACATTATTGGAGAAGCGCAAATCAGCCAATTTTATAAAATATCGGTTTCAAAGCAAACGGCTTCAAAAATAACCGGTGGACTCCAAGACAATGGTGGATTTGCTTTTAATAATAATGTTTGGCAAAGCTATCATGGCGGTGATGGAATGGACAATGCAATCGACCCCACTAATAGCAATAAAGCTTATGGTTTTATGCAAAATGGAGCAAATTTATTTGGAAGTAGCAACATGGGCGCTACCTTATCTTCAATAACTGCTGCTCCAACATCTAACGGAAATCCTATAGAGGGAAACTGGGTAACTCCGTTAAGAATTAATAGCGTCGGTGAAGTTTTTGCGGGATATCCCAATTTATATAAACTAACTAACGGTGTTTGGGTTAGAAGAAATACATCTAGTATTGGTGTAGGATCAGGAAACATTAGTGTTATTTCTATAGATCCAAGCAATGACAACATCATGTATGTTTCAAAAACAACCAAACTATACAAAAGTATTGATCGAGGAATCACTTTTGCGGTCGCAACTACAGCAGCATCAAATATCACTTCAATTACGGTGCATTCGTCAAATAGCAATACCGTTTACATTACGACCTCTGGAACTTCAGGTAATGCTTTTATATCAACAAATGGAGGAACTCTTTTTACCGCAATTGCTAATGGACTTCCTCTCGTTGGGAAAAACATAATAGTTCACCAAGGAAGACATTCCTTAAACCCACTTTACGTTGGAACATCAGTTGGTGTTTATTACAAAGACGATTCAATGGGAACTTGGGCAAATTTTGATGACAATTTACCACATGTATCTGTTAGAGATCTAGAAATTAATTTAGAAGATTCTAAAATAATTGCGGGAACTTTTGGAAGAGGAGTTTGGCAATGCAATATTCCAGTTGAAATTCCAACTACCGATGTCAAATTAGTGAGTATTCAAAACGTAAACCCAACTGTTCGATGTGGCGGAAGTTTTTCTCCTCAAGTTACTGTAAAAAATAATGGATCAAGTTCAATTTCATCTATAAATGTTGTCTACAATTATAATGGAACTCCACTAAATTATACTTGGAACGGAAGCATCACATCGAATGCAACTCAGAATATTGATTTACCATTAATTGTTGAAAATGCAAAAGGCGCCTATAGTTTAGTTATAAATACCTCAACTACAAACGATGCCTATGCTGACAACAATCAAAACTCGGTTCCTTTTTATGTCAACGACTCTGGAACTCCTGGAGTTGTAAATACTTTTGAATCGACAACTTCAAATTTACTTACCTATACAGAAGGTCTAATAACAAGCCAATGGCAAAAAGGCATTAGAACAGGTGGCACATTGGCTACAGGATCTGGAAATGTGTATACAACAAGTCTTTCAGGAAATCATCCTGACGCTACAAAAGCCTATTTAATTTCGCAATGTTATGATTTTTCTAATATTACAAATCCTGTAATTCGATTTAAAATGGCATTTGATTTAGAAATAAATTGGGATGTAGTTTATGTTCAATACTCGACAAATTTTGGACAAACATGGACTGTTCTTGGAGCTGAAGGCGCCAATTGGTACAACAGTAGTAGAACAAATGCACTTTCGGGAGCATTAGATGATTGTCAAAATTGTCCTGGTGCACAATGGACTGGAACAGATCTTGCTATAAAAGAATATACCTATCCACTAAATTTGCTTGTTGGAAATGCCAATGTAATTTTCAGAATTGTATTCCAATCAGACGAAGGAGTAAACCAACAAGGAGTTGTTGTGGATGATTTTGTAGTAGAAGGAACTTTAGCTAATCAGCAATTTGAAATGAGTAATATTGCCATTTATCCAAATCCATCAAAAGGAATTTTTAATGTTTCAATGGGAACTATTATTCCTAAAACAGTTGATGTTTATGATTTAACAGGAAAAATTGTGTATTCAAAATCTGAATTTCAAAATAATCCAAGTCAATTTCTATTAGACTTATCTTCCATTTCATCTGGAATTTATTTCGTAAAAATTTCATCTGATAATCAAAGTATAACAAAGAGAATAATTAAGAACTAATTTTTTAATTCATTTAATCAATCCCATCTCGAAAACGGATGGGATTTTTTTGCTTTTCCAATTTAACATAAAATAAAATTAATATTTTTGATAACTAAATAATTTAAAACATGAAAATACAATTGTATAAAAAAATGCTTTTTGTAATTCCTACTTTAATTGGATTTGCAAATACTAACGCTCAAAAAACAATAACCCAAAAAGAACCAGGAATTAACGTTTCTTACATGGACAAATCGGTTAAACCAGGTGATGATTTCTTTAAATTTGTAAATGGGACTTGGCTTAAAAACACTGAAATTCCTGCAGATAAAACGCGTTGGGGAAGTTTTGATGAATTGCGTCAAAATACCGACAAAGAGGCATTGGCAATTTTAAAAGAAGCAACCAAAAATCCTAAATACAAATCCAACACGGACCAAGGAAAAGCCATCAATATGTACAAAGCTGCAATGGATACGGTAGCTAGAAATAAACAAGGAATTGCTCCGTTAGCACCTTATTTAGCCAAAATTAATGCAGTCAAAAACATCCAAGATTTACAAAAATTAATGATGGAAACTGAAGCCCAAGGTGGTGGAGTTGGATTCTTTGGCGTTGGCGTTGGTGCAGATGAAAAAAACAGTACTCGAAATGTTGTAAGCGTTGGCCCTGGAGGATTAGGTTTGCCAGACCGCGATTATTACGTTTCTGACGAAAAAGATTCTAAGGAAAAAAGAGAAAAATATGCTATTCACATTGCAAAAATGTTACAATTTCTAGGTGAAAGCCCAGATCAAGCTAAAACAGACGCGGATAAAATCCTTGCATTAGAAATCCAAATGTCAAAACCAAGATTGGACAGAGTTGAACGTCGTGACAGCAAAAAACAATACAACCCAACCGCAATTACTGACTTACAAAAAATGCTGCCAGCAGTTGATTGGAATACTTACATTAAAGGAATTGGCTTAGCTAAAGTGGACACTATTATTGTTTCGCAACCGAGATATATGAATGCGTTGCAAACTATTTTTACAGAAAACAAAGTAGAAGATTGGAAAGCTTATATGCGTTGGATGTTATTGAGAGGTGCTTCAGGGCAATTATCAACGGCAATTGAAACTGCTAATTGGGAGTTTTATGGAAAAACTTTAACGGGTGCTTTAAAACAAAGACCTCGCCATGAAAAAGCACTTCAGGTAGTAAACGGTACTGTTGGTGAAGCTTTAGGAAAATTATATGTAGAAAAAATGTTCCCTGCAGAAGCTAAAACTAAAGCTTCAAAAATGATTAAAAACGTTATGAAAGCGTATGAAATCCGAATTAATAATTTGACTTGGATGTCGGCTGAAACTAAATTGAAAGCCATTGAAAAGTTGAATAAATTGACAATTAAAATTGGCTATCCAGACAAATGGGAAGATTATTCAGCATTAATTGTAAATAGTCCTCAAGAAGGTGGAAGCTATTTTGAGAATTTGAAAAATGTTTCAAAATGGGGCTGGAAAAAAGATTTAGACAAATTAGGAAAACCTGTTGACAAAACAGAATGGGGAATGTCGCCTCAAACTGTAAATGCCTATTATAATCCTTCTTATAACGAAATTGTATTCCCAGCGGCCATTTTACAACCGCCATTTTACAATTATCAAGCAGATGAAGCTGTTAATTATGGCGGAATTGGTGGAGTTATTGGGCACGAAATTTCTCACGGATTTGATGATCAAGGCGCAACTTATAATGCAGATGGAAACCTAATTGATTGGTGGACGGCTGATGATTTAACTAAATTTACAGCTCTTGGAGGTGCACTTGCGGATCAATATTCTGCATTGGAACCATTGCCAGGAACTCACGTTGATGGTAAATTTACATTGGGAGAAAACATTGGGGATTTAGGCGGAGTAAATGCTGCTTATGATGGATTATTATTGGATTTAAAAGAAAATGGAAATCCAGGATTAATCGATGGATATACTCCTGAGCAACGCTTCTTTATTTCTTGGTCAACCATTTGGCGTTCAAAAATGAGAGATGAAGCTTTGAAAAATCAAGTTAAAACAGACCCACACTCTCCGGGAATGTACCGTGCGTATGTGCCAATTCAAAATGTAGATGCGTTCTATTCTGCATTTGATATTAAAGTGGGCGACGGAATGTATGTTACCCCTGAAAAGCGTGTGAAAATTTGGTAAACCCTATTTTTAAAAACTATAAAATCCCATTTTGTTTCAAAGCAAAATGGGATTTTTTATTTCTATTTTTTCGTATTCCGAATGGATTGATTCACCAAATACAATCCGAAAAGCGTTATTATTCCCCCTGCAGCAATAGAAATAGTTAAAGGTTCACCAAAAATATAAGCTCCTAAAAGTACTGCAATAATCGGATTAATATAGGCATAAATACTATTGATTTCAGCAGGTAAATGTTGCAAAGCATAGATAAATGCAATGAAAGTTAGCACCGAACCAAAAAGCACTAAATAACCAATAGAAATCCAAGAAATCATCGGAATTGAACTCAAACTAACTGCCGAACCCGTTGCACCCAAATAAGCAAAAAGTAAAATACTAGAAATAAACATCTGAATTCCTAAACTGAAATAAGGATTAAAACTTGCCGCTTTTTTCTTGGTGTATAAAGTCGCAAATGCCCAAGTTAATGTAGATATTATCGATATTATGATTCCAAATCGAAAATCGAAAATCAAGAAATCACTTAAATGTTCGTAGAAAATTACACAAACACCAGCAAAACCAACAACCAAACCTACAATGGCTAATTTTACTAATTTTTCACCATTGAAAAGACTAATAATTACAACCCAAAGTGGAACCAAAGCTCCAATAATTGCACCCAATCCACTGCTGATATATTTCACGCCCCAAGTGCTCAAACCGTTGCTCAAAACAAAATTCAAAATACTCAAAATGAAAATGGCTTTCCATTGTTTGCCTTTAGGCCACTTTGTTTTTTTGAAAAGAAAATAGGAAAGATATAAAGTAGCACCCAAAAATTGACGAATTGCTACGAGTTGCAAAGCGGGCATATATTTCACGCCTTCTTTGGAAGCAATCCAAGTTGTTCCCCAAAAAAAACTAACCCAGCAAAGCGCCAAAATTGGTAATCCAACGGAACTTATTTTAGATTGAATTCCGCTTTTTATTTTTTGTATCAATTTTATAAACTTTCTTTAATGAATTGGTAATTCAAAACTTTTTCCAATTTATCTGATAAAATGGTTTTTCCAATTGAAGGTTTTGACGCAGCAAAGATAGGAAGTTCCAAGTCATATTCTCTTGCTTTTTGAGTATAATAAGCCTCCCGACTCGGATGAAAAGGTGCAACAGCATTGAAGGTTTCGCCCCAACAATTGGATTCAATAATCTTCAAAATTATACCGATACAATCTTCTTGATGAATCAAATTTATCGGCGCATTTGGATTTTCAATATTATTTCTACCCGCCAAAAAACGAATTGGATTTCGGTCTTCGCCAACTAATCCTCCAAATCGCAAAACCGTAGTTTCAAAATCGGGATTGTTTTGCAGATGTTGCTCGCACGCTAGTATTTGTATCCCGCTTTCGGTATCAGGATTTGCAAATGTTTCTTCTGTTACCAATTTATTATCATCCGAATAAACCGAAGTAGAACTCACAAATACCACTTTTTTAATTCCTGATTTTTCAATAAAAGGGATTAAATTTTTAATTTTATTTACAAAATTTTCAGTTGCACTTCCTCTTAATTTTGGCGGAATATCTATAATTAAAATTTGGCTTTCATTCAAAAATTCATTTACATTTCCCTTAATAGAACCTTCTTCCAATTCAATCAAAAAAGATAAAATTCCAGCATTTTCAAGGTTTAAAAGTTTTTCCTTTGAAGTCGTCGAACCAGTAACAGAAAATCCGTTTTCTAATAAAGCTTTCGCCAATGGAAATCCCAACCATCCACAACCAAGAATGCTAATTTTTTTCATTATTGAATTACTTTTATGGAATCTGAAATAGCAGTCACACTATCTTTTGCAATCAAATCATTAAATCTATAATTCTTGTTTTTAGGAACAACAATTGACGGAACAATCTTCTTTTGAATCACAACGGCATCATTCAACACAAACGGCATCGGCATCATCCAAGGCAATCTTTTGGCAATTCTAAATTTTGGATTGGTCAATAAATCAAACGAACTTTCCATCAAATCCATATCAAACGCAGCATTTGCAGCAATAGAAAACTGTAATTCCAACGGATTATTATCCACAACATAATAACTAATTAATCGCTTTCCTTTTCGCAAATACAAACTTCCTTTTTGTGCCAAAGCTGTCGCTCCATTTGCCTTCAAATTATAGAAAATCATTTTTTCATTGGCAAAAATATCATAGCGGTTTACATTCCTATTAGGAGAAATCCTCATTTTAAAATATCGTTGTGAACCACCAATGCTATCCTGAAAAAATTTAATTGTGGGCTCACTAATTTCTTTTACATCGGCTTCAGCTGAATACGTAAATCCCGATTTGTATTTGCTAAACAAAGGATTATCATTTAAAATTCGTGCACTTTTTGGATTATCGCCTAAATACGTTTTCGTCCATTCGTCTAAATTCAAATCATACGTTGCCCAAAAAGCTTTGTCCGAATCTGCGTTATAAATATAAAGTAAGCTGTTTGGTTTTGCCGTTCCTTTCGCATAATTAGAATTGAAATGTGCTTTCGCAAAAAAGCCAATCGAAATTAAAAACAGTACAAATGCCCAAACTCCTTTATTAGGGAAAGAACAAAATATTGGCAACAACAATCCGAAAACCAAAACTGTTAAAACAGCACTTCCTACCAAAATTTTTAATCCCAAACCAATTGGAAACATAATTATAAAAGGCACCAAAATAATTAGCGATGGAATACTCAAAACTAAATTCAGTGTGCGATTTGATTTTTGTGTCGTAACAAAATAAGCCAACATAAATATGCTAAAAAACAATGGAATTACAAAAAATCCAGCTCCAGGCAAATAAAATGCAATTGCAAAATTGATTATGATCCAGATAAATAATGGTGCTACAGAATAATTTTCACTTTTGTTTTCCGAATCCGATTTTATGTAAAATAAGAAGCAAATCGCCAAACTCAAAAATACAAAAGCGCCAATATAATTGTGCCCGTTATACGTAAATCCTTGAAGAATATCGTTGTATTGTGGATAGATTTTCAATACTATTTTCCAACCAAAAAAGGTTACAATTCCTGAAACTATTAACGAGCCAAATAAATTCAAAAAACCATTCCCAATATCTGAAAACACCAAAACCCGTTTTCCAAGACCAATAAAAATAAAAAATAAAAATAATAAAACCGCCACAATTAACATTGGAAAAATCCACGAAAACGGATAACTCACAAATGAAAATGGCGTATTAAAATAAACATAATCTTCCGAAGATTGCAAAGAATTCAAATCCGAATTTGAAAAATAATTCAATAACGGCATCAAATAAGTTCCTTGATGAGCCAATGTTTTCGGGCTCAAATGGTCAATATCATCTTGCGCTGTGTGGTAATTGAAATGATTGTCAATGAACGCAAAATTGAATCCTTGAATTTTCCCTTGTTCTCTAAAAACAGTCAAATCCGTATCGTTGGGCAACATTTTATAAATGCTATACATCAACGAATTCGAAACTGGAAACCCCGGATTTGCAGCCGTAAATTCCTTCACCAAACTCGCATTTCCCTGATTAACTTCCATCAACATATAACTTGGTCCCGAACTTCCGCGGGCTTCAAAATTCAAAACCAAACCCACTTCTTTTGCCCATTTACTTTTGGTTACAAAAAGTGCGGCGCCATTCAAACCCAATTCTTCGGCATCCGAAAACAGAATAATAATGTCGTTTTTATGCGGTGTTTTATTATACAAAAAAGCGCGTAACCCTTCTAAAATTGTCGCAATTCCAGATGCATCGTCACTCGCACCGTGCGAATACGAATGCGGCGCACTATCATAATGCGAAAGCAACAACAACGCTTTCGAGCTGTTAGAACCTTTAATTCTTGCTAAAATATTTTTAGATTTCGTCAAATTTCCCCAGTCAGAAAGCGTTGTCCCTTCCTGAATTTGAACTTCCAAACCCAAACTTTGTAATTCTTTAACCAAATAATCACCAACAATTTTATGATTTTCTGAACCTATATAATGTGGGTTTTCCGAAATTATTTTCACTTTCCCCAAAGCCCGTTGCGTCGAAAATTCCGAAAGCGAACCTTCTTCCTTTGAAACCCATTGCGGCATAATAAAAAAATAAATTAATCCAATAATTCCAACAATGAATACTATTGCTAAAAGTGATGAGAATTTGTTTTTCATTTGAAATAAATTTGGAGTTAAATATCTTTTTTGACTAACATAAAATAGTCATTTTCCAAAGCCAAATAACCTTGGTCGTACAGAAAATAGTAAGTGTTTCCCGTTTTAGTATTCAAAATATTCGTAAAAAATTCAAAATCAAATCCCTTACTCAATAATTTTGTCCGCGTCGTTTTTGACTTCCCATCTACATTTAAAGCACTCAAAATCCGATAATTTTTCCGCAATTTGTTGTTCACATTGCGCATAAAATTCGTGCTGTCTTTGTTGATTTTATTGTTATACGAGTTCCTACAACCGTCGCTGCAAAACTTTTTGTCCTCGCGACCCACAATTTTATCAGAGCATTCTAGGCAGGTTTTGTTCATAATTTCTGAATATTAAATTAAAATTGCAACCGCAAAAAGCATTAATTTTTGAAGCGAATTAACAGTCTATTTCTACCAATCCTATTCCCGCTGTTCGTTTCAATCCACGCAAAAGCGTGGGATTTTCACTGCCATCGGGGCTAATGAAGTAATGCCTTTTGTGTTTTTAATTTTTGGCATAAAAGTATTATAATCAACCAAATATACTGATAATTTTCCAATTACAAACGCTTACAAACAACTACAACCGAAAGTAAGCAGTTAACAACCAAATAAATTTTGGAAGTCGCCACATCTTTGCAATGTCGAAATCAAACAAGTATCGGCAAAACTAAGAATCTGAAACGAGTTCAGATCAAACCATTTAAATATTAAACGCCATGAGCACATTAAAAAACAAAGTACAGTTAATCGGTCACGTTGGTAATGATCCAGAAATCAAAACATTCGACGGAGGAAAAAAATTGGCTAAATTATCAATCGCCACAAACGAAAGTTACAAAAACGAGAAAGGCGAAAAAGTAGAAGAAACCCAATGGCACAATCTTGTCGCTTGGGGGAAAACCGCCGACATCATTGAAAAATATGTCGTTAAAGGTAAAGAAATCGCTATTGAAGGCAAACTAGCCCACAGAAGTTACGAAGACAAAAACGGAGAAAAACGTTACGTAACCGAAGTCGTAATTGATGAATTATTGATGTTAGGAAAGTAAAAACTATCCTTTAGTTTTCAGTCGCAGTTTTCAGTTTTTCTGTCAACTGCGACTTTTTTTTTAATCCTTATGAATTTCAATATTTTTTCAGCCACGAATTACACCAATTGTCACGAATTTTATTTATAAAAATCAGTGGGAATCGGTAAAGTCCGTATAATCAGTGGCAAAAAAATTTAGGGATTTTATTTTAGAATCGACAAAACATCCGTAATTTTTTCAAAGGAATAAAAATTATCGTGTTCAATTTCAAAATCAATTTTCTCATATTCCCAAGTGGTGTGATACGGAATATGAACCCCAAAACCACCAATATTCAAAATAGGCAAAACATCCGATTTAAGTGAGTTTCCAATCATTAAAAAATCATTCGGTTTGCAATCCAATCGCCCTAACATTTTTTGATAATCCAATTCGGTTTTGTCACTCATCACTTCTATATGATGAAAATAGGCACCAATTCCTGAGTCGTGAAGTTTTCTGTGTTGGTCTTTTAAATCGCCTTTGGTGGCAACAACCAATTTGTAGTTGGATTGCAATTCTTGTAAAACGGTTTCTACTTCGGGTAATAATTCAACAGGTTTTTGCAGTAAATTCTTTCCAATCGCAATAATTTTTTCAATTCCTTTTCCCGAAATAGTATGATTGGTTAATTCCAAAGCGGTTTCAATCATAGAAAGTGAAAATGCTTTAATTCCAAATCCATAAAGAGGCAAATTTGCAATTTGGTGATTTAAAATCAACCCTAATATTTCTTGCTTAGAGGCATAATCTTGAAACAATTCGCAAAAACGCTCTTGGGCTTCATCAAAATAAGGTTCGTTGTGCCACAAAGTGTCATCGGCATCGAATGCAATTATTTTTGGGTTCATTTTTTTAATTTATCGTCTCGCCATTTCCAACTCCATCCACATCCGGATTCACGAAAACCAATTTTCCATCCGCATTTGTGGTCATCAAAATCATTCCTTGACTTTCCACGCCACGAAGGTTTCTTGGTGCCAAATTCACCAAAACAGTTACGCGTTTTCCAATAATTTCCTCTGGGGGAAAACTCTCAGCAATTCCCGAAACAATCGTGCGAACATCAATTCCCGTGTCGATTTTAAGGATCAAAAGTTTATTTGCTTTTGGCATTTTCTCGGCTTCTAAAATCGTTCCAACACGCAAATCCATCTTAGAAAAATCTTCATACTGAATTGTTTCTTTTTGAGGTTCTACCATTTTATTTTCAGCTATATTTGCCACTTTCGTAGCTTCTAATTTATCCATTTGTTTTTGAATTTCTTCATCTTCAATTTTAGCAAAAAGCAATTCTGCCTCTCCAATTTTATGTCCAGTAGGAATCAATTCTGAAGTTTCGGAAACGGTTTTCCAATCAATTTTATAGTCAATTTTTAGAATTCTAGATAATTTTGTAGCGGTAAAAGGAAGAAATGGTTCACATAGCGAACTCAAAGCGGCAGCAATTTGTAACGCAACATACATTTGCGTTTGCACGCGTTCTGGATGGTCTTTAATTACTTTCCAAGGCTCTTCGTCGGCAAGATATTTATTTCCCAAACGGGCCACATTCATCAATTCGCCCAAAGCTTCTCTAAATCTGTAGCGCTCAATTGAACTTGAAATTACAGCTGGATACGCTTTTAATTCGGTCAAAGTAGCATTATCTACATCCAAAAATTCACTCGGATTTGGAACAATTCCGTTATAAAATTTATTGGTTAAAACCACCACACGATTGATGAAATTACCAAAAATAGCAACCAATTCATTATTGTTTCTCGCCTGAAAATCTTTCCAAGTAAAATCATTATCCTTCGTTTCTGGCGCATTAGAAGTCAATGCATATCTCAAAACATCTTGCTGATTTGGAAATTCTTCCAAATATTCATGCAACCAAACCGCCCAATTTTTTGAAGTCGATAATTTGTTTCCTTCTAAATTCAAGAATTCATTTGCAGGAACATTATCGGGTAAAATATAACTTCCTTCGGCCTTCAACATCGCTGGAAAAATGATGCAATGAAAAACAATATTGTCTTTCCCAATGAAATGTACCAGTTTTGTGTCAGCATCTTTCCAGTATGGTTCCCATTCTTTTCCTTCACGCAAAGCCCATTCTTTCGTTGCAGAAATGTAGCCAATTGGCGCATCAAACCACACATATAATTTTTTTCCTTCAGCTCCTTCAACGGGAACGTCAATTCCCCAATCTAAGTCTCTGGTTACGGCACGAGGTTCTAAACCACCGTCAATCCAAGATTTTACTTGCCCGTAAACATTAGGCTTCCAATCGTTTTTATGTCCAACTAAAATCCATTCTCTCAAAAATTCATCGAATCGATCCAAAGGCAAAAACCAGTGTTTTGTAGATTTAATTACTGGTATTTCTCCCGTAATGGTTGATTTTGGATTAATTAAATCCGTTGCATTTAAAGTAGAACCACATTTTTCACATTGGTCGCCATACGCTTCTTCATGTCCGCATTTTGGACAGGTTCCAATTACAAATCGATCTGCTAAAAATTGATTTGCTTTAGCGTCATATAATTGTTCGGTAACTTGCTCTATAAAATCCCCTTTGTCGTATAATTTTTTGAAAAATTCTGATGCTGTATCGTGATGAATTTTTGATGAAGTTCTGGAATAATTATCAAAAGAAATTCCAAAGTCAATAAACGATTTACGAATAATTCCGTCATATTTATCAATGATTTCTTGTGGTGAAACCCCTTCTTTCTTAGCTTTCATTGAAATAGCAACCCCGTGTTCATCGCTTCCGCAAACAAACAACACGTCTCTGCCTTGTAATCTTAAATAGCGAGAATAAATATCCGAAGGCACATAAACACCAGCCAAATGACCAATGTGAATTGGACCATTTGTGTAAGGCAATGCTGCGGTAATTGTATATCTTTTAGGATTTTTTATCATAATTATTTTTTAGAAATCCTCGAAACGAATCAAGAATAGATGCAAAAATAAGATATTTTCCGATAGGGACAAGTAGCGAAATTAAGCGTAGTGCATAATTTAATTATTTATTAAAAATTTCTAGTGATGAAATAACTTCTGTCTTATTTTGTATATTCGTAAACTGAACACCTGAAATCTACAATAATGAAGTGGGAACAATTACTATCACTAAAACGACAAGGCGACACTTTTAAGCGTTTGCGCAAGGAACAAGACGACACCCGTTTGGGTTTTGAAGTCGATTATGACCGAATTATATTCTCGGCGGCTTTCAGAAGTTTGCAGGATAAAACGCAAGTTATTCCGTTGTCGAAAACCGATTTTGTACATACGCGCTTAACGCACAGTTTGGAAGTTTCTGTGGTTGGACGTTCAATTGGCCGATTAGTTGGAAAAAAAATTATTGAAAAATATCCTTATTTGCAAGAAATTCATGGATTTCAAATGAATGATTTTGGGGCAATCGTTGCTGCGGCTTCATTGGCTCATGATATTGGAAATCCTCCTTTTGGTCATTCTGGGGAAAAGGCAATTGGCGAATATTTTTCCAATGGAAATGGTCAAAAATACAAAGCTAATTTATCGAATAAAGAATGGCAAGACCTCATCGATTTTGAAGGAAATGCCAATGGTTTCTCCGTTTTAACAAGTTCAAGGCCTGGGAACGAAGGGGGTTTGAGAATTTCCTATGCAACGCTCGGGGCCTATATGAAATATCCGAAAGAGAGTTTGCCGAAAAAACCAACTTCAGATATTGCAGATAAAAAGTATGGTTTTTTTCAATCGGATGTGTCTTTTTTTAAAGAGGTGGCTTCAGAATTAGGAATGATTGCTAATAAAACTGGAAATGATGTTGGTTTTGAAAGACATCCTTTGGCGTATTTGGTCGAAGCTGCTGATGATATTTGTTACACAATTATTGATTTTGAAGACGGGATGAATCTTGGATTGGTATCGGAAGATTATGCTTTGGAATATTTAATAAAATTAGTAAAAGATAGCATTGACACTAATAAATACAACACTTTAACCACAAAAGAAGATCGAATTAGTTATTTGCGTGCCTTGGCAATTGGAAGTTTAATTAATGATGCCGTAAAAGTTTTTATTGAAAATGAAGAGTTGATTTTGGAAGGAAAATTTCCTTATGCATTGACCGATAAAAGCAAATACAAGGCGCAAATGGATGATATTATCAAATTGAGCGTGAAAAACATTTATCAAAGTCGGGAGGTTATCGAAAAGGAATTGACGGGTTATCAAATAATAAGCATATTACTAGATAAATTCACAACTGCTTTTAATAATGATTTTGATGGAAAAGCATCCAATTTTGATAAATTAGTTATGCAGCTACTCCCAGAAAAATTCAAAGTTGACAAAGAAAATTTATACGATAGATTGCTTCATATTTGTCACTTTGTTTCCTTGCTTACAGACGGGAATGCATTCATATTACATAACACAATTACAGCTTCTAAAAGTTAAATTAATTAAAAGTTTAGATTAATTTTTGGAACAAATAATTGTATGTGTTATATTTACAATCTAAAAAAATTACAAATCAAATAATATGAAAAAAAACATACTCATTTCAATTTGCACATTTGTGTTTATTGCTGCTGGATTTTCTCAAGAAAAAGTAGAACAAAATTCTAAAGTAGCCGCTAAAACAGAAGACAATACGGCTGTTTCTAAGAAAACGAAAACTACAAAACCAGATAAAAAAACAAAAGAATTAAGAAAAAAATTAGCTTATTTTCAAGAACACAGTCCTTTTAAAAAGACAATTCTATTGTCTAAAGATGAAAGAAAAGAAAACGGGCTTCCTCCAAATAAATATTATGAAAATGAGTGGGAAATGACAATTAGCCCAACATTAGGAAGACCAACTCCTGAAAACTTGGAAGTTGTAAGGGAAAATTTGAAAAGAGAAAGACAAAGACTTCTTGCAACTGGCAGGGTTCCAGGCGATGCTGTAGATAACAGTTGGGTAGAAAGAGGTCCTACAAATGTTGGTGGTAGAACAAGAGCAGTCATGTTTAGTCCTAATGACCCAACAATAGAAACGGTATTTGCGGGCGGAGTTAGTGGTGGTTTGTGGAAAAACACCAATATCTCTAACGCTACTTCTGCTTGGACAAGAGTTAACATCCCTGAAAATTTATCCGTTTCTTGCATAACTTATGATCCAAATAACACCAATATTTTTTATGTTGGAACCGGAGAATCTTATGTAGGTGGTGATGTAAATGGAGATGGCGTATGGAAATCTACAGATGGAGGAGTTACATTTAATAAAGTTTTTGGAGGGGTCTCTGGAGCTACTACATTTCAATCGGCTACGAATTTAACCATTAATTCTCCTGTTAGCATTGCTGGAAATTACCAATGTTACCCTACAAACCCAGCTAATTTTGGAGTTTCAGTTACTACTCAAATAACAGCAAATATTGTATTGGTAAATGATGGAACAACAGCACCTACTTTAGGTTGTGGAACTACATTAGCAAACGGCGCTTCTTTGTCTGGAAAAATTGCATTAATTAGAAGAGGTGATTGTACATTTGTTGAAAAAGTAAAAAACGCACAAGGTTATGGAGCTGTAGGAGTTATTGTTATGAATAATATTGATGGACAGCCGGTGCCAATGGGAGGAACAGATACTACAATCACAATCCCGTCCTTAATGATTTCTAAAAGTGATGGAGATATGTTGGAGGCAGCGCTAGCTTTAGGAATAGTAAGTGTTACAATGAATCCGTCAATTCCAGGCAGTTTTACAGGAAATTTAGTTCCCGGTCAGCAACATATTAACGATATCAAAGTTAGAAACAATGCTGGTGTTTCTGAAGTATTTGTTGCGGCTGGAGATTCATTCTATGGCGCTTCAAATGCTACAACTTTTCTTGGGGGACCTTCATTTGGATTGTATAAAACTACAAATGGTGGAAGTAATTGGAGCGAAATTGGTCTGCCCTTAACAACTGCAGGTAACAAACATTGTCCAAATGATATAGCTATTGGTACCGATAACAAAGTATGGGTTTCAACAACTAATAGTACAGTTTATGGTGATGGCGGCGGTATTATTTTTGCTTCTACAGACGGAACTAATTTTACACAAAAACACGCTGTTACAAATGGAGATCGTACTCAAATTGCGATTTCTTCAACAACAGCCGATAAGCTTTATGTTTTGTCAAAAATTAAGCAAACTGGAACAACTCCTGGAATTGAAGTTAGAATCACTAGCACAACTAACGGATTTGCATCGTCTACAATAACCGCTTTACCTGCAGGAGATGAAGGTAGAGAAACAACCTATGGTTTTACAGGTGGTCAGGCTTTTTATGATTTAATGATAGAAACGGATCCAACGAATGATCAAATTGTATATGTTGGAGGAATTGATTTATACAGATCTGCTGACGGATGTAGTACTTGGACACCAATTTCTAATTGGACGGTTAATTCATCTGACCCGACGTTTAAGGCTAATGTTCATTCTGATCAACACGCAATGACATTTAAACCAGGTAGCCCAAATGTTGCTCTTTTTGGAAGTGACGGCGGGGTCTCTTATGCAGGAAGTTTGTCTGCTGCATCTCAAAATAGCACCACTAGTATTACAGCAAGAAATACTGGGTTCAATGTTACTCAATTTTATAGTGTTGGTGTTGCACCAAGCAATGCTGTTAGTGGCTTAACAAACGATTATTTTGTTGCGGGTGCTCAAGACAATGGTTCTCAATATTTTGCAGGAGCTTCTTCAGGAGCTTCTGCAAGCACAAAAGCCCAAGGTGGAGACGGAGCTTTTTCAATGTTTGATCAAGGTGCTGATAAATATTTCATAACAAATTATGTTTATAATCAAAGAATCAACAGCAGATCCGCAACTTCAACACAAACAAAAGAAATTAATTTAGAAGAATCAAGTAATGGTGCTTTTATATCCCCAATGACTTTAGATTCCAAGTTAGACATTTTGTATTCTGATTACACGGTTCCAGCTGCTGGCACAGTAGCAACCGTTTACGGAGTAAGAAGATATACTAATGTAAAACCAGGATTTGGAACAGGTACAGTTAGCAAATCTACTTTAACAGATACAGCATTATTAAATAGCAGACCAACTGCATTAACTGTTTCTAAATATACAACCACTTCTACTACTCTTTTAGTTGGTTGTCTTAGTGGTAGATTATTAAAAGTTACCACTGCAAATACTACTCCTACTTGGACTAATATTACAGGTCCTGGGTTTGTAGGAAGTATTTCAGATGTTGAATTTGGCGCTACAAACAATGACATCTTTGTAACATTTCAAAATTACGATGTGGTTAGCGTTTGGTACAGTGCGGACGGTGGTATTACTTGGCAAAACAAAGAAGGAAATTTCCCGGATATTCCTGTAAAATGTATTTTACAAAATCCTTTAAAATTAAATGAAGTTATTATCGGAACAGAATTAGGAGTTTGGTTTACCAATTCATTTGACACTACAAGTCCTGTTTGGAATCAATCATTCAATGGAATGAGCAATGTGAAAGTTACCGATTTAGACTTAAGAGATGACAATGCAGTATATGCTGCTACTTATGGAAGAGGCGTTTTCTCTGGAATTTTCACAGCTGCAACATTAGCAAACGAGGATTTCACAAATACAAAAGGTGTTTCTATTTATCCAAATCCTTCAAACGGACAATTTAACATTAACATCAATCAGTATAGTGGAAAAGTAAATATTCAAGTTGTTGATTTGAATGGAAGAGAAGTTTATACTTCTAAAAACGAACTATTTAATTCTGAAAAAGCGGTAGATTTAAAAATGCTAGAATCTGGAATTTATGTACTTAGAATTTCAGGGGAAGATTTAAATTACTCTCAAAAAATTATTAAGAACTAAATTATTCACTATAATACTAACAAAAAATCCAATCATTTCGGTGATTGGATTTTTTTTATGATAAAATTGAAATCAAACTTTCAACGTCTATTTTGCAATAGCTGTGCAATTCTTCGATTGTTCCGTGTTCGATAAATTCATCGGGGATTCCCAAATTTAGTATTGGATTTGGATAATTATTTTGTGATGCAAATTCAAGAATAGCAGTTCCAAAACCGCCTTTGATTACGCCATCTTCAATGGTAATTATTTTTTCAAAATCCTTGAAAATAGTATGCAATGCCTTTTCGTCTAATGGTTTTACAAAAGCAAAATCATAATGGGCAATAGTTTTTGGTTTATTCATTTTGGCTAATGCCAATGTAACTTTGTTTCCAATTGTACCATTTGATAAAACAGCGGTAATTGTTCCTTCTTTAAGATAATTGGCTTTCCCAATTTCAATTTTTTTGTAGGGCATTTGCCAATCTACAATTTCCCCACGACCTCTTGGATATCGAATAGCAATTGGATTATTCAATCCCAATTGAGCGGTATATAATATATTTCTCAATGCAATTTCATTCATTGGCGAATACACAATCATATTGGGAATACATCTTAAATAAGCCAAATCAAAAACGCCGTGGTGCGTTGCTCCATCTTCGCCAACCAATCCTGCTCTGTCTAAACAGAAAATAACGGGGAGGTTTTGTAGTGCCACATCATGAATCACTTGGTCATACGCTCGTTGTAAAAAAGTAGAATAGATGTTGCAAAAAACAATCATTCCTTGCGTAGCCATTCCAGCGGAAAGTGTAACGGCGTGTTGTTCGGCAATTCCCACATCAAAAGCACGGGTTGGAAACACATCCATCATAAATTTCAAGGAACTTCCTGATGGCATTGCCGGTGTAATTCCAATTATTTTTTCATTGGATTTTGCCAAATCTAAAACACTTAACCCAAAAACATCTTGGTATTTTGGAGGCAAATGCTGTTCCGATTTCGGGATGATATCTCCTGTATTTGCATCAAATTTTCCAGGCGCATGATATTGCACTTGGTTGTCTTCGGCTTGTTGAAGTCCCTTTCCTTTTGTGGTAATTATGTGAAGGAATTTAGGTCCTTTTATTTTTTGTAATCGTTTTAATTCTTTTAGAACCGCAAAAATATCGTGCCCATCAATTGGTCCAGAATAATCAAAATTCAAGGACTTAATCATATTGTTTTGCCTTGGATTTTTTCCTTCTTTTACAGCGGTTAAATAGTTTTTCAAAGCGCCAACACTTGGATCAATCCCTATGGCGTTGTCGTTGAGAATTACCAATAAATTTGCATCGGTAACTCCAGCATGATTCAATCCTTCAAAAGCCATTCCCGATGCAATTGATGCATCGCCAATTACAGCCATGTGTTGTTTGTTGAAATCGCCTTTCAAATTCGAGGCAATTGCCATTCCTAAAGCTGCCGATATTGAAGTAGAAGAATGTCCAACGCCAAAAGTATCATAATTGCTTTCGCTTCGTTTTGGGAATCCTGAAATTCCGTTACGCTGTCGGTTGGTATAAAAATTCTCTCGTCTTCCCGTGAGTATTTTATGTCCATAAGCTTGGTGTCCAACATCCCAAACCAATAAATCATTTGGAGTGTCAAAGATATAATGCAAGGCAATTGTGAGTTCTACAACGCCTAAACTTGCGCCCAAATGTCCTTCTTTTACGGCTACAATATCAATAATAAATTCCCGTAATTCTTGCGCCAATTGAGGAAGTTGTCCTTCATCAAGAAGCCTTAAATCGATTGGAGAATTGATATGTTGAAGTAAATTGTTTGACATAATGCAAATGTACGATTTGAAATTGTATTTTTGTTCTTAACTTAAAAATTCCCCTTTTGGGGTTATTGCGCTTATGGAAAATCCTTTCAACGACGAATATTTTATGAAAAGAGCTTTGCAGGAAGCAGAATTGGCTTTTGAAAAAGGCGAAATTCCTGTAGGTGCTTTAATTGTAATTGACAATAAAATCATCGCCCGAGGGCATAATCTCACCGAAATGCTTGTTGATGTTACCGCTCACGCGGAAATGCAAGCTATTACTGCTGCTGCCAATTTCCTAGGCGGAAAATATTTAACAGGTTGTACCCTTTACGTCACATTGGAACCTTGCCAAATGTGTGCGGGTGCTTTGTATTGGAGTCAGATTTCGAAAATTGTTTTTGGAGCAAGTGATGAAAATCGTGGTTTTGAGAAAATGGGAACGCAATTGCATCCCAAGACGACAGTTGTTAGAGGCGTTTTAGCAAATGAAGCAAGTGAATTGATGAAGCGGTTTTTTGCTGAAAAGAGGAAATGAATTAACTAATGCCCTAGCCCAGATAGAAGCGGCATCCCACGCTGTCATTGCGAGGCATGAAGCAATCTGGCGTGGATATAGCGAATAGCTGGAATTAGCTCCAAGAAATTAAAATTTTATTTATAATCTTGCATAAGATACACGTAAAGGTTGCGAACTTCTCTCCCGCTGCGGTATTGCTTGATGATTCTTGGCTTATTTATTGTCTCGAATTGTGATGCGTAAATAAGATTGGGGTCGCTATAATTATTAGAAACGGTAATAAAATAAGCATCATCTCCTTTTTGGAGCGGTTTTCGGTATTGGTTCAACCAATTATAAGTGTGAATATCTTTTAGCTTCCCTATTGCGACAAAATCCATTTTCAGTGGTTGCGCTATATAATTGTCTATATGGGCAGCTGGAAACCATTTATTATTAACGATAAAATTGGTTTTGGTTTGAGCTGTTGCTATATCACTTTGATGTATTTTTTCAAATTCTGTTTTGAAGTAATTCCAGTCGTACATGTCCAAAGTGGGATCTTTGCTTCCTAAAGTTATTGCCGTTTTATCTCCCAAAGTGCCGGGGTAAAAACGAATTAGCAGTATGCCTAAAAAACTAATACTAATTATTAAATACTTGGTATAAGGGATTAGTTTTTGCAATTTGGTTTTTGCCTCTGATAAATAGCAAGAAGTAAGTATAATTAGCGTTGTATATCCTGGCCCTGACCAATGTGGCAAGGTTTCTCGGAACAATGAAATGAAAAGTAGTCCTCCAATAAGCGGTAAACTCAAAAATAGTAAAATTCGAATGTGGGGAACGGCAATAGCGATTTTGTTTTTCCAGCATGCTATCAAACTACAAACGATTAGAAAATAATTAATGGGATTGTTGTAGAGCATTCCTCCAAAAAATTCCCTTATAAAACTATTAAAATTAATACCACTATTGATTGCTACTCGTTTGCTATGAAAACTATAAGTGATAAAATTATTATCGATATTCCAAAATAATATGGGAGAAATGATGGCGGCCGTTATAAGAATAGCAACGTAAAAGTAGCCGTTCGTAAGTGTTTTTCGGTCGAAAAGCAAAACATATAAACCATAGCCAAACCATAGAAAAACGCCATGTACCTTGCTCATGATACAAAACCCAGTGCATAATCCAAACAGTAATAAATAATATTTCTTTGGTAAAGATTTATTTTCCGGATGGACAATATTTATCAAGAAATAAATGCTTCCCATCCAAAAAAATAGTTGAGGTGCATCTGGAAGTATAAAAATTCCCGCAATAATACTGGAGTAAATGGATGCGGAATAAAGTACAGCTGCTATTATTCCGCTTTTTTCGTCTTTTATTTTTTTTGCAATCACATAAATAAAATAGGTGTTTACGGCGGCTAAAAGAATTGGACCAAGCCGAATGAAAAAGTCGGTAGTTAAAGTTAAATTTAGACTCGTCAACTTTATTAATAAAGCCACAAAAGGAGGATGGTCAAAATAATTCCATTGCAGATGCCTCGCATATGTTATGTAATACACTTCGTCATTGCCAAGGTCTATAGATACAGCAACGAGGCAACGAACTAAAGTGGCAATAAGAATTAAAAGGCTAATATTTTTCTTCAGAATTGACATTAATTTTTAAAAGTATAAAAAGAATTAGCTCCAAAATTCCATAAAAAAACGATGACAGTTACTACTAATTTGCAAACATAAAAATTTAGGATGGTTTTCCTTTGGAAAAAATAAAGAAACCCCGTGTTAAGTCCGAAACCAATAATTGAAATCAGTAAAAAACTAATAAATTGGGTTGCAATATTCGGGTCTTGATTCTGAAAAGTAAAAATTCTGTTTAAGAAATAATTATTGGTGACTCCAAATATAAAGCCAATACCATTGGCTACGTATTTGTTAATTTTTAATATTTCTTTGCAAAGCCAAGTTACAGAGAAATCTATAATGAGTCCCGATAAACCCACCGCTCCAAACTTTAAAAACCGTAAAATGTTCATTTATTATTGGCTTAGTGTGTGGTTAGGAAAAATATTGATATTATTTCTTATTTCCTTTTTTTTCTTTTTTATAAGAGGTGATTTTACGATTTTTCGAACCCATATTATAGACAAAGAGCCAAAAACAATTCCAATAATTGCTCCAAAAAGTACATCAATCAAGAAGTGGTGTCCCAAATAGATTCTGGAGTACCCTACTAAAATGCTCATTAAAACAGCAGCTATACAAATGGATGTTTTTTTCCAATAATTAGAAAAAACTGTAGCTAATGCAAAAAAAGAAGCAGTGTGTCCGGAAGGAAAACTGCGATAACCTATTCTACAATTAGCAAATGTATCAATATAATATTGTAAATGATGTTCTTCGAAATATACTTTTGGTCGTGGAGAATCAATTAAATTTTTAATTATTTGAGAGAATATACCTGAACTGATGTAGGCGAGCAGAATTACAAATGCTAGCTGTTTATTTTTTTTTGATAAGACCAATACCAACAAAGCCACAATAATACTAAACCAACCATCTCCTAAAAAAGTAATCGCTTCAAAAAAAGTGCTTAACATCGAAGTATGTATTTGATTGCACCACATAAATCCTTCAACGCGACTAAAACAGCATAAAAACACTGTAATTCCTAACATTAAGAATAAATTCAGTACATAAAAAAACGGATTTTGAGTTATTATTTTTACGAAAACTTTCATTTATTGCAAAATATTAGCTTTGCTAAATTAACTTCAAAACGGTTATCGAAATTAAAAAAAAGTTTGTGAAATGAATATTAAATCGTTAAGATTTCGTCATTAATATTAATATAATGTTAAGTATAGCTTTGAAAAAAGACACAAAAAAACCGTCCAGACAACGATCGGGACGGTTTTTGTTTTATTCTTGTCTTGTCCTGAAATAGCGATACACAAAATTCATCGTTATGGAAAACAACCAAGAAAGCCGCTATGTAAAGCGCACGCAAAAAGACTACACAATGTCTTTTAAATTACAAATTGTTCAAGAAATA
>Ga0209107_10000325_pt1 | contig 28442 bp, 22 predicted proteins | sample LakErihyJuly2011_2_FD_187460 | JGI IMG/M metagenome (GOLD analysis project Ga0209107, IMG submission 187460) | Freshwater microbial communities from dead zone in Lake Erie, Canada - CCB hypolimnion July 2011 (SPAdes) (version 2) | ecosystem: Environmental > Aquatic > Freshwater > Lentic >...
CTTTTGCATCATGTGGATATATCTTACCATATTCATGGGAAGCCCACAAGAGGTCTTTATTTTTTAATCTATTGGCTATGCTCAAGCCTAGCTCTCTGCCAGCCAAATCTGCGTCTGTCATTACAGTTATCTTATTGAAATATCTATTTAAAAGTTTGTGTTGCTCCGTTGAAAGGAAACCGCCTAGGGTTGCCACAACATTGGGAAACCCAGCCTGATGCACACGGATTGCATCAAAACTAGACTCCACGACTATAACATTGCTACCAATTCTTTTGGCACGATGTACATTGAATAATGTTTTACTCTTAGGCAGGTTGGTACTATTCTTAAAAGACTTTCCTTCTATTGATCTTCCTACAATTCCAATCGGGATACCGTCTGGGCTGTGTACTGGAACGGTAACCATATTCTGCTTTTCAGAATAACCTAAAGAGAAGTGTGTCATTGAAGACATATCTATGCCTCTTGACTTAAAATAATCTCTTGCCTTCTCAGACTTAACAAGACCATTGTATAAATCTTTTAGGGTATCCTCTGAGAACTCTTCGAAGTCAGGTTTGTCTTCAAGTATGCCCGCCATTACTTCATCAAAATTGTTTAGAACTTCTTTTTCTTGAGCAGATATAAATCTCATAGCCTCAAAATCATTCTTGTGTAATACACGCCTTACTAATTCTATTAGTGTTCCAGACTCTCCGCATGATGGATTAAAGCATAGCCATGCACCTGATGATTTGTTTATGCAACAGCTTGCAGTGTGTCTATTAGAATGAAAAGGGCAGTAGAACATAACCTCATTGCCTGGTTCCGCAACTACATCTAAGCCTAAAGACTTTATTATAGACTTGATATGGTTTGGCGCATATTGCGTGGAATCAATTTTCCTTGCGTTATACCCTCTGATAGCCATGCCTTCTTCTTTCCTACATATACTCCGTAAAGTGTCATTAAGAACACCCACGTTTGTCCGTCAAATTCTACCGAGAAACTAGTGTCTATGTCAAGGACTCTAGCATAACCTTTGCTTCTCATGTCGTGAGTAAGCATGCTTTCGTACTGGTATTTTAATCTAGGTATACCAGAGTCGTCAGCAAACTCAACCCTTACTTGAAATCTTTTTATCTGTTTGTGGTTCATCTTTTTGGAATGGATTCTCGTAAATTTCCTTAACGATACCACGGTTGATATCCCAGTCTAGATAAAAATTAAAATCGTGACCGTGTCTATTCTTGCGAGAAACAATCTCAATCATATTAGTTTGTGGGTATCTGTGAACGGCTAGAGCCATATCAGCATCATACTCAATTGCCTTTGACCAAGCAACTTGGCTCATCATTGGCGGATTATCTTGATCAGAAATATCGTCTGCAGTTGCAGCGGTGATATCAATAATAGGAATGTTATTAGAAACTGCAAGCATCTTAAACTCACGAGAAACGTTTCTATTTCTTTCTACTTCAGAGTTAGATCGCTTGTTATCATTAAATAGCTGGTGGTAATCTAGAATAACTAAATCTGGTTTATGCTGATCTATCTTGCCTTGAATGGTTGCAGGAGTAACTTCTGATGCACCTTCATTTGAGATGAGAACAAAACTATTCTTCCCCTCAAACTTCTTGTTTCCCCAGTTACGGAAATCATCAATGTTAATGTCGCCCTTTGACAAATCACTTGCACGGAAGATTCCTGAGCCAAGCATCGTAAAGATACGGTCACGCATATTCTCTGGAGACATTTCAAGAGATACAATCATTGGCTTAAAGCCTTGCTCCCATGCCTTGCATGCAAGGTAAGCAGTAAACCAAGTCTTACCTTTTCCTGGCCAACCAATTGCTACAATTAAATGTCCTGGAGCCATTCCTGTTGGGTATGCTTTGTCAATCGCTTCAAATCCTGTAAGGATTCCTGGGGCTCCGCCCATTACAGATGAACGTTCTTTAACTGATTGATAATGTCGTGCAGCATTCTCAACATCAATAATATCTAAGTCTCTTACGTTGTTTGTGTATCGGCTTAGTCCAGCAAGGTCGCTTTGCATTTGTGCAAGAACTCTTGATGCGGCATCTTCTTTAAGAGCAGATCCCCCACGCATAATAATTGTCTTAAGCTTGTTAGAGATAAACTCATTCTTTAATATGTCTAAGTAATATCCAGTCTCTGCCTTAGCCTCAACTGGTTCAAAATCTTTATGTCGCTCCATAAGAACGCCTGCTTCTGGAACTGCTTTAAACTTGTAGTAGTATGACTTTAAGCTTTCCCAGATGTCTCTATGGGATGTAAATAGCTCATCGACATTGTCTGCTAGCAGTGTGCTGATATCTTTATTCTTACATACAGCAGAGATTAATGTTGCTTCTGTATTCACTCTTCGCCCTCCACCATCTTCTTAGTCTCATTCAAAAGAATGCTACGGTTAAACTTGTCCTTCTTAATTTCTTTATTTAATGCATCAATTCTATCAAAGTTGTTATAGAAGAAATTTAATGGGTGCCCAGTCTTGTTGGTAGAAAAATAGTATATCAAAAGTTCTTGAGCACGTTGGAATCCAACACTCTCTATGACATCGTTCATAGCCCACTTCTCTCTAAACTTGTTTACGGTAAGCGCCTTGTTATACTTTTCTTTGTATAGAGACAGGTAAAGTCCAATCAGTACGTATGGCTCTTTTTCATTTGCCACTCTTGAGCTCTTCTTCTACCTCACGAGTTTTTTGAATAAGCTTATCTTCGACAAACTTATAAACTCTTTCTGTTGCCGCATCAACACTTTCTCCAGAACGAAGGTCGTCTTCAACTCCAACACCTATCTTAATGCTCTCATAGTTACCAAGGTTTCTAGTAAATGAAAGGTCTACCTTAACTCTCGTTGTCATTTGTGCTCCTTCTTTATGTGGTTAGATAATGTTATGTGTGCAAAGTCAGATCGTACTTCAAGTTCTTTTTTACATTCTGGACAAATTACAATTCTGCTACTTGCCATTACTCCGCCTTCCATACAGGTACAAATCCCGAGTCAGTCTTAGTATACAATATAATGTTGTGTTTGAAAAGCCCTAGCAGTTCTGCCCTTGAAGGCAAATTTTTAGAATGCCCTGAGTCTAATATAAACTCATGTAAGCCTAAAATATCTTTTTGGCTAAACATATACTTAGACCAGTGTTTGTTTTCTGGATCTCCTATTGGATATATCTTTGCAGGAGCTTTAATTTTTCCTTCTAGAATATAATCGTGAAGAGTTACTGTGTGCTTATTTAAAAGCCCAGAAACATCTTTTATTGTGTACGCATTCTCCATGTGTTTTTCAACTTGAGAATACGAATACATGACTCTTTTGCGATCAGGGTAGCACCAAGCAACTAACTCATCTTTAGATCTTGATGACCTTAAGACCTTATGTACTTTATCGTTTAAGAAGAAATACCGTAGTTTTTTGCGTTTAGCGTCTCTCTTTTTTCTAGCCATTTCCCGAAAGCACTCGTCTCTTTATTAATCATATTTCTTTTCCCGCATAGAATGCAGAATAGCTCTACGTGTAGTTTTTGTGAGAATACTCTATCTACAAAAACCCTACCACCACATTTTCCGCACCACATTATAGTGTAATCAGCTTCCCGTCAACGACACATGAATAGTCTGGAGCAACATGTATCATGTTGATATGTGGATAATCATTAACTATATGTGCTACGGCAAAACCTTTTTGCCAGTCGTGGTGTTGCATGTACTTCATTCCTGGACCCTTTTCGTCACACATATGACCAAGCTCGTAGCCTCGAAGTGTTTCTCCTTCTCCGCCGTTTCGTAATTCATAAGTAACTAGGTGGGACGCAATTCTGTGAGAGTGACCTCTAATTAAAGATACCTGTAGGTCTTCCATGTCCTTGCGAACAGAACCAGTCGCTGCAATTGAGAGTCCATGGTGTACGTGGATATCTCCGAAGCGGCGCTTAGGCAATTCGTTATAGTGAATATATTCATAACCCAAAGAGTCTAATCCCCAAAGTGCTTCTGGAGTTACCTCATTAATATAGTCAGGAAGCTTTGCATCTACATAATTAAAAATTCTAACATCGTGGTTTCCTAGTGCTGAAAACAGTTGCGCTTCTGGCAACATATCTCGTGTCTTTGTATAAAAATCTCTTGCGCCCTTTGCCTCATGTCGCATCATTGGAACAATAAGATCTCTGCTATCAGTCTTGTGAAGGTTTAAAAACTCTGCTGATCTTCCTTCTGTATACTTGCTATAACATGCCTGATCATCTGTATCACCAAGGTAGTCAACGACGTCTGGCTTAAACCACTTCATTACCTTAAACCAAAGGGCAATCATCTTGTCATCTTGATATGGGAATTGCTGGTCGGATGAGATCATCCATTTTAAATCGTTACTCATTGTCTACCTTAATATGTAAAAAAGTCACGGGTACGTGACTTTGGTGTTACAGTAATTGTAACATATTGGTCTAGCTTGTCAATAGGGTCTATGCTTCTACTGCAAAGAGATAAATGTTGAATGTATCATCTGTAAAGCCTTTACCTCTAACTTCCCATATTGCTTGTGTCTGTGTAACGCTCAATACCTGTATCTGAAATCCAAATTCTGATCCATCATAGGAGCCTTTACTAACTAATTGATGCCAAACTCTAGGGGCCTTGTTAAATTTAAATGAAGATAGATCCCATTTAATCTGAGTCTTACCTTTTACCTTGGAACTAAATGACTGCTGGGTGCTGTAAACTTTTTGAGATACAATATTTTTGCTTTGATCTCCTCCAGCTTGAGTTAGATTTAAATTAAACTGAGTAGCGGTAGCATCATTTAATATTTTAAGGTCTGCAATGATGTTATTAATAACATCATATGTTACTGGGTCCCCAACATTGATTGGATTTGCTGATAGTTTAGCCATTGTTTACTCCTTTGGTGCTTCCATCTCTTGAATTTTTATTGTTAACTGAGTAACCTCAGCACGTAGAATAGCAACACGAGTCTCATATTGTGAGACAATTTCGCCAATTCTTTCTTGCAATGCTTGTACTACTAGTTCTGCTTTATCCATTATATCTCCCTGATAGATTTACAGTATACCATTATGCCCCTAGAGCGTCAAGCCTGCTAGAAAGAATTTCTATTTGTTTGGACTGCTCTTGTATAAGCGCTAGCATACCTGGAACTATTATATTTGTATTCCATCTTTCTGGTAGCCCTTCGTCATTATAGTCCACTGCTGATGGGTATACCAATTCAACTTCTTCTGCTATAAAACCAGGCATCATTACACCAAATCTCTGGTCAGACTCTGAAAGATGATCTGGGTTATACTTAAAAGCTCTTACTGGAATATTTAATAGGTTTTCTGGATTTAGTGAATCTACAGTATCTATATCAACAATATCAGTTTTATATCTTCTACTTGAAGATGTGTTTACTCTTAAAAATCCGCTTGACTGTGTTATAAAGTTTGCGGTAGTTGCTGTGCCTAATGCATTAGCATAGATATTGCCGCCAGACAACAATTTTATTTTTACAGTCGTTCCATTATTGTCGTTGTCTGATCCGTCGTGACCTACCATTACGTTTCCGCTAATTCTTACGTCATTCCATCTAAAACTACGTGTTCCCAAATCAATATTTGGTGCTCCTGGCATGTAAGGGTAACAATGAGATGTCCATCCGCCAACAGATGTATTCTTAAATCCAATTGCACCAATAACTAGTCCTGAAGAAACTCCACCTAAGCTACCCTGTGTGTCAAAGTAAGATGAAGTAGCTGGATCAGAAATGTTAGATCTTACTGGACCAGTAAATGTTCCCGTTGCTCCAGATATATTGCCGTTAAAGACTGCGTTTCCATTGGAGTTAATTGAAAACATTGTCGCTCCTGTAGAGCTATAAGCCGCAATGCCTTGACTATTAATCAAGACCATACTCTCTCCTGATGCTGGCGCATCTTGAAGAATTTTAAATCCGCTTGAATTAATTCGAATTCCGTTAGAATTTATATCTGTAACTTGAGTTGATCCTGGATTTGCAACTAAAAATCCTCCAGCTTCTAGTTTTGTAGCAAGGTCTGTAGTTTTTGCGTACGTCGTATCAGTTCTTGTAGTCCATTGTGTTCCCGTCCAAGTTTTAAGTATATTATTTCCATTTGTTGTGTCTATCCATATATCTCCAATCTTTGTTGCTGTTGGCTGGCCATCTTGAGCGAATGTTGAATTTTTTGCTGCTACTGATCCTGTTGTAGCATACCCAGTCAATGATGCTGCTGTAAGAAATCCAGTCAGATCGGCTGGTGTTGCAAAAGGTCCTGTTGAACCAGCACCTAATCCTATTACTGCACCTTGTGCATAAAGAACTCCATTTGAGTCAATTTTAAATTTAGCTGCAGCGTCTGTGGGAACTTGGGCACCTGCCCACATTCTAAAATTACCTGTTGAACTTAAGTAAACACTATTTGATGGAGCTGATCCAACTGATATTTGTCCAGCTGAGCTATCTAAAACTACTCCGTTATTAGATAAAGTAGTTGCTCCTAAATTCCATCCTCCAATTAAACCAGTCGTGGCGTTTATATATCCAGAAGTGTCTAAGGAAAATGTTTGTGCTCCAAGAGAATTATATGCATATATGCCAGAGCTTTGTAATCTAATTCTTTGTCCGCTGTTAGGCAAAGCTCCAGCGTATAGTGTTCCAGTTGCAAGCTGCACGTCTCCAGTAAAAGATCCGCCTGTTGCATTTATTTTTCCAGTGGTGTATATGTTAGCGCCGTCCCAATATAAAAATGAACTTTCGCTTCCAACTCTAAACTGTCCAGTATTTAACCAGTAGTTGTGACCCGAGTTTGTCGTTGATCTATCTAAAATAATTCCGTTGTAGGTTCCAGCCTGCTGGTCCTGGGTTGTTGTTATTGACCTATTTATTGATTGCGTAATGCCCGTTCCTATTTTAAACAAGTCCGCTGTCTTGCCTCCGATAGATATTATAGACCTTAGCTGAAGATTGCCCGCTGGTGCGTTAGGATCTGATATTGGACCAAAACTTCCTGAAGATACTTGACCAAATGCTGACGTGTCCCAAGAAATAGCATTAAATGGGCTCTTTGATGTAACTTGCCAGTAGTATACTGTGTTTGGAGTAAGTCCTGTTATAGTAAATTTATCTGTTGCTCTTCCTTCTACCTGACCATACTCCCACAATGGATTTGTAACAGATGATGGATTATCAGAAGACCATCTAATAACATAGCCATTAGTGTCTAAATCTGTTCTTGCCGTCCAAGACACGTCCATCTTTATGCTGAATCCACTTTTATCTAGTGGGTCTATTGATCCATTTACTGAAACTCCAACAGGTGCTTTAGGGGCGGTTGAAGTGTCTTGATCAGGGTTTAATGGAGTAACAGGAAGTGGTCCTGTATCTGTTTTGTTTAAGTCATCCCATTTATCTCTTGTTCTTACAGTTATCCATCTTGTAGCAATAGAATTAGTAGGGATTGTTACGTTTGTAGATGTTCCTCTGTAGACCTCATTGCCTAGGGATGTTGAGCTTAAGCTCTCATAAATTACAATATCTTCGTGAACGCTTAATGGGTCAAGATCAAATTTAACTCCATAGTTTTTATATCCTGCCGTTAATGTTAAGTTTAAAACAGCCTTAGTTAAATTAGGAATAGCAAAAGTTTCTCTCCAAATTGGAGACGACTCGCTTAATTTTACTTCTTTTGTATCTGGATTCTCGTGTTTATAATGAAACCAAAATCTATATTCTTTGCCCTTAACAAGGGCAAGCTTTACTGTTTTAGTATAAGAATCTTTTGATGTAGAAGATGCTACTGCGGCAGATGCGGCATTTGTTTTTTCTAAATCGGCAGGCTTATCTTCTTCCCACCATCTATCTCCATAGCCCCTTGTGGTCATTAGAAGCTCAATCCAATTCTATATTCAATAACCATCTGCTTTCCTAATGATTTAGTTATGGGAGATGAAAGAACTGATCTACTGATCATTCCATAATCTGTTCTAAAAGAGTCTTCGTCATTTATTCTCATGCCATCAAATAAAACTGCAGTTGCTCCAGATACTTTGGCTTTTGTCCCGCATGAAATTTTAACAATAGCAGTTTGATCTGGGGTTCCAGATCCAAATCCACTGCTGTACAAGTTATTTAAAGTCAATGATTTAACCTTGTATCCTATTGTTAAATCTCCAGCATATCTAATTTCATAATAGCGATTGCTTGAGTCATACATTCTAACAAATACATAATCTAAATTTGTATCACCCTGATAATAAGCAAGAGTAAGACTATCTAATGCACTGTAGCCAGAAACATCTAGATTAAAGTTATAAAAATATTCTTTTGATTGGGATGCTGCTGCGCCTATTGAAAGATAAGATGTTCCAATTTGAGGCATTGGGGTTGTTACCGATGTGGCATACGAGCCCAGTGAGTCTGTCCAGTCCTGATTGTTTTCAAATGTAGAAATAGAATTGCTTGCATAATCTGTGCTGCCCAAAATTACGTTTGGAAAAAGTCCTACCTCATTAATTATGCCTGCAACATCTACTGGGATTGTTGTTTTATAAACAACGCCATATGTAGTAATTCCTGTTACTTGATCTGTTTGTATATCTATGCTGTTCATAGAAACTGAAGACTTGTAAAATTCAAATCCTAATTGTGTGTCGTTAACTGTTGCAGCAATTGAGCCTACACCCAAAGCAATATCTTTTGCATTTGTACTAGCTTGTCCAGCTAAGTATTGTGTTAGATATCTTTTACCAAACTTAGTCAATAAGTTTTTACTACGATAAACTTCTTTATTGTCTTCATAGAATCTATATTCTCCAAACATACCAATACTATTGTCCATAAGCTTCTACTCCTATAACTGTGTCTCCGCCGCTATTTTTAACATTAAATACAAATTCAACATATTGATTTTTATTTTTATCTGTAACCATTTTTTTGCTGACTAATTTTATGTCAGAAAGAGAGGGTGCCTTTAGGCCAACAATTTCTTCTTCTTCCTCTGTTTCGTCTTCATCTGGCGGATTCTCATCTGAGTCTGGATCTACACCTGAATCAAATATTACATCTAGGCTGCCTGGATCTACAATTATATAGTAATCTGGTTTTAAGGTTTTAATTAAAGGGTCTCCAGGAAACAACAAAAGCTTCTTTACTTTTGCTGTTGCGGAGGCTGGCTTTATCATATCACTCATATTTACATTCTACCATTTCTCATGTATAAATCGATCTGCAGGTAATTGAAGTTGTTGGGGGAGAGTCCTTGTCATAAGCACTATCTATTGCTAAAACCACATACTTGCTTCTAGAATAGCCCGCTGGAAGAATGTCTTCCTCTGAGTATATTTTATTATTAGGATAGGATATCTGAATTATATCTCCAATTTGAATGATTGGATTTAAAAATGTCTGGAGAGTAATAACCCTTTGTTGTTTTGACCACTGCTCTGTCATCCATTTTGACAAATCTTTTGCCTCTGATTCTCTTTGAATCCAGGTGGAATCAAACCCAATCATCTCTTGCTTTTCAGCATCCGTAAGAGCTGGGTCTATATATTCAAATGAGTCTGAAGGAACAATTGAATTTCCAACTACAATAAACTGCTTCTCATCTTCGTTAGCCAAGGCAGTAAAAGTTCCAGTGTTATTTAAAACATATACGTCCATAGTAAATGAGTCAAGAGATGTGCCTGCAATTGTTACATCTGAGTTATTTACTAGCTTTGGGTATAAAGGAAATCCTGGTGTAGTATACCTAGATTGAATTCTTTTTAGCTCTCTAGCAACTGGACCAAATTCTGCAATCCAGGTTTGGCTTACTTGCTTTGAAGTTTGATTAAATAGAAAATCAGCAAATGTTTTTACTATTGAATTTGTTCCGCCCAAGAATCCTTTGTATGGATCAAAGTTATCGTTTGCTGTAAACTCTTCAATAGTAAGTGGGGATGTATAGATATAGTCAAATGCTGCAACACCTTGCTGAGAGACTAGTCCTACTTTTTGAGTTATGGTTGGAATTGGATCCTTGTCTCCTAAATCAACAACTACAAAGCTTTGATTGTTTATAGAAACTCTAAGTGTTAAAACTTTTGATGGGGTTGGTTGACCTGCAGCAACTGTTGGAGTTGAGTAATTAGCACGAATATCTACCTTGTAAAGCCTACCGCCATTTAGCCCAGTAATAATAGATCCGTCGGTATCCTTTTGAGAATCCGTCATCCTTATTAATTTGCCTGCTTTAATCTTATAAAATTCAATTTCTCTAAATCCTTTTTCTCCGTTTTGATTTTGAGAAGTTGCAATAGATAAGAAGTATCCGCTTTTGTTGTCTGGGCTTAATGCAAACGCTACTCCCGCAATAGTTCTTTGAGCTCCCGTAGCTCTGTTATTTGAAGGGTTCTTTAGCAATGGAAAATACATGCTTGTTCCAATAATAAAGTTATCGCTTGCAGTTCCATCCGCTTTAGCATATCTTGCAGTTACTGTTGCAATACGCCAATCTGTAGTATTATTAATATAATCAGTTATGTCTGGGTTTGTTGCGTTAGGTTTTGTAGTTACCACTGGGGCTTTAATTGTCATCATTGATCTAGGTATTGCATAGAAAAGATTGTCTTTATTCTCAAGATCTTTTCCGTCTGGCCCCTTAATAGGAACTTCTTCTAGGGTGAAAGCCGCATCATTAGTTGTAAAATCTCCTGTTACTGGATTCCAATTTTTGCCATCCCAGCCAGTTCTTAGTCCAGCAAGACTTGCGCTGTGTGTTAATGAAGCAATGTCGGTTGGTGCAACAGCGCCAAATGCGTTTCTAGTTTTAATTCTATATTGATTAGTTGGTGCAAATGTATTTGGCTCTGCTAGTGCTTGGTTTGCCTGTATGTCAGCGTCAGATGTTACCCACATGTAGACAGGCTTTCCGTCTGAAGCTGGAATAATTGGCTTATATACATATTGAATTGCATCATATTCAATTATCTCTTTGCCCAATACTAGGTATCCTGTGTAAGAATAAAGCTGTTTTGCAGATGAAGATATTTGAACTGGAGAAAGTTTAAGGACACCTAGGCTAGGGTTTGGAACAGCCACTGTTGGTGTTGGTGGTGGACCCAGATCTTCTTCTAGGGCTCCTGCGCCAAGTATCATAACTGGTGAGGTGTAAAGATTGTCAGCATCTCTCTCATAATTAGATGTAAGTTGTGGACTGTACAAAACTTTAATTGCTTTAACAGATGGCACGTTCTCAATTGCAATTGATGAAATGTTTGCTAGACCTACTGCGTTGCTATCGTATCTAAATGAGAATTGAGGAAGTTTTGTTTTACTAAAAACATAACCTCTAGGATAAAATTGTAATACATCTTTATTATCAAAAACTGCAATCATTTGTGTATCTTTGCATAGGTCTTGAATATGCTGCCACACTGTTTTCTTTGGATCGGTGTACCAATAGAATGGGGTTACGATAGAACTATCAGCCTCATTAAAATTATAGTTTGTAAATCCTACAGAGTCTAGGAGTCTTCTGATAATTGCAACTGAAGACATATCCTTTGTCACAATATCAGGTGGCTTAATATATTGAAGCTCTCTTGCTCCGTCAAGGGCATTGATTGAAACCTCTCCAAATTCATCTACATCATAGGAATCAAGATAAAAAACTCCAAGCGGGATCTTTTCTCCTTCAACTGTGACCGATGGTCTAATTATAATATTCTTATATAAGTTTAGTTTTGCCTTATTAAAAGTATTAGCCTTGTCATAATGCTCATAAGATTTATCGTATGAGTTTAAACTTAACCTTAATGAATTTGCAGTTACATCTCCAACTGGTACAAGTCCACTTACATTGTCTGATGAGTTTTGGGATATATCAAATGACTCAAGGATATCCGTAACATCCTTTACTAGCCTTGCTGATATTTCAATTATTCCTAGGTACCCGCCTGATTTATCTACAGAAGTAACCTGTAGTTTAAGTCCACTTAAATCAACTCCAGCCGAATGAGTAGTTGGCTCTACTATTAACCAGTTGTCTCCTCCGTGATGGTATAGGGTAATTACTCCATCAACTATCTGAGCTGCTGTGCCCGTATAAATCAATGACTCTGCTCCAGCTAGGTTTAATAGTTTAAGTGTCCATGCGCTTGGCTTAGAGTGTGATGTTTCAAATTTAATAACAATTTTATTTGTAGCCGCAGTTTTACCTGCTGGATAAGATACTGACAGAATACAATTAGACAAAAGCATTCCTGCTGCAGGCGGGCTTACCCAATATTTATATGCGGACTTTAATCCTGAAAAATAAAGTCTGCTGCTAAGAGTTTTTGTAGAGGCGTAGGTTTTTGCATCTGCGGATCCAGTTGCCAGAACGTTAGCGCTTACGCTTGGGTCTCCTAAAATCATATATTGAATCCCAGATACCTTTGGGCGTCTTGGATCAATTATGCTAGTTATAGGAAATAGCTTTTCAAATGGCTTGTATGTGTTCCCCTTGCCATCCGTACGAGATACCGATAGGGCGCCTTCAGAGGCCGTTACAGCCGTGTTTAGGATCAGGTCGTTCATATTGTACTCGATGGTACATCCATTGACCATAGACAGGCTAATGGATTTATTTAAGGCATTGGCTGTAGGGGCAGATACGGCTATCATTTATACCTCTTCTAGAGAAAGAGATACATCCCAAAACTCTTGTGGGTCTGGTGGAGCGGTAACGGCAAATGCTTTTGATGTAGTTGGGACTGCAGTTTTAGCACCTGCAATAGTAAATGCTGTTGAGGTTGCTGTGGCAATGGTAAATACCCCATTATATTCTGCTGGCGCTGCACCTGAAATTATAACCTTTTCTCCTGCTACAAATATATTTGGCCCAGTAAAGGTTGTTACTGAGGCAGCATATGATGTCGCTGTTACCTCTGACTTTTTAATTATCCCGCCCACTTGTACATTTCTTTTAGAGATGCTAAATGTACAGGATGTAAAGGAAGCCGTTAGGATTTCTTCTCTTACAGCGTTATAAGATATCTTTACTTTAAATGTGCCTTTGCCTTTGTCTAAATAGAATGATCTTATATCCGCCGCTCCGTAGCCACCATCTACAGTAAAACTATTATATGTTGGTAATGCACTCCAAGATGTTGATATTTCTTTCTTGTCAGCAATGTGTATTTTTCTTAAAGACCCATTAGACATTCTTTGTGTTTTTTCAATCCTCATTAACTCAAGACTAATCGGTCCTCTATTATGCTCGGAGATTTTAGTCCATGTTGGGGTGGTAGCATCTGTTCCTGTATCAAAATATAATACGGATCCGACGGGAAGAGTAAGGGCTGTCATGCGTTTATACCTACATTCATTTTAGGACCTGACATTGAAGCGGTACGGCTATCAAGGCTCTTAATTGCTGTAATTGTTTTTTGTGTTACCATGCTAGACAATTGCTCCAAGTTTCCATCGTATCCGTTAATATTATTTGTAATATTATATGTTGCTCCACCCATTGTAGCATTATTAGCGTTTGGATTAAAGGGGTTCATATTAGCTGGAACAACTGCTTCATTCTTATGAATCATAGCAAGCATATCAACAGGTACGCTATTTATTCCAGAATCAAATGATGGAACAGACATATTTGGAGAGTATGTTGGATTAACATATGCTCCTCCTGCGTATCCAGGGATGTTTATCTTTTTGCCCTTTACATATCCGCCAGCTGCAAAGCCATCCTCTCTCCATTTAGCTTCTTCAATAAACCTGCTTAGCTTTCCAACTCCTGTTTTAAATCCTCCATGCATTGCAGCCATTCTCAGTGACTCGATGCTATCGTTGTTGCCTACGTAACTCCACTGAGGAGAGCCAGTGTTTCCAACCTTATCACTTTTATTTAGATATCCCTCTAGAGACTCAGGAGCTGATTGAGAATGCCACCCTTGCCTTACAGATAATTCTTGTCCAAGCAGCAAAAGCTCATCGTTTCGTCTTCCGCTGCTAAGTCCGTCTGATTCCAACTTGTATGGCTGAGGCTTAATACCTACTTGAGATTTTGCTTCTTGCAAAGCTAAAATTTCTATTAGTTCATCTTCTCTGCCGACTAGTAAATCAAGGTCATCTTTTCTTATATACTCAAAACCGATTTCATTGATTCTTTCAGCAATCTCTTTTCTATCTAGATCTGTATATGAATCCTTGTACATATGCAAAACATCTTTTGTTTTTGGGTCTACTGAAAACAGTGGTGGAGTTTCTCCTTCTTTTAGTAGCCCTCTTTTTATTAACTCTTTTGTATACTCAAGCGTATCTGTGTATGGATTAACTACACTAGAGCCCTTTAATACTAAAGGCTGGCCAGGGTTTCTCATCCACCAGGTGTCTGTTGAGTGCATGTTATATGGCAACCCATTTGCATCTATCATAGAGCTTAACGGAGTTACTATTTTCTTTTGCGTTTTATCCCAAGATCCCATCAAGTGACCCTTTACTGCATCTTCTAGCGTAAAGTGTAGGGATGCTCTTGCAACAGCATCATCTTTTCCAATAGTGTGTGTGCCGTAAGGATGTAAAATTATATTGCCGTCTTTATCTCTTACTGTAGGATACTTTGTTGAGTGTATAACTGGAACTGTAGATGGATCGGCAGCCTCTATGCCATAATTTGAAGGCTTTCCATCAGATGAATAATTTTTAGAGTTTTCTGCCTTATTTTTACCAACAGCCTCTAGAAATGCTTTTGTCTTTGCATTAATAATTTTTTCAGCATTCTTGTTTCCAGCCAATGAAGAAACTATCATAGCAAAGCCATCTGGGTCGACATACCCAGCAGGGCTTCCATCATTTGATATGTTTACAGATGCTATGATTTGATCTAATAAAGTCAATTCATCTTCTTTAATGTTTCCATTTTGAAAATTCTCAAGAAGTTTTTTTATTTTCTTGTTCTTTGGACTAATCTTTAGCGCTGCTTCTAGGATTCCAATAGGGTTTGTTGGAACAACGTTTATACCTGTTCCAGCAAGCTCGGAAAGATCCTCTTTAAATCCTTGGAATGCAAAATCTTTTCCGTCAATATTATACATAGACAAGGCATGGTTTTCCGTGTTTAAAGATTCTTTGGTGTAAATTGAATCTATCATCTTTTGGAATTGTTCTTCAGTTTGACTCAAAGCTTGGTTAGGCTTTGGAGACACTCTATTCTTAACGGCTTCCTTAGTCTTAGCAATTGCAGTATTTTTTTGTGTTAGCTTGGAGAAGAGGGGTCCGAGTTTATTTCCTGCAAATCCAAAAGGAACTGACAGTCCAGCATTTACTGCAACGTTTGTTGCAGACCTTAACAAACTCATATTGTCTAGGGCATTTTTAGCATCGAATCCCTTTATGCTTGATTGACTTCCACCCTTTACTCCATATTGAGATCCGTCTTTTGCAAGTCCGACTAGTCCTTCAACTAAGCCTGCTGCAACGCCAGCAAGTCCTCCTGCGCCACCGAATGTAAGTCCTGAAAGTCCGCCTTGTGCTGTATTAAATGCAAGTCTTCCAAATGCCTTTGACCATTTTTCTAAACCAGAATCTTTTTTGTCTGCCCCATACTTTAATGAAAGGAATTTTTCTACTTCTTCCATTGTTTGCCAAATTGCGGCAGACCCCATAATTTGTGGTATCTTTTTAAATCCAGACCTTATAAAGCCTCCAACGCCGTATCGTGGGACGACTCCTCCATCTGCAAACTTTTCTGCATTAAGTGCATCAAATGTATCTACGCCATATTTTCTTACAGCCTTTTCTTTAATTACATATTCTCCATTTGAAAGGTATGCTGGAATAGAATCGGATGTTCCTGTTCCTGGTCCTTCTACTCCACCGCCATGATGATAATTATTAATATGCCCACCCATTGCTTTTCCAGCAGGAGCATCGATCTTCAATATGTTACCCTTTGCATCTGCAACCTTAAAGTAAGAATATGATCCGTCACCATTTTTAAGCTTAAAGAAAGTTCCTTCTTGGTAGCTCATCATCTTGGCATAATCTTTAACAATTTGTCTATCGCTGTATGGTCCAACGGTACCATTCCACTGGATGTCTGTTTGATTTTCACGAGCTAGGCCAGCTTTAATTGACGCTTGTTGTTTTATTACTTCTAGCGTGGATCTGTTTTGATTAACAGCATTAACTGCTGATTTTACAGTTCCCCCATCAAGTGCATCTTCCTTTGTTCCATTTGCAATTTGACCAATATTAAATTTCTTTCCATCAACATATATGCTTACGTTACCTGCAACATCTACACGGCTGAATGCATTTAGATTTTTTTGAATTCCTTCTGCAATTGATTTTCCTAAATCTTGTTCCTTGATACCATCAAGCTTTACTCCAGCTTTTTTTGCAGCATCCCCAATAGCATCTATCATCTCTTTTGCTGTCTTGGTCTTCTTCCACTCTTCTCTTTGGGCTGGAGCCATACTTAGAAGTCTAATTTCATAATCTAGCATTGCGCTATTTACTGCGTCTATTGCAGACTCTTGGTCGCCGATTACCTTAGTAAGATCTCCCAGCTTTTCTCCTGCAATTGCTGCTTTGTCAGCTAGATCTTGTTGCTTCTTTTGCATCGCCTCAAGCTGTTTAATTAATGGTGCATTAAGTCTTGCTGTTGACTCTTCAATTGATTTTACTTGTGAGTTATATTGAAGTTGACCCTGAAGGCCTTCCATGTCAAGACTTGCTTGTTGTGCTCCTGCTGTATCCCCAGTTGCCAGGGCCGCATCATATTCTGCTTGCTTTTTAGCAATCTCTCTACCAATGTCGCCTTCTTCTTTAGCCGCAGTTAAAGCTTTTATTCTGGCATCTGCAAGCTTATTATTAAGGTCAATCTGTTTTTGAAGAGAAGCCATCTTATCTCTATCAGAGATTTGATCTTTAACTTTTTGGCCTCTTGCATCTCTTTCGTACTTAGCCTGTAGCTTTTTATTTGCCTCTAGTGCTTCGTACTGCTTTTTTAAAGCTCCCTTTGAATTAGCAGTTGCTATTGCTTTACCTAAAGATATTTGCAAATTATACAAATCATTTGTTTGAGCAGCTGATAAAGCTCTCAAGTCACCAGTAAATCCTTTTAGCTGAATTCTTGTTTTTTGCCACAAAGATAGTCCAGTCTCCTGCTCATTGACTATCTTTCTAATTGTTGGATCTATTGCAGCTAATTCGTCTACAACTTCACGAGTGAGTACAGATTGACTTTTAACCTGACTATTAATTTCTGTTACAGCAGCAAGCTCTGCGTCTAATGCGGCTTGCTTTGCATCATCAGTAGAGAAGTACTCACCCTTCTTGGTTGCTTCCGCTCTTCTCTTTTTAATTAATGCTTCAGTTCTTGCCTCTACGTCGGTTGACAAAGCCATCATAGCTGTATTTAATTGATTAGCTTGTTCTGTTGGATCCTTGCCTTGCTCCATTGCTGCATTTAGATTCTTTATTGCAGATACAGCAGCTGAAGCGGAGTCTTTAATGTTATTAAACTCTCCCTTTGATCCTACCGTATATGCGCCAGCACTCGCTGCAAACTTAGAAGCGGCATACATTGCGTATATCTTTTTAGATGCTTCTTCAGCAGAAACACCCATTGCAATTAACTGCTCTTTTAATCTGATTGCAAGAGCTTCTTGTTCATCTGCACTTGTCTTATTGATTAAAAGAATTTGATCTGAATAGTTGTCTTTAACTTCTTTCTTTAATTTTTTATACTCTTCAATTGTAATATTTAATGGAGTGCCTGATCCATTCATGCTTTCATATAGAAGTCTATTTCTTTCTCTTAATGCTTCTGCATGTCCAACTGCTTCTTTAATCTTGTCGTTAAAGTTTGTAAACTTAAGGCCTGCTTTTGATGCCGCCTCTGCTGTCATTCCATAACCTAGAGCATTTAAGCGCATTGATTCTTGATGGGCTTTATATCTATTTATCCCAATTCCAACAGCAAGAGATACTGCACCAATTCCTAGATTTAGTCTAGTTAATGACTTTGCTGCAAATGCTGCAATGTTTTTTAACTTGTTTGTGCTTGCAGCATATTGCTCCATCTTTAATCCAGCTGAAGTTAACTTCCTTGCTTCATCTTGGTGAACACCTATTAATGGAAGAGACTTAGCTGGCATTGTTTGACCCATCGGTCTTGTGAGTATTCCCTTTTGAGTTGCAGCAACCTTTGCTCCGCCGCCAAATCCCATGCCACCGCCTGCAAGCATAGATCCCAACATCATACCTATGAAATCGCCGCCTGGAATTCCACTTGCCGCTCCCAGCTTCTGTCCTCCAAAGCCTCCGAGAAGCTGCATAAGCATCATCTTTATAAATCCGCCTGCGTTGTATCCCTGAGCCATTGGTGCCCCATTAGGAATTATTCCGCCAGCATTTCTAGGAACAAATATTTCTGGTCCCTTTTCTCCAACAATGTAAGGTTGTCCAGAGTTAACTGGCCCGCCCTTTTCTCTTCCTTCCATATTAAATATTAATCTCTTTAAAGATTCTGTAAGAGGAGTATCTTTCTTTGACTCCCAGTTTGCAAACTTCTTTCTAAGAATTTCTCGATCTATTGCAGAAAGAACTTTTCTTCCTGATGGATCAGATAAGACTGATCCTGCAGATGATCTTATTACGGAGTCCATAATGTCTGGCTCTAATGCTTTTAATAATTGACCTTGTGCATTCTTGGCATATCCGTATGGCATTTCTTTTGCAAGCTCTGCAGCAAACTTATCATAAAAAAGTCTTTGAGTTCTTTTTGTTAGGCCAGTTGATGCAAAGAGCTTTTCGGCCATTCCAATTTCTAGTGATGTAACTCCCCATCCGCCAGTCGAGTCTTTACCAAATCCTGCACCGATTCTATGCATAGCCTTGCCTTTTGTAATTGCTCCTAGGAATCCACCGAGCACAAAACCATTCTCTGGTGTCTTAAATGCATTATCACTTAGGCTAACAGAGTGACCCATTTGTCTACGCTTTAATTCGTCTGCGGCAGTCATTTTAGCAATTGCTGCTGGGGTCATTGTTTTTTCTGGAGAGATCTTTATTGATGAATGAATGCCATGCAAGTCTCCATAAGTTTGTTTTCTTGCATCAGATAGTCTTCTAATCATTGCTTCATATACAACTTTTTCTTCTGCATTTAAATCAAATCGACTTACTGTTTGCTTTAGCTTTGGAAGAGCAGCTTCAATTTCCTGTAACATTCTTGAATGATATTGATCTGCAGTCATGCCCTTTGGAATATCTGCAGTTGATTCAGCAAAGAACTTCTTTGCCCCGCTGCCCTTAACTCCCATCAAGTTAATCATTGCTTGATGTTTAAATGAAGGCATTGTTGCAGAATAATCTCTTAGTCCAGAAGCTGTTCCAAATACTCCTGCTGGGCCTACGTCTGCAAGAATATTTCCTGAAAGGTTTCCTCTTCCTAGGTCTTTGTCTCCACGCAGTGCAGATGCCACTAACTGTCTAAAATATTGATCTGTTGTAAACTTACCGTCTTGTTCGGCTAGAGTCTTGTCAAATTTAGACTCAAGCGCAAGAAGATTCCTTTTACCTGTTGGATCTGTTGGATCCTTCATAACTACAACTCTTTGTTTTGGAGCATGTAGTCCATGTACATCTCTTGCAATTTCAGTTGCTCTCATTTCAGCAAGAGCAGCCTTTTCATCAAGCATTGGTTTTACAAAAACTCTTTCCCCATTACGGGAGTATACTCCGCCAATTCCAGCCACTGGGAAACTTCTTCCGCTTGTTGGAGACAGAAGTTCTCCATAATTAATAGGCTCTTCTTTTGCAAATCTAGAATTCTTTGCTGCTTCGCTTGCTTTTTCCATTGCAATCTTTGCAGCTCTTTGTGCTTCAACCGCTTTAGCAGATCGTGGCATTCCAAGGAATAGTCTTCTTGAAAATCCTCCGCCAAATAGTCTTTGTGCTGGTGCTCCAGGAACTGGTCCACCAACATTTAATCCTAAACTATCGTCAATTTCTCCGCCAGCATTTTTTCTTCTTGCAATAATTTTAAGGGCGTGGCTTACTCCGCTAGATGTAGTTAGAAGTGTTGCTAGATTAGTTCCTCTAGCCCACGCAGGAACTCTGGAGCCTATTGTTCTATTTTCGCTAACCCATGTTAATCTTCCATCTCTTCTCTTAATTATTTGACCCTTTTGAACTGAACCCGTAGGCTTTCCAGTTATTAGTCCACGAGCTATAGCTTCATCTCTAGTTAAAACCTCTTTAGCTCTTTCAGTAAATACTTGAGATATAGCAGAAAATAAATTTCTTCTTCCGCCAGCTTTTGATGAGTCAATCTTAATTCCACGCAAAGCAGGCTTAAATATTTCTTTAGCAAGTCTTTCAAAACCAAACGGGTCGAGCTTGCCTCCGATCATCCTGCTTGCATTTTCTGGACTTTCTAATTTACGAATCAATTCTCTAAGCGCTACTGAGTTTCTTCTTTCTGCTTGAACCGCATCCCCACCTAGTGTGACTGCTGCTTCATTCATTAAGCTGTTTGGATTCATTCCAGAAGCTAAGGTTGCTCTTATTAAGCTTGCTATGTAACTTCCAGTTAAACCTTTTCCATTAGAATTTACTCCAAGATTTAATTCTCTTGGAAGCAACAATGCCATTCCGCTAAGATCTTCTGTAATATGTGTTCTTTGTAGTGAAAGATTCTTGGGGGTTCCTGGAAATCCTCCACGAATTTTTCCCATGCCAGATGTGTTTCCTGGACCGCCATTTAGTTGATACATCAATGGAATATTAGCTTGTGCAATTTCTGCTGGGATAACCGCTTCTCCAGGTGTTAGTACAACTGGTACTTGGCCTCCAGCATTTCTAAATACTGGGGATCCTCCTAGAATTGAATCAATGAGTGGTCTGTTTGCTTCTGTTGATTTTTTATTTATTACAAATGATCCAGGCTCTGCTGTTGTATGGTATGTGTCTGTATTACCTGTACCTGGAACATATCCGCCCTTGTTAAGCTTAGGTTTTGTTGTTTCAATATTATATCCAGCACCAGAAGTTCTTACTCCTGCAAGTGCTCTTGCAATTCTGTCCACCATTTCTTTTGTAGGGCCTTTGTGGAACATCTCTTTCATGTTTGATTTTCCAGTTACTGGATCTACAACTGATTGTGATGTTAGTGGAACAATACTAAGGCTTGCTGTTCGGCCCATTCCTGCTGCAGTTAATCTTGTTGTTTCTGCAAGCATTGCTTCTACTGTTGCATTTAATTGAATAATTTTTGCTCGTGCTGCTTCTACAGTTATCTTGCCCTGCTGAACTTGTGCTACAATTGCTGCAGTTTCTTGTGCTGCAAGAGATGTAATTTCAGTAAACTCTGGAAGTAAAGCTTGATATGAATCAGATAGGCTTGATGTAACTGTGCCTGTTGCCATAACTTCTTTTTTAAGTAATACAAGTTCTGCTTCTGATTGCATTGCAATTGCTGCTGTCATTGCATGCCACTTTGCTGCTTCTCCTGCAACAATACCTGTTGATACTCCACCGATTGATGTAAGTCCTGGAATCTTTGGCAAATCTCCAGCCATGTACGCCTGTGGGTTTCTACCAACCTTTATATTAACTGGCTTAGATCCTGGAACTGTTCCAAAGATAGTTCCCATCTGGTCATCACCTGATGGAATTAAATGAGACATGTCTCTTGAGAATGGTTTTCCAACTAGTGGGTGATTTTTATCTACTACTCTTTGTCCTGGATTTCCCATTGCAAGTACGCTGCCTGCAACTGTTGAAATTCCTGGCTGTACTGCAACCTTAGCTGCATTTGCTTTTAACTCTAAAGTGTCAAATGATGATGCAAGAGTATTTACTGCATTTGTTAAAATAAGTGTTGCTTCTGTGTCTGAATAGAATGTTGCTGCTAACCCCTTACCTGCTGCATCTGCAGCCATGATCTCTGGAGTTAGTAATTTAAATCCTTGTCCACCCTTAGCAAGTTGTCTTAGGTGGAATATTCCTTTAATAATATATCCAATAAAGTTACCCATAACACCAGCCAACATAATGATTGGTCCAGCAAATGCAGTGATTCCCCCAAGTAAGTTTAAGAATGTCTTTAACGGTTGTGGAAGCTTCTGGAAGAACTTAATAATTCCATCCACTACTTCTAAAACCTTTGTACTAATTGTTAAGAATTGATTTCCTACTGATGCAAGATCTGCTTGAACTGAAGCAAGGGCTCTCTTAAATTTACCAGAGGCCGATTCAGTTATCATTCCCAATTCTCGTTCAGCAATTCCTGCAAGCTCTCCTGCGCTGGCTCCCATCAACTCCATTACCTGAAGTGTCTGAGATCCTTGTTTTCCTAAGTTTTCAAATAGGGCAGACATTCTTGCGTACTGGAACTTACCAAATAGCTGCTCGATTGCTCTTGACTTGCTTAGTGGATCTAAATTATCTAATGCTCCCTGAAGTTCCACAATTGTTGCTGTTAAGTTACCTGCGTTAGATGTTACAATATTATCAATATCTATACCGAACCCGTTAAACATCTCTTTAGCAACCTTTGTTGGGTTAATAAGAGATGCCATTGCTGACTTGATTGCGTTAGCACCTTCTGATGCGTTTACTCCGCCTTCTTTCATTGCAGTTAAATACAATGCTAAATCTTTTACATCTCCGCCCAAAGATTGTACAACGGGACCTGCTTTAGGAATTGCTTCAACTAAATCTGCAAGGCTTGTTGAGGTTTGGTTTTCAACTGCGTTAAGGAAGTCAATTGATTGTGTAAGTTCATCTGTACTAGACTTAAATGCATTTTGAATAGCAAGAGTTGCTTTCATCGCTTCTTGTCTATCTACTTCTCCAAGTATAGCAAGCCTTGATGTTTCTTTTGTTGCTTCTAGTAGTGCTTGACCCTGTTGCCCTGTAGCAGCTAAATCTGCGGCAAGTGCAATTGTATCTTTAAATGCAATACCATAAGATCCTGCAATTTCTCTTGCAGTGGCAGAAACATCTTTTCTTATTTTTGCAAGCTCTGTAGCAGATGTGGCAGATAGACCGCCGTAAACCTTTGTTAGTCTTACTAGTTCTTGATCTGCTTCTCTAAAAGCTTTTTGTGCAGCCATACCAAATGCTGCTAGAGGAACGGTTAATCCGACTGTTAATTGACGACCTGCCCACTGAGTATTCTTACCCCAGTTAATTAGCTGTCCAGCTCCATCCTTCATAACCTTATTCATGATGGCTAGCTCTTGTCTTGCAAGAGCTGACTTGTTCTTTACTTCATCTAGACCCTTTGCAACCATTATGTTGTATTGCATCAAGCCTTGTGCATTTTTGCCAATAGGCTGAATGATGGCTTGTTCCATCATTACCTGCTGCTTTGCAAGATCTCTAACTAAATTACTTGTTTTTCTTGTATGTCCCTGCCAGGTTTGGAAGTAGTCATTTAGCTTTAGTCGGCCCCTGTCTAGGTTTCGACCAAACTTTTCTACGTCTGATGTAAGTGATACGAAGTGTTGAGAAAATTGTCCTGTTGAAGTAAGTGTTGTTGCAAACGACTTATTCATTACTGCAATTTGGCTTGCAAGCTTAGCGTTAGTTCCCGCTGTTACCTCTTGCAGTTTTAGGAGTTGGGCAGTAGTCGCAGCAAGTTGAGCTCTTAAACTCGAAAAGTCTGCGTTGGCGGTAATGTTGGTCGTAATTAAATTATCTGCCATATGTATATGTTACTCTATAGAGTATCCTAATCCTGCTCCAATTCCAAAACCTGCCTCTGTTGCAAATGTACCTTGTAATGAAACAACATCGTTTGCTGATGCATTTATTCCAAGGGCTCTGCGTCTTACGTCTTCAAAAGAAGATTCTGTTTCGTCTTCGTTACTACCTTCATTTAAATCAACGCCTTGAATCATAGCTAAGAACTTTCTTTTTTCTGATTCCGATTTTTGCATTGACTTAAAAGTCTGGACCATCTCTGGCATTGAAAGATTATCTTCTAGTTCTTCGTAATTTTTCCAATTACCTAGAAGAAATACTTCCCCCTCTAAAGCGGCTAGATCTAGTTCTGACCAGCCAGTACCGCTGCCGCTAGTAGGTTTGGGTCGTCCATCTTAATTCCTCCGCAGACCTCAAGGATGCGGTTGATTGTTGGAACGTCAAGTGTGTCTTCAAATGCGTCAATATCCTTTACCAATTCAGGCAATTGCTTTTCTAGGGCTACTGCACATGCTTCGATAAGAATTGTGAGTGTTTCGTCTTCTGATGTTACTTCTTGTGTCTTTTGAATGACCTTCATAAACTTGCGAAGCTCTTTAATTGTTAAAGGCTTAAGTTTAACTGTAGCGCCATTTTGTAGTTGAATTTCTTCAACATCGTATACTGTTGTTGCCATTTAATCCTCCTAGGATCTAGTCTTAATTATTGTATCATATCGATAATACAATGGCAATAGAAAACCCCCCAATTGCTTGGGGGGCAGTCTATTAATTAAATAAATTAATTATAGCCAAGTGCGGTCTACGATTGTACCGTATTCTGCTCTTGCATCTGCTGCTGCTCCTGATGGAAGCAAGCGGAATGTTACTGGGAATGTTGATGCTGCGTTACGAGCCAAAGAGAACTGTGACTGTTGTACAGAAAGAACACGACGTGCATAATATACACGCTCTGTTTGTGATGATGCTGCAGTTGTTGGAGCTTGTCCAATTGCAACTAGTTGACGCTCAACTGGAGCTTCTCCTAGTGCACCTGCTGCAAGACCTAACTTTGTGTTACCATCTGTAAGGGTTGCTGCTGACTGACCGAATACAGCAAGAACGTTTTCAAGAGTTCCTTCTGCCATTTCTGTTGCAATCATAACTTCCATTGTCTCCTTGAACAGCTTAGCTGTATCAAGAAGCTGATCTACTGTTACTGAACCGTATGATGGGTTGTAAGTAATTTGAAGACCATTGTTTGTGAAACCAACGTTGCGGTATGCAGCTCCTGAATTTGTAAGAGTTGCTGGTGCTGATGTTGAACCTGCTGTTGCATCTACTGCGTTAAGAGTTGTTGTGTATGACTCTCCTGCAGCGTATGGTCCTGGTGTTGCTGATGTTCCATTCTTAAATGCTGGAACATACTTGTTCTTACCTGCAACACCTGCATTAAGTGTTCCTGGTACTAGTGCTTCTGAGTATCCTGATGTTGTTGAGTCTTCTACTGAAAGAAACAGTGGTGACGCACCAACAAGGATATTTCTAGCATTACCTAAATTTTGTGCCATGTTGTACTACCTCCATTAAATAAATATATATATATTGACTTACTTTAAATCAAGCTGGCTAGGCTCATTTCCTCTTATGTCCAATTTTACTGGATTAACTCTTTAAAAGCAACTAGGCAAATCTTCCCTGATTATCTGTTACTCTAGAATACTTGATTTCTAGGATTACGTCTGTTGACAAAAAGCCCTGAAGCTCAAGAGATGGTTCAATTGGGGTAGTCTCTGAGATCATAACATTATGGAAAATTAACTTATTAGTAGTCTTGGTCCGATTGACATCCTTTGCCGACTCGTCCATTCTTCTAAATAGGTCCGTCAGTAGGTTTCTAATCTCGTAGATCTCTGATATGTCTGTTGAATATATGGTAAACAAAACCTTCTCGCAGCAGATTAGCCAGTTCTCTTCGTAAGACATTCCGATCTTGTCATAGATAATATGCTTTTTGCCGTTTAAAAATTGATCCATTTCTGGTAATTGCTGGACTGGAATAATAGGGATTATCTCAGAGCCTAGGTTGTCTGAATAATAATCGTCTTGATCAAATATGCCAGTGAGCTTTAATTGAGCCCATAGGAATTTACGCAGTTCAAACATTGCGTCTATTTTATAATCTACTGTCATAGTGACCCTCCAAATGATGAGCTTAATGCTGCATCTGCCTGCATCCTTATTTTACCAGCACTAAAACTATACTGCACCTTTCTAATATTAATTGGTATATTAAGGGCTTTAGCAATCTTAGCGTTAAATATTCTTTGGAATCCAGATGATTTTATTGAGGAGTTTACTAGTTGCCCGCCAAAGAATCTTCCATATGTAAGTGCAAACTGATTTGTTGCAGCCTTGCCACCAGGCCTCTTAACGGTCACTGAGGTGCCTTTAGGCATAAACACTGTATTACCATCCAACTCGAATACTAAGCGCTCTGCTGACTTTGGGCGGATTACCATGGGCATTCCTTCTTCCATTATAGAAGCTTTATTGCCAAACACAAATCTTTTCTTTTGTTTTTTATTTCTAGATGGCACTGCTGATTTAGATAATTTAAAGTCACGCCCTATTCTAAATGAAAGACCGCCAGTGTCTATTAAATATAGATCAAATAATCTAGCAGTTGGGTTGCCCGTTTTATTCCATTCGTATACGTGGTGTAGGCTTTTAGGCTTTGTTCTTGCTTGGGCGTCTACGTACTGGCCAAAGTCTTTTTCTATCTGATTGAATATAGTTGTTTTAAACAAATTCTTAAACTCAGCATTTGCTGTTAATTTAGAAAGAACGGCTGCTTCGTAATATAGGAATGCTGATATTTGTGCTACAGTGCTATCCTTTATTACTCCTGGAACTGATCCTGCCATCAGTCTTTCTAGACCGCTGGCTGTTTGTAATAGTGCTACGCTACTGTCCAATTACCTGGTTCTCCGATCTTTTAACGGTTGTATTGTAACCAATAATTCCGCCCATCGGTTCTGTGATTGGAGTAACTCCCATTACTTCAAAGACTGTTGGCGTGTTGCTTGGAAAGTTAATCTCTTCCCATATAACAGTTCCGTCTAAATTTCTAATGTTTGTAATCTTTTCATTAAATACTAATTTAGATGTAGTTCTTATTTGAATCATCTGCTCATTAACATATTTGTTTGAAAAGGACTGCTTGTCTCCAGATCTGCTGGCTGTGGAATTGCTAATTGTTCCTTTTGCACTGCATGCAATAGTTCTATTGAATTGCCAATCCTTCTTTAAAGATCCCGTAGCTGGGTCCTGTGTTTCAAATTGCCTATATATATCAATAAGCATTGGAAGAACGGAGTCGACAAGATCATACATTATATAAGGACCATTTGAGATATAACATGTGGCGCAAGCAATTGATCTGCGTACAAATTGCCAGTACCTTTTGAGGCCGATGAGTTGTATTCAAAACTCCAGTCAAATGTCTTAATAGACTTAATGTATTTGTTTCTCCAGACCTTGTCCTTTGAGAAATAGTCTTTCATTAGTTCAACTGTTGCCATCTGTACTTGAGCAGGAACTAGGTCCCATCCAAATTCGCCAACAATCTTGTACTTAACATTTTTAGAAAAGACTCCATTGTATGTGTCATTAATTGTTGGAGGAACTAAACCGTTTGCAACATATACTGAATTGTCTAGTAAGTTTACTCTATTAACTCTTATCCCAAAACCTGTCTCTGAAACGATTGGGTCATATAGCCAGTTGTTTACTTTTGGTGTAGAAAGGTTATCAACTAATAGAATATCATTAGAGTAGATTTGATAAATCCGATTTAATTTAGATGATAGAGGAAGAGTATCTGATTCGTCTCCGTATATAATCTTGGTATCTGGATATAGGTAGAATTCTTGCTGAGTATATTCCTCAACTAGTTTTCTTGCATATCTTTCAGCCATCTGTAAGTCTGCATATGTCTTATAGTTGGGATCGCTTGGATCCGACCCAAAGTTTAATTCATCTATTTGCTCGTTAATAGAAATATACGGGGTTACAACATTTACATAAGTTGTATGAGTTCCTATCTTTGACGGAGCTATCGTATATTCCCAGACAAGCTTTAGCTTTCTAGGATAAGCAGAATAAGAAAATGGAAGCACAACTTGATATGTGCCGACATCTGTTTCAACGGCTGTCCCTGTTAGAGTAAGTAATAAATTGGTAGAGGATATAACGTTGGCAGGGTTTGAAGTAATGTCATAAACCTTTGCCGTAACGCTACTTGTAGGTGATGCTAATTCACCCTCCCAGTAAATCTTTGTTCTGATTGGTGAATTGCTGTTTACATATATCTCTGCCATTTTATAAGCTTAGACTAGTTGTAATACTCCTGAACTTCCTTTGGAGTTGCTAATCTGAAGCCCTCCTCCTTATCAAAAATTTCTTGAGCATTGTCTTCTGTCATTGCAATAAACGGGTGCTCTTTTGTAAATGTAAATCCAATGATATCGTATCTGAAGTTTTCTCTAGTCATTCTAACTAGAACCGTATCTTCTGGCTGAGCATCTAGGTTAAATCTAGGAAGGATCTCTTCTGCGTCTTCGTTAAATTCATCTGTTGCGTCTTCGATATCTTTAATAGTTTTTTGATAGACAGACCATGTAACTCCCTCTTCTGCAAGGGCGGCAACGATATCTGCCTTACTCTTAATAC